>Ga0075461_10000510_pt1 | contig 10992 bp, 3 predicted proteins | sample DEB08_DNA_6_FD_74788 | JGI IMG/M metagenome (GOLD analysis project Ga0075461, IMG submission 74788) | Aqueous microbial communities from the Delaware River and Bay under freshwater to marine salinity gradient to study organic matter... | ecosystem: Environmental > Aquatic > Marine > Coastal ...
TCGACGCTTCTACTATCCAAAACACTGGCCAAACCGGTACAGCACTTTGGGTTGAAGCAGCAGGTGCCTCCATCAGCAGCATTACTGTAAAGAACGCTGCAGTCGGTATTCAATCCTACAATGGTGCTCCTCAAGTTGATGGATTTACACTCTCCAACAACGATGTCGGAATTGCTGTGTACGGCGGTATGTCACTCCCAACCATCTACAGAAGCACATTACTTTCAGGTCAAAACTCTGGTTGGAAGACATACGCAATTGACGCATCAACCTTCCTTGGAAACGGTAACAACTATCTCCAAATTGGTGCTAATGCTATTTACGGAGGTGGTGATGCTCACCCGTATTATTCGTATTCTACTTCACACTGGTACCTCATTTTCGACCGACTCAACATTGAGTTGACCGATACCTCAGGTAACAAGTGGAACGTGACAAACCCAGGTCAAATTGGGTATTACCCATACAGTTCAAGCGACCCAGCGATCAGCACATACTCCCACGTTGGAAATTATGATGGTGGTACTGGTGGTGCTCCTTCATGGCATTGCAACTACTATGGCTACAACTATGGTCCAAATTACCAGTACTATGATGGTTACTTCTACTACATGTACTACTATTGGCTCGGACAAGGTGTCAGCTACCCTGGTTACTACAGTGCACCAGATAAGTTTGGATTCGACTGGGAAGACATTGGAAACGGCGTCACTCCATCTGGAACATATGCGTACTACCCATACATGTGGTGGGGATACTACTCACCTTCGTTCATGTTCACTGGTTCAAACTCGCCACCAGAAGGTTCGAACGGCCAAGGCTCATGGCCAGGTAACGTTGGTAACCCTCCAAGTTATGCAGCAAATGGATACCCAACCAACTACGGTTTGTGTATGACATACGCTTACACCTACTATATGTCCAGCGGTCAAGGTGCTCGACTCACCTTCCCGATCGTTGATATCTCTGCAAGCAACCTCTCGAAGGTCACCATTTACATGGACTTCCTCCATAATGGTGCAGACAATTACCAAGACAGAATGGACTTTGTTGCTCGAGCATCCTCATCTGCTTCCGACCTTGTTGACGAAGCATATGTCCGTGAATCGGGAACACCAATGTTCCAAAACGGAGAGATCACCGGTGCAGACAACGGTATCGATATCGGTGGTAACTTCGCTGCTGCGGACTTCAAGAATGTCGACGTCACAAGTCCATCAAATGCAGGTTTACTCATTTCAGGACAGACCACTGGTAGTGCTGATGCACTCAATGTCACTGGTGGAGACTACGGTGTCCTTGTTTCAACCAGCGGTTCAGGAACCATGGATTTGACCAACCTTGATTTGGATGGCCAAAACAAGGCTGGTGTCTACTATGCAAAAGATATCAATGGTGACCTTTCTGGAACATTTGCAAACATTGGTGGTGCAGCAATCGAATATGGTGCAAGCACTTCCGCAGATGTTGAATTCTCTGATTTGACGATTCAAGGAAACGATGTTGGTATCGAAACAGCGGGTTCAGGAAAGATTACCATCACTGATTCAACCTTTGCAAACACGAACAATGATTTCGTCATCACTGGCTCTTCGATTATCGACTTCATTGAAGGGGATTTGGTTCTCTCCAGTGTCGATGTTACTGGTTCAGGAAAGTTGAACAGAATGCGAATTGCAAACATCACGGTGACCGCAGATTCATCCGCAGTTTCTGGAACTTCTGTTGTTGTGCGTGATGGTGATGGAAACATTCAGGGTGTTCAAACCACAGATTCGAATGGTAAAGCATCTGGAATTACTTTCGTGACTGCATATGTGACAAGCATAGGAACTACAACTCCATCGCTCTCCGGTTACACCGCCTCCACAACCGCTCAGGTTGAATACACATCCACAACTGCTGATTTCAGATACGCTAAGGACACGCTTTCATTGGTTGACGATGCGTACAACAACGAGGAAACAGTTGACTTGGTCAATCAATTCGACGGTCGAATTTGTTATCCAGGTTCGAGCAGTCAATTCGTCATGGTGTCTATGTGTCGATCAGGTCTCGGTACAGGTTCTAGCCGAACCTACAGTGATCCTTCAGGATTCGAAGAATTCAGCTATTATCAAGGCCACTCCGGTAGTGATTTCGCTGGAAAAACCATCATGATGGATACACCTTACTGGTACATGGGCTCTGGTGACCACAATTGGAATGGTACAGACCTTATCTTTACAGCGTCATATGCTGGAAACCTCGCAAACTACATGTATCCATACTACTATTATGGTGAAGTTTCAGTTTGGATGAACGATGGTTCAGTCACAGCAGCAGCTGTAAGTTCAGATGGAGTCCTTAACGGAGCAAGTTTGGGATACATGTATTACGCATGGAACTTCCAAGCCAACAACACTACCTTTGATGGAATTCAATCCCTAAGTTCTGGTGTAGGATATGGATACTATTCTGGCTACATGCCAGACTACTTCGATGTCACCAACAGTACAATTACTCACTTTAAGGGATACACGTCACTCAACAACGCAATTCAAATGTCAGACATTTGTATCGTCTTGAATGGTGTTGAAGGAACTGACATCAACGACAACACCTTCAACAACTGCGGTGTTGGTGTGTTCTCACAACGTTCAGGTTACTATTACACTCACTCCTCGAGTGAAATTGGTTCAGATAACTTGACCATCAACCGAAACACATTCAACGATGGTGGAGAAATTGCAGACATTTGGTTCTACACGACCAACGAAATCCAAGGTGCAGAAATTGATGGAAATACGTTCCACACCACTGCAGGCGGTTCAGCAGTTGCTATCTACCCGGGTAACACAAAGAATGTCGATATTACAAACAACGCAATTTACGGTGGTGACGAGGACCTCCTCTTCATCTATCAGACCCACAATTTCAACATAAGCGGAAACGACATTACTGGTGTGACACAAAAGGCGGACACAACAGGTATCTACACTTACCAAGGTAGCGGCGAAATCACGGATAACACCATTACTGACACTGAATACTCTGGTATTTACATGGAACAAATTAGTACACCACCATCAAGTGGCAGTTCACTCTGTAGCATTTCTTCATCGAGTTACAGATACAGCAACACCTGTGATTGGAATTTGGGAAGTGGAAAGAAGGCGACTCTCGCTCTTGACACCGACAGTTGGGGTTACGAGATCAGCATCGCCGTTGTTCTCAACAACACAACTACAGTCAACTCATGGTCAACATACACATTCAGCAGCAATACTGGATACAACCCTCTTGCAACATACACCACACCAGGTTACTACAAGTTGTATGTCAACGATTCATACGGTGATGGTGGAGCAACCATTGAGGTTACAGAAACTTCAACCACAGCATCTGCTTCATCCAATGCAATCATTTCAGGAAACACCATTGGATTGTCAACAGGTCGTCAAGCACCTTCTGCAGTCGGAATGACCCTTGCAGATTGTGATGGGATTTCTATTGATTCGAGTTCAAACTCGATTACTCTTGAAGACAATGCCGTGATTATTGATGATTGTAATGTCAACGATGTTGGATCTGTACTGACCGGTGCAGGAGCAAGTGGTACCACAGGTATCTTCTCCGATTCCGCAAACAATGGACTTGTCTTGAATGGAACAACCATTTCTGGATACGATACTGGTGTCCACAAGGAACTCGGTGTTCTCACCCTCAAGGGTGATGCCGACATTACCGGCGACGAGTACGGTATCTACACCGACGATGTTGATGTCATCTCTCTCGGTGCAAGTGTTGCCGCAGACGACACAGATGGTGTTGCACTTTATTTGCTCAACAGCGATGACACCTGGATTTATCCACTCGACGTCGATGGTGATGTTGGTGTTTACGCAAAGAACTCAGAATTCCGATGGGACAACCTCGGAACTGGTGTTTCGGATGCTACAACAGCACTCAAGACCGAAGATTCAATAGGTTCCATTGAGAACATGACATTTGGTAGCACAACAACCTACCAAATTGATGCAGGAAGCAATTCCCATATCACATCCATTGGTCATACCCTCAACTCAGGTGAATTGATGGTTCATTCCTCTGCTGTGATTGACGAGGCGAACTTGTTCAACATTGAAACAACTCACCTTGGTGCTGCACCGGCAAACGATGTCGCATTGTTGATCATGTCAAGTGATAACAGCCGAGCATCCTATGTTTCAACATCCTTCCAACCAGAAGTCATGAACATTGATGGTTCAACCGACGACTGGTATGGCGGAAACGAACTCAACCCAGCAGGATATGCGATGCCTGGTAACATGAGCGGTGATGGAACTGATAACATGTATATCACATACAATATTGCAGACAGCCTCTATGTTGGTTTGACTGGCGTTGACCTCAGCAACGCTGATGTCCTCATCTACCTCAGTGTTGACGGTAGCGGTTCAAGCACAGGATACAACGGAATGGGTGGGGCACACGACCTACCATTCAGTGCAAACTATGTGCTCTGGGCAGACAGTACCACCTCCTATGATTTGTACAGCTACGGATTCCTCGGATGGGGACCAAGTTCACTCAGCACCGAATCCGTTGGTGCTGCACAAGGAACTGAAATTCTTGAATTCGAGATTCCATTCAGTCGAATCGGTGGCACCCCAGATGCAGTTGATATCATTGCTATCGTACAAGCCGAAACATCAGCAGACGTAAGCACTGTTCACCCAACGCAAACCATAGATTCTGCTCAAACAGCACAATCGTTTGAGAAGTACGTGAGTGTTGAACTTAAGCACGGTGACCTCATCAGCGGTTCACTCTACGACGAAGTTCTTGTGTACCAATCTTACAAGGGTTCAACCACACCTTCCGGTGCTACTGATTACAATGTCATGGTGATGACCGATGCTGACTGTGAAATCGATTGGACCGTTGTGTCCGATGTTTCGCTTGCGAACAACGTCTACCTCACCCAGAGTGGAACAGGTATCGTGAACATCGCAAGAGCATGCCCAGTTATTCAAACTACGCTCACTGACATATCAATCCTTGAGGACTACGATACTGATTCAGACGGCTCAATTGACACCTACTCGATCAGTTTGACCGACCTCGCAGACGATGTGCAAGATGAAGAGAGCACACTCACATGGCAAGTTGATGATTCAAACCTCGATGCTTACGACAATATCTTGTTGGGCTACTCACTCAACGGTCAGACATTCTCCGTCGTTCCAGTTGAAGATGCATTCGGTACCATTGAATTCACTTTCAATGTCACAGACAGCAACGGACTCATGGACGAGAAGACCATCGTCTTCACCATTGAAAACGTCAACGACCCACCAGTGATTTGTAATGTCAATGAACTTGATTGTCTGCCGATCTTCTCAACCGATGATGGATTTGACAACATTCTTCCAGAAGGATTTGGTGTCCACAAGAAGTACCTCGGTGCTCTTGCAAACCAATCACAATCCTACATCCGAGACAAGGCTAACGAGCAAGTTCCATACCGACAATCGTACTCTTGGGCTGCTTCAGTCCCATCAACTTGTACGGCATTCAGTGTTGAAATCGACGGGTATGAACTCGTCATCACAGAAAACACCAGTAACGAACTTGGTGGTGCTTGTGATGTCACCCTCGTTGTTTCTGACAATGGAACAGAGAACCAAGACTCCATCCCATTCGATGTGAGCTTCTCGACTTCGCCAGTCAACGATGCTCCAGTCATTCTCGACTGGGACCGACAAAACGAAGTTGTGATGAAGGCAGACAATGGATCGATTCCAAACGTTCCATGGATGCTTACCTTGATGGAAGATGACACAAGTGCAAGCAACTTGACCTATGACCTCTCTGCAATTAAGTTCGATATCGACCATGACCTCGATGACCTCTACTGGACAGTTGAATCAACCGACCAGTGTGACTATGAGAATTACTTCACCACAACCATTTCTGGTGACGACCTCATCTTCGACCTCGTTCCCGATGCTACAACCAATGCAAGAATCTGGGAAATTGACTACCTCAACGACAACGGTATTCACCAGACTCCACCAGTTGGTTCAGAGTTCTGTCAAATCAGACTTGTTCTACGAGATACAATGAATGCACCATCCTATGTGCCAAACTATGACACATCGATTATGCCAATCGCTAACTACCAGCAAGGCATGGTCACAAAGGAAATTGGTGTCCGAGTTGACAACGTCCCAGAACTTGTCCCAGACTACTACTTCGCATCTGACTCAGGTTTCAGTTGGAACGGTATTACATCGGTCATGACCGGCACATACCTCCCAGTGACTGTTAAAGTCGGTGGCGGCGGTGACGAAGGTCCATACACCTACGATCACATGCTCAAGGTGACCTTCCACTCAGATGGTCACACCGAATCAGAAACAGCACGATACTACACTGTGCCAGATTACGGTGGAGAAATTTCAATCACAGACTATGTGTACGTTACCCGTGACACTACCGAAGTGTGGGTTGAAATGGATGTCTTGACATGTCTCTCGAACCCATGTGACTTGACTGCAACAATTGACACTCGATTCCAAATCGATGAGCCAGGTTCACACCGAGCATCCAACAGTGGTCTACAAGGTGAGATGTGGTCCAAGCCAGGTCAATACGGTTCCAATGGAACAGCGACCTCACAACGACGACCACTCCTCGAAGACAGCAACTGGTGTAACAACGTCATGTCAACCGACGAAACTGCTGACATCTGCAATCATGCGAACCAACCAGCAAGCGAATTCATCGCAACCAACCAATCCCTCCCAATCGTGGTAGGACAGATTGGTGCATCTGCGGTTCCATCGTTTGCTCCAAGCATCATTGCAGTCGCACTTGCTGGATTGTTTGTCAGTGCTCTCTCCTTCACATCTCGCCGAGATGAAGACGAAGAAGAAGTCGTGAAGACTATGACAGATGACGAAGGAGCTGTGAGCCCAGTTATCGCAACCATTCTGATGGTCGCTATTACTGTGGTTCTCTCCGGTGTGATCTATGTGTGGGCATCAAGCCTCGCTGAGACCGATGTCAAAGGTGTGCCTCGTGTCACTTTCACCATCGAAGACCACGACGGCGGAGACCCAGCCAACGGTCACTGGAGAATCACAGTTGGTCAAACTGAAACGGACCTCGCAACCCAAGCAGTGATTGTTAGAGTTATGTATGCCAACGCAAGCGGCGGATTGGTAACTTTCAATGCAAACCTTGCTGATAGCAACGGCGTCTATGGATTCAATCCGGAAAACAGCGATGCGTTCGTAACTTTCGTTGATTCGACACTACGTATGGAAGGAACATCATACAAGTCAACCTTCAGTGCTGGTGACACAATCTTCATTCGAACACACGATTCAGAAGGAACTCCCCTCGTCGATGCAAGAATTGACTTGATCTACCAACCAAATCTTGCTGGTGCACAGGGAACTCTTCTCAAATCCTACAGCGACTTGTCTTACAACAAGGCTGCTTGAAGTTTCTGAAGAAACCGTTGCTTTGCCTTCGGACCACGCCGTGGTTCGGATTGGGAATGTAGCGTACGCTATGTCCCCAATCCTTTGGAGCGTGAATGCTTTGAATGACGGGCAGGTGGGATATACATGCAGATGACAACACCCCGAGTCGTCGTCTTTGACTGCGACGGAGTCCTTGTCGATTCTGTGAGCTCTTGGAAGACACTTCACGATCATTTCGGCACAGACAACAATGTGAATCTGCAACGGTTCATATGTGGAGAAATAAGCGATGTAGAATTCATGCGGTTAGACATCCAACTTTGGAAATCAGTTCAAGAAGACATCCATCAGGATGATTTGTTTCGAGCGTATGCTGGAATCAGATTAATGGATGGTGCACGTGATACCATCTCGCATCTCAAAGAGCAAGGCATCTTTGTTGCCATCGTGAGTGCAGGCGTCGATATCTTTGTGCAATCTATTGCTGGAATGCTCAAAGTTGATGATTGGATTGCAAATGGACTTGAGTTTGACTCCGAAGGATATTTGACCAACGATGGAATCTGCAGATTGCACGCCTCCAATAAGGGGGCGATTATAGAGAAATTACTCAAAATGCACGGCTTTGAGCCACATGAATGCGTCAGTGTTGGCGATTCTGAAATGGATCTTTCGATGAAGATTGAAGGGAGTCATTTCATTGGATTTTGTCCTACGAGGGAAAGTTCATTCCAGGCATTCGAGGCCGTTGGCATACCAATTGTCACTGAGAAAAACTTGACTGGGATTCTTCCAATAATCGGTCTTGAATCAAGCAAAGGGAATTGAAACCGACTTGTGACTTTGCAAGTTAATGACGGTGAGCATACACGGCTTTGGCTGGAAACCAAGCATTCGTTGGTACGAAGTTTGGTCTTGCCATGTACTCGAACACACCAATGTTGTGCCTCTGAAATCGACACATGCATGTCCATGCACGTGTCCGGTCACAAAGATATCTGGAACTGTTTGAATGACAAGTCCATCCTCCGGCTCAGGTGACAATGGAGTTTTGCCTCCCCATTGTGGTGCAAGATGTCGTCTTCGTAACATTTCACGCATTGCCTCAACAGGGTCGCTGTATGTCACTGTGCGAAGACCAGCAACGAAATCGTCAATTGATTTTCCATGGTATGAAAGCAATCGAACGCCGTGAAGTGAGAAATCACATGGATTACCCACAAATGTTGTTGAATTGTAATCGAGTTGAATGTCTTTTTCAAAGGTTGGCTGAGGTTCTGCTGGTCGTACAGCGTCGTGATTTCCAGGAAGCATGAGGCACTCAACCCAATCTGGAAGGAGTGATAGAAGCCGTGCAAACTCTGAATATTGCTTGAACAAATCTGGTATCGCAAGTTCACGGTCCTGGTCTGGATAAATGCCGACTCCGTCGACACAATCCCCGGATAAAATGAGATATTTGATGGTCTTTGCAAGTGGGTCCGAATGGAACCATCTAACCATTTTGTGCCACTGTGCTTCAAGGAAGGTTTTCGAACCGACATGAATATCGGAGAGGAAAGCAACACTCACGCCCACCTCTGCTGATACCTTTTGGTGTTGGTGTTCAAGTGGAAAGTGAAGGTCGTTTACATAGAAAATATCGCCTGATTGGCTAAAAGTTCCCGAGACACCAAGGACATCATCAGGCATCAGCCCTGCTTCTAAGACTGCCTCCTGTTCCCTATCCCTCTCATCGCCTGTTCGTTTGGTCAACAAACATGGTAACTCTCCTGTTTCATCCTCAATGCTGAACAACAAATGACCATTTTTTGTGTATCTCGGTTCATTGACAAGGCCAATGGCTACTGCGACATTTTCGTAGCCTTGGTATCTGTGGGTCTCTTGGAGTAGTTTTGAAATTTCTTGAGATTTTCTCGGTAGATTTGAATTCGCTTCAATCATTTTTCGAATTCGCTTCAAACGATCATTAAAGCAGGCAGTAATATCACTCATTTTTCCTTCTGTAAGTGATTGGCCTGTGATATCATAATGAACGGTTAAATCAGTTTCAACGTCATTTGCAATTGCCGAAAAATCACTTTGCCTCCAACCTGGAAGATTATTTTGAAATTCAATATCGAGTGGCTCTGGTTCATGAATTGGGGCAATGGTTCTTGCGAGGTCTTTTGGTTGAGATGCAAGAATTGGTTGATTGATTTCGGAGGTTTGTGGAGGGGATAATGATGCCGATGTTGATTGTATGTCTTGAATGTGTGAAACCGTCAAGAGTCCAGTACCAAGGTCATGTTTGAGGAGTTTTTCAACAAAATTCAATGGATGCTCCTGTTCAAGGATGAATAACCTTGCATCCCTTGTTGCAGCAAGTGACCTACTTCGCAAAAGTGCGAAAATTTCCGGCCACAGCTCACCCATGTGTAGAGTTGAAGGTTCACACTCTAAAAACGAAATGATGGAGTTCGCTGTCTCATTCTTCGCTGTCTTGCCAAGTGATTTCGGATGCGATATCAGCTTCTTTTTTGCTCGATGCACTCCATGCTTCATCCTGCCATGGTGCAGATTCTCTTGCTGCTTTTTCTCGGGCTGCTCGCTCTTGTTCAAATTTGATGGCTTTTTGCCTCAATTCTTCTTCTTTCATGACCGCGGCTTCCTTTGCCTTCTTCGCGTTTTCCATCGCTTGGTCGAAATGTTCAATCGCTTTGAGTAGGGCAAAATATACGAATCCTTCTTTGTTTTCCGAACGAGTTCCACCTATTTGTGTGTGTTCTGCGTTCGTCCAAGAATGCGATGCGATCCCCACATAGACGCTACCGACTTGCTTTGAAGTCAAATCTGCGGTCGGGCCAGCAATGCCTGTGATAGAAATTGCGTAATCAGCATGGGCACGCTCAAGCGCACCTTTTGCCATTTCGATGGCTACGTGAGCAGAAACTGCACCATGTTTTGCCAGTGTTATTTCTTGTACACCCAACTCTCTCATTTTTGCTGCATTTGCATAAGTGATCCATGATTGGTTGAACCATTCGCTTGAACCAGCGATGTCGGTAAGTGTGCTTGCGAGTAACCCACCAGTGCAAGACTCAGCGAGGGTGATGGTATGACCCCCTGCTTTCAACCTACGAGCGAGGCGGGCTGCAGTCCCATGGACATCTGCATCCATGTTCTGTCGTGCCGAAGGCATGATTTGAGGTTATTGGAGAGAACGCATTCTTGAAAAAGGCGAGCCTTCAGCACGACATGGGTCTGTGGTCTAGGGGTTTATGACGTCGCCCTTACAAGGCGAAGATCGAGGGTTCAATTCCCTCCGGACCCATGCTTACCAAAGTTCAGAAAGAATGTCTATCTCATCGCCCTGTAGCACCTTTGTAATGCCAGTTGCTTTGAGAATTTTTTCAATTGATTCCGAGGTATCAAGAATACAAAGGTGGGTTGCTCGCTCCCATAATCCGTGAACAAATTGATGTCCTCGAAGGTCAACAGCCACAAGAATATCCTCAAGTTCTGAAAACATAAG
>Ga0075461_10000515_pt1 | contig 10975 bp, 5 predicted proteins | sample DEB08_DNA_6_FD_74788 | JGI IMG/M metagenome (GOLD analysis project Ga0075461, IMG submission 74788) | Aqueous microbial communities from the Delaware River and Bay under freshwater to marine salinity gradient to study organic matter... | ecosystem: Environmental > Aquatic > Marine > Coastal ...
CAAAGTCATTAGGGACATCCTACTTAAACGGGCAGAGGATTTTAGGATTGAATTTAATTCGCCAGAAGGCGTTGACACAGAATCCGCCGCATACAAAGCCTCCGTGCTGTTTGGTGATGTAGAAGGTGGGTTTGACTTACTGAACCGAGTGGACTGGAATCCTTTATTGCAAGCTGGGTTAAGAGGCAAAAATATAAGCGACTTTTCTTCGGTAAAAGGCGAGTACCTTCTTCCAAATCACATGGCTCTTGGCGCTTATAATCCTTCAATGGATAGGATTGCGGTTGTATCTAATGCGGCTTTTGGAATAAACGACCAAAGAGCTGTGTTTGCGCATGAGGTTATGCACCGTGGCGCAGAAATGCTCCAAAATGACGCTAAATTTGCTGGCATTACACTAAGTCCAGAAAGATATGCTGAATTTGAGGCTATGGTTGAGAAAGAGTCTAGGATGTATAAGGACGGTTTAAATGCCGAGCATAGATACATAGTTTCCGCTACCCAACGTGCCTTTATGGATGGTTTTGATGCTAAGACTATTAAGTCCTTGTTGGAAAAAAACTGGGAACTGTACATGACGGACGAAAACAAAGCAGAGTTTTTAGAATACTACTCCGATTACTCAGTGGACAGTGATGGTTACTTGGTCGTGCCTGATGAACTTAACGATGCTTTCCCCTTAGGAAATGACCTTATTGGGCAGCTTTCGATTATGTCCTATGATGCAACAACCATGATGTTTACAGAATTTGTTTTAGGCGCACCGCAGTATAGAACCGAACAGCAGCGCACTGAGGGCGAAATTCGTATGTTGACTAAGGGCACTCGGTAATGGTTGATATCTATTACCCGTCTCCATCCACATCAACAGCCCATGTGAGGAATTATTTTCTCAATACCCCGGCATCTTCTTCCCATGTTTTAGGGGTTGAATTTGCAAGCTCCATGCGAGCTGGCAGTGATGCGTTTGGCGCTATCGGAACATACATTTACAGCAAACTTTACGATGATAACTTCCTTACAGTAGACCAGTGGAAAGAAAGTGAATACTTTAGAGAGGGCGTAGATGTAGGCGAAGAAGGTGTTGCTGAAAGCACGGCGCAATCACTAGCTGCTGCCTATGACAGACGCATAGCTAAAGACTTGGTTTTATCCAGAGCAAAAAGCGGTCTTGGTCTGGCTAGGTTTGGCACTCAGATTGTAGGTAGCGTTTTAGACCCTGTTAATATCGGCTCTGCCTTTTTAGCCCCAGCCGCAGTTGGCCTTAACGCAGCAGCCAGAACAGCGGCTATCAAGACTGTATCTGGCATAACAAGTAGATACGGCATGACTGCTGGGCGTGTTGCGGCTGGCGCTGGCGAGGCAACAATCGGCGCAGCGATGGTAGAGCCAATTATGTTTGCTGGGGAACAGCTACAACAAAACCCGTACACGCTGTATGACTCTTTTATAAATCTAACCGCTGGCGCAATTCTTGGCGGTGCTGTTACTGGCATTGGCGGCAAGTTTTCTGACATATTTGTAAGAGCTGACAGGGAGACTGTTCTGCAATCCTTGCGAGTTGCCGTATCTGATTTGACAGACGGGCGGCCAGTAAATGTAAATCCTGTCCTTGATGCCGACCCTAATGTAAGCCCAAAAATAAACAGCGATGTAAAGGCTAAAGAAACTCGGCGTACCACAACCTTAACAGCGACAGCAACGCCGAAACCTAACGAGATGCCTCCGTCTTTAAAAAGAGCATATCAGAAGAACAGCCGGGGCGAGGTAGTGAAGCCCAAGACGCTTATTCAGTTTGTGAAAGATGCTGGAAGAATAGACCCGGACAGCCCTATGGCCGGAGATGTAAAAGCTCGCTTGGACAAAGGGGGCTTCGGCGTGTTAAAGCGAGGCGGCGTTGGCCTCGATGAAATGGCTCGCCGGGCACAAGAGGCTGGTTACTTTCCCGGACGGCTAGATTTAGACGGAGACCGGGTAACACCAGAAGAACTTGTAGCGGCACTAGAAAATGACCAGTTTAGAAATGACACGTTCAGCTATATGGACTCAGACGCAGAGGAATATATTGCCGCATTGCAGTTAGACGAAACTGTCTCAGAACTGGGTATTGACCCTAGAGGCATGACTGATGAGGAGTTATTCCAAGAAATAGAAATGCGTCAGAACGCATTGTCTGAGGATGAGGCGGCGCAGTTGGAGGCAAGCAAAGGGCCAGGGATTAGCCGTGCAGAGTTTGATGAGGCTGTTGCGCAAGTAGATAGGTACTACAATGAGCAAGGCGACCTTGAGGAGTTTTTGCATCCGATGGAAGAACTGGATGACTTAGACATTGCACACCAGCAAACAGTGCAAAATGAAGATGCTCGCATCACTGCATTTGACAGAGAGATAGCGGTGCTAGAACAACAAGTAGCTGGTTTAAGAGCTAACAATTTGTTAAGTGAAGAAGACCTTGCCGAACTTGATGAGTGGGGCGGAGTTGTATCAAGAGCCGATGAATCAGAAGAAATTATAAGCGCTGGCGCAGTTTGCGTTGTTAATAACAGTAGGGCTGGATAATGGCGGATTGTACCGAACTCGTTATCTCTTTAGCTAGAGATAGGAATATAGACATACCTAATGAGGAGCTTGAGCTAGTCATCAAGAATATGTCAGCTCAGCTCAAAAGGCGCAAGATTACTTCGCCTGACGACCTGAACTCTGCGCTAGATGTGTCTATGCAGCAAGCCACAGAAATGCGTCTTACTGCCCGGCAGTTAAAGAGAGAAGCGCTGCTGCGTATTATCAAGAAAAACAACATTGAAGCAAAGATAGATGCTTTTGACGGTGACGCAGCATCGGCTTACTCCACGCAGATGATGGGGGAGTCTAAGTTGCGCACAGGCTCAAGAGACAGTGCGTCTGCAAGGAAGTCAGCGCTAGAAAGAAACTTTGTAGGTAGTTTTTTGCGCCGTCTTGTTGGCAAAAACCCTGCATTAGAAGACATCATGCGAAAAGGCAAAATAGACCGCGAGGTTTACTTGTATGCCTACGATAGAAACGCCCGTGTGTCAGCAGAGGCAAAACAAATACACGACATCATCTTTAGCCACATGAATGGCCAGCGCGAAAGAAAGAACAGAGCTGGTGCTTTTATAGGCGAGAGAGAAGACTTCCTTGTTAGCCAATCACATAATCCACAACTTATATCAAAGACCCCTATAGACCAGTGGAAGTCGGACATCCGCAGACTGTTGGATGAGGAAGCCACCTTTGGCAAGTTTAATAGTGAGCAAGAAATAGACGAGTACCTAACCGAGCTTTACAAGCGGTTCTCGACAGGTAAGCATTACTTGGTAGATGATAGCACAGGGGATATTTCTGGCAAGCCTAGCAGCGCTAACTTAGCAAAAAAGCTAAGCCAATCAAGAACTTTGCATTTTAAGGACGGGCAATCAGCATTTGAATACTCTCAAAAATACTCTGGGGAGTCTTTGTGGGATAAGGTTATCGAGTCAGCTCGGTCTGATGCTCGCTCCATAACAATGCTGGAAATGTATGGCACTAACCCAAAAGCTATGCACGATGCAATCATGCGCACTGTAGAACAGAAGGCGTTTAAAACAGGCAAACTTGTTGACCAAGCAAGAATATACCAGCTCAATGCTGAATTTAATGCCCTTAATGGCAGCTTGGATGTGCCCGGAAATGTAACGCTGGCACAGGTTGGGTTTGGCCTTAGAGCCTTGCAGAATATGTCCAAGCTAGGCGGCGCTGTTATATCTGCATTTTCTGACGTTGTTTTTAAAGGCGCTACACTGAACAGGCGCACAGACCTCGGTTTCTTTGGGGCTTATAGCAAATCTTTTGATGGTATGCTCAACAATGTCGGGAGCAAGGACAAAAAGCACGTTGCGGCAATGACAAACATATACGCTGAAACAGTGCTTGGCCAAGCATTTACAAGAGCTGGTTCTATTGATGGTATGCCCGGCACAATCTCTAAGATGCAGGAGTTGTTCTTTAGGTGGAACTTGCTGCAAGGCTGGACGGTAAATCACAAGAAAGGCGTTGCAACTGCAATGGCCTTTGACTTGGGCAGATATAGAAACACAGCCTTCGACCAGCTTCCTGAAAAGACAAAGCGTAACCTTGAGATGTACAATATCAGTGCCGAGGAATGGTCTGTCGTAAGCAAGATGGAAACACTAGCCCCTGGCACTACCGACCATTTTGTCACCCCGGATGCTGTAATGGGGCTAACCAATGATGTTATTGACCCTATAATCTCTAGGCTCAGAAACACCACCGATGTAACTGATAACATGAGAGCTTCGTTCAAAGATGAGTTTTCAACTAAAATACAAACACTGTTGAGCGATATTGCAGACGAGGCGGTTATTACCCCAGGAGAGCGTGAGCGTGTTCTTCTGACTTTCGGTACGCAAAAGGGCACATACCACGGGGAGTTTTTCAGATTTCTGACACAATTCAAGACGTTTCCTGTTACCGTAATAACAAAGCAGTTAATGCCGGAATACTTTGCTGCTGGTGGCGGTGTTAAAGGCTTTGCCGCATTAGTACCACTTATCGCTGCAACCACTGTTCTTGGGTATCTGTCCGGGGCAGCTAAAGATATTATACGAGGCAGAGAGCCTAAAGACCCGAAAGCTGCTAATACATGGAAGGAAGCGTTGCTGCGAGGCGGCGGCTTAGGGATTTACGGGGACTTTTTGTTTGGCGAATACAGCCGTTATGGCCGTAGCTTTGAAGAAACATTGGCTGGACCTTCCATTGGATTTGTTGGCGATGCACTAGCTCTCGCACATAAATCTGCGACCCTTAATGCGGATGCTAAAGATTACTTCAAGTTTATCAAAGACAACGCTCCGTTTTCTAATCTGTTTTATACAGAGCAAGCAATGAACTATATGTTCTTCTATGGGATGATGGAGATGGCAGACCCAGGGTTTCTAAGCAGAATGGAAAAGAAAAGGCTAAAGGACTACAACCAAGAATACTGGCTGCCGCCAAGCACAAGCGCGGTGCAATTTTAGAAGTCTTTAACAAACAAAGAAAATGCAGTATAATCTCCATAGGAGTTAGATATGACAGTAAGCAGTACCACAACAAAGAATAGCTATAGCGGAGACGGCTCAACCACCGTGTTCGCCTATACTTTCAAGATATTCGATGAAGACGATATTGCAGTTATCGTCCGTACTGACGCGACTGGCGTAGAAACTGTTAAGACAAAGACAACAGACTACTCTGTATCAAACGTAGGCGACCCGAACGGCGGCAATGTCACCTTTGTGACAGCTCCGGCCTCAGGCGAAACCGTTGTTTTACTTAGAAGTACAGCTCAAACACAGACTACAGACTATACTCCGAACGACCCGTTCCCGGCGGCTGCACACGAAGACGCACTAGACAGAGTTACATTTATAGCGCAGGAGATACAAGAGGAACTTGACCGCGCTATCAAGGTTTCTAAGACAAATACAATCACATCCCCTGAATTTACGACTAGCGCCGTTGACAGAGCTAACAAGATATTTGCCTTTGACAGCAACGGTGACTTGTCTGTTGCCCAGGAGCTTGGCACATATCGGGGCACAGATGCTACGACCACGACATCTGCCTACAATGAGCGTGACTTGGTTAAGTCTACGACAGCCGGGCAACTGGACAATGTGTATATTGCCTTGCAGGACAGCCCGTCCGGGACGTTGCTGACAAATACTAGCTACTGGGCTTTGGTGGTCGATGCTGTTTCTGCCGCTACATCAGCCACTAATGCCGCCTCAAGTGCATCTGCTGCGGCTACAAGCGCATCTAATGCCGCTACATCAGCCAGTAGTGCTTCTTCATCTGCTTCAACTGCGACAACTCAGGCTTCCAATGCTTCGGCTTCTGCCACTGCGGCGGCGGCAAGTGCGGCTGCTGCGGCTTTATCTGCTGATACTTTTGACGATACATATCTAGGAAGCAAGGCATCTGACCCATCTGTTGATAATGACGGCGACCCATTAAATGCTGGTGACTTGTACTTTAACACCACTAGCAACACGCTAAAGGTTTACAACGGTTCTGCTTGGAATGATGCAGCACTAGCATCTGCCAATTTTCTGCAAGTTACAAACAACCTGTCTGATGTAAACAATGCGGCAACTGCGCTGTCAAATCTAAGCGGTCTGTCAACCACAGGCGGCACACTTACTGGTGATTTGAACTTTGGTGACAACAACAAGGCCGTCTTCGGTGCTGGCTCTGACTTGCAGATTTACCACGATTCTTCTAATAGTCACAGTTTCATAAAAGAGGCTGGCACTGGAAGTCTGTATATACAGGGCGAAGCGTCTATTGCTTTAACAAACCAGAATTTGACTTCTTTTTATGCTGTTTTTAATAACGGCGGGTCTTCACAACTTAACTATGCTGGCTCTCAAAAACTCGCCACCACCAGCACAGGCGTAACTGTAACAGGCACAGCCGTTGCCACCACCAACACTGACACAACAAACACAGGCAACGTCACCCTGGACTTTGCTACCAATCAAAACTTTGTGCTGACGCTGACAGGCAATGTAACGCTGGACAATCCAACCACAGAGCAAGTAGGGCAGTCAGGCTTTATCGTGTTTATACAGGACGCAACAGGCGGCAGAACCGTATCACTAGGCACAGACTACGAGACTGCTGGCGGTGCTGGTCTAACGCTATCCACAGCCGCAAGCACTACTGACGTTGTGCCTTATATCGTAGCCGCATCTGGGCGTATTCTGCTTGGCACACCACAACTAGCCTTCGCATAAGGAGCTGCCATGTCTGGCCCTTTTGGTTCTTCACAGTTTATGTATGCAACAGGGGCAGAGGAAGGCCAATCCCTACGCTTTGAGGATGGTGACAGTGCCTATCTGTCATGGACACCAGCATCGGCTGGCAACCGCAGAACTTGGACTTATGGCTTTTGGACGAAGCGTGGCTCTGTTAGCGCAACGCAAACATACTTATATTCAAAGTCTGGAACTTACGGAGACCAGCTTTCAATTACCGAAAAAGTCGCATGGACTCCGCTTGAGGCAACTGGTGCGGCTTATAATATGCAAACAAACGCAGTCCTTCGTGACCCATCTGCTTGGTATCACATTGTTTTGTCTGTAGACACAACTCAAGCCACTGCATCAGACAGAGTTAAAATATACGTCAATGGAGTTTTGCAAACTCTTTCTACAGCATCTTACCCAGCGCAAAACTATGATGGTGAGATTAATAAATCGCAATCACATATTATCGGCTACAATACTAGGAACAACAGCGAATATTTAGATAGCTACCTAGCCAACGTCTGCTTCATAGACGGCACTGCCCTAGACCCTACCAGCTTTGGCGAGTATCAGGACACACTATGGAAGCCTAAGTCTGATGCGGATATTCAAAGCCTGACCTTCGGGACAAACGGGTTCTACCTGCCGTTCAAGCAGACCACTGAGGCCGAAGGGTTCTCGACAGTGACTTATACTGGCAATGGCGGCACACAGGGTATTGAGGGCGTGGGCTTCGAGCCGGATTTGGTCTGGATTAAGCGCAAGGACTCTGCTGAAAATCATGGTTTGTTTGATTCGGTTAGAGGGGCTACAAAGTTTTTAATTTCCAATACTACAAACTCGGAATTTACAAGAACCAATTCTTTAACATCTTTTGACTCTAGCGGTTTTACATTAGGTGATTACAGCAACACTAATGCTAGTGGGAGTTCTAATGTTGCATGGTGCTGGGATGCTGGCTCTGGTTCACCTGTCAGCAATACTGATGGCAGTATTACTAGCACGGTCAAGGCGAATACTGCAAAGGGCTTCAGCATAGTTAGCTATACTGGTAACGGTACAGATGGAGCTACAGTAGGACACGGTTTATCTAGTAGTATTGATTTTCTTATAATCAAAGATAGAGATAATGTTCGGTCATGGATGGCTCACAGTAGTGCGTCAGGTTTTACTGATACTGATTATCTTTACCTTGACGATTCATCTTCTAAAGGCACTTATGGTGCGGCTAATTTCCTTAATGGCGCACCTTCTAGTTCAGTTGTTAATCTTGGAGACCATCCAGCTACCAATAACTCAACAACAAACTACATAGCCTACTGTTTCCACTCAGTCTCAGGCTACTCGTCCATCGGGTCTTATACTGGCACAGGGGCTTCTGGAAACAGCATCACGGGGCTGGGCTTCAAGCCAGCTTGGGTGATGATTAAGCGTACTGATAGCACAGGCAACTGGTTTATATTGGACGGAACAAGAGACGTATCTAATCCAAGAAACTTATTTATTACTGCAAACTCGTCTGATAATGAAAAAGATTTGCAAGTAACGGACTCTTTAGACTTTGTTGATTTTAACAGTGATGGTTTTACCCTCAAGAATGGTGGAACTTTTGACAACGCCTCAGGCGGCACATACATCTATATGGCTTTTGCCGATACGAGAGATGCCACCTTCTTTGGCGATACCTCTGGCAATGGCAACAACTGGACACCCAACGCCCTGAACAACACGGATGTCGTGCCTGACAGCCCTGTTACTGGCGGTAACTTTGCTGTGTTTAATGAGGTTCACTCTATATCTACTGGTGTTACATTTAGCGAGGGCAATTTAAAGGCGGTTCTCCCCACAGCTTCATCAACTTGTCGGGCAATAAGCACTATCGGGATTGCGTCAGGCAAGTGGTACTGGGAGGCAAGTTATGTAGCAGACACATCTGACTTTTTGCAGGTTGGTGTTTGCGACCCAACTGACTTTGATTTCAGGTGGATGATACGAGGAAACGATGGCGAATCAGATGAAAGGCCGCCACCGTCAGGCAGTAGCACTACAGCATCAACAGCGGTGCGTTTTGGCACAGGGGATATCATAGGTATCGCATTGGATGCAGATGATGGTAAATGGTATATTGCAGTCAATGGAACTTGGCAACTTTCAGCCGATTTTGGGGCTGGTACAGGTTATGTTCATGACAGTTTATCTGGTGATTTAGCACCCGTGTTTAACAACATCACTGGCTCTGGAACGCAAACCTTCATAGCCAACTTCGGTCAGGACAGCTCATTCGCTGGCAACGAAACACCGCAGGGCAACACTGATGACAATGGCGTTGGTGACTTCTACTATGCGCCACCTTCGGGCTACCTTGCGCTGAACACTGGCAATCTGCCTACGCCTACCATCACTGCGCCAGATGATTATTTCAATACTGTGCTTTATACTGGTAACGGTACTACCCAGAGCATTACAGGCGTTGGCTTCCAGCCCGATTTCACATGGCTTAAATCCCGTAGTAGCGCAACCAGTCACGGTTTGTTTGATGATGTGCGTGGCGCAGGTAAGGCGTTGTTTTCTAATGCAACAAATGCGGAATACGACTACGGGACTACGTCATCTGGAGAATTGTATCAGTTCACTTCAGACGGTTTTGACTTGGGGTCGTTTGGTAACTTCAACGTCAATTCAACCACCTATGCCTCATGGAACTGGCTGGCTGGCGGTACTGCGGTCAGTAATACAGACGGGTCTATCACTAGCCAAGTTAGCGCAAATACCGATGCAGGGTTTAGTATAGTAAGCTGGACAGCTACAAACGGTGCGGCAACAATCGGTCACGGACTTAATAGTGCGCCTGAGATGATTATTGTTAAAAATAGAGATAGTGTTGTCAACTGGACTGTTTATCACGCGTCACTTGGCAATACTGGTGGATTGGTTCTAAATAATACTGACGCATTTGCCGCAAACATTAACTACTGGAACAATACATCACCAACATCTAGTGTGTTTTCAGTTGGGCTATACGCTAATTATTTAACAGATGCCCATATAGCCTACTGTTTTCATTCGGTTGAATCCTACTCGAAATGCGGCTCATACACGGGCAATGGCTCGGCAGATGGCACGTTTGTACACTGTGGGTTCAGGCCAGCTTTTGTGATGGTTAAATCTTCAACAAACGCAACTGCAAGCTGGCAAATTTATGACAACACTAGAAATTCTTACAATGTTGCAAACAATGTTTTGTTCCCAAATTTATCTAATTCGGAATTTACTGGTTCTGTGGTAGATGTTGATTTTTTATCCAACGGTTTAAAGTTAAGAGGCACAAATACAAATATAAACGCATCAGGTGGTACATACATATTCCTCGCCTTTGCATCAGCCCCATTCAAATCAGCCAACGCCAGATAGGAGATAGATATGGCATGGAAATACGGACATAAAACTATCCGCCTCGGTAAGGCTTGGACGGATAATGACGGCATACAGCACCCAGCAAATTGGGGTAGCTGGTCAGACGAGCAGAAAACTGCCGCAGGGCTAGTATGGGAAGCCGACCCAGCACCATACGATAACCGCTTCTGGTGGGATGCTAACACCCCGAAGGCTCTCGATGATGTGAACGAGGTGGACGGCGATAACAACCCTATCCTAGACATTAATGGCAACCAGCTAGTAACGCTGGGGCTTAAGAGCGTCTGGAAGAACTTGACCAAAGAACGTGCTGGCAACCTACTAGCACCGACAGACTGGCAAGTGGTCAAGGCGGCAGAGGTGGCTGACTACACTGTGCCAGCAGATGTGACTACCTACCGTGCGGCTGTACGCACTGCATCCAACGCCATCGAGGCGGCGATTGATGCCGTCAATTCTCATGCGGCTTTCCTAGCCCTGCACGATGCGCCAGTGGATGCTGATGGCAATGTCACTGGCAACGCACCTATCAACGACTGGCCTGACGAGCTGTAAGATGGAGATGGGCAGTCTGATAGATAGCCTCATCGGGTTGATAGTGATTGCTGGCGGCTGGTTCTTGAAAGAGAGCCACGCCGAGCAGAAGCGCATCCAGATACTGCTGAACAAGACCCGCGAGGATTACGCTACCAAGATGGAACTGCGCGATGACATGAACCGCATGATGGAGCATCTGCATCGCATAGAGGATA
>Ga0075461_10000530_pt1 | contig 10827 bp, 7 predicted proteins | sample DEB08_DNA_6_FD_74788 | JGI IMG/M metagenome (GOLD analysis project Ga0075461, IMG submission 74788) | Aqueous microbial communities from the Delaware River and Bay under freshwater to marine salinity gradient to study organic matter... | ecosystem: Environmental > Aquatic > Marine > Coastal ...
GTTCATGACTGTTTTACCATCGCTGAAGTGTTGGCTACCGAAGACCTTGGTTTTGCTGAACGAGGTCATGGCGGTCGCTTTGCACGGGAGGGCCAGGGTGTCATCAATCAGGGAAGCGTTGCGGTGAACGCAAGTGGAGGGCTCAAATCCAAAGGCCATCCGCTCGGGGCAACCGGGACCGGTCAGGTGGTTGAGGTGTTCAAGCAACTGCGAGGTCAAGTGGAGTCTCAACGGCAAGTGAAGGATGCTGAAGTCGGCTTAACACACAACGTCGGCGGTTCGGGCGCTACGTGTGCCGTTCATGTTTTTGGGAGGGACCGAACATGACTGAGGAGGTTTGGATGGGCTATCTCGTGGACCATTGCACCAACTACACGGTCGTTCAATCCCCCTTTGTTTTGGGCGAGGAACGCGTCTTTGGTGCGGACAGCGACGCCACGACCCTCTCGGTTGCGGCTATTCTCCATCGGCTCCAACATGATGCTATTGCGTCGGTTGCTGTGCCCGATGGGATTGATGCAGACACTGTTTCGACGGCTTGTAACGTCCATGTTTGGGACGAAGAATCGGAGGCCGGTCCCGAATGGGATTTGCTGTTGAGCGAGGAAGCCACCATCGTGCTTGCACGGCCAGGTGCGGATGTTGAAATTTCTGTCATGGACATGGCTGTTGAGGTGGACCGACCTTTCCACGAGGCCATCCTCACTGCTTGGGAGATGGAACTGAACACCCTTCATGTGAGTCAAGGTGCGTACGTGTCTCAAGCACAATATGTTGAAGCAGCCAGCCCGAGGCTGTCGCTTTCGGGACAAATAGGGGCCAACGGTCCGGTATGGCCACCACGCTATTCAGCCCATGGGCCCGTGAACGGAAACGGCGTCCACAAATTAACGCCCAACGGACATGTGCTGTCGTGGACCACCCTCTCGGCAGCAGGCTCACCATCAGAATTTTCACTTCGGGCCCCCTTGCTTGGAGGCGTAAGTACCGTTTTACTCGAACTCACCGACGGGCCAAACGGGGTGTTTTTGATCGTTGACGACGAGGAACCCGAATTGTCCATGGATGCGCCGATGGAATTGGTGGTTCGCCGGATTTACGCGCAAGAGGGTTTCATCCGGTACGGTTTGAAAGCCCGTCCCATGTCGGCATGACAAAGGATTCATAGAAAGCAAAGTTCACCGCAGTTGCATGGCGGGTTTTGGCGGTATGCGCAAAGGGCGTGAAGAGGCCAAAGACAACCTCAGCTATTCCGAAGGCGGAGATTGCCCCCGTTGCGGTGGAAACGCACAGGATTCAACGATGGCAGGGTATTTGCAATGCGGCTCATGTGGGCATGAGTGGGCAGATCCCAATTATGTCGAACCAAAAAAGCGACCAGCACCGCCAACCTACCAACGGGATGCGGAGCTTATTGAACAATTCAAACAAGAGATGACTACGGGGGAGCTTGCCAACGTTCTCGGTGTGAAAAAGAACCTCTCCGGTGAGCAGGAACAATCGCTCAAGCGCTTGGAAGAGAAATGGATGAGCGGTATGCAAGGCCATTACAACGCAGCTTCAGAAGAACGAAAACCGCTCATGATCAGCTTTGACGACGACGACAACATCGTCTCCACGGAAGTCGCCGCCATCACCATCGTTTCCAACGGTTTTGACGGTGGCGAAGAAATCCGATTGGAGTACCCAGGGATGGGTACGGAGTTTTACGCTTACAACGAACGTAGCCCCACCGGTTGGAAGCGTGGACCAAACGCCGAGACGACCGCCCGGTCCATCACGAACGTCATCAACCGATCATCAAAACTGGTCTATGCGACATTGGAAGGGGTAAGAATCTCTTTTGAATTGCGTGACGAGAACCTCAATGCCTCATCGTTTGTGATCTTCGTTGATGACCCTGGTGGGACCGATATCGTGGCAGAAAAGGGAGGTGTCGTCTTGGACCATCGTGATTTCTCGACCATACAAGATTACAGGACCGTTGTTGAAATGGTTCTTGAAGACGGAATTATTTCACCAAGTGAAGACCAACTCCTATGGGCCATGCGTCAACAATTGAACATCGATGATGCCTACCACATTCAGATGGTCATGCAACTTTCCGGGGAAAACACCCTCAAAGAATGCACCTCCTGCGGCAGCATGGCTGACTTGTATCCCGAACACGCTGCGTGGTACTGTCATCCGTGTGATGCGTGGTGCCAAATTAAACGCAGTTAATTGTTCTATAGGGGCCTGAAACAAACTCTATTCTGCCACCCAGACCGTAGCGTCCGAATTTCTTTTGGGGACTCTTCATAAACTCAAGTGATGTCCCAAAAGATGGTGAGCCTATGGCGAAAGATGTGTTGTATATCGGAATTGACTTGGGAACCTTCCGCTCAGTGATGGTTTCTTCTGACAGCCACGAAGTTGAAGAATTGACCGTGATTGGAACACCGAAAGACCCCATTGCTCGAAATTTCTTGAAGCGCGATGTTCTCTTTGGGGAAGAAGCACTCAAAAACCGACTTGCACTCAACCTTTTCCGACCCTTGGAACTCGGAGTCATCAAGGACACGCCCGAAGACAGAGAATTCATTGCTCACTTCATCACCCATTTGATTGGTCTTTCCGACCCTGAAGAGTACGACCGCGTGGTCGCTGTTATCGGTGCTCCTGCCGAAGCAAGCCACGTCGACAAAACCGCCATCTTTGACGCAGCAGCGGGTTCTGTTAACTCCGCTATGATCATCTCCGAACCGTTTGCCGTCGCTTACGCTCTTGACATGATTACCCATACGCTGGTCATTGACATCGGTGCTGGAACGACTGACCTTTGCCGCGTCTACGGGACCATTCCAGGACCCGGTGACCAAATGCACACCGGTCATGCCGGTGACTACGTCGACAACCAACTGATCAAAGAAATCCAATCCAAGTACAACGGCGCACAAATCACCAAGGACATGGCTCGACGCTGGAAGGAAGCCTACTCGTTCGTATCGACGGCAACTCCCGATGAGCCTGTTCTCGTGGACTTTTCCATTGAAGGAAAGGCCATGACCCTCGACATCACAGACTGCATGCAGCGTGCTTGTGAATCCATCGTTGACCCCATTGTAGAGAACGTCAAGAAACTCATTGCTGGTTCTAACCCTGAATACCACGATGAGTTCCGCAAGAACATGGTTCTCGCCGGTGGCGGTTCTTCCATCAAGGGCCTCGGTGCCCTCATTGAGCGCCGTCTCTCTGACATGGGCGACGTCAACGTTCACGTTGTCGACGATCCTGTTCGCTTGGGCGCCATGGGCGGTCTCCGCCTCGCCATGGAAGTTCCCGAAGAGATGTGGAAAAACCTGACGCTCGCTTCACGCTGATTCCTTGAGTCATGCCCAAGATGGTAACATCGTCCATCGAAACCAAGGATCTGTTCATGAGACCATTTTCTTGAGAGGAGTGCTTGAGGCACACCGCTTGGAATTCTCTGATTTTTCGGTCGATTTGTCATGCGGAACAGGCGTGGCTCCCTCTCTGTGCATCCAAGTGGGCTCTGCAAACCGTTGGAATCCTGTATGCAGGGCTTGTGTTCAAGCGTTGCCGGCTCTCTCGACTTCAGCCCAGTCTCGCATAAAGCCCTCAAGACCCTTGTCGGTGAGGGGGTGGCTCATGAGTTGTCGGAAGGTCTTCGCAGGCATCGTGGCCGTATGCGCACCGAGTTGGATGCATTGCAGGACATGCGTGGGGTGGCGGATTGAGGCTGCGAGCACCTTGGTGTTGAGGTCGTAGTTTGCCCACGTGTTCATGATCTCTGCAATGAGTTCCATACCGTCGTGTCCTGTATCATCGATTCGTCCAATAAAGGGTGAAACATAGGTCGCACCGGCTTTCGCAGCCATGAGGGCTTGAGCGGCTGAGAAAATGAGGGTCACGTTTGTATCAATGCCGTCTTCGGAGAGAATTTTCGTTGCAGCAAGCCCTTCGGGTGTACAGGGGATTTTGATGATCACATTAGGAGGCAATTCGTCCTTCAATGCCCTACCTTGCTGAACCATTCCCTCAGTGTCCATGGCCGTCACCTCAGCGGATATTGGGCCTGAACAAATCCCGGCAATTTCTCGGACGACCTCTTTGAAGTCGCGGCCTGATTTTTTGATCAGCGAGGGGTTGGTCGTCACACCATCGAGGATTCCCCAGGCGGCGATTTCTCGAATTTCATCCACATCTGCAGTATCAAGGAAGAACTCCATGATACCTGTTCCTCCAAGGGATTCTATGAACTCTCCCCTGTGGTCGACCATCACGGATTAGGCCTTTCGAGCGATGGCCCGCTTGGCAGCTGCTGCGATAAAAGGTGCTGAAATTTCCATGACTTCGAGCATTTCATCGGATTGTCCTGACTCACCGAATCGGTCCTTGACGCCGACGCGCTCAAGTGGAGCATACGTGTTAGCGGTGAGGTGCTCTGCAACCGCTCCTCCAAGGCCTCCGATGACGTTGTGGTCCTCTGCCGTCACCAAGGCACCGCACGTTAAGACAAGGTTGTCGATTAGGGGGCCGTCCAGTGGCTTGAGGGTGTGCATGTCGACCACGCTCGCTTGGATGCCTTCTGCTTGAAGGCTTTCAGCGGCCTTGAGGGCTTCCGAGACCATCACACCGCAAGCAACGATGGCGACATCGCTTCCTTCTTTGAGCACGATTCCCTTTCCGATTTCGATTTCGTTTTCCCGACCTTCGTACAGAACGGGTGTTTTGTTGCGTGCTGTCCTCATGTACGATGGCGAAGCCTTGCCAGCGAGTTGAATCGTAAGTTGCTTGGTGGAAACAACATCGCTTGGATGCATCACGATAACGTTGGGAAGAGTGCGGTAAATCGCCAGGTCTTCGATGGATTGCGCCGATGATCCGTCCGTTCCCGTGTGCGTCCCTCCGTGGCTCCCGCAAACGTGGACAGCAAGGTTTGGTCGAGCAACACCGTTTCTCATTTGTTCAAAGGCACGTTCGGTAAAAATTGCAAAAGTGCTCGCAAAGGGAATGTATCCTGAGGCTGCAAGTCCTGCACCAATCAGCAACATGTTCTGTTCGCCAATGCCACAGGAAACGGTCCTCTCCGGGTGTGCCTTTCGAAAGTGAAGCGATTTTGTGGATTTCCCGAGATCGGCTTCAAGAACGACAACTTTGGGGTTATTGGCCAGTTCGAGAAGCGCCTCGCCGTACCCGTCACGCGTTGCTGCCATCTTGGTCATGCGCCCACCTCACCAAGTTCTTGCATGGCCAATGCATACTGTTCGTCGTTTGGAGCTGCACCGTGGAAGGCGGGGTTGTCCGCCATGAACGAGACACCGTGGCCTTTCACGGTGTGGGCAATCAAAATCGAAGGGCCGCTGTTCGTTGTCGACAGGAATTGCATTCCATCCACGATCTCTTCCATATTGTGGCCGTCAATTTCTTTCACGTTCCATCCAAACGCCTTCCATTTCGCTGGAATGTCAAACATGCGCATTTGGGCTTCACAGAAGTCGTCGTTTTGTATTCGGTTCCGGTCCAAAATGACATTAAGGTTGCCGAGTTCATGGTGTGCTGCCGCCATGGCCGCCTCCCAAACGCTTCCTTCCTGAAGTTCCCCGTCACCGAGCATGACGTAGACTTGGCGTTCACTTTCCTCAAGACGTCCGGCGATGGCAGCCCCCAAGCCGAAGGAGAGACCCATTCCGAGCGAACCTGCTGAGAAATCAACGCCTGGGCACCATTTCATGTCGACGTGACCCTGGCAGATGCCTCCGAGGACCCGATAAGATGTCAAATCCTCCTCTGAGATGAATCCCATTTCTGCGAGGATTGCATACATTCCAGGCGAAGCATGCCCCTTTGAGAGGATGAACCGGTCGCGCTCTTCCCAACGAGGTTCCGATGGGCGAACGCGGAGGGTCGTTTTGTAGAGTGCAACGAGCAAATCGATTTCAGAAAGTGAACCGCCAGGGTGGCCCGCTTGTGCCCGATGAACCATGTTCACGATGTGGACGCGACAACGCCGGGCGAGTTCTCTTAATTCATCTGGACTTGTCATGGGACCACTTGCCCCAACGGCTTCATGGATGGCCTTTGATGGTTGTGCCTGCGGCCGCTCATGGTTCGGGATGCATCAGCGACGTTTTGGCTGCAAAGCATCGATGAGGTTTCGTACAGCGTCGGCCGTCACCATCACGGCATCGCCTGCGAGCGTGCCGCCTTTGGGCAACGCCCTCGATGCGAGCCAGATAAACACGGCAACAAACCATGCAAAGAATACAAGCGAGAAGACGTTGTTGAGGGTCACGATGCCAAAAATTTCGGGGAGGTCGATTTTTGCGACGATCAAAACGGCGATGAGGACCCCCATGATCGACTCTCCAGCAATGAAACCGGCCCCGATGAGCACGCCCCTGTTCTCCACTTCCTTCGCGGCTTCAACGGCACGGGGTGAGGGTTCGGCTCTCAATACACCGTCAACCCGAAGATGAGCGCTCCTCAACAGGACGTGAGAGATGATACCACCCGCCATGATAGGTACGGAGAGGCCAAGCGGGAGGTAGATTCCAATGGCGACGCTCATCACCGGCATGTTAAGCCGAATCAGGGCCACAGCGATTGCAGCACCGAGAACGACCATCTGAATGTTGAGGTCGCCTCCAAAAGCGCCCTGGACGATGGCACCAATCAATTCAGCCTGCGGTGCAAAAAGGGCCTTGGAACAGGTGGGGTCGCCAGGGAGCGGGTTCATCTGGCAAGCTGTTTGTGAAATTCGAAAAGCATCGTGGAGCAGCGACAAGACGGGGCCGATGACCACGGCACCGGTGAGGACGCCGATGATTTCGGCAGTTTGCTGTCGTTTTGGGGTCGCCCCAAGCATGTGACCGGTTTTCAAGTCCTGCATGACATCGCCAGCGATAGCAGCACTTGAGGCCACGATAGCAGCGATGAGCAAGGTGGCGTACATGAGGTCTTGGCGAGCCATCCCTAACATCACATCGCCGACGATGTAGACCAAGCCGACCGTGAAAAGGAGCGTTGCAATGGTCATCCCCGAAACGGGCGAATTGGATGAGCCAACAACTCCAGCAATGTACCCCGCAACGGCTGCGAAAAAGAAGGCGAGAAATGCCAAAAACAATGCGCCCGCTAGAGCGAGGACAAAGGATTCGGTTGCCCACCAGTAAAAGAAGAACGTGAGGCCGACCAATGCTGCACAGGCCATGAACACGATGTTCATTGAAATATCTTGTTCGGTTCGAGGGAGTGCAGCCTCGTTTTCTTCACTCTTCACGAAGGCCTTTGAGAGGCCGGTGATGATGGTCTTCCTCATTGACCAGAGGGTATAGACGCCCCCGACAACCATCGCTCCAACGCCGACATACCGAATTTGGGTTGACCAAATGCTGTAAAATCCATCGACGAGAGAATCGGTTGCAGGCCACCCGTAGATGAGGCCGTACATGGGGACGAGAAGGCCAAAACCAAGCACGCCCCCAAAGAAGATGAACGATGCGATTCGAATCCCGACGATGTAGCCCACCGAGAGAAGGGCGATGGAAAGGTCCATGCCCGCATAAAGTCGAGTTGAAACAAACGAGAAGGCTCCTTCCACGGTGTGGTGTGTTACTTCAAACCCCTTTACCATCAAGCCGTAAACGCCACCAATGGCCAGTGCATAGAGAATGGCGAGTGCCCCTTCGCCCCCTTCTTCCCCGGCAACCAAGACCTCTCTGCAAGCCACGCCTTCCGGATATGGCAACGCTTCTTCAACGATGAAAAGACGACGAAGTGCAATGGTGAACATGGTTCCGAGCAATCCTCCAAGGGTTGCAATGATCAGCGTCTCCATCCATTGGATGCTCGTCCAGAGGTTCATGACCAGCAAGGCGGGAACCGTGAAAATCACCCCTGCTGCCAGCGATTCTCCTGCAGAAGCCATGGTTTGAACGGCGTTGTTTTCAAGGATGGAGACGTCTTTGAACATCGACCGGAGAATGATCATCGACATGACTGCTGCGGGAATGCTGGCTGAAACGGTCATGCCCGCATAGAGTCCGAGGTAGGCGTTTGCCGCTGTCATCAACACGCCAAGGACGATTCCCACGCCAATGACCCGGCCCGTCAGTTCGAGCGGTGATTCATCCGCAGGGATGTAGGGCTCTTGCGCACCGCTCATGCTCGGGCCATGTCAAAGAGGTAGGTATAGCCTGCGATGAAGGTCTAATGAAATTATAGAGTCTTTGGTGGGTGCCCCATCCTGCCATATAATAGAGGGGCCGTGTGAGCAGGGAGTGGTTTTGGTGCAAGCCATGGCCGCAGGTGAGCGTTTATGAACATGGAGTGGCACACTCTTTCCCCGGAAGACAGCATCGCCCGACAAGATAGTTCCATCGAGGGTATCTCAATGGAGGAAGTTCAAACTCGAACGAAACGTTACGGGTTCAACAAACTCGCAGAACCTGAGAAAACACCAGCATTTTTACGGTTCATTTCTCAGTACAACGACCCCTTAAATTACCTCCTTATTGGTGCTGCTTTGGTGGCACTCGCCATCCATCCCGATCAGCCTGGTGATGCGATTTTCATTTTTATTGTGCTCACGGCCAATGCTTTTTTTGGTTTCTGGCAGGAAGGTCAAGCCGAGCAGGCGATGGACTCCTTGAAACAGATGTCCGTCTCGACATGTGTGGTCATCCGCGGAACTTTTGAAAGCGAAATTCCAACTCCTGAGTTGGTTCCAGGGGACATCGTTTGTTTGGAACAAGGCCTCAAAGTTCCAGCTGATGTCCGCATGATTCGTTCGTTGCAGTGTAAAATTGACGAATCAGCACTGACCGGTGAATCCCTCACGGTTCGTAAGACAGTTGACGCATTGCCTGCAGGAACCGTGCTCGCAGAGCGGACCAACATGGCGTACATGGGCACCACCGTGTCGTCGGGTCGTGGTTTGGGTTTGGTGATTGGCACTGGAATGAACACTGAACTCGGAAAAATTGCACAAAATCTTGCCGAAAGCACGACGCCGAAAACACCGCTGGAATTGAAACTCGAAAGTCTCGGTCGTTTTTTGGGTTTCATTGCCCTCGTCGTCGCCGTTTTGTTGGTGAGTCTAAACCTGATCGTATCCTACGGTCGACCCGGTGTCGATCTCAAGGAGGTCGCAGTCCAGCAATTCATTGTCGCCATTGCCATCTTCGTTGCCATTGTACCCGAAGGCCTCCCCATTATTTTGGTCATCACCTTGTCTCTTGGAATGCGAAACATGGCTCGTCATAAAGCCATCATCCGTCGTATGAAGGCGGTCGAAACGCTCGGGTCAACCACCGTTATCTGCTCTGATAAAACGGGGACGTTGACAAAAAACCAGATGACGGTTCGTCAAATCTTCACCCTCGACGAAGACTTTGGCGTTTCCGGGGAGGGATTCAAGCCCGATGGGAATTTAGTACGCCACGGCATAGAACTTTCCGATGACGACCTTCAAGCCCATCAGTCCGACATGGGTTTTCGTCTGCTGAGCGCATGTTTGTCTCTCTGTCACAATTCAACCATCGCAAAAAAGGATGGACTCTGGCAGGCCATTGGTGATCCTACGGATTCAGCCTGCGCTGTTGCCGGATGGAAAATCAACGGAGACGTCAAGAAATTTGCTCATCGGCACCCGAGGATCAATGAATTCTTTTTTGATTCAACTCGCAAACGCATGAGCGTTCTTCACGAATACCAAGGGAACCGATGGGTGTTTTCCAAAGGCAGCGTAGAAGGCTATGCTGATTTGATGACCTCGAAAATCGTGCACAACGAAGTGGTGCCGTTAACGGAAGACGACCACACCTCAATTCGGGATATGAACGAAACCATGGGAGGGGAGGCCATGCGTGTTATCGGTTTGTTCGCCCGTCCTTTTGGTAAAGATGAGGACACGAACGATGTGAAAACGATTGAATCGAACTTGGCCTTCCTCGGACTGATTGGCATCATGGACCCGCCTCGCCCTGAAGTGAAAGACGCCATTGCAACCTGTCAACGCGCAGGAATCAAAGTGAAAATGATCACCGGCGACCAACAAATGACGGCCGCAGCCATCGGCAGAGAGTTGGACATCAAATCGGGCACGCTCGGTACACTTGACGGTCAAAGCCTCTCTGAGATGTCGGACGAAGAATTGGTCAACGTTTCAGCCGACGTTTCTATTTACGCCCGCGTCACTCCCGACCAAAAAATGCGCATTGTTTCGTCGCTTCAGGCCCAAGGTGAAATCGTGGCCATGACCGGTGACGGCGTGAACGACGCACCTGCGCTTTCAGGGGCAAACATTGGTGTAGCCATGGGCATATCCGGAACGGACGTTGCAAAGGATGCGGCCGACATGGTGCTGCAGGATGATAACTTTGCAAACATTGTCCATGCCGTGGAAGAAGGTCGAAAAATCTACCAGAACATTCGGAATTTTGTTCGCTATCAGGTGTCCACCAACGTGGCTGCCGTCTTACTCTTGGTCCTCGCCACCGTGCTCTTCGGCCCTGAATCCATACCGTTAACGGCAACACAGATTCTTGTGATCAACATCTTGATGGACGGTCCGCCTGCGGTGGCATTGGGCGTTGAAAAGAAACACGGTAACGTCATGAATCAACCTCCGAGGCCGGTAGACGAAGGTTTACCGAACGGAAAAGATATTTCATTGATTTTCTACCTCGGAATCGTCATGGTCACGGGCACACTCGCTATCTTTTATCTCGCAGGTGGAGGCTTAGCTGAATGCGAATTGCTGCCAACGGAAACAACAACCACGGCCTTTGACGTCGTAGCCTGTAACGCTGGAGATGTTGA
>Ga0075461_10000531_pt1 | contig 10810 bp, 10 predicted proteins | sample DEB08_DNA_6_FD_74788 | JGI IMG/M metagenome (GOLD analysis project Ga0075461, IMG submission 74788) | Aqueous microbial communities from the Delaware River and Bay under freshwater to marine salinity gradient to study organic matter... | ecosystem: Environmental > Aquatic > Marine > Coastal ...
AATTTCAATTGTTGCTGCCAAAGGAGCCTGGCTAACCGATGTTGATGGTCGACAGATGCTCGATCTCTCTATGGGCTTTGGGGCTCTTCTAGTTGGCCACCTAAACGAAGAGGTAGTAAAGGAAGCCCATGACACTTTAGATGTTGGCACTTTATTTGCTACTCCATCTCCTATTACAAGATCTGGCGCTGAAATTATCTGCCGCAGATTTGGTCTAGATATGGTCCGCTTTGCAAACTCGGGTACCGAGGCAACGATGTATGCCCTAAGAACGGCAAGGGCGGCTACTGGAAAACTTGGCGTAATTAAGATTGAAGGCGGATACCACGGTTCATATGACCCTCTGATGGTTTCAGCAAAGCCAGAGATAGACCGCGCTGGTGATGCCAACTCACCTAATGCAGTTCCTCTTGGAGCAACAGTTCCAGGCGATGTCTGGGTTGTTCCATATAACGATGCTGAGGCAATTGAGAGAGTATTGAAGAAAGATGCAGATCAAATTGCCTGCGTATTTATGGAGCCAGTTCTAGAAAATATTGGAATTGTTCTTCCAGATCTTGGTTATTTAGAAAGAGTTCGTGAGCTCTGTGATCAATATGGAGTTTTGCTGGTATTTGATGAAGTAAAAACTGGCCTAACTGCAGGTCCTCAAGGTGCTGCTCAGCGCCTCGGAGTTAAGCCTGATCTAATTGCCATCGCTAAATCAATAGGCGGCGGTATTCCAGTTGCTGCCTTTGGCGGTAAAAGAGAATATATGGAAGTTGTTGTCAATGGAAAACATAATCATCTTGGAACATTTAATGGTCATTACCTAGCAATGGCAGGAATAAGAGCGGTTGACCGCATCTGTACTTCAGAAGCGCTTAAAAGATGTGAAGATTTAAATAGAGATGCTTTAAGTAAAATCGCTGAAATCATTAATGAGTATGAAATTCCAGCCCACACTGTTGGCTTTGGCGTAAAGGGCTGTATTACCTGGTCTGCCAACCCAGTTCGAAACTATCGAGATTACAAAGGTACAGACTTTGATATTGCAGAGCTTTCTTTCTTCTGGTCACTAAATAGAAATGTCATGACCCCGCCAGGACTTGATGAGCAATGGCTCATTTCTCTTGCTCATGGTCAGCGCGAGATAGACTTAATTGTTGGAGATTTCTTAGAGTTTGCTAAAGCACTTCGCGCTTAAACTCGATAGTAGTGTTCTAAGTTCCAAGCCCTAACACCACCTGCAACTCCTGAAGTATTTGGCACCACAACTACATCATCACCCATTCGCTCTAAATCTATTGGGCGAATCAATCTTGCATTTCCACCACCGAGATATAACCGGTCCCACTTAAAAACTGGGCGAAGCTCTTCTACCAAAACTCTAATTCTTCGTGACCAGAATATTGTTCCAAGCCTCTTGCGCTCTTGCTCTCCAATCCAAGTGTCATAAGTCGTTGCTCTGCGTACTGTGGCATGAGAGAGTTCAAAGTGTGGCGTTAATTTTCCACCATAGAAAATTGCAAAACCAAGGCCTGTTCCTAATGTAATTACGACTTCATATCCAGAGCCGGTAATGATTCCTGCGCCATGCACTTCTGCATCGTTTAAAACTAGCGTTGGAATATTTAGTTTTTTTGAGATTGCTTTCTGGGCATCAAAGCCAGACCAGAGTTCAGCGCTTTCTGGATCAATTTTTGTGCGCGGCCCACTTTTTGTAATGTAATGCGGGGTAGAGATAACAACGCCATTTCTAATCATTCCTGGCATTCCAATTGTGGCTCTATAGGCCTTAGGAAGTCCTGAAGCAATCTCGGCAATGGTTTCTACAAATTTTGCTGGCGGAAGTGGATAAGGAGTTGGAATTCTATTTGGCTTGGAATGCATCGTTCCCGAACTATCAAGGACGCAGCTCTTGAGATAGAGGCCTCCGCAATCAATCGAGAGCGTTAGGTTCTCATCCATACCCGCATCTTCCCCCACATGGAAATCTTTGCCAAATATTTATCAAAATCCCCTTACAAAAGTGCTACTACTAGATAGGGTCTTTCTATGGCTTTAATTGAGATTCGCGATTTGGCGAAATCTTTTGGCAACGTAAAGGCAGTTGATGACATATCACTAGATATTGAGTCGGGTGAGTTCATCACCTTGCTTGGACCATCTGGATCTGGCAAGACCACTGTTCTAAGAATGATTGCCGGCTTTGAGGACCCCGATGCCGGATCAATTAAGTTAAATGGTGAAGATATAACTCACCTTCCTCCTTTTGATCGTGACGTTAATACTGTCTTTCAAGATTATGCTCTTTTCCCTCATATGAGTGTGCAAGAAAATGTTGAGTATGGATTAAGAACGAGAAAAGTTCCCAAGACTGAAAGAGCGAAACAAGCGCTAGAAGCTATTGTTTCGGTGAAGCTTGAGGAAACTGTTAACCGTTTGCCACATCAACTCTCTGGTGGGCAGAGACAGAGAATTGCTCTAGCTCGAGCTTTAGTTTTAAGGCCTCGGGTATTACTGCTAGATGAACCACTTGGCGCACTTGATAGACAACTAAGGGAAGAAATGCAGGTTGAATTAAAAAAGATTCAACGCGATGCCGGAATCACATTCGTCTTTGTTACTCATGATCAGGAAGAAGCTATGAGAATGAGTGATCGAATAGTTGTCTTTAACTCCGGGCGCATAGAGCAAGTTGGAACTCCGGAGCAGGTATATGAGGAACCAAGAAGTAATTTTGTTGCTGGGTTTTTAGGAACCGCGAATATCTTCTCCGTAGATGTGGCTCGAAAATTCTTAGGAGCCGCAACAACAGTGAGCATTAGACCGGAGCGGATTCGATTACAGGCGCCTGAGACCAAGATTGATAAGAGTGAAACTTCCGTAAAGGGAACTGTGCAAGAGGCAGCCTTTGTTGGCGCGAATACCATTTACATACTTGAGACCGATTTTGGAGTGAAATTAACGGTAAGAAAGACAAACACAGAATTGCTGGGACAGGACAATAGTTTTGTCGCTGGCGATCAGGTAATGGCCGTTTGGCGAAATAGCCATGTAGCTCAGATACCTGTTTAGTGCTGACTCGAGTCACACGAAAGGGAGAAAATGAAGGGGAAGAAACTCGCAATACTTAGCGCTCTATCCGCATCTGTTTTGATCATCAGTGGATGTTCATCTGGAAGCGATGAGAGCTCTGGAGTTGCAATTGAAGTGCCCGATATCCCAATGCATGAAGCGATGGGTGAATTTGAGGGCGAATTAAATATCGTTAACTGGTCAGGCTTTGTTGAACCAGCCTGGACCGATAAATTCACGGCTGATACCGGATGCAAAGTAAATCCTCGCGTTGCAGGTACCAGCGATGAAATGGTTACCTTGATGCGAACTGGTCAATATGACATCGTTTCTGCATCAGGTGATGCCGCTCTAAGACTTATTGTCGGTGGCGACGTACAACCATTAAATCTTGACCTAATTCCTAACTTCAGCGATGACATTGCCGCTGGTATGAAGGGAAATATTTACGACACAGTAAATGGAAAGCCTTACGGTGTTCCTATTGGTCGTGGCGCTAACCTGCTTCAATACAATGAAGAAGTAACAGGTGGAGCACCAGAGAGTTGGGATGTTGTCTGGGAGCTAGATACTCCTTATAAGGGCAAGATCACTGCTTATGACGCACCTATCTATATTGCTGATGCAGCTGTCTATTTGATGTATCACAAGCCAGAGCTAGGAATTAAGAATCCTTATGCTCTAGATAAAACACAGTTAGCTGCTGCTATTGATCTCTTGAAGCAACAGAATCAAGTTATTGGTGAGTACTGGTCAGATCCAGTTGCGCAAATAACTTCATTCGTCGGTGGCAACACTGTCGTTGGTACTTCATGGGAAGTTCTTCGTAAGTTCGCAGCTAAAGACAACCTAAAGACAACACTTCCGGTTGAAGGTTCAACAGGTTGGTTTGACTCATGGTTGGTTAGCTCAACTACTAAAAATATTAACTGTGCCTATGCTTGGATGGATTACACCAGCAAGCCAGAGGTAAACGGTGCTATCGCCGTTAACTTCGGTATGGCACCAGCCAACGTCGCATACTGCGCTTCCAGCCCTGAGGCTCAAGCTCACTGCGATACCTTCTTTGCAGAAGATGAAGAGTTCTTCAAGAAAGTTTGGCCTTGGACAACTCCGATTGAAACCTGCGTTGATGGTCGAAAAGACGTTAAGTGCACTAGCTTCCAAGAGTGGACTAACGCCTGGGCAACCGTTAAAGGTTGATAGATGTTGTGTGGGAGTCGAGTAATCGACTCCCACACAAACTAATCAAAAAAATATGTCAACAAAATCAGACTATAGGGGCAGTCGACCAATCTCTTCCTTCTTTCTAAGAAAGCCAAAGGTTAGATTGATTTCTCTCTTGTCTCTTCCAATGACATGGATTGTTGGCGTTTACATAGTCTCACTTTTTCTTTTACTAATAACAGCTTTTTGGAATGTAGACCCATTTACTTCAAGAGTTAGACCTGGTTTCACTTTAGAGAACTTCATAATGATCTTCACAGTACCTGCTTATATTGCTACCTCAATTCGTACTCTTTTTATTGCTCTATCAGTAACTGCTATCTGTGTTCTTCTCGCTGTTCCACTTGGGATTTATATGGCGAAGATTGCCAACCCGCGGCTACGTAATTTTCTTGCTGTTGCAATAACACTGCCCCTCTGGGCAGGATATTTAGTAAAAATAATTGCTATGCGACTGGTCTTTACTGAAGAGGGTTTCTTTAATTGGTTTATGGCTCCCTTTGGTATTCGCGGACCTGGATTCTCGATTCCAATCGTGATTTTAACTCTTACTTATCTCTGGTTTCCTTATATGGCTCTTCCGGTATATACAGCTATTCGCCAGATCCCGCCAAATCTCTTCGATGCTTCAAGTGATATGGGAGCTAAGGGATTTACTACTGTTTACCGTGTTGTGATTCCACTTATTGTTCCAGCCATCATTGCAGGATCTGTTTTTACATTTTCATTGAGTTTAGGTGATTATCTAGCCGCTCGCTTTACAGGCGGATCAACTCAGATGATTGGAAGCATTATTGCTGCAAATATCAACCTAAATCCTCCCGTTGCTGCTGCATATTCCATGATTCCAATTGCTTTTGTAGTGATTTATCTTATGGTGGCAAGGCGCACCGGATCTTTGGAGCGCATGTAGATGTTAAGGCTGTCAAGGTTGGCTCAAGTTGCACTTGGGGCCGTAGTGCTCTCTATTTTATTCTTTATGTATACCCCGTTAATGGTTCTGATTCTAAATTCATTCAATGAGTCACAGATTTCAGGATGGCCAATAGTTAATTTCTCAACTAAGTGGTGGGAGTTTGCTCGAAGTTATCAACCAATTAGGGATGCGCTACTCAATTCAGTTCTTGTAGCAACGGGGGCCATGGTTATTGCTTCCGTGCTTGGAACGTTAGTTGCCTTTGCTATGAAGGGCTTCTCCTTCTTTGGTAGAGGCACTGTTAATATTTTGGTCGTTCTGCCTATTGCTCTTCCTGGAGTTGTAACAGGTGTTGCCTTTAGTAATACATATTCTAATTTCCTTACTCCAATGGGATTCAATATTGGTTACTTTGGAATGATTGTCGCTCACTCAACATTTTGCATAGTAATGGTTTTCAATAATGTCTTTGCACGCCTGCGCCGGATGAACCCGAACCTTCAAGAAGCTTCTGCTGATTTAGGAGCTGGCCTATGGCAGACCTTTAGGCTTGTTACATTTCCTCAATTTAGAACTTCTTTTGCTGCAGGAGCGTTATTAGCCTTTGCGCTAAGTTTTGATGAAGTTGTTGTAACTATTTTTACAGCTCCCCCTGGGGTAGATACCTTGCCGCTCTGGATATTGAAGGAAGTTGGCAGACCAAATCAAGCCAGCGTTGTAAATGTTGTTGCTACCGTTGTTATCTTGCTCTCCCTGATTCCGGTTTATATCTCCCAGCGACTTGCTAGAGCTCAAGAAAATGAGTGATAGATAAGTTATTTTTTTAGAATTCTACTCGCACGCTTTGGACGATCAGTAATTACTCCATATATTTCTCTATTCTTTAGACACCTTAAATCTTCTTTAGAGTTAACAGTCCATACATAAATACAATCGGCCTTCATTACTCTGATTAAAGATGGATAACGCTTAAGTGTTGTTATGTTTAAAGCGACACCTTTAGATCTAGAGGCCAGGGCCCCGAAGCCATACCTAATGACCTTTGCTGCGGTGATACCACTGCGCCTCACTCGGCGAACTGCCAGGTAAGAAAAGGAGATAATAACAACCTCTATCCCAGCTCTCTCTATCTCATCTTTATGTTGATTAATTAAATCTATAGTTTTCTTCTCAATAGCTCCACCGCTTAATACTGGATGCTTGGTTTCAATTAAAAGGTCTTTCTTAGAGTCAATTGCCATCACCAGCAAATCTTCTAGAGTTAAAGCATCTGTCTTATTGATTAACTCTTGCGCAGTTAAACGCGAAACTAATTTGTAATTACCTGTGATTCTCTTTGTATTTGCATCATGGAAGCAAATAACTTTCTTATCTTTTGTTAGCCTTACATCACATTCAAATCCATCAGCACCAGCTTCAATTGCTGCCTGATAGGCAACGCGAGTCATCTCGGGATACTTTTGGCTATAGCCCCTGTGGGCAAAGATTTTCATCGCCCGATTATGAACCGGAGAGAGTTAATGATTCCGACTCTACCCTTTCGAAATTTGAAGAGCTGTGACTTAATAAGAAAGAGAGCTCTAAAGATTGGGGCTAGTGGGCCAAAGACTCGAGTGAAAACTGCAGAGCGCGCCTTCAGATCTTTATCTGTTCCCCAACGACTTCCAGAACTATCAGAGGGGTGTATTGCTACTTTTATTGGCAGATAAACCCCTTTTAGCCCCTTATTTAGGGCATCTGCGATGAAGATATATTCATCACCCAAGTAATTCTCAACTCCTGCTCCAAAATTCTCATCGAATTCAATGCCTGCGCTACGAATCGACTCAATTCTGATCATCATTTCATAGGTCGCAGCCTTTGCGGAGTTGTACTTACTGAGCTTATGAATTCTGCTTGGATAAACCTTTCGAAGTTTGCCAGATTCATCTGAAGTTTGCGCAAGAATGATTGAACAGTCTGGGTGAGACTCAAAGTAGGAGATTAACTCTGCTATTCCCTCTTCAATAAAGGTTATGTCATCATCTCCGAAGATTAGATATTTACCAGATGCATATTTGATGGCTGCATTTCGACTCTTGGCTACTCCACGGCTCTTTAACTCAACAAGCTTTCCTTGGAGCTTTTCAGTGCTATAGCTAACCTCTTCGGGGTTTTGAACTAAGACAATTACTTCATGCTCCTTATTACCTTTTGGATAATCAATATTGCGTATTCGGTCATTTAAGGTTGAGTAAGCAATAGTTAAAGTTACTTCATTCAAAGTCATCATCTGAATCAATCCGAGAACTGGAATTTGCATACCTCATTAGAGAGCGTGAAGTATTGGAAATGACCGCATTCTGTAGGCGCGCTCCAAGGAAAATAACAAGAGCATTTGCTGGAGATATCTGTCCACCAACACTTAAGTAAAGTAGCAATCCAAGCAAAATGAGCGTTCCACCGCTTGCCATTAAAGCTCCGGATTCCCCTGCTTTAACTCTTATGCTGTAGCGCTTCTCTGGCTTTACTCGTTTCTTGCGGTTTTTTAAAGCTAGCTCTTTCTGCATCAACATCTGCCTTTGAAATACTCGGCCTAAAAACTGTAAGACAGCAATTAAAATAATTAGGTTTACTAAGGCGAGTAGAGGGTTAAGGAAGAAAAAGAAGGCGATTATGGCTAATAATTGAGTTGCAAAGCTCATCACTTTACTAAGCTCAAAGGCCATACCCCATTCCTTATTCTCCTCTTTTGCCGTTCGATCCTTTTTAGCTGCCCTAAAGGATCTAGCAAAGGCTTTAATGCGATAGCTCTTTTGAAAATACTGGCTCACGCGTGTGAGAACAAAGAATAAAAGGAAGCCAGCAATAGCCCATCCTAGAAACTCTCTAGAGAACTCATCTTCATTTAGAACTAGAGTGGCAAAGAACTTCATAACCAATAGCTCTGAGACAGAAATTGTTGCAGCTATTGCCGATAAGGCAATTAATACGATACGGAATTTTCCTTTGGGAAATAGATAGTGAAAGCCATTAAACATCTCTTTAATAATAAAGATCATTTTGTAGCTCTATTTCCATCGAGCTTACGAGAGCCCAAAATTGAAAGTAGATGCCCTACTGTGACAAAGAGTGCAACATAAATGCCAATCTCGATAAGTGCTTGGTTATCTCCAAAGATTGCGATGATTATTGACATCTCAACCGAGTGAAAGAGTCTTTGTACTGCAATTACCTTAAATGGCGCTTTCAGGACTCGTAGCCAATTTTTTACAGGAGCTCCGACTTCTTTGCTATCACTTAGCTTGCCAACTCCAGAAAGGGCCCGAGATACGTGAACTGCGTCGTTAAAACCTTTATTTAATAAGATTGCAATAGAGATTAGCGCTGCAAGGAAAGGTAGTTTCCAGTCCGCAATTTCCTTCTCAGGCCAACCTACAAGACGAAGTGCGAAAGCTATGGGAATCAAGCTCTCTGTTAAATAGTGAGCGACTCTATCTAGGAAGATTCCTTTTGGAGATTGAGTACTCCTCCATCTAGCAATCTCGCCATCACAACAATCCCAGAGCATCTGTAGTTGAGAGAGAAATAAAGCTAGAAGAATCCCTTTATATCCCGGCAGCAGTAGAGCAGCGCTGATTGAAAGGCCAGTTGCAATCATCAAATACGTCACTCCATTAGCTGTTATTGGAGTTTTCAATAGTAATCGCGTTAGGTATGGCGATATTTTTCTTAGATAAAAATCAGCAACCCAGTGCTCGGCATTAGATCGGCCAGTGACAGAAGGTGGTTGCGAAATCTCGCGTATCTGCAAGATCGTGGGATTTGCTGGTCTATCACTCATTATCTAACCTTATTGGCTCTATGACTTAAAACCCATTGCAAGGATGAGGTTAGAAGAAATAATAGTGCGAAATACCAGGCTATATAACTCAAATTCCACTCTCCGAATGCAGCTATGCCCAAGAGTAATAATCGTCCTTCTATAAAGAGTCCGAGACGGGAGAGCCAGACCGGTTTCTTCTCGTTTTGAAGGGAACGATAGAGATTGTCGTAGTGATGAAAGACAATAGTAAAGATAATCATGAAAGTCACCGTGTTTATCTGTTCATTCATTATGAATATCCATAAGAGTAGAAGTGTCTCAATTGCTCTAAGTAATGATGGTGTTAGCCAATCAAAGCGCTTTATGAAATTGAGTTTAAGAATTAGTGAGTCCTGCTGCGCACTTATTAATATCCCGCGGCTTGGCACTCTCTCCATCTTGAGAGTGCGCACGATGCGACCTCTATATACAACTAAGGCTGAGATAGCAGCCAAGATCGGCATTACTGTAAATGTGAAACTAGCCCCCCCGATTACTGCGCTAGCGCTAATTACCAACCAGCGCTCCCCGATAGGGAATTGAATGATTTTGCCGAGCCAGTAACGAAGCCTGCCTTTAGGTTCACGCTCAGTTGGAACTATCCCATCAAAATCTGCTGCGTAATCTATTGGCGCAAGGAATTGAGATTCAGCTCGTAATTTAACTGAGCGAGCAAAGTTGTAATCAGAAAGGTGTCTAAAGGTCTGTATTAACATCATAACTAAGGCCGGAACCCATAGATCTTCGCCTGACTTCCCTGCGCCTATAGCTAGCCCTAGAAAGACCATGTACTCCTTAACGCGATCTGTCACTGCATCGAGCCAAGCGCCTAATTTAGAAAACTTTCTTGTGTAACGCGCTAATTCACCATCAACGCAATCAACAATGATGCTTATCTGTAGTAACACAGCCCCTAGTAAAGTTTGCGAAAAACTTCCCTTCGTAAAGCAAAAAGCAGAGTAAAGTCCGATTGCAAACGAAATTAGAGTAACTTGATTTGGTGTTGCCTTTACTCTTACCGCAAGCCAAGTCAATAACTTAGAGAACTTGCGCAGAAAAAACACTGAATAGAAACCATCATTTGCTCGATTAGCCATCTTTAGACGCAACTGACCTAAATTTAGGTTCTCAAGTTCGCTAGCAACTGACTCTCTAACCAAGTTATCTGCGCTTCGAGCATAGGGTGCTGCCCATAGATCAGCTGCATCTACCTGCACTCTTGCTCTTGTTAATGCCACTAAAGATAGGTCGATAGCGTTGCCTGGCAATCTCGACGCAATAGCACCTTCAAGTGCGCTAATAACATGTTCTCTCTGGTTTTGTGAAATTCGAAGAGCACCTGCAAAATTCCTATTTCCTAGCGTCACTTTATGCGACTGTGACGAAGCACTTGCTATTCTATTTTGGCGAACAAGGGTGTCGCCATTCTTTTGAGTTGCTATCAGGGCAACTGAAGCGCTTCTTGGATAGTCAGTTAACAACTCTAGGTGCGGCTTAGCAATGACCGAGTTTTGATCCAATAGAAGTAAATCATCAGTTGTGGCTTTGAAGCTATCAAGAACTTCTCTAACTGTTGTTGAAGATGTGACCAAGACAGTTGTAAGGGATTTATCCATTTCCTGTAGTATAAATCTATGACCCTCCAAGTTGTGATACTTGCAGCTGGAATGGGCACCCGTCTTGGAAAACCATGGCCTAAGCCACTTACTCCCCTTGCAGATGGTCGCTCAATAATGGCTCAACAATTAGAGAATGTAGAGAAG
>Ga0075461_10000541_pt1 | contig 10715 bp, 5 predicted proteins | sample DEB08_DNA_6_FD_74788 | JGI IMG/M metagenome (GOLD analysis project Ga0075461, IMG submission 74788) | Aqueous microbial communities from the Delaware River and Bay under freshwater to marine salinity gradient to study organic matter... | ecosystem: Environmental > Aquatic > Marine > Coastal ...
CCTCAGGTTCGTATTCACAAATACTTTCGTCGTGCTCTGTTGCATCTGGATTGAAATTTGTCGCATTTTCATTCATGCAACCTGTGACAGGTGGGGGAGGGTAAAAACATGAACCATCATCAACTGTCGCCGCTGAGTCAAAGTTCAGTGCATTTGGGTCTGTACACCCTTCAACATCAGGCTGTTGGATGACTTGGCAACCGAATTCATCGACTTCTGCATTTGCAAGCGATGAGGGGCACCAGTCCAAACTGTTGTCAATTCCATCGTTGTCGTCATCTTCAAAGCAACCATCACCATTGTAATCCCACAACACATCGTCCCTTCCATCATCACACGCATCGATATATCGTTCGATGACGCCATATTTGTTGACTGTAACATTGGAAAGACGTGAATCATTTACCTCAAACCATTCTGATTTGAAGGCTATGGTAATACTATTTTTTGATAATCGATCGGATGGAGAACCATCGGGTTCGAGAGGTATATTGTACAACCAATCAATTTCACCATCCCATCCCATTTGAGCCATTTTTCCGACCATTGCATGAGTGATGAGAAACTGACCGTTGGGAAGATACACTGCACCGGATTGAAATCTTGGCCCCCACCCAGAGGGTAAGACCATGTGATAATCTGGTTGGGAAGGTCCAAAAATGCCGGTTGTTTGGTTAATGTCAAATGATGAGCCGTTTCGTGGCAGGTGAAGTAAACCAACCGAACTTGGCCCCCACATTCGGTTTGAGAAATACGTAATCGCTCCTTCGTTTGGATAACCTGGCGGTACAAACCGTGCATCGTGTTGAACTCGAGTGTGATGTTCTGTTGGAGGACCACCGTAATTTTGTGGATTGCCCCATCGATACAGGAAATCACCTTGGTCCGTTGAAGCATTTTCCCATGATACACTGTGGTCAATGATGTAGATTTCTTCTGTGTGCCTGCAGGACAACATAATGTGATCGTGAATTGGGTCGTATTCAATCGAATTACAATGCAACCAATCGGGGTCATCAGCCGCGCTGTTTGGTCCAACTGCATTGATGTTTAATTTTCTAGGATAATCCGATATACTACCAAAATTTGGTAATTCGGGGTCGACATCTTGTATGATGTGGTCCATAAAGTGCCACTCCCAAACGACCTCAGCAAGACCAGAATCCGATTGCTGATATTCAATAATGGCATCTGGCCACAACCCTCGACCAATGAGGTCTTCTTCATTCCTTCCAAGAGCGATTGCTTCCGAATCATCGAAAAATTCCCATAAAATCGCTATGACATTACCATTTGGTAGGAATTTTGCATCGTGATGAAATCGAAGTTGATCTGAATTTTGTTCAATACTCCAAAGCAAATTACTGTTCCAATCTAAAATCTCAATTTTGGTAGCACCGCCCCCCGCCTGCATTGCGGTTTGTGTACCATCTTCAACATCAAGAACTCGCAAGAGTGTACCGTTCTCACCTAAATCCATGCCAAATCCAGATGCCTTCGTTTCTTTCGAAGTCCACATGTGAACCATTTCACCGCGTTGGTCAATGAGGTAGATATTGGGGTCTGCATTGGTGGCAAAAAGAGTGTAGCCTTCTTGCGTGTTCTTGTTGCAGTGAATGATGCCTGCATCAGCATTGATATGTTGTTTTAGACAAACCGCTGGAGTTGGTTGAGAACCTTGAGATGATTCAGAATTTGAAGAACTTATTCCTGAAAAGAGACTTGAAATCATGAATGCAACGAAGAAGATTGAAACGAAAGTCTGCTTGTTGTTGGTATGTTTTTTATGGTTGTTGTTGTGTGTTTTGTATTGTGTAACCATGAGCGCCACGCATGTTGTTTTAAGTTTAAGGATTTTGGAAATTTGTGTTTTTCGTGCGTATCGAAACGACACTTTTTTTGGGCCAAAACAGGCAATAGCGAGGTCGACAACCTACGAGGCATAAAAAGCAATCCAAATGCACTAAGTGCTACTTTTTTACATACTAAAATACCATTTTGAATCTTCATGAAGAACTCTTCCCTCAACTTCAAGCTCCAACAAATGGGATAATGTTTGGTCCTTTGCCAATTCAGGGTGTGCATCTTGTGTATCAGCATATGCTACCTCAGAAATGCTAACGAGGCTCGTCATTCCTTGTTTGACGGCCGAAAGAACTCGAGCATGTCGCTGTTCTCGATGGTGAATGTAATGAGAAAAAATCAATTCAGGTTGTGCTATCACTGGGCCATGACTTGGAAACACGAGATGTGGGCAAAGACCCATGAGACGACGTAATTGTTCAAGATAGATGCCCATGGAACCTGAATATGGAGGGATGAGTATCGTTCCAACGCCTGCAACCATGTCGCCTGCGATCAGCCCTGCTTCGCTCAAAAAACAAATGTGTCCTGGATGATGCCCTGGGGTGTGCAGAACTGTCCAAGTCTGTTCTCCAAGTTGTAAAGATTCCATGTCATTGAGAATTCGGTCCACATGAATGTCTTTAGCACACACTTCACTTGCCCACACAGGGAGGTCAAAAGCCTCCTTCAATAGCCCTTCATCACCCACATGGTCAGAATGTGTATGTGTGTATGCAACAGCAATCGGTGTGCCTCGATGTCGTTGTACTGCAGAAACGAGGCTCTCCAAATCTTCTCGTTTTCGAACAGCAGGATCTACGATGATGAAATCTCCATTCGGGTCGCCAACAAGATAACAATTCGTGTGGTCGGCTGGCGGCAGCGTTGCAGTCTTGATGGGGACAACTTCAACACCGTGAGCGAAAAGAATCGATTCTCGACCCGGAAGACGCGCCTCAATATCTTGACTTGCCTCATGCATGTTACCGCCAAATTGGTCAAGAGTTCGCTCGATTTCCATCAAGATGGTGACCACAGGTGGGGCGATTTTCATCAGATGTTGTTGCCACTCATTCAAATACACTGCAGGGGTCGACCATCGAATTTCTGTAAACTCTGTTTGTGGTTCTAAATCGATTGAGATGGCGGATGTTTCGTCTAAATTGAGATGAATATGCATGAATGCATTATCAAATTGAACCGGTCCAAATGGAGGTGTCGTGCGATGGCTAAAGGTTTGTAACCTTGAGGTGTCTATACTGATGTCACCTGCTCTCACAAGTTGATGGAAGCCATCTTTTTGTGTAAGAATCGTCGTTCTATGTTCACTTGATAATACGACGACGCCATGGCTCGTAAGGCACAAACCGAGTTCTTCGCTCATCTCTCGAACAATACACAAATGATTCGCATCGATGTTGATTTCACCGGATAACTCTCGGTCAAATTTCGAAACACCCCCACCACAAAACGCCCAGTAATCTGGGAACGCTTGCATGGTTGGTGCACGTTTCCCTAACAGCACCTCAACACCACGAGGGCCATCTCGTGTAATCGTCATTGTAGCCGTTGGCCGAGGTGGCTTACGTGCTACAACACCAAGGTGAACGCCCTGAGGGACTTCGCTCATGAAGCATCTTCAAGGCCCGTTGCCTTTGAAGTGTTGCCCTTGACTTGTTGAACTCATTCATTCTTGCGAACGAGAAGAGCACCGAGCAGACCAAGAACAGCAATCAATCCAGTAAAGCCTGGCAAAGTTGGGTTCTCGTCGCTGTATGCATCAGCAGATTCACTGTACAATCGTAGCGTGTTCCACTCTGCATCAACATCTTCACTTACCGTAAAGTAATCGCCGATGGATAGGGTGCCTGAGTCATCTTCATCGAAGAAGAAAATACCGTTTGCTCCTCCATCAGCCATAGCATCTGCAAGAGCAGTGGCGGGCACTGTTGAGTTTTCACAAACAGTCGTCGATTCATCTGTGTCATCATCGTATTCTTCTGTACATATTGCTAAGACAGCATGATAATCGGAGAGGTCGCCTTCAAAGGCAATTAAGCCATCTGCGGTCACGATCATATCTTCTGTTTCATCATCCCACGGTTCATCGCCAGTACAGAACCATTCTTCTGACATGGTGAGGTACATATCATCAATATCGTATGAGGTTGCCTTGGCATAATAGCATTCACCATCAGTAAATCCTGCCTCCGCTGCGGTGACCATGACATAATCCGAGGTAAATTCAGAACTCATGAGGGAATCGCCAGTCATTTGGTCAAACAATTCAACGACAACATAGGCGAATTCATCGTCATTATCGTACTCGAGTGCCCAATAAAGGTCTGCTCCATCGTACCACAATGTGGTTTCAATGCCATCGCCTTCGTATTCTGGTTCATCTGAGCCGTCAGCACAGTCTTCCCAGCCGTCATCGAAGGCATCAGCATATACCCATTCAATTTCTCCTGAGTAGCACAAAAAGACTTCCTCGGGGAAAGCAAACAGTCCAAAGCCAGTCGCTGTGTCATACTCGTAAAGAATGTGAATATTGTCACCTTCCCAATTATCAAAGAATTCAATCATCGAATCATCTGCATCGAGAAGTTCTCCGACTTCCATTTCGCAAGTATCTTCGGTAGAATCATACTGACCATCACACCAATCTCCCGTTGAATCACCTGTTGCAACCGACCAATCATCTACGGTTACATAGAGATAGGTTGCCATCTCTGTGGTGTCCTCGACAAGTTCCATGTGCCCGACGATGTCATCCTCGAAATACATGTACCATGACATTGGTATCGTGGCTTCTGTATCTGTCATGGTCATATCCCATTCGACCAATGTTTCACACATTGATGAATCAAGGGTGTAACCATCCCACGCATCCATGCCACCAGCGGTCCATGCGGTTGATTCGATAAACGGTTCACATACCCAAATGTAATCAAAGTAGTGGTCAAATCCTCCATCATCTTCGTAGTATTCATCAGTGCCATCTGGACAGTCTTCGACTCCATCATTGACTTCAGAAATCCAAACTTGAGAACCATCCATGCAGTCATACCAGTTAGTGGGGTTACCATCTGTATCATATTGTTGCTCATCAGCACCATCTGCACAGTCGTCCATACCGTCGTTGACCCAACTGAATGGGATTTCGTCACCATTTCCGCAGATAAAGGTCCATTCTTCTCCGCCTCCATCATCGAATTCGTCTGAACCATCTGCACAGTCGTCCATACCGTCGTTGACCCAGTCTGCATCAATCACTTCGCCATCATGGCATGTGTATCCATACATTGCTAATGCGAGTATACCGCTTGTTGTGGCTGCGTCGTATTGGTAATGGAGGAGCTCGTATTCTCCTTCCTCTGTGATGATTTCCATATACATGTCATCATAAGCTGTAATTTCAGCAAATGTCAATGAGCAAGTGTCAGCGGTCGAGTCGTATGTGCCACCTTCTTCTTCACACCACATGCCTGTTGAGTCACCTGTCTCTACAGAGTAATCGGACATAATCATGGAAATGATCATCTCATTCGAGATTGATATGAGTATTTCTTCTTCATCTTCGATCATGTTGAATGCTTGAGGCATACCGAGTTCCCCAGAGTATGTCTCGTCAATGACTATTGTTGAGTCTACAACTTCTCCGCACATTGAGTCGTCTAATGAATCCCAATTTCCGTATTCAGTAGGCATTGACTCATTGGTGAAATATTGACATTCCCAAATCATGGTCATTTCATCGTTTGATTCTTCATGGACCATGAGGTCGAATGAATCAGATTCACCAAGGGAGAACGGTAATGCTTCCGTAGCAGAATATTCTGAGGAATCGATGGAAAGGTCAGCAGCAATTTCACTTGCAGTCAAGAATGTTATCTGCCCTGAGGTCTCAGTCTCGGCAATATCCACATTGATTGTTCGGATGACAAGACTGGCGTCGACCAAGATTTCGATGGCATGAGTCTCACCCTCGAGGATAAGGTCGGTTGTGAATTGATGATACACTTCCGTTCCAACCATACTCAATTCGTGAGTGAAATCTGCAGTTTCCCAATCATACATGGACATGTCCAAGCCCACGTCGTTATCGTCATCTGACGAATCATCATCTTCGGCAGACATTTGGAGGAGAGTATCAGTGAATCCAAGGGCGCTTTGCATAGCGAATTTTTCACCGTTATAATCAACATAAATTGTTGTGCCATCACCATTTGGAAATGCCCACCAATGATTTTCAAAACTGATCATTCCAGAGTCAACTGACATTCCAACGTGCATTCCTGATGCGGGTGAAATCACCATGGTTGTCGTCATGGTCATTTCCATTCCGTCTTCAGTCGAATCAACTACCTCAATCATACCAACAGATTCATCAGGCCCTGGGGTGTCGACAAGAAGGTCTTTGAGGGCTGAAGTGAGAATGGCCTCTGTGAGACACGCCTCGGCGTTTGAAGCGTTCTCATCGTAGTTGAAAGCAGCCGGGTCATTACAACCCGGTACGACGGTTTCAACGAGTTCGTCTATCAGTTCTTCTGTTACTCCGGTGCATCCTGCGAGCAGGAGTACCGATACTATTGTCAGTGCGAGAGTTTTCTGCATGTTTGATTTTCAAAAAAGGAAGTATATAAAATATCTTAAGCATACTTGGTTTGCGATTTCTTGATGGAGCAAGCGAAATCAGTCGAGGAGCACCTCGAACAATTAGCTTACCTTAACAAAGAAGCAGAAGAAATGGGCATTGACTTGTGGGGTGAATCGAAACCAACACGACCATGGGCTAAATACGCCCTTGCCTCATTCATGATTATCATGATGCTTTCGTGGGTGTCGAAATTGCTCTTTCGGTTTGTTTGAATCTTTGGAATCCTACCGTTGAGTTCAATAAGGCGAATTTTTACGCTTTGATGGAAGTCCCTTAGTGTAGCGGTCCATCATACGGGATTCTGGTTCCCGTGACCTCGGTTCGAATCCGGGAGGGACTACTTTGTTCAACTTTCAACATAGAAAGAGACCACATGTTGTAATGGTGAACCATGTTGAATGGTACCTGTAAAATGCTTTTCTTCACCCCAAACACCCACTCGAAGTTTGAATGTGGTGGTCGGTTGAGAATCACCACGCATATGGTGCCGATGGAAGTGAACCAACACTTTGTACATGCCCTCCGGCGGTGTTTTTGCCCAAATCACGTTTTCTATTGGGGTGTCACTGAGTGGTTTTTCATTCATATCAACATCCATGCGTCCGCCGCACTGACTTCGACGTTTTTGGAAAGAAATTTCTTCGTTGCTTGGTGTAATGACATAGAGGTCAAGGTCGTTGAAGTCGTCCCACATCAGTGAGATTTGAATGTGGCCCGTTAGAAGGCCTTCTCGCTTTGTCCTTTTTGCCAAATCCAATTTTTCTTCATCGGACAAATCGATTCGGGACACGCCAGAGCCAAAAATCTCCTTTCCAGAAAATTTGAGATGTTTTTGCATGGCGTTACCATAGGCGAGATTCCAAGTCTTCCTGTCCGATTCTCGCTGTTGAGAAAACAATTCTTCGGTAGTTTCATCGCCCGATACATCTGTTTCTGTCGCGAGTTTGTATTGTTCGTAATTTTTCCCCCTATTGTTGTCTCGAATTTTCCAAGCATCGTATTCTTTAATGTTCAGGGTTTCAATTTGTCTTGAAAATGTGACCAGTTTTGTATGGCCATCCACGAGTTCAATTTTAGTTAAAAGACCATATTTTTCTGCTTCAGCATTCATCATGATGAACTGCATTCTCCGCTTTTTCTGGCGATATATTTTGAACATCGCTAAAGATATAATTACGAATACGAGGGCGTAAGGTATGGCATCTAGAGCCATTGTTCCAGCAATACCGAACATCGCCCTAAACTATGAGGAGTGGTATTTTACCTTTCACTCGTCTGATTATCCCAAGAGTGCTTGGTTGATCGCATCGAGTTGTGCTTTTGTGGGGCGTAATTCGTCATCCGAGTGATGGATGAGTGCCTTTAATGGCAAATTTAGTTCCTCAGTAAAAGATTCTTTATTTGGATTAAAGTACAGCAGGCCAGTCACATGCTTCTTTTCTTGTTCAGCTTGGTGAAGTGCTGACAATGCAGCCACTGCATTTCCAGGGTCATGTTCTTCTGAGATGGTTTCAAGTCGAATCACCGAACCATCGTGCAGCGTTATATCTCTATAATGGCCCTCGGGCACTTCAACTTCTGGAACCGGATTGAAGTGAGGAATATAGTCAGCCATGTGAAGCGTGATTTCATTATCTTTCACATAGCCATACGACTTCATTGATTCATCGTTGTTGTTAAATGTAACACATGGTGAAATGACGTCAATAAGTGCAAATCCTTTGTGCGACATGGCCGCTTTTATCAGAGAGGTGAGTTGAGATTTAGAACCTGAAAAAGAGCGTGCAACAAAGGTGCAGCCAAGGTTCACTGCGAGGGCACAAAGGTCGATTGGCTGAGTTTTGTTCACCTTACCTTTCTTTTTCTGAGAACCGATGTCGGCTGTGGCAGAATATTGACCCTTCGTCAATCCATACACTCCATTGTTTTCAACGATATAGACCATATCGAGGTTTCGTCGAATGGCGTGAATAAGTTGACCAATTCCAATGGATGCTGAGTCCCCATCACCGGAAACGCCGAGATACAGCAGGTCTGGGTGAACTGCATTTGCTCCTGTCGTTACCGAAGGCATTCTTCCGTGAACGGTGTTAAAGCCGTGAGACTGACCGAGATAGTACGCAGGTGTTTTTGATGAGCAACCGATTCCAGACATCTTCGCAATTCGATGAGGTTCGATTCCATTTTCCCATGCAGCATTGATGATCACTGTTGAAATTTGGTCGTGTCCACAACCGGGGCAAAGCGATGATGGACCTCCAGTGTAGCTTTCTTTTGGTTCATTGATGACATTCAATTTGACAACTTTTTCAGTCACAGTCGCACCTCCTCAATTTTTTTGAGAATTTTTTCAGCATAGATTTTGCCTCTTGGTGGCATTCCATCTGAATATGCAACCGAGTGGACCTTTGGCACAAGATGGTTTGGGATTTCTTTCCGAATAATGGCATACAACTGTCCATCCCTATTGATTTCGAGAACGATGACCATTTCATGTCGTTCAATGAATGCTTCAACCTCTCCATGCAGTGGTAATGCACGTACTCTGCATTGACTCACCTTCATGCCGGTTGATTCCAAGATGTCGTCAATTTCTTGAATCGAATTTTCCATGCTGCCAAGATAGATAATTCCAATTTCGCATTCATCTTCTTGTCGTAAAATCGGCGCAGGCAAGTCATTTCTTGCATTCGTAATCTTTTGGCGAAGGCGATTCATGAGGTAGAGATAATCTTCGGGTTTCTCGGAATATTTTCCTTTCTCGTTGTGTCCTGTTCCTCTGTACAAGATTGGATCCATACCCGAACCAGGTAATGTTCTGTAGGGAATACCGTCACCATCGAAATCTTTGTATCTTCCAAAGTCTTCAAATGCTTCAAAAACATCTTTGTCTCGAATCACCTTTCCTCTATCCATTGGTTGGTCAGGATAATCAAAGCCAGCACAAGACCATCGGTTCATGCCCAAATCCAAATCTGATAACCCAAAGACAGGTGTTTGATAGCGTTCTGCAACATCAAAAGCCTTCCAGCCGAATTCAAAGCATTCCTCAACGGTTCCGGGGATGAGCACGATGTGTTGAGTATCGCCGTGGCTCCCCTCGTACAAGATTTGAATGTCCGACTGTTGAGTTCTTGTTGGCAGGCCGGTTGACGGACCAACTCTGTTCACATCCCAGAACACGGATGGTACTTCAGCGAAATACGCAAGGCCGATGAATTCCTGCATCAGTGAAATTCCTGGACCAGAAGTTGCTGTCATGCCACGTGCACCTGCCCAGCCTGCACCAATGACCATACCTGCTGCTGCGAGCTCATCTTCAGATTGGATGATGGCAACGGTAGGTTCTCCTTCGCTGTTGAGTCGAAGTTTAGGGACATAAGCGATAATCGATTCGGCAAGCGAAGATGATGGAGTAATTGGATACCAAGACAACATTTGGACGCCACCAAAAATACAACCAAGTGCGGTTGCTTCGTTACCTTCGATGAAAAAGCGTTCTTGTTTTCTCTCCCTCGGCTCAAGAACATAATTGTCTTGTTTTGAAAGATTTTCAATGAAATATTCTCTTCCGAGTGAAAGTGCAGAAGTGTTGAGTTCGATTGCACTCGCTTTGCCCTTGAACTGTTTCATCACTGCTGATTCCAATGCTTCATTTTCGATACCTAATATTTCTGCAAGTGCACCGACATAGATGATATTAGAAACGAGTTTTGCCAATTTTGGGTTGAGTTTTCGAGCAAGTGAATTCATTGGAATGGGGTATGAAATGACATCTTCACGTTCCATAGGCATTTTGCCATCTGAATTCCATACGACAACAGTTCCCGGTTCAAGAGCGGCAAGGTCTTCCTCCCAGGTTGCTGGATTGACTAAAACTTGAAGGTCAACTCGATTTCCAGGTGCTTGGTAGCCTTGGTCGGATACTCGGATGATGTACCACGTAGGCAAACCAGAGATGTTTGACGGAAACAAGTTCTTACCACTGACTTCAATACCCATTTCAAAAATGGACTGAAGTAAGATGAGGTTTGCAGATTGAGAGCCAGTTCCGTTGGCAGTCGCAATGTTGAGCGTAAAGTCGTTAATGATAGGAGCCATATGCCATTCCTGCCGTTGCATCACAAGTGGTTCTGCTTGACCTTTCCGTGGACAGTAAGTCTTTGAAGGTGTTGTTTCTTCTTTGTCAGATGTGAACTCAACGAAGAGG
>Ga0075461_10000543_pt1 | contig 10707 bp, 12 predicted proteins | sample DEB08_DNA_6_FD_74788 | JGI IMG/M metagenome (GOLD analysis project Ga0075461, IMG submission 74788) | Aqueous microbial communities from the Delaware River and Bay under freshwater to marine salinity gradient to study organic matter... | ecosystem: Environmental > Aquatic > Marine > Coastal ...
GTCTAGGATTGGAGAGAAACTGCGAACAATTGACGTATTTGACTGTGTAATGCACCTCGCAGACTCCGTACTCACAGCAGGTATTCGAAGAGCGGCAACCATCGCAACTTTCGATATCGATGATGAAGATATGCTCAATGCAAAAGTCGGAAACTGGTTTGCCGAAAACCCTCAAAGGGGAAGAGCGAATATCTCCGCAGTAGCCACGGACGATACTCCTCGCGAGAAGTTTGACCGAATTTTCAAGTCAACGAAAGACTTCGGAGAGCCGGGCATCATCTTCTTAGGGTCTAAGGAGCATACAGTTAACCCTTGCGTTGAGGTTATCATGTGTCCTACTCTAATCTCAGATCGAGATGGAAATGTTGTAGAGAACTACACAAAAGACCTCTTGAGCTTCGAGAAGCGTAAGTATTGGGAGGATAAAGGATACACGTTTGAAAGTGGTTGGCAAGCTTGCAACCTCTCTACGATCAATGCATCTCAAGCAAAAACCCCTGAAGAGTTTCAAGACGCAGCGCGTCTCGCATCTGTCTTAGGTACAATCCAATCCGCTTACACCCAAACAGGGTATCTCGGTGACGTGAGTAGGAAGATCCTCCAAAGAGAGCATCTCCTTGGTGTTAGTATCTGTGGTGTTCTCGATAATCCAAACATCTGCCTTGACGAAGAAACTCTCAAAAAAGCTGCGCAAGCCGCTACTCTCGCGAATGAAGTCACAGCGCACAAACTCGGCATTCGCGCAGCCTCTAGAATCACTTGCGTAAAGCCTGAAGGCACAACGTCACTCGTATTGAATAGCTCTAGTGGCATCCATCCCCATCACGCAAAGCGGTACATCCGTAGAGTGAACGCTAACCTAGACGAGCCAGTCTTCCAAAAGTTCTACGAGAAAAACCCGCATGCTGTCGAGGATAGCGTATGGGGAGCTGATAAAGTAATCGCTTTTGCACTTGAAGCACCCGAAAACGCACTCACCAAAGCTGACTTATCCGCTGTAGAGTTCATGGAAAAGTCAAAGATTGTGTATGAAAACTGGGTAGTACCCTGCACACGTGAAACCCGATTGGAAGGCGCAACCCACAATGTCTCGATCACAGTCACCGTCAAAGATGATGAGTGGTTAGATGTTCAAGACTATTTATGGACTAATAGAAACAGCTTCTGCGGAGTATCGTTCTTGTCCGCGACAGGAGATTACGATTATGCCCAAGCGCCTTTCCAAGAAGTAGTTCCCCCTACAGACAAAAGTAGCGAAGCTGAAGTCAAAGCTTGGAACTTTTGGAATATCCTACGACAAAAAACAAATAACGTAGACTACGACGAGATGATTGAAGTAGAAGACACTACAGCTCCTATGGAAGAGGGGGCATGTTATGGCGGTCAGTGCGTCCTTGTGTGATGCTCCAATAGGGAATCTTCAATACTTTTTGAAAGTCTTTCGCTCCTCGTGAAAGTAGCTGTTGACTTCGATGAGTCAGCCGAAAGTCATTGGCAGCTACAAAATAATCAAATGTCTCTTCAACGATGCTTGTAGAGATACCACTTTCCGCAGAAAATGCACTGAGAGCCATTTGATCTTTAGCGTCCGCGTCAAGTACTCGATACAGGTATCTAGCCGCGCCCTTCATAGCAATGGCTCTACCGAAGTCATTAACCTCTTGATAAGCTCTCGCTAAACTCCAAAAGTGAGATGCGAGGTTGCGAGAGTTTGCGTGGCCCCAACAGCCGAGTACGGAGTCAGGAGCGTACAATGAGTCTTCGGGTACACTCCCGACCATGATCGCAAGGCGAAAAGACTCACCCCAATCCGTGTTGATTTTTTTTGAAATTTCCCAAGCTAATACGTTTAGCTCAGATGTGATGTACTGACGCATACAGTTCTCCTTTGCACAATGCGTTCGAGTACACAAGCTTACACAATATTCCGCTGTGACGTAAAGATATATAGGAAAAAAAGTATATGTATACCTGTACAGACACAAATTTCTGTGATAGAGGTATGTAACCACTCTCTACAGTCTTGAGAGGGCAGTTAGCTAAGTTGGTTACAGCACTCGTCTCATAAACGAGCGACCCTCGGTTCAAGTCCGAGACTGCCCATAAGATGTTGACTAACATAAGGTACATCGTGAAAACGAATAATACAGACGTAGCAAGTCTCACAATTGCGATACTCAGCAAAGAAATCATCCGACTCAAATCCCTATGTCTGAAAGCTTCGGAGCATATTGTAGTTGGGGATGACGAGACTTTGAACTTGAAAGACGCACTGAACTTCAAAACATCGCCCGACTACACAGTAGATTACGTGGAGCTTCAAAAAGAGAGCATCCTAGTCGCAAAAGAGCTGAAAGCAGCCTTCGGATCTCTAGAGTCTCTATACGGAGATTACATGGATATTCTCAAACAAAAGGATAAAGACGGGAAATAACACATTGTGGATACTGCCCAACACAAAGAATTTACGCACATTAGCCTCTGCGCGGGGTACGGAGGCATTGATCTCGGACTCACAAGAGCTATCGGATCTGTTAGAACAGTCTGTTTTGTCGAGATCGAAGCCTTCGCCATCGCGAACTTGGTGTCGAAGATTGAAAACAACCTCTTGGATGAAGCACCTATCTGGAGCGATCTTAAAACCTTCCCATGGTCAAGCTTTCGTGGAAAAGTGGACATCCTCAGTGGAGGGTTTCCTTGTCAACCATTCTCAGGAGCCGGGCGAAAGTCTAGCGATGAAGACCCAAGACACTTGTGGCCCCACATCGTCAAAGGCATCAGAGGACTTGACTACCCTCCCATTGTTTTCTTTGAAAATGTTGAGGGAATCATCAGCTCTAAGCTCAAATCCGATGGATGGTCAGACCCAAAAGGAACAAGTGTTTTGCAACATGTCCTCAGAGAGTTGGAGCGATTGGGTTACAGAGCAACGGCAAGCGTATTCAGCGCGAGCGAAGTCGGCGCACCTCATCAAAGAAAACGTGTCTTCATTTTGGGGGTACACACCAAACTCAACGCACTCGGAAGATCTTATATTTCCGAGCAACTATCTGAAAAAGCAGGGTTTAATGTGGAGGACTCCTATGACGGCAGACGACCGAGCCTCGCGGAACACAGATCCGAAAAAAATAAAAGCGATGCACAGTCGAGGACGACAAGTACTACTTGCACATCAAGCAGTGCTAGAGCAATCCGATCTGACGGAGGGAGCGGATTGGAGAACTCCGATGACGGCAGATGTGAATGGCTCGACCTACGCAGACGTCGAGAAAATCAAAGCACTGCACAGCAATGGGAAACAAGTCCTACTTGCACATCAGGTCTACATAGAGCAAGACAAGCTTGGCCAAGTCGAAGAGGCTGTGATCAGTTCTATTGGGAACCACCCCGAACATACCATAGCCCACCTAAGTTGGTCAACTCCGACAGCGAGGGATTGGAAAGGAGCGGAGGGTCGAGCTTACAAGGGAGAGACTCAAGACTTACCTGCACAGACAGAGGGCTTGGCGAAAGCGAAAGTAGGGAAACTGAATCCCCGATGGGTCGAGACACTAATGGGTCTTCCGATTGGTTGGGTTTCTCCGAGTTGCGCACAGCCGTGGATAATCGAACAGACGAGCTACGATCTCTTGGAAACGGAGTCGTTCCCCAATCAGCAGAGCGAGCTTTCTGCTACCTGTGGTCGAAACTGGAATACACCAAGGGCTAGCCAAAGGGGGGATAACCTCGCATTCTACTTAAAGCGATGCTTAGAGCAAGTGAGAGATGGTAAAGAAGTGTTTTCTGCAATGCTTCAAGTCCAAACTGAAGCCGATGAGCGAGGTATAGATATTGAAGAATGTCTTAGGGCATACGATGGTAGCTCTGACATTGAAAGCTACATAAGCTCTGTACTCTCAAAAACTGTTTGACGAACGTCTGTAGTGTCTTGTATTCTTGTTACGGACTCGTAGCTCAACGGTAGAGCGGCAGGTATCTTAATCTGACGGTTGGGGGTTCAAATCCTCTCGGGTTCACTCAGGTACACCATAGCTGAGGGTATGGGCATGGAGGATTCTGCGAAAAAGAAAGTTAGACAAAGCACTGACCAAGTTCTAGCTCAGTACTTCGCGACGGAAGACTTTTCCGCAGATGCGTATTCTCCGAAGGACAAAGGTCGCATTGAGCAAATAACTAACCATGTTGCAGATGTTCTTGATTTGCCTCTTAGCTTCAAACTCGGGGTTAACGAACACGCTACATCAAAGTTAAGCACGCCCCAACGGTTATGGTTAAGAGCGTACGTTACATATACGCTTGCTCGACTAAAACACGAGGGCAAAGTTCGACGAATAATGCATGGTGTGTATCGACCTTAGAGCCTCATACATTGGGATTGACAACCATTAAAATTCCTGCGAAGCTCAGGTCTCTATAGACCTTCACTAAGGAGTTTAAATGTGGGTCATACCAAAGAACTTACGCATATATCCCTCTGCGCAGGATACGGGGGCATTGATATCGGACTCTCAAGAGCTATCGGATCTGTTAGAACAGTCTGTTTTGTGGAGATCGAAGCCTTCTGCATCGAAAACTTGGTCGCGAAGATTGAAGGTGGGTGGCTCGACCCCGCGCCTGTTTTCTCAAACCTTAAAACTTTCCCATGGAGAAAGTTTGCTCGACGAGTGGATATCCTCTCAGGAGGCTTCCCTTGTCAGCCATTCTCAGCCGCAGGACGAAAAGTCGGAGACGAAGACCCAAGACACCTCTGGCCTCACATTGTTCGAGGAATTCGAGAGATGGAAAGACCTCCCATTGTTTTCTTCGAAAATGTTGAAGGTATCATCTCCTCAAAGCTCAAGTCCGACGGATGGTCAGACCCTAAAGGAACAAGTGTTTTGCACCATGTCCTCAGAGAGCTGGAAAGATTGGGTTACCAAGCAACGGCAGGAGTATTCAGTGCGCGTGAAGTCGGCGCACCCCACCAAAGAAAACGTGTCTTCATTCTGGGTTGTCGCTCCGATCTCGGAGAGTCAGGGCGCGATCTTGTTTCAGGGATGCTCAAAGGAACAGAGACAAGAACCCATTTGGCCAACGCCCAAAGCGCTAGAGGTCGACGAGAGTGTAGACCAATGGGCAAAGCGGAGGGAGAAACCTGCCGCAAAAAAGAGAGGTTCCAGCCTAACGGTTGCAGTGAAGATGTGGAATACACCCTCAGCGAGAGACTACAAGGGAGTAGATTGGAACAGGGAAGCGAGAGGTTACAACCCGAGTTTACCCAATCAAGCGGTGCAGTCTACCCCGCACCTAGAGGCGCAGAACAGTACCCTTGGGAACCCCCAAGAGTCACAGTGGGCAACTCCACAAGCGAGAGACTACAAAGGGTCGAACAGGAGAGCAGTCGAACAAGACCAGATATTTTCTCAATCACTGCCTATGCAGGTGGAGGAGAGCAAAACGTGGTCGACACCGACTACCCGAGATTACAAGGGGATGTATCCTCAGTGGATACAGGAAGATCCCAATCGGCAAACTCGTCACCTGCTACCCGATCAGGTACATGGAGGGTCATACAAGGGTCGACTGAACCCTCGGTGGGTGGAAACATTGATGGGATTGCCTCTGGGGTGGGTTATGCCGAGTTGTGCGAATCCGTGGACAATTATACAGATGAACTCAGACTCCTTGGAAACGGAGTAGTTCCTCAGTGCGCAGAAAAAGCGTTCAAACATCTATGGAGGCAATTAAATGGCGATTAATGAACCCTCGTGCAGTATATGCGGTGTTAAGTTTTATAATCATGGCTTCTCCCAAAAAGGTCAATGGAGAATTATGCACCGTAAAAATGTTCCAGACCTAAAACATCCGAAAGGCTTCAGAGGCTATACAGGTTTATACTGCCCGAAATGTCTCGCACAGTCCAAGCACTATACTGAGAATAACACTTGACACGTCTCTTGAGTCCCTAGTAGTAAGGTGGACTTAAGAGCCTCCTAGTGATACTAGGGTTATCTCGTCGGGTTTGGCTACGTTTAACCGATGCTCTTGAAATATAATGTAGCGCTCTTTCAGCACATCTAAAACTTGAGCTAGGATTTCTACAACATGTATGCAGTGTATGAAAATCAAAAACTGAATTCAGTGGGCAATCAAGTGAAGCAGATACAGATGTCTTTGCCTTTGTGGACATCGGTGTCTCCTCTAGAAACCGATGGCATTTTTGGAAGTATGACAGAGCAAAGCGTTAAGTCTTTTCAAGAAGAGATGGGCTTATACACTGATGGGATCGTTGGATCTAGCACAGGAGTCGCACTTGGTGTTTGGGTAAAACTTGAAAATGGATTTGACGCTTCGCACTACAACAAAATCTTGTGGGATAAAGTACCCCAGAGTGTGAAGTTTGCTTATTTGAAAGCTACGGAGGGTGCCACATACGTAGACTCTACATTTAGAGAAAATGCAAAGATAGCAACCGACTTGGGATTAAGCGTAGGCGCTTATCACTTCACAAAGTTCGCAAACAGCCCATATCTTGAAGCTGCAAACTTTTTGAACGAAACATTCAACCTAAGTGTATCGGATGTGTTTTTGGACTTAGAGTACCGAAAAACATCACTGAACAGTTTAGCAATCGCAGAATGGGTTGTTGAATTTTGTAAAACAATAAACGGTGTACATACAAATGCCGAAGTAGGCATCTACACATCAAAAAACTACCTTCGAGAGATGGCTCTACAGCCATATACAGAAATCGCGCAATACAACTTATGGGCTGCAGATTGGAAAGAGCAACCTTACGTCTACCCTTGGGAGACTTGGCACTCTTGGCAATACTCAAGCACAGGCCAAGTAGATTGGGCAGAGGGTAACTTAGACTTGAACTATAGAATCGTAAAGAAGTAAGGATAGTATGTATTTACAGAACCCTCACGACGGCTCAGATATATGGTACCACGGCACTCTACAAAGACTCTTAGGTGATCAGTTTAATCAGATGTCAGACGATACAGATGCGACGTACTTCGCTTCAGCTCCAAAGGATGCTAAGCTACTAGCGTGTCGAGATCAAGAAGATGAAAAATGCTCACCCATCGTATACCGAGTCAAGATCAAGCTGCTTGACAAGAGAGTATTAGATGCTAAGACTCTGTTCCACCCAACACCAATCAATGATCCTGAGCTGTCCGACGAAGGGCAACAGTTCTTTAAAACGATGCTCAATATAGGTGGGGAAGACATCGAAGATGACCTTGAAAGCTTCTTGGATGCTACACAGTCATACAGCTATAGAGCTTTCGACCCATCAGCTCACCCGTTAGTTTGGATTTCTGAGGAGTTCTATGAATCTTTAGATATGTTGAACTATTTTGGGTGGTTTGAGAAAGAAGAGGAACTCTCTTTAGGCGACGGTCTAAATATAGGGATTTTAGGCGCACATAAGCATATTGAAGTGGTCGGTATTTTGGGAACTTGAGACGCGTCCTAAATATCAAACTTTTTATATGTTATTGTTGACACCTCCATAATGTGTGCATAGGGTGAACTACACCCCTATAACCCTCGTCGACACACATCATGGAGATACTGATGTCCCAAGACAAGCAAAGAATTATACCGATGAACAACCGTACAGTTGTGCGAAAGTTGACTTCGGAGAACGCACCTAAAAAAGTAGGGGGTTTGCTCCTACCAAATGACAAAAATAGTGAAGCACTCGTGCGCTGTGAGGTCATAAGTTCTCCCGACACAGATATGGATGATTATCTGACCCCTCAAACTGTGGTGGTTGAAGCTGATAAGCTGACGCGCTCCGTATCTGTGCAGGGCGGTACAGTGTACATTATCGAAAACAAAGACATTCTTGGCATCATTGTAAAGGACTAATCACAATATGAGCGCAAAAGATATTATTTACGCAGAAAACGCTAGAGCCGCAATGTTGCTCGGTGTCGATAAGCTCGCAAACGCAGTAAAGGTCACACTTGGACCTGCGGGTCGAAATGTTGTCATTAAGAAGAGTTACACCTCACCGCTCGTTACGAAAGACGGTGTATCTGTCGCAAAAGAGATCAACTTAAAAGATCCTTTTGAAGATATGGGTGCGCAGATGGTGAAAGAGGTTGCCTCTAAAGCCAACTCGGTTGCTGGAGATGGTACAACGACAGCTACGGTTTTGGCTCAAGCAATCTACAGAGAAGGTGTCAAGCTTGTGTCTGCGGGTAATAACCCTATGGAGATCAAGCGTGGTATCGACAAGGCAGTTAATTATATCGATGAGCAGCTCTCTGTGATCGCAAAGCCTGTTGCATCAAATGATGACATTCGGCACGTCGGAACAATCTCTGCAAATGGCGATACCGAGATCGGGAATATCATCGCGGAAGCCATGCATCAAGTCGGTGTCGACGGTGTGATTACCGTTGAGGACGCGAATGGTATCAAGACCTCTCTCGACTTTGTAGAAGGTATGTCGTGGAATAAAGGTTATCTGTCGCCCTATTTTTCCACCAACACCGAAAAGATGGTCACTGAGTTCGACAACCCTTACATTCTCGTAAGCGAAGAGAAGCTCTCTAATGTCAATCAAATCGTTCCTCTACTTGAGGCGATTGTTAAGTCAGGAAGACCTCTGCTGATCATTGCGGATTCTATTGAAAACGAGGTTCTTTCTGCGTTGGTACTGAATAGAGTTCGAGGTAGTTTGAATGTCTGCGCAGTCAACGCTCCGGGCTTCGGGGATCACCGTCGTGAGTGTCTTCGAGACATCGCCATATCTGTAGGTGCAGAAGTTGTGTCTACCGAGATCGGTGTTACCTTTGAAGATCTTACGCTTGATGAGCTTGGCTCTGCAAAGCGTATCGTTGTAGGTAAAGAGGAATCTACAATCATCAAGGGTTCTGGTAGTTCAGAGAGTATTGAGGAGCGTTCAAGCCTCATTCGTAGTCAGATTGAAAACAATCCATCGGATTATGAGCGTGAGAAGCTCCAAGAGCGATTATCCAAACTGAGTGGAGGTGTTGCGATCATTCGACTGGGTGCTGCCACCGAAACTGAACTTAAAGAGAAGAAAGCGCGTATCGAAGATGCGTTACATGCTACGAGAGCTGCAGCTGAAGAAGGTGTGGTTGCGGGTGGCGGTGTCACATTACTTCGTGCAGCAAGAAATCTCAGTTCAAATGTAGACACGTCTAACCCTGCGCAAGATATGGGTGTGCGAATTATTAGACAAGCGATTGAGGCACCTATTCGGCAGATTGCCACAAATGCAGGTGTTGACGGCTCAATCGTTGTGCAGAAAGTTCTCACCGCAGACATTGATGATTTTGGTTTTAACGCGGCAACATGCAAATACGAGAACCTCGTTGAGACAGGAGTTATTGATCCTGTAAAGGTTGTGCGATCTTCTCTGCGCCATGCTGCGTCTGTATCGTCTCTAATGCTTACAACTGAAGCGATGGTGGCAGAGGATGACGAAATCACGCAAGATGGTGTAAATACAGCACCTAAGCCAATGCGGTGACTCAATGTACATTGCACTCGTTCTTTATTTGGCTACGTATGCGTTTTCAGCATACAAGATTTGGACCCTGTCGAAAATAGCAATCTACCAGACGCAAGTTGCGAGTTTGAAAGCACTTAACGCCTATGTAGACAGTGTAGAAACTTCCACATACTCTGACAGCTTATACGGAAAGCTATATGCAGATATCGACTTGCTGTACGACGCTGTGCGACTAGGCGCAAAAAAGTCTTGCACCTTGAATATGTTATACTTATGCCCAATGGTATTGTTTTTTTGCATTACAAACGGGAGTGAGTTTGCGGAATCCTATGTCAATGAGTACAAATCTGAGATCTTGCCAGATTTAGAGTCTGCGCTTCAAGAAACAAGCTTGTTAGGATCTAGCGTAGAGGAGATCATAAGAAAGACCTCTGAATATCTGAATGAGGACACAGACTCCCTAGGTTAGACAATGACCCCCACACGTAAACTAACAGACCCTGTCTTGCTCTCTAACTTACTGTTTGCCTTGAACGCGTATGCTTGGCTTTACGTGGGTCAAGTATACTGCGCTGTAGCACTGTTTGTATCATTCATAGCTTCAATGGTATATCATCACTACCACGAGGCTTTGAGGGTGACACTACACATCGATAGGCTCTCAGCTACCGTTGCACTCTTTATAACTTTGTATTTCTCGTATCCCCACCTAAACTCGCTGAGTATGGTTTACGTGGCGATATTTCTGTGTACTTCTCTGTATATTAAGAATATGAAAGACGTGGATTACGACACAAAGCACACTGTATGGCATTTTTGCGTGTTCATGGGGCAACTCTCACTCGCATCCAACATACCCCTAACTTGAGAGATTGTATATGAATATTCAAAGGGCTTTAGACTTAATTGAGGATCTGTCAGCCACATACAACAAGATAGAGTTTCGGGATATGCCACCTCAGTACATTGTGTACCAGCATATTAAGACTTCTAAAGAAGACATTATTAAGTTCCTTGCGCACAACGTGTTGTCCTCGGACTCTGATAGTTGGGCTTGGGAAGTTGTGAGGATGTTACACGAGCTTAAACACTCTGATGGATTTCTATTTTTTGCTATACTCGAACTCACAGAGTCGAAAGACGAAGCTCTGCTTGTTACGTTCTATGATAAGCAAAGCGATACTCGTAAGACGTACATCAAAAACTTAGACACTCTACAGATAGAA
>Ga0075461_10000549_pt1 | contig 10659 bp, 9 predicted proteins | sample DEB08_DNA_6_FD_74788 | JGI IMG/M metagenome (GOLD analysis project Ga0075461, IMG submission 74788) | Aqueous microbial communities from the Delaware River and Bay under freshwater to marine salinity gradient to study organic matter... | ecosystem: Environmental > Aquatic > Marine > Coastal ...
GAAAAGGACTTTTTGAAGCGTTATGGCCAAAACTAAAACGCTCTGGCGCTGGATGGCCGCCTGGCCACACTGGGTAGCCTTACCCTTCACACTAGGCTCCATCTTGGGCTATTACCTCGCCCCGAATCCCTTTCCATGGCTCGCTCCGCTCGCCTTGGCCTGGCCTATCTTATTCCTTTGGCATGCTGCTTGGACCCTGTATTCGGCCAGCCAATTTCGTTGGACCGCCCTGATTGGCCTCACCCTTTTGGCACTTACTTGGCCCCAAAGCCGAGGCTGGCTCCATGTAAATACGGCCATTGGACATGAAGGTGTCTTGCGCGTGGCCACCTGGAATGTGCATCAATGGCGCAATGCCAGCTGGACCGATACGGAGGTGACCGAAGCCCGAATGCAACAGAACGCCTTGGACCTTCATGCAGATATCCTAGCGATTCAGGAGAATCGCTTGGGATCTGGCCCGCAACGCGCGCTGGAGGGTTGGTACCCCTACCACACGGAGCACATCGATCAAGGATTACAAATTTTCTCCCAATACCCCATCCGACAGTGGAATTTTGAAGCTTTTGAAGCGGATTACCCCGGCCACCGGGGATTCGTCTGGGCAGACATCGAAACACCCCAAGGACTCGTTCGGGTAGTCAACGTCCATCTCGTGACGACCACTTTTGTGGCTCGTGAGGCGGAGGCGGAACGCGATTCCGCCGGGATTTCTACATCCTTATTTCGAGGGGCTTGGAAGCTCACGCGCACCGCGAAAGTTCGCGCTCAGCAAGTCGACCAAATCCTCGCATGGGCCGACCAATCGGAGCGACCTGGACTCCTTTTTTTGGGAGACTTCAATGATGCCCCTAGCAGCAATACGGCCTTTCGCATGGGGGGATGGCAGGATGCCTTTTCACAGCGCGGGCGCGGTTTTGGATCGACCTATTCGGGGGTGTGGGGGTTTCCACTGCGCATAGATTGGGTGCTTTTTGAACCCGAATGGGAAGCCGTGGACATGCGCCGTGTCGTCCAAGGAGATAGCGACCACCACCCCATATGGGTGGATTTGGGGCCAGCCAAGCCTTAACGGCGGCGGGCACGCCTTAAATCCAGCATATTCATCGGATGGGGCGGGATGCCCACCCATTCATGATGCAGAACGCGAATACTCTCATCATAGAACAGGGGAACCATGAGGGCCGAATGATGGAGTTTTTGATCCAACTTAAACGCTGCCTCCGCTCCCGTTCCGGCCCGCTCCTGAGCTGGCCAATCATGAATGAGCGCATCAAGTTCAGGGGATTCTATTTGGGAGGCATTGGCCCCTAAGGGTGCGGCCCACTTGGAATCAAACAGCATGAAGTAATTTCCGGCAGAAGGATAATCCGCAATCCAGCTCGCCCGATAGACGGGCAGTCGACCGTTCGCTTTGTCTTCCCGAAATGCAGCGGAAGGCATGACTTGAACCTGCACGGGCAGGCCCAACTGATTCCAGGCACTTTGAATGTATTCACAGATATCCCGGTAGCTCGCGGTGGTGGAAATGACGATGGGTTCCAAATCGGGCTTGGGTCGGCCTTCGGCATCGAGCAAGCCCGCTTCGTGGAGCAACGCCTTGGCTCGACCGGGGTCAAAGGACCATCCCGGGGTTCCCGCTTCTTCCCATGCCTCGACCTCGCGGTAGCCAGGCATGCCCGCTGGAAGGATGCCCCCGTGTGCTGGGATGCCCACATTGTTTTTGAGGTAGCGCATCATCGAAGCCCGATCGATGGCCCAGTTCAAGGCTTGTCGGACGCGGACATCGCCCAAATACGCGGGGGATGGGTTCTTTTGTCGTATCCCGAGGAATTCCGTGTTCAAAAACGGCGCTTTCTCCAGGGTAAGGCGTCCCTCCCACCGAGACTGTAGTACGCCCTCCTGTGTGAATAGTTGGTCTTTGTAGGAGGCATCGATCCCGCTCACCATATCCAATTCGCCTTTCACAAATTCCAAAAAAGCCGCTTGGCGATCCGGAATGCAGCGCACCGCCACGGCTTCCAGATAGGGCAAGGGTTGACCCGCGGCATCGCGACCGAAATACCGAGGATGACGGCGCAGAACAATTTTCTCCTGACGCGCCCAGGCTTTCAAGTAAAAGGGACCCGTCCCCACCGGGTGGCTCGAGAAGTTGGCGCCATACATCTCGACCGCTTCCGGAGCTACGACGCCACAATACGGCATGGCCAGGCGCCCCAAGAAGGCGTCTTCGGGCTGCGTCATTCGAAAGCGAATCGTGGCGGAGTCAAGCACGTCAATTCGGCCTACATGGGCCAAAATCCACCAACCCGGACTGGAGGTCTCCGTGGCCAACATTCGCTCCAAAGAGAAGGCGACATCGGTAGCTGTCATTCGCCGGCCCTGACCGCCCGGGAAGCAAGGGTCATCGTGGAAGTACACATCCGTGCGCAAGTAGAACGTCCATTCCAGGCCATCGAGGCTGGCTTCCCAGCTATGGGCCAACTGGGGAACGGGGGACAAGGTTGAATCACTATCGACCAAGGTCGAAAAGAGCTGTTTGGACAGCCACCCATGGGCTTGATCACTGGCAAAGGCCGGATCCAGGCTGCCAATAGCGGTCGGTTCATTGTACCGAAACACCTCCCCTTCCGGAAGGGTAGCATCGGATTGGCAACTCCCTCCCAGGGCCAAAAGTCCGAGGAGAAAAAAGTTTCGAATAAAGGAGATGCGCGTCGCCATGTCCCAAAGATAGCACCGATGAAAAGCCGTAAATTCGCGCGATGGGGCTTTCTGGAAAATCTGTTGCGTTTCACACCCTGGGCTGCAAGCTAAACTTTGCCGAGTCCAGCACGATCTCCCGTGATCTCCAGGCGGCGGGTATGCACTTGGTAGATTTGAACAAAGGGGCCGATGTCGTCGTGATCAATACCTGCTCCGTCACCAACCAAGCGGACGTAGAATGCCGCGCCGTCGTGCGCAAAGCCCTGCGCGCCAATGACCAAGCCTTTGTCGTCGTAACTGGCTGCTACGCGCAGCTTCGCCCCTCAGAGATTGCCGCCATGGAAGGCGTGGACCTCGTCGTTGGGGCCCAGGAAAAATTGCACTTGCGCAAATTCCTCACCGACCTCAGCAAACAGTCCGAAGCCCAAATCCATTCCTGCGACATTCAAGCCGTGGAGCAATACCAGGCAGCGTATAGCTTTGGTGACCGCACACGCGCCTTTCTCAAGGTCCAAGACGGCTGCGACTACAAATGCACCTATTGCACCATTCCCATGGCCCGTGGCGTGAGCCGTTCGGCCCCTCTCGATCAAGCGGTGGCCCAAGCACGGGCACTGGTCAAGAAGGGGGTGCAGGAGGTCGTGCTCACGGGAGTAAACATCGGGGACTACGGCAAAGGAGAGTTGGGTAACAAGCGGCACGACCACCGATTTATCGATCTGCTCCTTGCACTCGATGAAGTCGATGGATTGGACCGGATTCGAATCTCGAGCATTGAACCCAACTTGTTGAACCAAGAAGTCATCGACTTTGTCTCCGGAAGCCAGCGCTTTGTCCCACACTTTCACATCCCGTTGCAAAGCGGAAACAATGAGATCTTGGGCTTGATGAAGCGCCGGTATCAGCGTGAGCTCTATCAGGAACGCGTGGAGGCCATCCTCGCACGGCATCCCGATGCCTGCATTGGGGTGGACGTCATTGTAGGCTTCCCCGGTGAAACCGAGGACCACTTTCTCGACACCTACCAGTTCTTGCAAAACTTGCCCATTGGCTACCTGCACGTGTTCACTTACTCGGAGCGCCCAGGCACCGAAGCCATCGATCTTCCCGGCGTCGTACCCCCTGTGGAACGCAAAGCCCGAAACCACCGGCTGCGCTTGCTGAGCGCCCAGAAGCAGAAAGCCTTTGCCCTCGCCCACGAAGGCAGTGTCCGACGTGTGCTCTGGGAGGATGCGGACCGCCAAGGCTACATGCAGGGCTACACCGAAAACTACATCCGGGTTTCGGCCCCCTTCGATACGCAACGCGCAGGAACCGTCGAACACATCGTGTTGGGTCCCTGGAATGCCCAGGATACCATGAGCGTTCAGTCCATCGTTCAACCCTCTGTGGCCTCATGAGTTGGGGCGAGGCACAAAAAAGTGCAACCCGTGAATTGGTGCGCCAAGTAGGTGCATGGATTCAGGCCGAACGTCGCAATTTTGATCGGGATCAGGTCGAAACCAAAAGCCTCAATTCCCTGGTCAGCTATGTTGATCGCCAGGCAGAAATTTCTTTGATTCAAGGCCTTCAGGCCATTTTGCCAGATTCAGGATTTTTAGGGGAAGAGGGCGGCACCCAAGATTGGGTCGAAGGAGGATTCAATTGGGTAATTGATCCCTTGGATGGGACCACCAATTTTATTCATAATCTCCCACCGTATGCCATTTCGTTAGCCTTGATGGATGGAGATTCCTTGCGATGGGCTGCGGTGTACGAATTGGGTCAAGATCGGCTCTATTGGGCTGGACGTGGAGAGGGAGCGTTTTGCGACGATCGTCGGCTCTCCATCGCGCATGGCCCCACGATCGATCAGGGCCTCGTAGCGACGGGCTTCCCCTACCATGATTTTGATGCCATGGAGGCCTACCTTCAGGTTCTCCGCGCTTGCTTTCAAGGGTCTCGAGGGGTGCGCCGTTTTGGTTCCGCCGCATCGGATCTCGCATGGGTCGCAGAGGGCCGATTTCAAGCGTTTTTTGAACATGGACTCGCCCCCTGGGATGTTGCGGCCGGGATTTTGTTAGTCCGCGAGGCCGGTGGCCATGTGGGCCATTTTCATGGAACGATGGTATCCGACCTGACCCTACTCCATGCCGGCCAAATCGTGGCGGGCAATCCACTTTCCCATGCGGCGTTAGAAGCATGGACAAAATTGTACTTTGAAGCATGACTACGTTTGGCCTACAACTCATCGAAGAACCCCTGCATGGGGTGCTCCTCCTTGAACCTCGCATTCATGGCGATGCACGGGGATATTTTATGGAAACCTATCGGGACGAGGGCTCCATCTCCTGGGTTCAGGACAACGAGAGCATGAGCCACCGAGGGGTTCTGCGCGGTATGCATTTTCAGCGCCCCCCGCATGCCCAAGCCAAACTCGTATCGGTTGTTCAAGGATCGGTCTACGATGTCGTGGTTGACTTGCGCCCCGCGTCGCCCACCTACGGGAAGCATTTTGCCACCGTCTTGAGTGCGGAGAATCACCGCCGTCTGTTTATTCCCGCGGGCTTTGCCCATGGGTTCCTGACATTGGCCGACCACAGCATTTTTCAATACAAATGCAGCGCGTTGTATGCCCCGGCCTCGGAGGGTGCGATCGATTACCGAGATGCCGACTTGGGCATTGATTGGACCCATGCGTGGGGCGAATCGCCCACCAACTTCCGTATTTCGGAGAAAGACCAACAGGGCATGGCCTTCGCCAGCTTTGATTCCCCTTTTGTTGGGCCAGAATACACCCCGGCATGAAACGAGCCCATCTCCACCTCGGGGCAGCAACCCTTCTCCTCCTCGGTCTCTGGGGCATTCCTGACCCAAGTACCCTGAGTGAGCGCTTGCACTTCCTGTCCGAACACAACCACACCCGATTGGTCCCTCTTCCCGAACAACTTGAATTGGCCGGGGAAGACGTTCCGCTGCACAGCGAGGATGTCCAAGAACGTCTGAGCAAAGAACTACTTACCAACACCTACTGGCACAGCAATACCCTGCAGCTTCTGAAGCGAAGCAGCCGCTACCTCCCTACTATGGGGCGCATTTTGGAAGAGGAGGGCATTCCGCATGACTTTCTCTATCTGGCGGTGATCGAAAGTGGGCTCGCTCCGGTCGTTTCCCCCGCCGGAGCCGCGGGCTTCTGGCAGCTCATGCCGGGGACCGCGAAGGATTTGGGATTGACGGTGAACGACGAGGTAGACGAGCGCTACCACCTGGAAAAGAGCACGCGCGCGGCCGCCGCCTATTTGAGGTCCGCAAAAGAACGATTCGGGTCTTGGACGCTCGCCGCCGCGTCCTACAACATGGGCATGAGCGGGCTTCAGCGTCAAATGGACCGCCAGGCCGAAAGTCAGTACTACGACCTCCTACTCAATGAAGAAACGAAGCGCTATGTCTTTCGCATTTTGGCCCTGAAATGCATCATGCAACAACCTCGGGCCTATGGTTTTGATCTGAGCCCGGCCGACTACGATGCGCCGTGGGATGATCGCCACGTGCCCGTCGACAGCGCCGTAGCGAGCTGGGGAGAATGGGCGCACCTATTTGGCTGGAGCTACAACGAACTCAAGCGCCACAATCCCTGGTTGCGCGAAGCTTTTTTGAGTGATCCGAAAGGAGACACTTTATGGGTGGCTGTTCCCGCTATCCCGAAACAACAAACATCCGGTTCGCCGACACGTTAACAAGGCTATGGCTGGAAAAATAGAAATCCTCGGTGCCCGAGAGCACAACCTTCATGGCATTGACGTCACCATTCCTCGGGAAGCCCTCGTCGTCATTACGGGATTGAGTGGAAGCGGCAAGTCCTCCTTGGCCTTCGACACGCTCTATGCGGAAGGACAACGTCGGTACATGGAAACGTTCTCCAGCTATGCCCGGCAGTTTTTGGGCAGCATGGAGCGACCCGATGTAGACCGAATCGATGGTTTAAGTCCCGTCATTGCCATCGAGCAAAAGACCACCAATCGCAATCCGCGATCCACCGTCGGCACCGTGACCGAGGTCTATGATTTCTTGCGCCTTCTTTTCGCGCGCACCTCCACAGCCTATTCGCTCGCAACGAATGAACCCATGGTCAGCTACACGGACGATGAAATCCGACAGCAAATCATAGCAAGATTTCTGGGACGCCGCATGGCTTTACTTGCTCCCGTCGTCAAATCGAGAAAAGGACATTACCGCGAACTCTTTGAGACGATGGCAAAGCAGGGCTATTTGCGCGCCCGTATTGATGGAACATGGACGGACATCACCCGGGGTCTCAAACTCGACCGATACAAAACCCATGACATTGAAATTGTCATTGACCGCCTCGTCGTGGAGGAGTCCAGTGAAGAGCGTATCAAGAAGAGCATTGTCACGGCCATGCGCTTAGGAAAAGGGAATATCCTCGTCGCAGATTATGACAGTGAGGAAATTGTGCACTTCAGCCGGCATTTGATGTGTCCCACCACCGGTGTTTCCTATCCCGAACCGGAACCCAATAGCTTCAGTTTTAACTCCCCCAAAGGCGCATGTCCCCGATGCCATGGCTTGGGCCACGTCCAAGTGGTAGACATGGCCAAAGTCGTCGCCAATCCTAAATTCACCCTCCACGATGGTGCCCTCGCGCCTCTTGGCACCTATCGACGTTCATGGATCTTCCAGCAAATGGAGTATTTGGGCATTCGCTTTGGCTTTGATTTGCACACCCCGTGGGAGAAAATATCCGAAGAAGGAAAGAATGCCATCTTGCATGGCCATGAGGAGTCTTTCACCACCACCAACAAGATGGTCGGTGTCACGCGAAAAATCAATATCCAATATGAAGGATTAGTCGCTTTTATTGAATCTCAAAAAAACGAGAGCCAAAGCAAAACCCTTCAGCGTTGGGCCGATGACTTTATGATCGAAGAGGTTTGCCCGAGCTGCCAAGGACAACGTCTCAAACGGGAATCTTTACATTTCCGAATTTTGGACCAGAGCATCGCGGACCTCGCCGCCCGGGACTTGGGTGATCTAGCCCAATGGTTAGACGCTCTTTTGCCCAAGCTCAGCCCTTCTCAAGCCCGTATTGGCGGTGAGATTGTCAAAGAGCTGCGCACGCGCTTAGGGTTTTTGGTCGATGTGGGCTTGCACTACCTCAGTCTCAATCGGAGCACACGTACACTGAGTGGGGGCGAGGCACAGCGGATCCGTTTGGCCACACAAATTGGCTCTCAACTCGTCCATGTACTCTACATCTTGGATGAGCCCAGCATTGGCTTGCACCAACGAGACAATCGGCGACTGATCCAAAGTTTAGAACGACTGCGTGATTTAGGGAATTCGGTGGTGGTCGTAGAGCATGATGAGGACATGATGCGTGCTGCGAACCACATTGTAGATATGGGCCCCCGTGCCGGTATGCATGGAGGACGGATTGTTGCCGAAGGGACCTTTGAAGCCGTCGCCCAATCGGGCAGTCTGACTGGCCAATACTTGCGTGGCGAATTGCGCATGCCCATCCCCGAGGTCCGAAGACCAGGTTCCGGCGAGTTTCTTCGCCTTGTGGGAGCCACGGGGCACAACCTAAAACAAGTGGACCTAGAGATACCCTTGGGAACTCTGACGGTCGTGACCGGGGTTTCCGGAAGTGGCAAGTCTACGCTCATTAACCACACGCTGTTTCCTGCCTTGGCAGGACCCTTGCATGGCTTACTCACCAAACCAGAACCCTATCTTCGATTGGAAGGGGTCGAGTCCATTGACAAAGTGATTGATGTCGATCAAAGTCCGATTGGACGAACGCCACGATCTAACCCCGCGACGTATACCAATGTCTTCAATGACATTCGAAAACTCTTTGCGGAATTACCCGAGGCCAAAGTCCGCGGCTATGCCCCGGGCCGCTTCTCCTTCAATGTCAAAGGGGGGCGATGTGAAACCTGCCAAGGTGGTGGCATGCGCACGGTTGAAATGAACTTCCTTCCCGATGTCTACGTGCCCTGTGAAACCTGCCAAGGCAAGCGCTTCAACCGCGAAACGCTGGAGGTTCGCTACAAGGGAAAGAGCATTTCGGATGTGCTCAACCTGTCCATTGAAGATGCCCTCCCCTTCTTTGAAGCGGTACCAAAAATCAAGAAGGTGCTGAAAACGCTAGTCGAAGTTGGGCTTGGATATGTCACGCTAGGACAGCCTTCCACGACACTCAGTGGCGGAGAGGCACAGCGAATCAAATTAGCGACCGAACTCTGCAAACGCGACACGGGGCAGACGCTCTACATCTTGGACGAACCCACCACTGGACTGCATTTTGAAGACATTCGGATTTTGATGAAGGTCATTCAGCGTTTGGTTCAAAAAGGGAATACCGCGCTCATCATTGAGCACAACGTGGATGTGATGACGCAAGCAGACTATATGATTGACCTCGGCCCCGAAGGCGGAGCGGGAGGCGGACGCATTGTGGCCGTGGGCACCCCTGAAGTCTTGGCCATGTCTACCGAGAGCTTGACCGCACCCTTTATCGCCCGAGCCCTTCAAATGGGTCAAAACGGATCGATTCCACTTCAGAAAGAGGTGGGTTGACAGGCTTAGAGTCATGGGAATCCCATGAAATAGATGTACCTTCTAACCTAGTTAATTCCTTCTATGGCTAGCAAATCTCCCGATTCCATTTCCAAAGCCTTCAAACGGAAGTCCTGGAACGAAACCCGAACCAACGATTCTTGGGCCATTTTTAAAATCATGTCCGAATTTGTGGAAGGCTACGAACGCCTGTCTCGAATTGGTCCCTGCGTCAGCATTTTTGGCTCGGCCCGCCTCAAAGAAGGGGACGCCTGGTACCAGGATGCCCAGCGCATTGCGGAGGGTCTAGGCAAAAAGGGCTACGGTATCATTAGTGGCGGGGGTCCCGGCATCATGGAGGCCGCCAACCGCGGGGCCAAGGAGGTGGGCGCTCCCTCCGTGGGCCTCAACATAGAACTACCTCACGAACAAAAGCCTAACGACTACATCGACTTAGACAAGAGCGTGGATTTTGACTACTTCTTTGTGCGCAAAGTCATGTTTGTCAAGTACTCCCAGGGCTTTGTCGTGATGCCTGGAGGTTTTGGCACCTTGGATGAGATGTTTGAGGCCATCACATTAATCCAGACCAAGAAAATTGGCAAATTTCCGGTGATTCTCGTTGGGAAAGAATACTGGCAAGGTCTTATGGATTGGATAGAAAAAACCCTCAGAGGTGAGCACCTCATCGGTGAGAATGACATGAACCTTATGAAGCTGGTGGACAGCCCCGAAGAGGCCATTCAGGCCATCGACGACTTCTACAGCCGTTACTTGTTCAAGCCGAATTTCTAACGCAGGCCCTACGGGACATGCCCGGAGTCCTGGGAGAAATCAAAAAGAACGGTCAAAGACCTGGACTTTCTTCTGGTAGTAGTGCTCCCCTAATCGCACCGTTTCACGCCAAGACGGGCCAAGACCTATCCTCGCGCTTTCGAAAAAAAGAAACCCACTTCTACAAGGGAAACGACGAACTCCTGCTGGTTCGATACATCGACTACACCGATGGAAAAAAAGGCGTCTTTGTCCAATCCATCGCCTTTGAAAATCGCGTCTTTGGTCTTCCTCTTGGAGGGATGGCCATGGGCGGTATGGATCTAGCCACGCAAAGTTGGAACCGTCGGGACATTGAAATTCCGTTCTTCGTCTGGGGCCTGCTGGTAGATTTCGCAAGCTGGATGCCTGCACTCTCCCAAGTGATTGATAAATCCTACATCTCCTTCATTCGCCCCTTGGAGGTGCCAAACTACCCCGAATGGCTCCGAAACCATCTAAAAATCACCTTGAATATCCAGGATGGATTTCAACAAACGGGGCAAGTCCTCTACTACGTGCGCTAAGTACCCTCGGCACGTTTTTCATGAAAAAAGCCCGGCAGTGCCGGGCTTTTTTAAG
>Ga0075461_10000567_pt1 | contig 10548 bp, 6 predicted proteins | sample DEB08_DNA_6_FD_74788 | JGI IMG/M metagenome (GOLD analysis project Ga0075461, IMG submission 74788) | Aqueous microbial communities from the Delaware River and Bay under freshwater to marine salinity gradient to study organic matter... | ecosystem: Environmental > Aquatic > Marine > Coastal ...
GAGCCAATGCTTTGTGAATAGTAACCACGATCTGCTTTCCAAGCTTCTTCACCATACGCTCTATCTTGGTCAGACATAGCTTCGTACTCACCTCTGATGTAGTACTGGTAGTCACGTCTACGTGATGGTTCTGCTTGAGCATAGCGTAATAGCTGATCTTCTACTACACCACGATACAAAGTCTCTAGAGCATTAAACTGTTTAGGTAGCTCTAAGCGTTTCTGTTCGTCTGTCATGTTGCGGTATGTCTCAGTCTCCATGTACTGCTCCATATCACGAGCCATACGTCCTTGAGCAAACTGTTGGAAGCCTGTCTCTAATAGACGGTTCTTCTCAGCGTAAGGGTTATACAAGTCTTTAAATGGATCAAGCTGTAGACGTGTTACTTCACGCTCTAATGCATTCTTTGGTGGTCTACCAACAAGTCCAGTAAGCTGTTTATCTAGTGGGTCTAGGATACGTAGTGGTCCATCACCCAACACATTCATGCGGATAGCATCATATTTAAGGTCATCACCGAATGCATCTTTAGCATAATCATTCTGGAACTGTGTACGTGTAGCTGAAGAGAAGAACTCTAAGTACTTCATAACACCGTCACTATCAATGTTAGTATCAAACATTTCGTTAAAGGTGTTAGCCATTTCATCTGTGTTAAAGTCTGGTAGCTGACGTGTTACACGTTGATACAAATTCATAGGAACATTCATGCCGTGGAAGTCTAGCATAGAGAATGTTGGGTCTTCTGTGTTAGGGATGTAAGAACTACGTGGATCGAACTGTCCATAGAAATCCTTAAATACAGCAAAAGGATATGTTACAGGTATGACTGTATCAGACATAGCTCTGTTAAACTTATCCCAGCCTTTACCATCTAGACCTGACATAACAGCATCAACTAAACCTGTATCAACACGGAACTCAGATGTACCTAGTATCTTAGCCAAGTCTTCACGAACTTCTTTTCCAGGCTTCGTAGGCATACCTTCCATTCTACGAGCAATATAATCTGAAATATATGCTTGTGTAGTCAGTGGACCCATAGCAGATTGAGCATCATATGTGCGATTGTTCTTAGGGTCTACTACTTCGTTCCAGCTAGTACCATCGTATATCTTATTCTGATAAACATTTATTAGTCCAAACGTACCCATAGCACCAGTAATAGCTTTACCGTACTCTTCATCTGATATACGTTTACCTGCAACAAAACGACGAACTGCAGTAAGCCCTGTGTAGTCTGACACGAACTTAGCTTGTGATGCTAAATAGCGTGGGAATGGAATAGCTAACGTAAAACCATAGTTGTGAATTGTACGGATAGCACTAGCTGCAGCTTTATTCATAGCACTAGCATCTTTACCACCAAACCTACGCTGGAATGTAAACGCTAGTGATTCATCTAGTGCAGCTTGTAGGATGTCATCAGGTAAGTCTTGTGTACGTCCTTTACGCATCATGTCTAGAACGTTAGTGCCTAGCTCTTCATTGCCTAGTTGCTTAAGCTGACGGTCAATACTACCAGCAATCACAGCACGTTTAACTACACGGTCTGACATAGTGTTCAGAACGTTCATAGCTGCACCTACTTTAGAGAACTTATTAGAGCCTACCACAGCCTGTTCAGCTATAGCTGCATCATAGAATACTTTCTGCATACGCTTAGGTGCGCTCTCGTATAAGAGAGTAGTCAAAGCTTCAGCTACATAACTATCAGATGTAAGATACTTGATGTTATCCATTGAGCCTTGTAGTGTTGCACCTGCTGAAGCTTCAGGGTTGTTACGTACAGCACGTACTGCAGCAGTAGTTAACTGATCTACAAAGTCTATGCCTGTCATAGCTACAGAGAAGATATTGTTTCGCATAGTTGTAGCTGGCTGAGAAGTCATGAACATACGTCTAGCATTCTCAAGGTCTTTCAGATTGTTAATCACAATAGAAGACATACTTTTCTGTACATCTTTCATGACCTTCATTTCGTCAGACGTAACTGGTGACATCCCTGCCTCAAACAAGGAGTCAACTCTCTTAGCGTAAACTTTATCTCTAGCTGTACGAGAGCTACGCAAGATACGAGCAGCGTCTGATACTTCTGATGCATAAGCTACTGATAGCTGTTCACGTGATAGGCTATACTTCTCACGTATATTATCAATGACAGCCATAGCTTTACCATCACCGTTACTGATACTATCAGCAATCACTTCAGTGATACGCTTGCCTTGCTTAATCATATCATCTGTAACACCTAGCTCTTCTGCTACTTCATAACCTGCAGCAGCGATACGCTGGATAGTGTCTACATCAAAGCCACCGATAAGCCCGTCAGGTAAGTCAGCACTAAAGATGTCTTGACGTACAACTTTACCTTCTTCTACCATACGTGGATCAATAGCACGTAGCATATTGTTTGACACGTAGCTTAGTAAAGCTTTACCTTCTGGTGTCTTCTTAGCTTTATCAGACAGCTTCTTAGCTGCCTCTTTTGCGGCGGCACGTCTTTCGTTTAGTGCCTCCTCTCCCATCTGACCTGCCTCTACAAGTTTCTTAGATGCACGGTTAGATACAAGCTTCCCAGCGCCATATAAGGCTACACCTGGTGCAGCACTAAGAGCACCCGATACTGCAGCTTGTCCTAAGCTAATGTCACGTTCTTCACCAATAGACTTACCACCTATTTGACGAATACGTTGATTAGCTAAATCAGTTAACGCACCGATGCTACCATCTGCAGCAGCAACGATACCAGCTTTCTTAAGGTTATTCATAGCTGCGCCACGTAGCATAGAAGCAGATACAGCCTTACCTGCACCTTTAGCTAACTCAGTACCCGCTTTAATAGCTACAGCACCAGTACCTGCAGTAAACAAACCTGCAGCAGCAGAAGCCATTGTAGTAGGAGATGATAGTACAGCACCTGCATAGTCTTGTATCTTTTCACCGCCACGGTCAAACCAACCTTCACCTTTAGCATTATCAAAAGCAAACATCAAACGACTGAAAGCTTCACGTTCTTGTGTTGGCGTAGTTTGATCAGCAAGATAGTAGTAGTCTTTATACATAGTGCGTTCATTAACTGATTGGTAACGCATATGCTCAAGGACTTTATCTGTGATGTCAGATGCAGACATATCCTGTAAGTCTTCGTCTGTGTATTCTAGACGTTTACTCTTTAGGAATGTTACAGCATCTTTAAGGAAAGCACTATCTGTACGTAAGTCAGACAGCTTCTTGTCCTGCATTGATTCTGCTGTGTAATAGTTATATGGGTCAGCCACAGTGCTAGTCCTTACTGGTTAAGGTTAGTGAGTACAGTTTTATATATCTGAGCTATTGTGTCTAAGTTAGCATCAGATGTCATAGCTGGTATATCTAAGCGGTTAGAGTTTTCATCAAACCACGCAGCTAGAGCATACTTAAACTCTTCTTCGTCTTCCTCTCCTGTCAAACCATCTTCACGTAAGAAAGCTATAATATCACTGTTGTATTCTGTTAAGAAGTCTGCTGTAGTTTTTAGTTCTGCAGGTGTTTCTTCCTCAAAGCCACCTGCTCCTTTAAACGCATCACTACCTGCGAACCACATGTCTAGTGGGCGTACAGGTAGACCTGCATCTCTACGTTCCTCACGAGACATTTCATTCCATTGCTCTTTAGTTACAGATGCCATAGCTTCACGCATACGATCTTTGTTTTCTAGATTACGCTTAGCTACTTCACGTGCACTACCGATAGCTGGTGGCTTCTCTGCTTCAGCTTGTATTTGCTTTAGCTCGTTTTCTAAAGCTTGCTGTACAACAGGATCAGTCTCAGCTTCTATCTTACTCTTTAGTTCTTCTACCTCTTCATCTTCTACTACAGGTGGTGTAGGAGCTACTGAAGCTACATCTGGTTGTTCATCAAATGTAACAGGACCAGTAGGCAAGCCCATGTCATCCTCTGTTAGTGCTGCCTCTGTCTGTTCTTCTACAGTAGGTTGTTCAGATGAAGTTACGACAGGTGATGATTCAGGTACAACACCATTGATGATAGCTTGATAGTCCTCTGCAGTGAAGCGTCCCTTCTCATTATAGATAGCATTGATAGCTGCAATAGCATTACCGTTCTCTACGTTAGTCATAAGAGTTTGTAGCTCTTGCACACCTGCAGTACCACCGTCAATCTGTGAGAAGATACCCTCTAGTAGATTACGTCTAGCAGCAGGACCAATCAAGCCTAGCCCAGCGCCTGAGTTAATAATCTCTAGCTCAAGTTTAGCCATAGACATAGATGCCTCTAGCGCATTGTCACGCATCACAGTCTTATCATCTGATTTAATACCTGTAGTTGTACGGAAGATGTCAGGATCAGAAATGTCTGCACCTGCTAAGCGTGTAGCAATCATGGAGTTAAACTTACGCTGTGTTCCATCATAGCTATTCTTATCGTAGTCAATGTCATCAAACACAACATCACGTGTACGTGTGACTCCAGGAATAACTTTCTGTTTGATACCTTGTGTAGCTTGGAAGTACTCTAGATCAGATACGTCATAACCCATGACCTTCATTGTTTCTAGTTGCTTCTCAGCAGATAGCTTAGGGTTAAGACCAAGGAACTCAGCTAGACTTGCAGCACCTGTGCGTGTCTTTGCAGCTTCGCTCTTAGGGTCATCCTCTTTATCAAGCAGTACACTTTGTAGACCCATGATCTGTGCAATAGCCATCTCACGTGTAGTGTTCTCAGGCAGTACAGCTTGAGGCATATCAACAACATTAATGAAGTCTTGCTTAGTTACACCAGAACGTCCTGTTGCTGTGCGATTAGCGTCTTCATTAAGAATACTTTTATATAGCTCTGTAATGTCTGTACCTTGAGCTAGTGCAACAAACTCTTCATCTGACACATTGTAGCGTGTCTTCATGATGTCACCAATCTCAAGGATGTTTTTATATTCTGCTGTAGCTTGGGCGTAACGAGGAGCGATAGCTTTAGCAGTAGCAATACCGTTATCAACTAAAGTGTTGATACGTTCTCTAGCATTATTAATGTCTGTACTTAATGTATCAGCAAAACCTTTAGCGAAACCTGCTGCAAAACTCATATTATTATCCTCGTGCCATTAACCCTACAGGAGCTTCCTCTGCAGGTGCTTGTTCCATAGGTTGTTCTTCTTGGGGTGCTACTAGCTGTTCTTGTGTTTCCATCATAAGCTGTTCACCTTCGTCAGCTTTCTCAGGTACAATCTTACCAGTTTGCATAGCAAGCTTAGCTTCTAGTTTAGCTTTACGTTTCTGTTTAGCCTTAGCATCTTTGTCATCATAATCTGCCATAGTCATCTTATACTCTACACCTACGACATCTGCTAGTGCTTTGATGTGTGCTGTTACAAGAGGACGTAGTAGAAGCTTAAGGTCTACTGTATGCAACCCTTCCATAACACCCATGCTTAACATAGCACCTGATACTGTGTCGATAGGGATGCCTACATCAAGCATATCCATAACATCGTCAACAACTTCTTCGTTGCTAAGCTTTTCCATGTACATCTCTAGTACTTCCATAGGATCAGAGAACTTAGAAGGTTTCTCCCAAGGAGCGTTACCTGGTTCTGCTGTAAGAGACTGACCTGGGATAGGTCCATCAAAAGGAGATAGTGACATTTTTGTTATACCTTATTTAGTGAAACCTGCGCCGAAGTAGAGTCCTACAATGGCTGATACGATATGTGTGTCTAGTGGAGTAATTACAAAGCCTTTAGCCATCTTCCACTGTATTGATTCTGCTGGGCCAAAGAGCCAAGCTAACGGACCACCAGTAGCTTCAGTGTACCCTACATATACGCTTACATCAGGATACCATACAGCGACTAGCTTTGGCAAGACAATAATAGAGAATACAGCAGATAAAGCTATAAGCCTACGTGTCCAAGCAAAGTGTTTATCTGTCTTACCTGCATCACGTGCATCAGCTACAGCACTACGGTTAAACTCTGCACGTTGCATGAGCATCTCGTTCTGCATCTGACGGGCTTTCATAGACTGACCCCAGATAGACATCACACCACCTAACACGGTGGAGAATAACATTGTAATTAACTCTAGGGGTAAACCAAACATTATTCTTCTTCTTCGTCAGGACGTAACATGGGACGTGGTGATGTGCTACGATCTTCTGATTCATTAAAAGAGTCTAAGTAAGTTGTAGCTGCTGTCCATCTGTCTTTTTTCTTTTTACTTCCAGAGCCAGGATTAACAGCTTTGTGTAAAGAGTTTGCTGTAGGTGTTTTATCAAAGAAACCTTTAATGTCTAAGAAAGCAATAGCAGCAGGTACTGCATACTTAGGGTCATTTACTAGTTCAGGATTCTTAACAAGATCAACACCTATTTTATCACCTACCTTTTTGTACATGCTTTTATGGGTTATGTGAATTAAACCACGGCCTCTGTATTTAACACCACCTTCATATGCGCTATCAAACAGGGCTTTACCAAAACTAAATAGATTTTGACCTGCATTTAATTTAGCTTTATCCGCATCGGATAGCTTTGCTATAGCCTTATCTATTTTACTTTGACTAATATTAGCGTCTTTTGCATTCTTTAAACTATAACCCATGCTTTCAGTTAAACTATCAAAGTTTGTACCAGACTCTAAAGTAAATGCACCTAGAGCAGAAGCAGCATACATATTCTTACCTAAGATACTTACTATCTGTTCTTCTACTGTGTCTTTATTTAAGGTTGTGTTTTCTTTATTTAGGTCTAAAGCTTTTTGTACAACCTCTGTAGGTTTCCCAAGCTGCACCCCGTCAGCGACAGACTCAGTAACAACATCAGAAACAGTTTCATCAATACTTTCCTTTAACTCAGGAGACATCAAACCACGAAGTCCTAACTCATTACCTCGTGTGTCAGCATCTAGTTTATATGGTTCAGGCACAAGCATCTCAGGCTGCTCTGGTACACCTTCTATAACAGGCTCTGAATCAGCAGTAGGTACATCCATAAGTTCATCTGGTACAGGTGGTTGAGGCAAACTAGGCATAGGCATATTGACTAGACCTTCCATCACTTCCTGACGTGCCTCTGATACTTTATCTTCTGTGCCACTCCACCAATCAGCAAAGAACTTCATAACACCGTAAGACTTATCGTCTACTTCTTCAGTAGGTCTTTCTAGGATACCTTTAGGCAACTCAGCTTTAGGAGTCTCACGTCTTTGTGCTTCTTTCTGGAAGTAACGCAAAAGCTCTACTGGGTCTGTTGTTTGTGGTGTTTCCATAAATCCTGCCATTGTTTTTTACCTTAACTACCTAGCGGTCCTAGAAATTTATTTAGAATGTAACGAGTACCAATAGCAGCAATAGTACCAGCAGCCTCACCACTTGTTTTTGCTGCCGCTGCATCATTCTGCATCTGAACCTGCATTAAAGCATTCTCACGTTGTAGTGCATTATCTGCTGAACGCCATGCGTAATCTAGTACGTCACGCTCTTGCTGTAGCATATTGTTATACGTAGTCTCAGTATAACCATTAGCTGCAATAGCTGCATCACGGTTAGCTTGGTTCTGTGCAGCGTTATCCATAGTAGTGATAGCTTGCTCCCACTGCGTATTAGCTTGCTCTACAGCTAGAGCTTGGGATGCGTTAAACTGATCACGTGCATTCTGTTGTGCTGCATTAAACTGGGAGATAGCATTAGCTTCACCAGCGTTAAACTTCTCCATAGCATTAGCTTGCTCATTGTTAAACTGCTGAATCTGTGTCTGCAAGTTAGAGAAGAACATACCTACTTGGTCTTGGCTAGATGCGTTAAACTGACGTGCAGCATTCTCAGCAGCAGTATCAGACATAAACACACTTGCTAAGCTTTGCGCCTTAAACATAGCTACTTGCTGTTGGTTAGTCATGCTAGACATATCAAAGTCTAGGAATGCCTTAGCACGTTGTACGTTAGCTTGTTGTGTATTAGTTAAGTTAGCTAGATCAAGCTGTGACATAGCTGCAGCATCTGCCATGATCTTAGCATTCTTAGCATCAAGGTTAGCAATGTCTACAGTCTGCGCCATACGTGCATTCTCTAGTGCTACCTGTTGCTCAGCAGTAAAGTTAATCTGTGCTATATCAGCGATACGTGCAGCGTTCTGCACACGTGCTTGGAACTCTTGGTCAAACTCCATGCCAAGGAACTTAGAGCGTTGCTCTGCAGCGAACATAGCAGCTTGCTGACGGTTACTTAAGTTCTGCGCTTCGAACTGAGCACGTGTCTGTGCATCCATCTGTGCAATAGGTAGTGCAGACTCCATAGCAGCTTGTACGATAGCCTGACCTGCCATACTAGAAGCTGACAAACCTCGTGCAGCCATGCGCTGGGTAGCGGCTCTCATAGCACCAGCAGCCCACGCAGGAGTTTCACCATCCTCGAACTGCTCCATAAGCTGTGTAAGCTGACCTTGTACCGTAGCTTCAGTAGATGGAACACCAGTAGCTGCAGCAAAGTTAGTCTCTGCCTTAGCACGTTCCATGTCTACAGCACCTGTTACTTCCATCTCTGGTGTAACTTCTAGCGCTGGGATAGCTTCTACTCTACGAGCACGATCAATCTGCTCTACTGTAAGACCAAGCTGTGCTAACTGTTGTGGGTCCATAGTAGCTGCATCAGCTAATGCTTCTGCGCTAGGCTTACCTGTTACAGCAGTTAGCTTAGACATTACGTCAGCTACTTCAGCAGCAGCTTCAGCAGTAGTCATACCAGCAGCTTCGAACTCTTTAGCTAGTGGTACATCAGCACGTAGTTTAGCAATAGTCTGTTGTGCTTTAACAGCTTGTTCAGGGGCTTGACCTGTACCTTCAGCAATCATACCAGCTTCACGCTGTGCATCTGATACAGTAACTACATCTTGCTTAGTTACTAGCTCTTCAGGTTTATCTAATGCTGTAGAACGTAGCTCTGTAGTGCTAGGCATACCTACAGTCTCTAGTGCAGTTTGTGCTGTAGATACACCTGCACGAGCTTGTGTTACTTTAACTTGTTGCTGATCAATAAGACCTTGTAGTGTCTCACGCTGTGGATCATCAGGGTCCATGTTAGCAAGCTGATTAGTGTATTGCTGTAGTAGACCTTGCTCTTGTCCTAGCGTCTGTTGTGCAGTGTTAAGGTTAGCACGAATAGTCTCTGGGTCTTGTACTGCTGTACCAGCTTGTGTGCGATAGTAATCTTGATACTGCCCTAAGTTCTGCTCATACTGCTGTTGCTGTTGTTGATACCCTTTATAGATATCGCTACCTTTGTAACCTGCTATAGCTTCAGCAATCATTTTTGCATCATTCTCAGCACTAGCAGGGTTTTTCACAGTTGATTTTACTGTTTGACCATTATCAAAGGTAATAGTCCAGTTACGTTTACCACCTGTAATAGTGTAATTGCTAGGGTCTTCTGGTAAGTCTCCACTAGCTAACAAATTTTGGACACCTGTTTTAAGATGGGCGGTTTGACCTGCAGATGTATCTTCTAAGTAAGAAGTAACATCAGGAGCTTCTACAGCAGTAGGTAGACCTTGTCGTGGATCATAGTCTGGAACAATGATAGGCATACCAAATGGATCACGATTAGGTAAACCTGTTAATGGATTAATGTCACCCATAGGTTGAGGTGCTACACCCTGACCACGTGTGTCTCTACCTGTCATATCAGAGAAGGGAATAAAGTTACCCATAGGGTCTACATAACCCTGTTGTCCGTTCTGTGTAGGTATATAGGGTTTATTCACATCAAACCCACCAGTAGTATTAGGTTGTGGTGTAACAGACGTATAAGGAACAGCTTTAGCTCCACCTGGCCCAACCTGTGGCATCATCTCAACACCGTCCTGAAAAAAAGTACCTCTTTCAGTAAGTTGTGGAGCAGAAGAGTTAAGAAACGGGTTAGGTAAGGCCATACCACCTGTTTGCATAGCCACAGGCTGTTGCACAGGTTGCTGATTAGGCTGGGCATACAAGCGATTGTAGTCTAAGTTAGTAGCTCTCTCTTGCATCTGTTGCATAGGAGTAGGTGGAGCCATGTAGCCACCTACCTGCATAGCTGTCTGTGGTCCACCTTCTACACGAGCCTTAGCCATTTGTGCATAGCGTCCCATCATAGATGCAGCTTTAGGGCTAGACATCATGAACTTATTAATGTCATCCTGTTGCGCTGGGCCAGTGTAACCCATCTTAGATAACAGTGTTTGTTGTTGTTGCGGTGTGAATCCACCAAAACGTTTAGCCATAATGTTTTACCTTATTTATTCATTGTCATCCATACTGCGCCAGCAATAAACGTTAGTACGGCAACAGTGACTAGTCTTGTTACAGTAGACCACACAGACTTACGAGTATCACGCCATGCTTCCAACAAGCTACGCATCTCAGTTATATCTTTGTGTGCGTCATCATCTAGCAGTCCAATAGAACGTAGGGCTTCCTTTGCCCCACGTCTTGCTGCACGATCTAGCATAGCTTCTAGTTCATCAGATGTTAGCTTAATGTCCGACATGGCCTAACTCTTATGGTTTAGTAGGCCAATC
>Ga0075461_10000569_pt1 | contig 10516 bp, 22 predicted proteins | sample DEB08_DNA_6_FD_74788 | JGI IMG/M metagenome (GOLD analysis project Ga0075461, IMG submission 74788) | Aqueous microbial communities from the Delaware River and Bay under freshwater to marine salinity gradient to study organic matter... | ecosystem: Environmental > Aquatic > Marine > Coastal ...
ATTTGGAACGGGCCATGGCCAGAACTTACTAATCATTCTACTATCTAGCTGCATTTTATTGAAATATTCACCAAGTGTTTTTCTGTCATAATTATAATCAAAAATGTACATTCTTTCATCTTTAAAAGGAATGGTTTTATTTACCAGCATAAATAATCTCCTAAATCCTATAAATTGAGGGGCTAACCGTGGGCCCCTCACGTGTGTATTACGGCACAACCCGGGCATCGACTTACTGCAGTCAGTCCTTTTTATTTATAAAGGCCTGTAACTTCTCAGCTTGGTCGATTACTTCTTCTGGAGTAAACATCTTAGGAATGTACTTCTCAACATTCTTATAGAGTTCTTTATTTGTGTCCATAGCTTTGTTTATTGCTTCCCATGCCATTGTACAGTTTTGTTCATATTGACGGTCAAGCATGTCCTTGGCCATTGTCAATAGATCGAAACGGATTTCATATGGATTCTTAGCCATTGAGTTTACCTTCCTTGTGCATGGTTACAAGATTACGAGCAATGTCGTTGTGCCCTTCAAGTCTTAGTTGGGAAACTGCGTGTGCTACACCAATTGATTCTGCCCATCGGCAAAGTTTAGATAAAAATTTCATTTTAGACTCCTTGTGTCTGTGTGTTTGTGTAAGTGGGAGGCTTCTGTTGCCAGGTGCCTCCCGAACCCCGCCTAGCTTAAGCAGCTAGAGCAAATTGTGCCTTGTTATCGTTGGCATCTAACGTATTGATCTATTAAGCGATCAACCTCGAGGCTCCAATTTCCTATACAATACCAGTCGATCCTATATCGCCCCCATCAAAAACACACGGTACCGTATGCTTATGGTGGAGGCGGAGAGAATTGCACTCTCGTCCTGTATACCTTTCAGTTATCTTCATCACCTCATTATTATATATACTATTTCTTCGTTACAAAGTCAACAATTAATCCTTGCTCTAACATGTCCCAAGGATGTATCTCACCATAAAATTCATTAGCATACCATACCTCTTCATCTGGATCAAAATCAAACCATGGTGATACACCAAACACAATGTTTACTCTCTTGTTTATGGTTTCATTAGTACGTTCAATACAATGTGGTTCACCAGTATCCCAATGATATATCTTACCAGCTTTCAACACGCTTGTATGTTTTTCTGTTTTTAATCTCGTCGATGGATCGTCGTATAGAGGTAGGTTCAATCTGAAGTTGACATAGTAGGGTTCATCTCTATGCCAATGTAAGTTACCATGCTTCATAGTAACCACTCTACCACGTACCATTGTTCTGTCAGTAGACTTCATTACATAACCAAGATAACCTTCAGAGCATGAAGGAGTGAGTTTGTTAAATCCTAGACAATCACTATACGTATTCTTACCAACTTGGTTCAACGCTTTGTCATTGTATCTAGCATTATCAAACCCATCTCGTTTAGAGTTGAATTCATCTTCTGTAATAATTTCTTGAGCTTTGAGATATCTCCAGGCTGCCCCTGGTCCTTCTTTTGACACTTTATCGTAGAATTCTGCTCTGATTTGATGTCCAGCAATATTTACCCTTTCGAATATTTGACCACCGAGTGGACCTGCCCACATATCAAAAGGAAGATTGTACCTCACATTACCCAAGGTCTGGCAGTTGACATTTATATTTTGTTTGTAATATGGGTTGTATGTAACAGACAACCCGCCGTATCTATCACTTCGTTGTTCTCGGTGAACGATACTTTCATCATCTATGTACCCACTAATTAAGAAGCCGTACCACCCATGAACATCATAGGCGTTCTGTACGGCTTCTCTTAGTTTTGGGATATCTAAGTCAACATCATACTCGAGAATGCCTGATGTATTAATACCAAACTTCTCTATCTGATCGACCAGATCAGTGTTCTGTAAAATATACGTATCTACAGTTACATTGTCTGGTATATCGTTGATGTGGAATTTGAAGTTAGTCTTTTTCACTCCAGAAAACAGCCCATGCTCCATACACGATTGCTACAAGTGCAGCAATCTTCACTAGTGGTTGGAATAGAAGTGCAATAACACCCATAGCAATGAGTAGCACACCATCCCATGAAGTACGCTCGGCAATACGAGCCTTAACCCAGCTTACTACGCCCATAATTTTCCTCCTTTATGTTTGTAGGTTATATTATATAGGTGTTAGAAATCCCCTTTACTGGGATCTCTAACATCCATCACCTTCAGACCTTGGTCATGCCACATTGCAATGACACTAGGCCTATCATCAAAAACCATGACAGGGTCATAGCCATCGATTCTCATCATATCAAGCATTTCTTTCTTCACAATTGTGTCTTTCCTGTAATCCTTAATGCGTCTCATGTAGAAAGGAATGAGGAAAGAATTGTCTCCCTTGATAGCTGTGATTTCCGGAATATGAAATACGAGAGAATCTCTTGTATCATTTTCCTCATCACGAGTACGGCCAGAAGCAACGATCACATTGTGACCATCAGCCAACAGAGCATTGAAAATATGCACTACAGGCATGATAGGCTCATCCCAGCGCTTTTGCTTAGGATCACGAAATGCATTCCAATCTTTAGGCTTCTGTTGGATAAACTTCAACCTATGACTGATATCAAGCAAAGTACCATCGATGTCAAAGATCACGTCCATTGTCAAGTTCCTCAATAGTGTAGTTTTCGATTACAGAATTTGATAACAACCTCGAGCACAAAATATTAATGTCGAAATCATCATCACATTCAACCTCAAACCATTTGCCCATTTTAAGACTATACAATTGATTATTGCCTAAGTCAACATTGGCATTTGCTGTTTTAAAAATTGCCTCAGACTGGATGTCTTTTACACCCGGTCTGAGACTTACATGAATTTTGTATTTAATCAAGGATAGAGACTTTCCTAGCTTCTATCCTTTCACCATTTTTAAGAAACGTCTCATCAAGTTCTACTCGTTTGATCTTAGGAAGAGATGGAAAGTCCGATTGGACTTTCCAGTACTCCACAGTGATCTTACGAATCAACACATCTGATTCATTAGGCATTAGCATACTCCAATGCTTTTTCCAGAGCCCGATTCTTGAGCTGCTTGTTAGCACCATACCAGTTCGAAGTCAAACGAGCCTCTTCACTACGACCAATCTCATGATCAACCATGTAGGTCGTAGCATTGAAAGCCTGCCACCAAGTACCCTTAGCAAACTCTGCACCAGGCTGAGTCTCAAGGATCTCGAAAGCACGAAGAGCATTCTTCGAAGGCTTACGTTCTTCGTCTTCCTTCTTGCTGTAGCCAGGGAACACATCGTTGAAGTATTCCTTGACAATGTCGTCCTTGAATGATTTCGTTCCAAGGAACTGAGCCATCGTCTTGAACTTATCCATCTTAACAGATGCAAGGCCAAGCATATCCTTAGCAAGGTCAGCATCAAACTGACGACGATGGTTCATACGAACTCGGTTTTTAGCATCAGCATTCAATGCAACATTAAGAGTGTTGTTGCAGACCACTCGAGTCGGAGTGAACTGAATGTCGATACCACGACCATAGATGTGAGGGTTAGAGAACAGCAAGTATGCTTCAACCTTATCACCACCAAACAGTTCGAAGGCATCAGTAGACTTAGCAAGTGCCCAAACCCACTGACCACCTTTCAGTGAACCAGCAGTCTCCATCTTCATAGCACCAACTTCACAGAACTCAGCAAAGAACTCAAATGCTTCAGAGTTCTGGACTGGGTTCCAATCGCCAGTGATAATCGTAAGAGGCTTGCTATCGGAGTCACGAATAAGCATCTGATGACCAGATTCAATCCGCTTACCATTGTAGTCTGCATAGACAGGAACCTCTACGACATTCCAATCAAGTCCAGCAGCAGTTTGGAACTCAGAAGGTGTCAGATCATCTTCAACCTTCGTTCCGAGCCCATGCCAAGGCAGCTGCCCGACATAAGCCATTTGTGCTTCACCATTAACAATCTCAAGTTCATGTGCCATTTATATCTCCTCTATTTGGTCACATTAATCATTATACACGATTTTCAAGTTCGGTCAACAGTTATTTATTCCCAGTCGAAGGAATATTCAACTATGCTCTCGAGCTCCTTGACAAGCTCACGACCATAGTCGGTGAACAGGATGCCCTGCTTCCAGACCCAGCGCTCGACATCCTGACTGTGATAGAACGTCTCGGTAGATGTCATCCACCGAAGAGCATTGATGCGGTTGCCGGCACCAGCCTCGATCACCTTCGTGATCTGAGTTTTGAACTCAGCCAAAGCCTCTTGCCCCAGACGAGCCTCCTCAGCCTGAGAATCCTCCAGATCTTCACAAACCTGGACCCAGATCTCCTGCTTACGAGCAGGAGTTGCCTCATAGTACTCATGACCACGAGGGCGGAAGCCATAGGCATCCTTGTGGAGGTCTGAAAAGATGTTGTCGTCGAAATCGTATTGCATTTGTTTCATCTCCATTTCCATACCCTTATAATCCTATATCATGGGATCTCAGACAACAGTTTTTTTCAAAAAAATTAAATTTTTTTCTTTCAGAATTCTGCGGATCAAAATCGTTGACCTAAAAACACCCATATTATATAATAAGGCATATGTTGAGGAGAGACGTTATGAAAACACGTGCACACATAGTGCTTTTTCACAAGGATTCACCATTCAAGTCCAACCGAGTAGTGCGTTCCAAAAAAGCATATACTAGGAAGGCTAAGCACAAAAAGGATTTTTCATGACTGAAATTGTTAAACCAACACCCTGTGAGATCCGGAAGATCACTAAAATTACCAAGGGTGAGAATGGTCGAGAGATTCTCACAACAGAGACTACTGCTGATTGCCGGTATGACTCTAATCAGGTAAAAGAAACAGCTAGAATGCAGCAATTAATAAATGAACTGCAGGCTAGGGTGTCTAAGGTAGAGACAATTAAAGTTGATAAAATTTTTCCTGTTGACCTAGACGTAAAAAAGAAGGATATTGAACCAATTGGAGAAATGTATGTTGCTTTCCTGTTGTTTTTCGGAATGTTGGCATATAGATTGTTTATCTATCGACGTACATAGGAGAAAATGATGTCGTATAAGGTTATTGGTGCTAGCACAATTGCTTTGCTTGGACTCAGTGCTTGCTCTGCAACGAATATTGAGTCCGCTATGAAAGTCCCTCCTGCATCTGAGCTAAAGATGTACGAGTATAAATCAGCTGTGAACAAAGAACAGGTCACTTATATTCCTGACTGGTATCTGAATCCACCAAGCAAAGATGGTTCAGTGTTTGCTGTTGGTGCTGCTGTGACGCCCGACATTCAATTAGCTACTGACCTTGCTATTCTTAATGCTAAGGTTACTTTGGCAGATCGGTTTCAGAGCAATCTAAAATCTCAGACCAAGAACTTCTTGGCTAAGGTTGGATCGACCGAAACGGACATGAGTGTTATTAATGAGGTAGAACGAGTCACCAAGAACCTTATTGCTAACACAGACGTAAGCGGTTACAACATGGTCCACAATAAGATTGTGGCACATGGCCCAATGTTCCGTTCGTTTGTCTTGCTTGAGTATAATGATGAAGCAGCGAGTAAGATTCTACTCAATCGTTTGAAGAAAGATCGTCTGCTGCTAAATCGTTTGCAAGCTAATAAGGCTTACAAAGAGCTCGAGCATGAAGTTCAGAAGTATGAGGACAAGAAAAATGTTGACAAGAAAGTCATCATCGATAGCATCGGTTCTCCTAATAGCTAGTGTTACTGTGGGTTCGGAGGCACATGCTTTCGAACCCATTAGCACGGTTGCAAGTATTCTTGGTGGATCGATCTTCTGCAAGATGATTCAATGTAAATCTATAGAGAAGAACATCTTCATAATTAAAGATAGAGAGCTTGAAAAGAAGCAGCTTGATCATTTAGCCCAGATGAAAAGGGATTTTGAATGGGCTAAAGAAGACAACTGTAGATATTCACCAGCCCTAAATATGAATGAAATGTTCTGTTACAACACATCTGGTAAATATTATATAAAGAGAGTTGAAAATGAGTAATGCATTCAGGGACGAGGTCTTTCAATTCCTCACTGATCTACGTGAAAGTGGTGAAGTTAATATGATGGAAGCACCTAATCGATTGATGAGTAAATTTAATTTTTCCCCAGAAGAGTCTAAGACTTATTTCTGGGAGTGGACCCAATCACTAAAACAGGACTAAAATGGCTAGGAAAACTATACGGCGACGTAAACCTCTCACTGAAGAACAGAAGGCCGAGAGGCGTGAACGTCTAGCCAAAGCTCGAGCAAATCGCCCACCTTCAGAGTATAAATCTATACACGAGGCTGTTTCAAGGGATGAAACACATCCCTGGTATGTTAAAAATATTCTTTCCTGGATTAGATCCAATAAAGATGAGATTGCATCCTTGAAAAAAGACCTCAAACGGAACTATGACAAGAAGCTCAATAACAGATTAAATATACTTGAATCATACGTACAAAATCTTGAAACGTATCTTCGTACTGGAACGTATCTTGATAGTCGGTGGGGTCCAAACATGGAACACACTGTTCGAGGTGTTGTCCGTGCAATGGCATATCACTGGTATGGCCCATATAAAGGTATGATTAATCGTTCTGTTGGTTCTGTTTACCCAGACGTTGGGTTGTGGACACAAGAAATGAATGATGATTATTATGGTCAAGTTGAAATTAAACAGCCAACTCCATCTCCTAAGAAAACGAGACGTAAGAAGAAAGCTAAATAGTCTCAGTAAAGGAGAAACATGTCAAATTCAAACATAGTCACGTTTCCAGGGCTTCATAGAATACACCCTCCACAGAACGAAACTGAGCTCAAAGAGCATGCGCAAGCTGTCAGACTTAACTTTGTTACAAAACATTGTACTGACTTTGCGTTTGATGTTTTTCGCACCATAGAAAAACATGGCTTTGATTTAAGTGGACCTAACATTGAAAGTAATATAAAATATGATATGATTCTTATAAGTGAGGCAATTAAGTCAACCTTGTTAAGATCAATGGGTGAGAAGCACCCACTCCAAGAGTTTGCCGAGAACATTATCAATCTACAAGATTCAGATATTGTTTTTGACGACGAGGAGTTTGAAGAACAGTAGGAGTTTATAATGATTCTCGTTGATATGAATCAAGTGATGATATCGAGCTTAATGGCTCAGCTGCATGGTCAAAACATGCAACTTGAAGAAGACCTTGTCCGACATATGGTTTTAAACTCGCTTCGGACAAACAGACAAAAGTTCTTCGATGATTATGGTGAACTTATTATCTGTTGTGATGATAAGAATTATTGGCGAAAGAAAATTTTCCCATACTACAAAGCAGCACGTAAGACATACAGAGATAAATCTGAATTGGATTGGAACATGATCTTCGGAGTACTTAACAGTATTCGTGAGGACTTGAAGACTGTATTTCCTTACAAGGTTATTCAAATCGATACTGCAGAAGCAGATGATATCATAGCAACAATTGTACACGATTGTGCTGGTGCTCATTTGCTAAATGGTGGATCAGAACCAATACTAATACTATCTGGCGACAAGGATTATATCCAATTACATACCTATGAAAATGTTAAACAATATGATCCAGTACGTAAGCGTTGGATTAGTCATGATCACCCAGATATGTTTCTCAAGGAACATATTGTGAAGGGTGACCGCAGTGATGGAATTCCAAATATTTTGTCAAAAGATGATTGTTTTATAAACGGAAGACAAAAGCCTCTACGCACCAAGACGCTAAATAGCATTATGGAAATGGATGTAAGTGAAATCACACAGCAATCATTTCTTGTTAACTGGAATAGAAACAAACGTCTAGTCGACTTATCACTTGTACCTGATGACATTAAAAATCAAGTTAAAGAAGCATATGAGGCTAGCAACAACAAATCTCGTGATCAACTGTTTAATTATTTTGTGAAAAACAGACTGAAAAACTTGATGGAACATATTGGAGAATTTTGATGGCTTATACAAAGGGCCTTGCTGAGATTATTGAAGAAGTTAGAAAAACAAAAAACGTTAAAATTAAAGCTAATATTCTTAGAGAAAATCAATCAACACAATTAATTGATTTGTTTCAATTAACCTACAATCCAACAATTAAATGGATTCTACCAGAAGGTAATCCTCCATACGATCCGGCACCTAAAGATAGTGACTTGGAAGGTGCATTGCTTGGTAAAATGAGGATGATGAAATATTTCATTAGTGTAAATGACCAAGTTTTGGAACCAAATGTACACCCTATTAAACGTGAAAGTATTTTTGTCCAATTACTAGAAGGAATTGATCCTGCTGATGCACGGCTAGTCCTTGAAATGAAGGCTGGTGATATTAAAGGCGTAAGCAAGACAGTGGTTAAGGAAGCGTTTCCACAAATTCAAACCGAGGAAGAAACTAATGGCTAAGTCTAAATATCGTTTTGATGATTATGATGAAGAAGATTTTGAGTATGAATTTAAAAAGAAAAAAGAAGAAAAAAATCAGAATAGACGAAACACTAGACGATTAAAAAATGCACTCAAATCAAAAAGTATTGACCCTGACATTATTCAAGAATACGAGGACTTTTAATGCCAACATATAATTTTTTAAACACTGAAACTGGTGAAGAGTTTCAGATGTTTTTAAAAATGGATGAGTTAGATCAATATAAATTGGATAACCCCAATATTCAACAAATGCCTTCATCACCTGCACTTGTTAGTGGTACAGGTATGGCTGTTAGTAGAACTGACGAAGGTTGGAAGGATACCCTTAGATCTATAAAAAAAGCATCAGGGAGGAACAATACAATAAACGTATGACAAAAAGATTGAACAAAAAACAAAGAAGGCTACTTCGACAAGAAGGAGTAATCGATATAAAAAATAAAATCAATCATACTAAATTTGGCATTGTTGATATTACCAAACATTACAATTTGACCGAACTACAATATGAAGTCATTAACGCTTATGATGATAATTATCATCTCGTCCTTCATGGGGTTGCTGGTACAGGAAAGACATTTCTTTCTTTATTTTTAGCTTTACAAGACATTGTTGAAGGTCACGCTGATTACAATAAAATGTACATTATAAGATCAGTCGTACCTACAAGAGACATGGGATTTTTACCAGGCAATGCGAAACAAAAAGCTCAGGTGTATGAAGAGCCTTACAAGATGATAAGTAATGAACTCTTCAACCGAGGAGATGCATACGAAGTCTTAAAAAATAAAAACATGGTTGAGTTTCTTACAACCTCATTTCTTAGAGGCACAACATTTAACAACTCAATTATTATTGTCGATGAAATTAACAACATGAGTTTTCATGAACTAGACAGTATCATTACAAGAGTTGGTAAAAATTGTAGAATCATATTTTGTGGTGACTATAGACAAAGTGATCTAATAGATTCGAAGGAACGAAGTGGTTTAGGTCGTTTTCTGGATATCCTAAATACTATGAATGGTTTCAAAAGATTTGAATTTGGAATCGAAGATATTGTAAGATCCGACATTGTGAAGGATTATATTATTCAGAAAATGGGATTATGTTCAAGCAATCAATTATAGAACAAGAAGAACTTACCAGAGAACAAACTGATGGAAAAAGATTTTACGTAACACCTAATGGAGATAAGTATCCTTCAGTTACAACAATTACCAGTCAAATAGGTAAAAGAGGTATACTTGAATGGCGTGCAAGAGTTGGTGAAGAGAACGCCAATAAAATTACGGCAAAAGCCTCAAGAAGAGGTACTGGTGTACATAAATTATGTGAGATGTATATCCAAAATCAAGATATAGACTATAAAAAAGTACCTCCACTAGAGTTCTTTCTTTTTAAACAAATAAAGCCTATTTTAGATAAATATCTAAAGGAAGTTGTGGCAGTTGAATCAATGCTCTTTAGTGATTATCTAAAAGTAGCTGGTCAAGTCGACTGCATAGGTGTTTGGGACAATAAGCTGTCGGTAATAGACTTTAAAACATCGACAAAGAGAAAACCCAAGAAATGGATTAGTAATTATTTTATGCAAGAATCTGCGTATGCAGTTATGTTTGAAGAACGAACAGGTATACCAGTCACAAACCTTGTAACAGTTATAGCATGTGAGGAAGATGAGCCACAACTATTTACTGTCTCTAGGGACAACTACATTCATCAATTTATTGAATGGAGAGAGATATTCAAGGAGAAGAACGGTGTTTAAAAAAACACTTTTAGTAGCGTTGCTTTGTTTATTACCATTTGAAGTTTACTCGAGTCAATTGCAACTAACACCGACTATGAAACAAGTTGGTTGCGGACCATATAAAGATCTTGATAACGAGCTAAGAACTAAGTGGTTGGAAGAGCCAGAAACGATTGGATTTGCAGGTGTCAGTGCTCAGGATCCAAATGTTGAAAGAAGTAACTTTAATATTATTGTTTATAAGTATAAAAATAAATTTACATTCTCGTTTGTTGAGCATTTTTCATCCGGAACTGCTTG
>Ga0075461_10000580_pt1 | contig 10463 bp, 20 predicted proteins | sample DEB08_DNA_6_FD_74788 | JGI IMG/M metagenome (GOLD analysis project Ga0075461, IMG submission 74788) | Aqueous microbial communities from the Delaware River and Bay under freshwater to marine salinity gradient to study organic matter... | ecosystem: Environmental > Aquatic > Marine > Coastal ...
CCTGCAGCTTCCGAATGAGATCGTGCACGCGGTGATCTCGCTGACGGGCGCCTGGTACAGCAACCCCGAGGCGTTCCAGCCGATCGGGCTGTCGACTGTCCCGATGTCCCTGCAGTTCATCCTCGAAAGCCTGAGGGTGCGGGAGATGATCCGATGATCTCGGGCGGGCTGCTCAGGTGGCGCGCGCTCCGGCTGCAGGCGTCGACCGCGCAGGACGTGCTCGGACTGCGCACCGACGCATGGACGGCGGCGGGCTACTTCCGATGCGACGTCAGGAACCAAAGCAGCTCCGAGCAGGCGTACGCCGACGGCGTGACCGTCCGCCGGCAGTTCGAGATACGCGCCAGGTGGCCTCAGGTCGCGGCCATCGGGCTCACCGAGCTCGACCGCGTCTCGGTCGACGGACGCACGCTCAAGGTCCAGTCGATCATCAATCTCGACGGCGCAGACCGCGTCGCCGTCATTCAATGCGAGCAGGTGACCTGATGGCGACGATCGAGCAAGCGATCCGCACAATGCTCACCAAAGGCACGGTCCTCTCGGCTGCCGGCGTACCCGATGCACGCGTGACGCACGGCTACCGCCTGCAGGATTCCGACCTGCCGGCCGTGACCTACAGCGTGTCCTCGAAGGAGCCGGCCGCGCTGACGGGCGCCAACTCAGGCACCCTCACGATCAACTGCATCGCGACGACGAGCGCATCCGCGCTCGGCATCGCCGATGCAGTTCGGAGCCTGATCGTCCCGGACAGCTACGACGCCGTCGTGGTCGCGGCCGCATTCATCGTCTCCGAGCAGCTTGAGCCCGAGGTGGTCGGGCTCGGCGACGAACAGGAACCCGCCATCGCGACGACCACCGCATCCATCTTCTGGAGCACTTGAATCATGGCCATCTATTCCTGCACAGGCTGCTCGTTCACGGTCGGAGGCACGACCGTCCCCGGCGTCGTCGACGGCAGCGTGACCCTCACCCATGAGGCGATCGACGCGACCGAGATCACCGACGCGCGCCGCGTCTTCATCGGCGGCGTCCGCGCGGGATCGTTCTCGGGAACGATCTACTACGACCAGGGCAACACGGCCATCGCCGCGCTCGAGACCGCCGCCGCCAACGGCACGACCGTCGCGTTCGTCTTCACGCTGCACAGCAACGCGGTCTACACGGTCTCTGCGTTCATAACGAGCTTCGCGCCGGGCTTCGCCGTGAATGACGTCATGCGCGCCTCCATCTCCGCGCAGTTCACGGGCGCGCTGACGATCGCATGAAAGACCTACGCGCCATCCTCGCCCTCGAGCCGGCGCCGTTCAAGTGGAACGGGCACGCGCTGCTCCTCAAGCGCCCGAACCTCGTCGACCTGGTCGAGGCCATCGAGGCGAACGCCCTCCCGCCGGTGCAGTCGCGCGCCTGGGCGATCGCCAGGCACCTGCTTGGACCCGACGGTGCGCCGCTCTTCGCCACCGCGGCCGACGCCGCCAACTGCCCGAGCGGCCTCGCCGCAAAGGCATTCCCCGCGATCGAGGCGCTCTACAGCGAAGGCGTGGACTAGGGAAGGACGCCCGCGCGCTGCTCGCGCGCGTCCTGAAGGCAAGGAATGCAGCGCCGTGGGACCGCTCGGTCCTCGAGCTCATCGTCGAGCTCGACGTGCCCGACTGGAAGGGAATCAGGAGGCAGCTTGATCGAATTGAAGCTAACTCTCGACCCGACCGTGCAGCGCAAGTTCCAGAAGGCGCTCGACCAGCTGCCGCTCGAGGTGCAGGACCGCGTCGTCAAGAGGGCGATGCGTCCCTTCCTCAATGAAGAGATGAAGTTGATCCGCGCGCGGAATGGGAACAGGCTGCCAGGCCGCGACCTCAAGGCGAAGATAAAGACCTTCCGATCGGGCGTCACATGGGCCGCGATCGGCTACAAGACGCCGATCCGCTCGAGCAAGCGCGACAAGGGGACGACCCGCGGCCGGGCGCAGCGCGCCGTCTACGACATGGACGGCACCGGATGGCGCTCGCACTTCGCCGAGCTCGGGTTCCACACATGGAGCAAGAGCCTGCCGCGCCCGAGGGACCGTCACTTCCTCGGGTGGAAGCGCGGGCTCACCCATAGGGGGCGCGGCAACTGGGTGCGCGGCACCTACGCGTCGATCCTCGCTCACCGCGCGATGGCTCCGCAGTTCCGCAAGAGGCTGCTCGACGGGCTCAACATCGTCCTACGCGCCCGCAAGTTCGAGAATCCGACCATCCGCACCGTGGAGGAGATCCTGTGAAGCTTCCGACGCTCAATGTCGACATCGCCGTCAATACCAAGACGATGAAAAAGGGCATCGCCGAGGCGAACAAGGAACTCGAGAAGGTCGGCAAGAAGGGCCTGGCTTTTGCGGGCGGAACCTTCGGAAAGATCGGTTCTCTCGCCGAGCTCGGAGGTGGCTTCGGGATGGGAGCCATCGGAACCGGAGGCATCGCGCTCGCATTCATGGCGCCGTTCAAGGCGGCATCCATCTACCTCAACGCGGTCGCCGACGCGGCAAGGAACGGAGAGCAGGCGCTGAGGAGCTTCGCCGAGGGAAAGGGGCTCACCGGAGGCCTCGACCTCGCAAGCGCCTCGAAGCTCGCCGCCGCCTCGAGGGAATCCGAGATCGCCGCCAACATGGGCAAGGGGCTGATCGACACCTTCATCGCGGCAGGCTTGAACGAGCAGGGACAGATGGGTGGAATTGCCGGACTCATCGGCGACTGGGCAGCCGCCACCGCCGAGGGTACGAAGTGGATCACCGCGCTCATCGGCGCGTTCGCCGGCGGGCGCACCGACTTCGCGTTTGAGACCGCTGACATGGCGACCTCTAGGAGCGCCGCCGGCGCCCAGGCCTACATGACCACCGAGCAGATCAACGCCATCGCGAACCAGGCCGAGCGCCTGCGCAAGTCGCAGAGGGAGCAGAACACATGAAGACGAGCTCGATCTACGAATCGTCGCTGAAGTCGTACACCGCGACGACGGGGGAGATCTGGGACATCCACTCGCTCACCGAGACGCATCTCGTAAAGCGCGTCGACAGACAGTTCATGCGCCCGAACGACATCGCGACCGTTCCGACGGACAGCACGACCGGAGGCCCGGTGCTCCCGCGCATCGGCAACCTGTACGAGTACCCGTCCGGCGGGATCAACACGACGCAGCTCGAGTGGATGCGCTGCAGGTCGATCCAGTGGGGGCAGCCCGAGGGAAAGGGGATGCAGGCGGTCGTGCGGTGGGAGACCCGCTACTTCTACGCCACGACGGCGAAGGGCATGACCGCCGTCGCGCCTGGATCGAACACCGGACTCAACGGGGAGAACTGGAACTCTGCGGTGATCCTGGACTCGACGAAGTTCCTGCCGTGCGAGCTGCTCCCGGTGTTCCAGTCGCGGAACGTGAAGCTCTACCGGGATAATCCATCGATGACCGGTCCGTCGCCCGGACTCGACGTCTCGACGGGCGACATCGGCGGCTCGGAGAAGCTGATCGACCAGGACGTCAGGCAGGTGGGGATGAAGCTCCGGCTCGTCTTCGACTGCTACGCGACTCCCATCCTCGCGTCGAGCGCCGTCACGGGAATGCTCGACAAGGTCACCTCGCTGCTCGGCACGAAGAACCAGTACACCTTCCTGGGCTACGGGGCCGGCAACCTCGTCGCGACGGGAGCGTCGATCAACCACCTCGAGGGCGAGTTCTACGAGCTGGTATTCGAGGCCCTCTACGACGAGTACTTCCACCACTCCCAGTTCGCCCTGAGCGCATCCGACGGGCGCCCCGAGATGATCTCGAGCGGAGGGACGAGCAAGTACAAGACGGTCTACTGGGGCCGACCGGTCCGCGCGCAGGCTGACTTCAATTCGATCTGGCCCGCCAACGACATCGGCAAGAACCAGAAGTACCAGGCATATACGGGCAGGTGGTGGTGATGTCGGGAGGCGTGAACAGGAACACGATCGAGGCGCGCAGGGTCCGCGACCTGGCGCGGTCGCTCGCGCAGCCGGCGCAGGTCGAGCCGATCACCTCGCAGCTGATGAAGGTGACCGACTACAGTGCGATCGATGCCGCCAACAAGCGCTACCTGTACTCGGTCAGGCGCGCGCAGGTGGGGCCATCGTCCACCTACACGCCCGATGTGACCGGCAACTCGCTCACCGAGTACGCGCTCAGCGTCTCGGAGCTCTCCAACGCGGGATCGACCGTTTCTTACGGAATATCCAAAAGCACCATTCCTGCAGGTTTCGCGCCAAAGGCGATACCCGTGGGAACCTATGTTCTCTGCGTACCGCATCGCCTGACCGACGGCACCCTGATCTGGCTGATCGTCAACACCCAGGCAGTCGACGGAGTCTGCGAATGAGCGCCGCACAGCTGGACGTCGTCATCGAGCAAGGGTCGGACTTCGTCCAGCTCTGGGAGATCCAGGACCGCGACCTGTCGAGCGGATACACGTTTGCCGCGAAGTTCAGGACGATGCACGCGGCGCCCACTGCGATCCTCAACCTCACGACATTCACGGTCGCGAAGAGCGGCAGCCACACGCACGTCACCTGCCGCGTTCCAGCGGCGACCACCACCGCGCTCACGGCGCCCACGATGGGCGTCTACGACCTCGAGGCGACGCAGACGTCGACGGGATACATCTCGCGCGAGTTCGAGGGGTCCTACTACATCACACCGGAGGCGACGCGCTGAGCGTCCACCGGATCAACCGACGGAGAAACAGCAAATGGCAAAGATATTCCACAGCGGCAATGTGACACCAGGCGCGAGCGCAGCGGTACTGACCGCGACATCGTGCGCGGGAAAGAAAGGTCGGCTCATCATCACGACCGGCGGAAACAGCGGGTATTTCTTCCTCGCGAATACAGCCGACATCGCCACAACCGGCAAGCGCGTGGCGATCGGGCCAAATGTCACGATCGACATGGGCCAGGTCGACCCCGCGGATCTCTCGGTAATCACGGGGTCGGCACCTCCGTACTGCTCGTTTATGTTCATCTTGGAGTGATTCCGTGCAGTTCCACGACCTCGCCGCATTCGTCGCCGTCATCGCGACCATCGTCGGATCGACGGTGCGCCTAATGGTCAAGCTGAACCAGATGGACCGCGAGCTGCTCGAGCTTCGGCGTGAGTTCTCGGGGCATCGCGACCGGATCGTCAGAATCGAAAGGAAGGTTGGCATTGAGCAATAGGAACACCACGCTCGCCGGCATCGGCGCGATCATCGCCGCCGTCGGCGGCATCGTCTCCACCTGGCCGGCCGTCGACTGGGCCACAGCGGTCGCCGCGATCATGGCGGGGCTCGGCCTGATCTTCGCGCGCGACGCGAAGAGGGCGGATGCTTGACCGCGCGGCGGTCGCCGTCGTGCTCGCGCTGCTCGGGTGGCTCGAGAGGCGCGGCGTATCGACTGCGGTGGACGCCGACCGCGATCCTGCTCGCCTCGATCGTGCTGGCGCTCGCCTGCGCGAGTGGCTGCGGGACGAGGACCGTCTTCGTCCCCGATGAATCGCCGATGCGCCTCGGGCCAGGCGCGAGTGCAAAGGTCTACCATCGCGTCGCCGGCGAGTGGACGCTCTCGGAGAACGCGATCGCGCTGCCCGAGGGGTGGTACATAGTTCCCTCGAGGTACGTCGAGGAGAAGCCGTGAGCCTGCACCGCGCCTGCTGCTGCGGAGCTCTCACAGGCGACTGCCCGTGCCACTCGTACTATGGCGGGCAGGCGACCTATACGGCCACCTGGACGGGAAGCGTGACCGCCACGACGCCAAGCTGCGCCTGCATGTACAGCCTCTACGGACCGGCGCCAGGCGATCCGGCCGTGGTGGCTGACAAGGTCGACCCGACCGAGACCTGGGATGCATCCGGGTATCCGGTGACGGTGTCGTGGCAGTCGAACAACGTGCTCGACCCGAACTTCTGCAAGCTGGTCGGATCGGCCGCGATGTCCGACATCACGCTTCAGCCCGTCGAGCTCTACAACGGGAATTGCACGAACTACGGGTCGTCGATCAACAACGTGACCACGCTGGCGATCACGATCTATGCTCCCGATCCCGACAGCGGACGCAACTACTGGGAGGCGTACTGTTCCATGACCGCCATGCTAAGCGTGGTGTTTCGCTCGACCCAAAGCACCTGCTTCCCGACCGTGTGGTCAGTGTATTCCGTGCTCTCCGCGCCGCCGTCCGGCTGCAACGACTGGAGGGGAATGGCATCATGGAGCCACAGCGTCGGAACATTCAGCCTGACCTGACCTGCCGGCACGCGGTCGCGGGCAACTGCATCCACCCGGACGGATCGTTCATGTGCGGGAAGATCCTCGTGTGGCAATGCTGCAGGCGATGCCCGCACTACGACGGACCCGCGCGGGGACTCGGCGATGTCGTCGCGACCGTCACCGAGGCCATCGGGATCCATCCGTGCGGGGGATGCCAGAAGCGCCGCGAGGCGCTCAACGCGGCCGTCCCGAATCCTTTCAAGGCCACTTGACCATCTGGCCGATCTGCATTACACAACCTGACCGTGACCCGTAGCAGAGCAGTATCGGTCGATGAGAGCACGCACAACGAGCTTGCGCGTCTCTGCGCGACCTACGGGAAACCCCGCAGGAGGATCGTCGCGGAGGCGATCGCGGGGTACGCGGCGATGATGGAGCTTGCGGACGCCGGGCGTCCGCGGAAGGAGACGCGTCCGTGGAATGGCACTGGTACGAATGGATCGGTTTCGGATTGTTCGCCCTCGCGACCCTGCTCGCGCTCGTCGCGACGCTCGCGCCGCTCTGGGGGGACTCCGAGCAATGAGCCTCGATGAATACCGGAGGAGCGCCGTGCGCAACCGCGCGCGCTTCGACCAGATGGAGGCGCGGAACGCGGAGCACCTGCGGTCCATGTCGACCGAGACGCTGTACGCCGTGACGAGCGCGCTCTGCGAGGCGATCGACGTGCTCGAGTCGCGCAGCTCGCTCGAGCTCGACAAGCCGCTCGCGGAGCTCTCGCTGCGCCTGGCGCTCACCGTGGTCGCCGCGGCGCTGAACGACAAGATGGAGAGCGAGGCGACGCTGTGACCGATGACCATTGGGGATCATGTTGGGAGCGATTCATCAGGTTTGGAATGAAGCCGCTCGACCGATACGATGATGACTACCTACTGATATGGATTTTTCTTGTCAGTTCCGCGTTGTTTGCTGGGGTTATGTTCATCTTCTGGTGGAGGAACGCATGAGCGACGACATCGTGGCGCGGCTGCGCGAGCTTGACAAGGAATTGGTGGAAGACGAAGAGGTTATTGCAGACTTCTCATGCGTGGAACAAGCCGCCGACGAGATCGAACGGCTGCGCGCAGACCGCGACGAGGCGAGGCGACGCGTCTGTTGGCTTGAAGCCGAGATGTATGGAATCTTCGGAGACAAGGACAGGTTGGTGGTGCATCGCGCAAGCTACATGCCATCTGATGCCGCAAAAGAGTTCGGTTGGGACTGCTTCAAGGAGGCAGCCGATGCCTGACCACTGGCAACCCCAGATCGGCAACCCCGAGCCGCTCTGGAGCTTCAAGGCGGCGCGGGAGATGGGCGCCCAGGTGCGCGCCATCTCCGAGCTGCACCCCGGCATCGCGCGAGAGCTCTGCGAGGCGGCTGCGATGATCGAGCACCTCGCGGTGTGCACCGACCTCTACCGCGAGAGATGGGTCGAGACGGAGTGGAAGCTGCATGACCTGCGAAATACACCGCGCGACGCGGAGAAGGCGAGGCATAGTGAAGACAGGTGAAATGGCTGCAAAGCTCCGCGAGATCGCGGCGCTGCTCGATGGAACTGCCGCACCGCAGGCGAAGGCGCCGAGCGCCTCGCCCGCCCCGGGCGAGCAGGTGATCGACCTGACGTTCGTGAAGATCGGCGAGACGCAGGGCGGGAAGGCGTCCCTCCGCATCGGCTACAGGAACCCCGGCGGCGAGACGGTGTACCTCTCGTGCTTCGACGAGGCGATCGTCGACGCGAACCGCGACTTGCGGAAGGGCATGACCGTCGCGATCCGCACGAAGCCCTGGAAGGACACCTACCTCGTGACCTCCCTCAAGGTGGTCGACGCCGAGATCCCGTTCTGACCCAGTCTCCTCCCGGCGGGGTTTTTTCGGTTTCCTCCCCCGCCGGCTCCTCCGGTCGAGCCCCGTCCACCCGGCGGGGCTCGGCTCTTTTTACGGAGGACTCACCCATGATGGAACGAGCAGTCGAGCGCATGGCGGCGCTGATAAGGGACGGGCAGCGGCCCGCCTACGCCGCGAGGATCGCAGCCCACGAGACGGGGCTGCCAGAGAACGAGATCGCCGCCCAGTGCGCGAAGCATGGCGCGGAGATCGCGCAGAGGATGCGGATGGAGGCGGGCAGGATGACCCAGGACGAGGCGCGCGCCTTCCTGCGCGAGCACCTGACGCCGCGCGAGCACATTCGTCGGGAGGCGCGGCGGGTCGCGGCGCAGGTGTTCTTCGCGACCATGACCGTCGGGCGCGCCGACCGGAACATCTCGCAGGCGTTCCGCGACGCGTCCGAGCATCTGGACGAGGAGGCATGGCTGATCGCGTGCCACGAGCTCGCCCGCCTCTGGGAGAAGCTTCCCGAGTCGATGGACCCGCGCGACGTGCGGCTCGCCCAGGTGCCGCGGCATTCGTTCATGTGGCCGCTCCTCGAGGGATGCCCGTTCTACAGGTGGGTGGCGCGTGGCTGATCCCATCTACATCCTGTCGCCCGAGCTCCTCAAGGGTCCGCCGGCGCTGCGCGAGCCGATCGTCGATGGGCTGTTCCGCCGCGGCGAGGTGGTGAACTGGATCGCCTCGCCGAAGGTCGGGAAGACCTGGATGCTCTACAGGCTGCTCCTCGCCGTCTGCACGGGGTCCGAATGGCTCGGCAGGAAGGTCCGCAAGGGCAAGGTGCTCCTCATCGACAACGAGCTCCACCCCGAGACGGGGCTCCAGAGGCTCCATACGGTCGCCAGAGGCGTCGGGGCCGACCTGGGGGCCATCGACGCCCAGCTGCGCATCGCGTGGCTCAGAGGGGCTTCCGCGGGCTTGGAGGAGATCGAGGAGGCCATCAGGTCGGAGCCGAGGGGCACCTACAGCGTCATCGCCCTCGATGCGTTCTACAGGTTCATCCCGAAGGGCACCGACGAGAACGCGAACGGCGACATGGTGCAGCTCTACAACCACCTCGACCGGATCGCTGCATATGCAGGGGCGGCCATCGTCAACGTCCACCATGCCTCGAAGGGCGACCAGAGCCAAAAGGGAACGACCGACGTCGGTTCGGGCGCCGGCGCCATCTCGAGGGCGGTCGACACCCACATCGTCTACCTCAGGCACGCCCAGGAGAACTGCGTGACCATGCGCGCGGTCTGCCGTTCGTTCCCGCCGCCGAAGCCCTGCGTCCTGCGGGTCGAGCCGCCCAGCGTGACCATCGAGACCGAGATGGACCCGGATGACCTCTGGACGCCCAGGAAGGCGGCAGGCGCCAGGCAGCGCGCCTGGACGGTGGACGAGTTCGTCGCGGCGTTCGTGGACGGAAAGGCGACGAAGCGGGAGGTCGTGGAGCGCGCCATGGGGATGTTCGTGCCGAAGGACCGAGCCCGCGAACTGGTCGAGCAGGCCATCGAGCTCGACCTGGTGGAGGTCAAGACGGTGAAATCCGACTCCGCGGGACGCCCGAGGATGGTGCTCGAGAAGGTCTGATGTACCCTAACGGGCGTTCGGGGAATTATTTTCGGCGGCTCTATATAGAGATACTGGAAAATAATCCCCGCACTAAAGTAGCGGGGAATTTTCCACTCCAGTACCGCCGAAAAGCAAAAGGGTCCATCCGTGGCGAACTCGAGAGAAAAGGGAGCTCGTGGAGAACGGGAATTGGCTGACGAGCTCAATCGGCGCGGGATGATGTCGCGCCGAACGGTTCAGTACTGCGGCAATTCTGGAGACGCCGCGGACATCCGCCTCGAGGGCACGACGCTCCATGTCGAGGTCAAGCGGTGCGAGCGCGTCAAGCTGCGGGACTGGATCATCCAGGCGCATCGGGACGCGCATGGCCGTCCCTGGGTCGTCGCGACGAGGCAGAACGGAGGGCCGTGGCTCATCATCCAGACGCTCGACGCCTGGGTTTCCGACAGCGTCCACGCAGCCCATGCGATCCAGCATCGGGAGGAGGTCATCCGTGAAGCGGTTCGAGCATCGCCTGCCGGGCAAGGTGTTCCTGGTCAAGGGCAAGCGCCTGTGCGGGCAGCGGTGGACGAACCTGCGTAACAAGTGGCTCAGGTGGAACCCGACCTGCGCATCGTGCGGCCTTGCCGGCGAGGAGGTCCACCACGTCGTGCCGCGGTCCGTCGCGCCGGAGCGGACATTTGACCTGAGCAACCTCGAGACGCTCTGCCGAGCGTGTCACATCGCGAAACATGGTAAAAAACCGCATTATTGAGCCAAAAAC
>Ga0075461_10000585_pt1 | contig 10434 bp, 6 predicted proteins | sample DEB08_DNA_6_FD_74788 | JGI IMG/M metagenome (GOLD analysis project Ga0075461, IMG submission 74788) | Aqueous microbial communities from the Delaware River and Bay under freshwater to marine salinity gradient to study organic matter... | ecosystem: Environmental > Aquatic > Marine > Coastal ...
ATTCTGGTTTGGATTCAACATCTATAATGTTCTTTTCATCATTAATAAGTCGTTGCAAATCAGTCGTGGTGCCTACGAATAGATTGTTTGTGGTGTGACCCACTTGTTTAGGTTCGTTCTTTGTGTTGATGTCTTTGTTCTTCTTATTCAGATCCATCAACTTATCGTTGACATCAGCCATGTTCTTCATCATGGTCGAGAGAACTTCAAAGGCACGAGGATGTTCTGACTCACGAGCAACCTCAATCATCAGTTCCATACTCTCCTTACCCTTCTCTAGAATATCGTAGTAGGTATCACGAGAGTATTCGTAGTCATCCTTAATTCTTTTTTCATCACTCATTATGCACTATCCAAATCGGTTTCTATGAATCCATAGTCACTATCAGCATTAACTGAAGACGGATCGGGAGTAATTTTCAGTGTCTTGATATACACATCACTGTCATTGAGTCCTGATTCTTGTAAGAACAAGTTGTTGCGAACATCCCGAATGATTGCCTTATTGGATTCTGGGCCGTATAGAGCAATCTTCATTTCAAAGTCTAATGTATATATGATTGTCCTACGCTGTTCCAGTGCACCCTCAAAGTCATCCGAGAAACTGACACCCGATAATGTGACAGGAACATCTTCTGTTAGAGTGTCTATATCAGCAAACGGCTTGATTGTCAAGGTATATTGTGGCGTAAAGTACGGTAAGATCTGTTCTACGATCTGTAGTGCATCATCTTGTGACTTGGCGTATACATTCAACTGAAATGAAATCGTATACGGGGTAGACGTATAGAGTTTGCGTCTACTGGTTACCGTGTCAGCCACAACCTTCGAGATCGCATTGGTCTTGGGTAACTGTCGAGTCGCATCGTACTGCATGTTTGTAATCTCAAACGACATGCGAGGCAACTTGATTGCCACTCTACGTTCTGCCTCTTCACCGTTACTCATCTGATCTAATCGTGCGATGAAGTTTCTTTTGGGTGCATATGACAGTGGGACTTTCACTTGTGAGATGATCTCACCAGAAGAATTCTCTCGTAAGACATAGAGGTTATTGAACATAGATCCGAATACGGATACCGCTGTCCTGACTCTCTTATGATAAAACCATGTTCCAAACATTACTGGATATCTCCAAATGGGTTACTCTCAGAGAAGTCCAAGAAGTCACTCTCAAAGTCATCGAATACTGAGTTCTGTGCGTCAGCTTGAATGTTCTGTAGTTGTGCGACAAGAGTTGGAGTAGCAACACCAAGACTGGTCTGGCCTTTAACTTGTGCTGTAGTCGTAAACTCATGGAACTTACCATCGGTTGCGCCCACATGTACCAATTGCAAGACCCTGTCTGAGTCAGACCAATCAGATACTTCACCCCTCATTGTGTAGGTGGCAAAGGTTTGTTCTACTGTCTCGCCCACTGTGTATCCAACACTAGCTGAGTCTAATGTCAAGGCATACTGGAAGGCATCTTCAACTTCGATCTCTTGTATTGCGTCAATACCCGTATCAAAGTCTTCGTCATTGTATTCAAACAGTTCACACTGCATACGAAATGTGGGCAATTGACTCAGTTGATAAAACGGAGTCTCGGTCTCTACCCGCCGTATCTCAAACATAGAGTTGGACAGCGTCAAGTAGATTAGATCTCCTTCACGTGGACGGAAGTTATTCTCTGACAGTCGAGTGCCTACAAGTTGTTTCCATCTCTTTCTGGAAACAATAAAGTTTGCTTGGTCTCTTAACTCGATACCAAACTTAGTGAATAGATCACCTTCCCCGTCAAACGCCTCGGTATTCTCAATATACATTTCCACCTTATACGAAGAACCGAAACGTGACGGCACATCGTCACCAAAGATTTTATCCTTGTTGACTATTTCGCGTGGTAGGTAATATACATCCTGACCGTACATCTTGAGGGCTTCAATAATGATATCCTCATAGACATTTTGTTCAGAACGAACACCTTGTTTGAAATACGGGTTCGTCGCCATTATATTATCCTACGAAGAAGTCGGGTGGTGTGTCATACTCATTGTATATTCGTTGGCGAATTGTTTCGATCTCTTGTTTTGCGTCTTCATAAATCTGGCGACCATTTAACTGGACGCCGCCCGGCAGGGTCATTCCGTCAAACTTGATCAGGTTCATACCCCACTGTTCTTTGATAAGTGCGGTAGCATACTCTTTCAAGAAGATATTGTTATATACCTTACCATTTCCATTCGGATCGCTAGAAACATACAGTTCAATCAAAATCTTATCGCCTACTTGAAGATCTCCATGGCTGCCTGCAATGTCACCAAAGATGTTCAAAGTATTTCCCGCTTGGACGTACTGGATCTGTGGGTGTCCGGTCAATTTCATATCAATGGTAGACAGATATTGCTGCATCTGTTCAAAGTATGCTAGATCCCCAATACCAGTGTTTAAGTCCCACATATCATTCAGGCGCATCTGATATTTGATATCAAAGAAGTTGGAGCTTGATGCATGGTCATCGATTGGGAATACACGAAGAACACTCAGAATATTGTTAGGCTCAATGTTGGGGTTCACATTATCTTCGTCAAAATCAATGTACCCACGATCAATTATAGCCTGAGTTATCGTCTTCACTGTGTATGCACGGTAACTACCATCGCCATCATACTCGGTAAATAGTTGTAATGCATCGTTTACACGATCTTCAATTTGTTCATCATCGACGTTAATTTCAATGACAGGCGCACCCAGTCTACGGAGACAATATTCAATGAACTCGGATCTACTTCCGATTTTTTGATAACTTGACATCTAATTATTTATCCTTAGTTTAACAACGTGCCTGCGTTATTGTATACGTTGATTCGATAATGAGAACCTTCTTGTCCATCAAGTAAGTCAGCGTCTAATCCACTTGAAGCACCGTCTACAGTCTTAACTGCGGTCAGAAGTTCTGCGGCACTTGAGTATGTCTCACTGAATGACATTACACCAGTACCACTATTATATGATAAGTCTCCACCAGCAGAGATAAGACCTCTTACTTCACCATCTGTTCTTTCGGTGAATGAAAACGCACCAGTACCAGAGTTATATGCAAGGTCACCACCAGCAGAGAACATTCCTCGGACATTCGCAGAGTCTATCTGAATATCATTTGCATTTGCAATGATACCCTTACCACCAACTACATCAATAGTTCTAGTTGCGGCAATAGTACCACCACCAGTCAGACCCGCACCAGCAGTCACCGAGACTGTGGTATGATCAATGTGTTCGTTTGCCTCGAATCCTGATAAGTTATCGTGGACGATGTCTCCATCGGTTGTGGTAATCGCACCAGTACCGGAGTTGTATGTGATACCTGTACCACCAGAGAACATACCACGAACATTCGCTGAGTCAATATTAAACTCACCGTCTGATACTGATAGACCCTTGTTGGCGGTTAGATGCGCTCTTACCTCAGAAGCACTAGGGCCAGTGTAAGTGAATACACCCGTTCCATTGTTGTAGGCGAGTGAACCATCTCCACCAGCATCGTTTACGGAAACAGATGCTCTTGCTCTTGCGTCAGTGTAGTAGAGATTAGTATTCTCGGTCAAATCCGCAGTAGTGAATGGGTCAAGGGTAAGGACATCAGAGAAGTCACTACCACTTGTATTGATTGTAAGTGTTCCGTTTGAACTATCAAAGTCCACACCAGTAATACCGGATACACCAATCGTTCCTGCACTATCAATGAAACCATTTGCGTCAATAGTGATAACAGGGATTGCTGTAGCAGAACCATACGTTCCCGCAGTTACCGTAGTCTGTGCGTCACGATTCACTTCACCAGTGAATGTACCACCCGCAAAGTTACCACTCGCGTCACGGGCAATGATTGCAGAACCAGTGTTTGCGGCAGTAGCAGTAGTCGCAGAATTGTTTACCTTACCCGCAGTACTAATGGTTGCGAGTTTAGAATCCGCAATCGCAGCAGCAGCATTGATGTCTGCGTTGACGATTGAACCAGCAGTAATGGCGGCACTAATAGTAATGTCTGCACCACCGTTGAACGATGTTGCAGTACCCGTCACATCACCAGAGATACCAATCGTTCTGGAGGTCTCAAGGAGAGTTGCAGTGTCAGCATTACCCGTTACGCTACCTGTGAGGTTACCCGTAAATGTATCGGCTTCTAATTCTCCGAGAGTAAAGTTGCCTGCAGCGACATCAATGTTACCAGAAATGGTATTGTCAAACCTATCAAAGACTTTGAACTTAGACTCAGACGCATCATAGAAGAAACCAGCGTGAGTGAAAGGTTGCGAACCTGTATTGTAGTTGCCGAAGAAACCAAAGTCTTCGTTCAGAGGCGCAACTGCACCACTCCAAACATCACCCGAATCGTGACCAGTGTTGGCAGCAAAATCAATTGTGATATTATCACGAAGAGGAATATTCTCCTTTCCGTCTGTATTAAGATTCCATGTCAACGGGCCACCAGCAGAATCAAAGGTCAGATAAGTAAATGCACCTACGCCTGGCCCACCGCTTGCAGAGTCAACACCCCACTTGATTATATCTTGTGCAGCAGCATCGTAAATTTCTACAAAGAATGTTTCTGAACTGTCACCTTGGTAGTGGTCTTTGAATGTTGCATCATTAAGACCTGTACCTGTTGCTTGGACTGTAGTTACTGTATCACCTTCCTGTACGGAGATGAATTGGTCACCAACTGCCAGTGTTGCAACCTGCGTCTTGGTTTCAGTGCCAAGAATGTTTAGGTTACCCGCAACAGTAAGGTTACCATCGATACGTCCATTAGAAGATGTTCTGAGAGTCTCAAATGTTTCTGACCGGAGTTGTACCTGAATACAACCACCGACATTACCGCCGCCTGCTGAGTCAGCAATCAATACTGTTCCGACCTCAAATGCGAAATCGGGGAATGTCGGAGATGTTGCAATCAGCTCACCGGCACTATCTGCCGATACGTGTACACGGTCACCCACCGTAAATCCAACAGTGTCAAGTCCACCGTAGAGACCACGAATTGTTACGAAACCAAACGCACCATTAGCGATTGCATGACCAGTCAAACCTAGTGTATTGTAAACTGTGTCGAATGCATCTGCTTTCGCAAGCGCAATGGTTGGGAAGTCGTTTGCGGCACCCGTTACATATACAACCTTACCTTTGGGAATATCTGCACCAGAGTTGTTGTATACGCGAATAACATCGTCTTGACCCAATTTGACGTTCATGTCGGGGTTAGAGTATGTCAGTGCATCAGGGCCTGAGAAGTAGAATAAATCACCTTCTCTCCGTGGCCACGGAATGTTATTCGGAATATCTACGTCAGTCCAAGTGTCCGTTCTGAAGTTTGCAATCAGAACTTCCGCAGAGTCCGCTTCAAGTCTACCTGAGACTTTCAGTCTATCTTCGATACGCAGATATTCGTAGTGTTCACTGAATCCGTCTACAAGGATAACACCGTTGTTTGAATCAGCAGTAAGAACACGACCAATATGGAATGGATAACCAGTATCAACAGTTACTTCTGTCTGAGTCCATTTACCCGCAGAGTCAGCAGAGAGATACAGTGTATTACCAGCAGTAAGACCACCAGTATTTACGTCACGAACTAGACCATATCTTGTTACCCAACCGTGAGCACCATCAGGAATATCCATAGTCGCAAGACCAGTTGGATTACCTGTTACGGATGCGTTTGCACGAGCAAGAGATACTTGTGGGTGTTTACCGTGTGCAGTTCCAGAGATGTATACTGCATCACCGTTGTCAATCTGAGCGCCAGTTAAGTTATGGACATAGAGGAATATCTCTTGGCCAACATTAAGAGTTACGTCAGGGTTTGGATTGTTCTGAGTGTCCATGACAACAGACAGACCCTTTTGGTGGTCTGAGTCAAAGAATACTGTTCCAGCCGTGTTCGCATGTCTTGATGTTAGAACATTAAAGTTGATTCCATCAACAACCGCAGAGTCTAATGTAGTCTTCGCAAAGGTTACATTGTCGGTAGTTCCGACTGCCTGACCGATTGCAAACTCACCAGTCCCAGATGTATAGGTAACACCAGTACCACCAGAGAAGTGCGCTCTTACTTCAGATGCACTTGGGCCTGTATAGGTAAATGCACCTGTACCACTGTTATAAGAGAAAGAACCATCACCACCAGCGTCAGTCGCAGAGAATAGACCCTTTATCTGAGACGCAGTTCTATCTGAATCCGTATAGGAGAAAACGCCCGTAGATGAGTCATAACTTAAAAAACTTCCACTTGCCGAGAACATTCCTCTGACATTTGCAGAGTCGATATTGAACTCACCAGATGTTACGGACAAACCTTTATTCGCAGTTAAGTGTGCTCTTACTTCCGCAGCACTCGGGCCCGTATATGTAAATCTACCCGTTGCCGAATCATATGCGAGTGAACCATCCCCACCAACATCTGACAGACCAATTGCATTTCTTGCTCTTGTGTCTGTATAGTAGAGATTTGTTCCCTCACTGATATCAGATGTCGTATTGGTCAATGACCCGAAAGTTAATGCACCAACAACATTCACTCCAGTTGAGTGAGTATAAAGTCTAATATCGCCTGACGAATCAAAGAGTTTGACAGCATCGTTATCACCTGTCGTTAAGAATATTGGATTTCCATTATTCTGTGAGGATAGGTGTATTTTTGAACCTTCAATATATAAATTACCAGTTCCGCCATCTTTCAGAACCGTGTGTGAACCATTGTGAGTGATTAAAAAATCACCTTCATCACCAAATCTCATGACTCCGTTATCAGGAAGTTGTAAGTTTGTTATGTTCGCAGAGTCAAATGTTGCTTGACTTCCTGTCAGGTTTGTGATAGTTGCATTAGTAGTCGTTAATGTAGTACTCGTTAATGTGGTAATACCAGCACTATCAATCTGTGATTCTAGTCGGGTTAGGAAGTCACTATCAAAGTTCGCCTGACTATAGACATCCTCTATATCAACACTGAATACACCAGTAGAACTATCGTAAGATAAATCTCCAGTAGCACTCAAATGTGCCCTTACCTCTGACGCACTGGGCCCAGTATAGGTAAAGACACCTGTAGCACTGTCATAGGTCAGAGATCCATCACCGCCTGTATCGTTTACAAGTAATGATGCCTTTGCGTCACTATCTGCTCGTGCAGTGGTATAGTAGAGATTACTATTATGTTCGGTAAGATCTGCTGTTGTTTTAGTAGCAAGTGAAGCATCGAATCGTCCGGTGGTATAGTAAAGGTTCGTACCTTCGGTCAAGTCCGTAGTGGTCTTATCACCAAACGCTGAATCAAATCTTACTTGGGTATAGTAAAGGTTTGTGCCCTCTGCAACATCATCCGTTGTTTTGGTAGCAAGTCTAACATCAAAGTCACTATCTGCTCGTGCAGTAGTATAATATAAGTTGGTGCCTTCAGGTAGTTGTCCTGTATTTGCATCACCCAAATCACTATCGAAGTTAGCCTTAGTGTATACTGTTTCAACATCAAAGGAGAACTGACCAGTTGCACTATCATAAGATAGATCACCCGAAGCACTGAATATATTTCTAATTGTGGATGTTGTCTGTGCATCGATGTTATCAAACCTGATGTTCGTAATCGTTGCAGAGTCAAAAGTTGCTTGACTTCCAACCAGAGTCGTGTTAGTGATAGTTGTTATTGATGAACTATCAAACGTGGCTTGACTTCCAACCAGAGTCGTGTTAGTGATAGTTGTTATTGATGCACTATCAAACGTGGCCTGACCACCAGTTAAGTTACTGTTATAAAGAGTAGTGATTGTACCATCGGTGATGTCAGCGACTTCAGAAGACAGAGTATAGACCTGTTGTCTTGCCGTAGTATCCGAGTCTATCAGTCGGTGCCAGTCACCAGCATGGGCAAAGTACCCGCGACCAGTTGAGTGAACGTGAGCAAACATACCATGATATTGAGACGCAGACGGAAGAGCACCCTCTGAATCATAAACATTACCGAAGAGAAGTTTACCAGTTGTTACTAAATCTTCGCTGCCTAGTGTCCAGTGTTTATCCGCCTCATCCCATAGAATGGATACATTTGCGAGGTCACCCCGTTCAATCTCAATACCGGCATTCTCAGTAGGAGTGCCCGTTGCATTAGAGTTGAGAATGATCGTGTTGTCGGCTAGATTGATAGTCTCAGTATTGATTATCGTCTGAGTACCACTGATGGTCAGATTACCATCAAGCACAGTATTACCCGTAACTCTCAAATCGCCAATATTGGCACTATCAAGAGTTGCTTGACTTCCTGTCAAATTCGTGTTGGCAAGATTTGTGATGGTCGCACTATCGATAGTTGCGCCACCGTTGACCGTCAGGCCAGCATGAAATACTTCGTTGACATCTGTTCGTGCAATGTCCGAGTCATTAAATGTAAATGCACCTGTGTCACTATCCAGAGACAGGATACTAACATTGTTTGTTACCAGATTTAGACCAAGACCAGTCTTGTTTCCATCACTATCAACAAATACTAGTTGACCACCACTATCCTTTAATGATATTGATCCAAGGGTGATTGTATCTCCGCTGAGATATAGGTCACGCCATTTGTTGGATGAACTACCAAGATCATACACTTCGTTACTGTCTGGGATAATACTACCAGTAAAAGAAGTATTTGTCAAGCCGAAAGTATATTTATTTTGTTCGCTGTCAAACTCGGCAGTGATATTATCATCGCCGCGTAGGTTGGTTACCTCGTATTTTCCGCTTACTTGATTGTAAGCAAGAATAGAACCATCGGATTCCGAGGCTGTTACATCAACTCCACCCAAGTTCGTGATAGCGAAAGAACCCGCAGTAACCCGTTTGACGGGTGTGCCGACTACTACCTTCTTTACAATGATCTTCTCAGCCATTAGGTCTTTCCTTTATTTCGTGACAGACGGTGAAACTTCAATCTGTCCTTCAAGGACTCGTTGAATGATAGTATTATCATCACTGTCAGTATAAGATATCTCTACATCATATACATATCGCCCACGGGTTTTTAAGGCATCAGTTTGGGTGTTGGTTAAAGAAAGTGTGACGATACCATCAGCAGGAGGAGATGCTACAACCGAATTGAATGTTACTGTGTCAGGATCATCAGCAGAGTCAGCGTAGTTTCTTTTCATCTTCGCAGCGACTGACCTGTTGGTCAGATTGAACGCTCCGTCACTATCAGTGACCAGATGTATTTCTATTGCTACATCTGTGCCTTGCTGAATGGTGATGTCTTCGTAGTTCGGTAGCATCGATTATAACCCGTATAAAAAACATTTATTTTCTTTGTTTATTTATAAGGATTGTGTCGTTCAACGAACTAGAAATCAGACATTATTTCCTCTATAATGTCCTCTTGGAGACCAGAAGCCATATCACTACGATCAAACATGTAGGACACAGTGATCCTCCAGCAGTCAGTTTCCGCAGCGTGGTATACCCTGTTGTACCAAGGTTCACCATAGGCTCCGAAGTATCCTGCTTTGCACTGCCACCCTTTCTTATCCTGCATCACGACTTCTCTGCCGGTATGTCCATCAACATATCTGAAACACCCTTCTCCGGTTTCAGACCACGAGAAGATGATGTTGTAAGCAGAGGCATTCGCATTGTTGTGCCAAGAGATGTATCCGCCTGGCGGGTATAGTTGCGTCAGTGCATTGTTGCGTGTTGATAACAGGGTACACAATTCTTCATTATACTGACTGTACCGTGAGTAGAAACTGGCTGCTAATGGTGATGTATTGTGTTCATCATCAAAGTGCAACCTATCTGACTTCAAAGCATACGCATAGCAATCTTCGGGGAATCCCTCATGACGTTCATCCTCTGCAATGACAGAGTCCCGATATTTCGCAGATATGTAGTGTTCCCGTTTATCAGGTTCGCCATGCAGTCTCAGAGTCTTTGCTACGATATCCTTGTTTTCATAATACCAAAGAAAGTTGTCCAGTGCAGCCAGAACATCTTTATTTTCAATCGGAACATCTTTCATACCAAGAGTCGATCCTTATGCAGTGATCCAGAGTAGTGTCTCAGGATTGGTGGTTTGCCTTCTTTAGAGTGTAGATTCTCGTATTGATATTGAGTAAAGTAATTCCATCGAATGTCATCCTCAAAGATACCAATCTTGAGATCTTTGTATTTATCTACCTTTTCAGTCAACCACCACAGCGTTGTCTGATCGAAGTGTTTCAGATCCTCATTCCACTGTCTCTTATCAAATCCTTCTGGTTCCCATATGTTGTTCATTTGTTTGTTGAACAGTTCAAACCATTCTCTCATGAACTCCATGACTAAGGGATTACTACTACGGTATAAACAAACGCCACCACACAGAGTATATTTTTCCATCCTACCCTTGTATCGAAACTCTCGGATAGCATAGAACTTTTCACG
>Ga0075461_10000588_pt1 | contig 10426 bp, 19 predicted proteins | sample DEB08_DNA_6_FD_74788 | JGI IMG/M metagenome (GOLD analysis project Ga0075461, IMG submission 74788) | Aqueous microbial communities from the Delaware River and Bay under freshwater to marine salinity gradient to study organic matter... | ecosystem: Environmental > Aquatic > Marine > Coastal ...
GCCATCGTGTCCAAGTACGGGTTGCCATACGACGTTTCCAGCCAGGACGAGATCGACCGGGCCGTGGAGATCGTCACCTGGATACAGGATGCCGACGTTCGCGCGGAGACACACAAGCGTGACATCTACGGGAAACGGGTCAAGTTGACCCCAAGGGAGAAGGCTGTTGCCAGGGTGGAGGCGCTCCGGATCGCATTCCCGTACCTGAAGCTCCCCACGACAGACCAGATCGCTTCGGTTACCGACGAACAGGCCGAATGGTTCCTGGAGCACGATCTTGGGGCAAGTTCCCGCAAGATCATCGCTGCCGTGAAGCGCCTTGACGACGAGGAGAGGTGAGTGCCCTGGGACATTGATGTGCTCAAGCGCCTTGGGGCACCAGTCACAAAGCAGAACAGGCGTTTCCTCCAGACGTGGCAGCGGTGGGAGGGCGGACACACCAACAACACCGCGTCATTCAACTGGCTGAATACCACCAGGGGATCGCAATACCCGTCGATGAACACGGTCGGTGTTCGGGTCTTCCCGGACTACAGGACGGGGATTGACTATACGGCCCAGACGATCATGTCCGGATATCAGGATGTGGTTGCCGCTCTCAGGCAAGGGAACCCGTACAAGTATTCTGGTGACATTCGTGGTGACCTGTCGAAGTGGGTGTCAGGGTCGCGCACCGCCCGCCCGGACTATGCGGCAAAGATCCTTGGCGAGTCTGGGCCAAGCACAGTACGGAAGGCAGCGACTACCGCAGTTGCCGCTGTTGCCGGGGCTGTGCCTCTTCCCGCGAAGCCAAGTCCAGGCGTTGACAATCCGTTCAAGTCCTTCACCCGTTCCTCGTCCCTGTTCAAGAGGTCGAAGCAGGACAGTCCCGGCGTTCCTGATCTTGTGGGGGACAGCCTTCTCGATGCGCTCCCTACCGGGAAGCTCGCGGACGGGGATAACGGGCCTGTCAATCCGAAACTCCCGAAGAAGAGAGAGCTTCAGTCCACATACAACGGCAAGGTGTATGTGCCTGGCACGTCCTGGAAAGGCAGCCATGTGACGGACGGGCTGGACTGGAACAACGGCCAGAAGACCGCCCAGGACATCATGCTGGCCCCTGGCACCCCGATCGGGGCACCGGAGGACGGGGAGATCGTGAGGTGGGGTTCCGCTCAGGGCGGCGAGGCCCTGTACTTCCGTGGCAAGTCCGGTCGCATGTACTGGATGGGGCACATTGACGACCGACTACCAGTCGGATCGAAGGTCAGACGCGGACAGCAGATCGCAACCGTGTCCGCAGACCATGCGGCACCACACCTACACATTGACAGGAAAATGTGATGTCGGACGATCAGGTCAACCACCAAGAGCTGTACGAGGGGCTGAAAACGCTCTCCAAAGAAGTGGAGGCGTTCGCTGACGCTTCGACGGCTCGGGTTGGGGCGGAGATCAAGAGGGAGGTGAGGTGGTTGATCGTTTTGAGCGTCGGACTGAACCAAATGCTGAACAGCGTGGATCTAAGTCAAATCGCGCAGGCAAGCGTGGCTGGATCGCTGCTATTGGCCTGGGGCCTGAAGGTTCTGGGGCTTCTGTCGTACGGACAATAGCCGTCATCGTTGTGTCGGTGGCGCTGTTCGCCACCTACAACAGCGCGGCGCGTGTGGCAGAGAATGTTCATGCGGAGACGGTGGCGGAGTGCCATCGCGCGAACGCGCTCCGTCGCACGCTCAGCGTGCTGATGGAGTCGCAACTGGCAGACATTCACGCTGCCTCCGAGTTGGCGGTAAACCCCGGTTTGCGTGCCCAGTACGCGGCCCTGGTCGCGAAAACCGAAGCGATCGTCAACGACCCGTTGATCCAGTCCCGTCTGGAGGTCATTGACTGCGAGGAGCTATGACCTACAAGCAGTTACTCACCCGGTATCTGAAGAAGCATCACAGCCTGGTCGAGCCGAACCAGGGGTTTCACTCGTTGCATGATTCTCTGTGGCTGGCCTACAGCATGGGCCGGAAGAGGTCGTTCACGGATCTTGGAACCTATGCGAGAAAGCCCGGTGACCATTCCTGGGGTGACCGTAACGGCAAGCCTGGAATGGCCTTGGCCTATGACCTTGGCCGCAAGAACCGGTTTTTCAACAAGGGCTGGAATTACTGGGTTGCCCGCAAGTACGCCAAGCTGCTTCAGCAGAACGCGCGCGCCCTGAACATCCAGTACATCATCCTCGGTGACCGGATCTGGAACATCGACCGGGCCTCGGAGGGCTGGCGGTACTTCTCGAACTTCCCAAATGACCGAAGTCATCTGTACCACATTCATGTCTCGGGCAGGGGCTGGGCGTGAGAGAACTCGGGATCGTCGCGGCCGGGTTCGGTTGGGTCACCGCTGTTGTGCTGGGAGTTGCCCTGTTCGCGTTCCCGCAGACGAACACGGTGACCGTCACCAAGAAGGTCGTGCCGTACCGATCCTGGATCAAGGCGTCGTCAGAGTCCAGTCCGATCTCCAACGGGATCGTGGCAACGTGCGACTACTACGAGAACAGGAAGGGCATCACGAAGGGGACTGTTCCCCCGAAGGTCACTGACCGCATCGTGATCGAGTGCTATGCGAGCAAGGGCGGAGGGGCGGCGTCGTGATCGCTGACCTCGCCCTGGCCTCCTGGATCTTCTGGATCACCTGGATGACAGTCGGCCTAGCCTACGAGCTGTTCGCCGTGTTCACCGAGAAGGCGAAAGGCACCCTGCCCCTGACACGGGTTGTGCGGGACAGGCTGATGCGCCGCTCCACCTTGGTCAAGTTGGTCGTGCTGCTGTTCCTGACCTGGCTGTGGGTGCATTTCATTCTGCCGGGGAACGGTTGGTGATTCAGGCGGGCGGTCACAAAACCTGGGGCGGCTCCCCCTACCCCCAGTACCGCCCGCTTGCCCGTTTTTTGCCCAAGGGTCACTTTACTTTGGGAAGAAATCAGAGCCCTCTCGGAGAATCGAACTCCGGGCCTCCTCCTTACCATGGAGGAAGGGGCACCCAGAAACGTAGGCCCGCTGCGGGATTGCAGCGGGCCTTTTTCGTCTCTGCTTCAGATCGGCTTCACCACTGGGGTGGCCGACTTGCCCATCACTTGCCCAACTGTTGCTCCTCGAACTCGCGGCGGAGCAACAGAACTTCGCGCCGCAGAGCCTTCAGTTCCTCCAGGAACAGCTCTGGGTCGAGCGAAGCATCTTCGTCGCCGTACAGCAGCCAGGTTGACTGCTTCCTGGTCACTTCAGCGATCTTGTCCATCATGCGGTAGGGGACGACCTGTCCGCGCTCATACGACACGACAGACCTTTCGGTGACTCCCACAGCGTTGGCGAGTTCGCGCTGCGTCATCCCGCCGGCCTCCTTTCGGGCCAACTTGATGCGCTTCCCGATCTCCCTTGCCCTTTTTCCTTCTTCCGTCATAAGCATGAAACTATCACTTTCATTTCGGGGGGGATGTATACAACTTCCTGAACGTAGCAGGAAACTGTGAGCGTTTCAACATATCCCGCCCCACCCCCTTCACATTCCTATTGCAGCGTCCAGTCTGCTTCGTGCGGCCTGGATGCTCTCCTGCCCCTCGAACAGATGAGCATAGGTTCCCATTGTCACCCCAGGATCCGAATGGCCCATCTGGCGGGCGATCAGCGTTGGCGGTTCCCCCTGTGCGATCAGCAGGCTTGCGTACGTGTGACGAAGCTCATGCAGCGTGAAGTCCGGCAGGCCTGCCCGCTTCTCAGCCGCCCGGAGAGCAACCAGCGCCAAGCGCCTGGGCACAGGCCCCCCGGTCTTCGTTGAGAACACATACTGGCTTCGTGTTCTGTTGGCAAGCATGTACCGGGCCAGCCGAACATGCAGCGAATGGGGAAGCATCACTTCGCGAACCCCGGCCTGGGTCTTCGATGCCCTGACGATGATCGCCTCGGGGGTGATGTCATCCCAGGTCAACGCCAGGGCTTCGCTGATCCGCAGGCCCGTGTACGCCAGCACGCTGAACAGCACCTCCCAGCGTTCGCTGCCGGCGTTCTCGATCAGCAGGCGGATCTCTTCACGGGACAGCACCCGCATCTGCTTCTGATCGCCCTTCGGTCGTTCATGCGGCATCAGCTTCTCGACCGGGCTGGCGGACACCCAGCCTTCCCGCATCGCCAGCCTGTACGCGGCTGACAGGGGGGACAGGATCTTCCTGACCGTCCAGGTCTTCATGTTGTCCGCTTTCATCGAGGAGATCATGCGGGCGACATCGGTGGCGGTCAGCTCTGTGACCTTGGCCCGTCCGACATGCTTGTTCAGATGCCGGATCGCCCACTCGTAGTCCTCAACCGTCTTTGGCTTGACCGACTCTGATCGGGTGGTCAGCCACAAGTCCAGCAGTTCCCCGACGCTCATCCTGGTCTGAACGAGCGCCTCTCCCTTCTGGCGACGATGCTTCAGTTCTCCTTGCTTCGCCCGTGCGCCCTCAAGAGTAGTGCCGAGAGGAAGGGTGAGCGTGTGCCCGCGACCGTTGATGTCTGACCACCAAACGATGTAGCGGCGCTGGCTATCAGGGTTCGTCTCGTCCGTAAGTCGGTAATAGATTCCCGGATAGCGGGTGGTATGTCGTTTTCGCATCCGCTTCCCTTTCGATAGTGGTAGGTGATTGCAAGGATTGTTGCATCGATCTGGTCGAGTAGAAGATCAATCTCCTCTAGTACCATGCTTAGCGCACTCACCCCCTCTTCACGGGTTCTTCCTGTCTGTTTCACCCTATCACAGATGCCACAGAAAAGGGAAGGGCCTCCGAAGAGGCCCTTCCCCCACCTACCACTGAGAGGCACATGCCTGTCAGGGTGCCGAGTTACCAGCTCGGCGGACTGATCGTATCCTATCACATGAAGGCTATGTTGTCTCCTCCCCCAGCGCGGCTCGTCGGTCACGGCGTCTCCTCCTCAAACAGCACCTTTGATATCGCCATGTACACGCCCAGGTCATCGAACGAGTCCACAATGCTTTCGTTTTCCATTGTGATCTGGCCTGTTTGCAGATAGTCGGTTGCGGCCTTTTGAAGCCGGCGCATCTTGTCGTTGGCCCTGATGACAGCTCCGATCCAGCCTGGAACACCGAAGTCAATGCTGGCCCTCACGTTTGCGAACGGATCATCGGTCTTGCCGTAGTCGGCCTGTTTCCTATCATGCACGGTCTTCCACTCATCGAGGATGTCGTGGAACCGCTGGGATGACGGGTGCCTGCCCTGTGGTGCCGTGAAGGAGTCTTGAATAGTCGCCCATGCGAGGCATTTCTGGCATCGCCAGTTGAGGGAACCACTGGGATCCCTGTCGAGTCCCCACTTACCTCCCGTGCAACTGCATGATGGGGTATAAATGTCTCCGTTCACGGCTTCCACATTCTCGGCTGCTTCGTCAACAGTCCCCGCTTCTCCAGTTCCTTCCACACCCATTCTGATGCGAGCACGTCCACCTCGCACCGTGTCTTCGCCAACGCCAAAGCAGAGTCGTCCCTGAGCGCGTTCGCTGTCCTCCAGGAATGCTGGGTCATGTGAAACTTCTGGAGGGGACAGCCCAACAGGTCGGTCAGGTACTCCAGGCTGCGGGGAACGTCCTTCCACTTGGGTAGATCCCTCAGTGTGTCGATGGTCAGGATGGGCTTCAGCGGGGCCATCCCGTGAATGATGTACTGGGCGTTCAGCAAGCTCAGGTCGTGCTGGCGAATGTTGTGGCCCACCACAACGTCTGCCTGGTCGATGACCGGCCTGAACTGCTCTAGGATGTCACGGGTGGTGGTAGTCTGGTCTTGCATCACGCTGTCGGCCTTGTGGTTGGTTTCCCATTTCCAGGCGATGACGGTCACGTCGGCGGTGCTCTGACCGTCGTACCAGTAGCTCAAGGGCCTGTTCTCGATGTCGAAGGTCAGGCGCTTGTCCACCCTTTCCCGTGATTCTCTCAGTGTTCTGGACTCTCTCATGCTGGCCCTAGTGCTCTTGTGACAGTCTCTTCACCGTATTCTGCGACTAGAATCGCTCTGCCGAACTTTCTTCCCTCATCGGGAACGAAGAACATGTCGATCTGATCCTTCTTGGCGAGGACGGCATCGAGGCGATCAAGGGCTGCCACAGCTGTTGTTCTGGTCTTCTTTGCCTGAACCTTTCGCTCATCCCGGTGAAAGGAGTTGATCGCGTCAACGGCATGGTCGATGAACTGCTGGTGATGTGGCTTCATATCTGGTAGCCTTCCTTTCTCAGAGCAGAAAGAGCGAGTTCTCTTTCGTTCTTTGTTGCGGATTCAGAAGTAGCCATTTGAAAAAGGGCCGCAATCCTCCTCGTTAGCAATCCGAGTTCAAGCGAGAGGGCTAGTGACCTTAGAGTCTTCGACCTTCTGCGCCTCTCGCGCTTCCGGGCACGCTCCTTCTCGGCATACTCCGGGTCGTTTGCGCGCCTCGCGCACCTCCGCTCGCACTGCCGCTTTTTCCTTCGCTCAATCTGCTCCTGTGTCATCCATTGCCCCGAACGGAAGATCCTGTCGGGGTACTTGTCGCTGTTCGGATCAAATATCGGACTCACTCCCACAGTTTCACCATCCAACGGTCGTCAGGATCCTTGTAGAAGCCGATCTTCATTTCCTCCTTCAACTCGTTCATCACCGTGTCAAAGGTGGTTTTGTTGGTGCCGGTCTTTGCGATCACCATTAGGGCAAGATCGTTCGCGTGATAGTTCGACCCGGCCAACAATGCGAGAATGAACTCCCTTGTCTCCTTCGCCTTCTTCAACGTGGTCTTCTGGTTGATGACATCGCTGACCGACCTGTGAACCTGTCCGACCGACACCAGACGGGTGACCTCTTCGTCCAGCCCTTCCACCTGTGCGGTTTCCATCCGGTACTCGTACGACTGGGAGCTGGCCGTGCGGTTCCCTGCAAGGATCTCCAGGGTCACGGTGCCCCCATCGTCACGGGCCAGGCCCAGCACGACACGCGGCGTGTTGACCCACGCGACCCCGCCCAGCACGGCAGCCAACGCCCCACGGTCGGTGGCCTTGCCCAGATGCCGGACTCCGAGGATCAGCATGTTCATGCGGTCTGCCAGCCGGTTCAACGCGCCGATGGCGTTGACCACACTGGACTCGTCGTTGGTGTCTGCCTTGCCGATGGCTGCGACCAGCGGGTCGATGACGACCATGCCGACGCCGGCCACCTGGCAGAACTCCTCGATATACGGCAGGTCGTCCGGGAGGGTGAGGGACTTCTGGACGACGAACAGCATCTTGTCGTCGCCGCTCTGCGCCATGAACCGGGGCTTCAGGTCAATGTCGTATGAGTCTTCGGTGCCGAACCACAGGACTGCCCTGGGAGGGTCTGTCAGCAGGCCGGTGGTCATCTGTGCCGCCCACATCGCCAGCAGCGATCCTTTCCCTGCCCCTTTCTGCCCGACGAGCAGATGGAACGCGGACTCCTGGAGGAACGGCCTCCATACGAACCGGATTGACCGCATCTGGATCTCGCGCAACGGCTGGATGCCGAGCCGGTCGATGGCGGTGATCGGGTCGGGGTCTTCCGGTGCTATCCCTTCGTCGCGCCAGCGCCGCCACGCATCCGCTGTCTGTGCCCTGATGATCTCCGGGGGATAGGGCGGATCCTGTGTCTGCTCCGCGTAGACGAGCGCAGCGTCCAGTAGGTCGTCTTCGTTGTCGTAAATCTGGACGGCCTTACCGAGATACGACATGAGGCTGGCGTGCCGTCCTTCTCCCTCCCCCAGTTTCTTCTCGGCGCGGAGCGCCTCATACCAGGACGGGCCTTCGACTGTCTTGCCGCGTGTCTCGAAAAAGGACAGGACTCGTTCCGGAACGTCCATCAGTTCGACGTTCCACGGCTCATGTCCCGGCAGCCACTCGTACGGCTTGCCTGTTTCCGGATGCACGGACGGTGGGATCACCGACTGGGCTGGGCCTGCTCGCAGTTCCATCCCGTTCTTCTGTCGGCGCTTCAGCTTGTCCGGTGCCTTGAACAGCACATGATGCTTGCCGCTGCCTGTCCGGTAGGCGGGGGTCGGGGGGATCTTGCCGCCCAGCAGACGATAGAACTCCTCGATGTCTCCGCTGTCGAACTCGAAGTCAGCGATCCCGGACGGGCCAAGAACCAGACCCATGTTCACGTCGCCGCGACCGGCCCAGATATCCCTAGCGTCCTGCGGCGGAAGAGGCATGGTGCGCTGCCAGCCGGGATCCTTTGATGCCTTGCCGACGACAGGGGTGAGCGCCCAGCCGAGACTGCTGTACTTCTCCGCGTAGTCCGGGAGATTCACGCGGCCTCTTCCATGATCTGATTCCAGGTGGCAAGGATCCTCTTTTGCAGGTCTTCACCGACCTTGCCCTTGCCCTTGCCGTTCAGGACGCGATGAACTGACACACGGCTGGTGCCGCATCTGCTGGCAACCTCGCCGTATGACTTGACGATCAACTGCTTGCGGCGGTCAGAGCGACGCCTGTATTCCACCTCCCGTTTCTTGTCCTGTTCCCGGCGAAACTCTGGCTCCCACCAGCGAAAGTCGGTGCGGGAGTAGATCCGGTTCATGCTCTTGGAGTCCTGCCACAACCACACGTTGATGTGCGTGACGATGTGGTCTGCGGTGTCGAACGACACCTTCTTCTGGCGTCGCATGTCAAGCAGACGCTTGGCCGAATATCCGGTTCTCTTTGCGATGAACTCGTTGGCCGCGTTACGGGTATCGATCCCGTGATTGTCAAGCAGCCACTTGTCCAGCTCGCGGAACAGCACTCGCGCCGAGATCATGGCCGCATCGAACTTGGCTGGACACTGGGGCGGGCGGGGGACTTCCTCTTTGCCGCCGACTCGCTTGTCCACGTTCTTGCGGTGAAGTCGCAACTCGCTGACTCTGCGACGGCTGATCTCGGCCCTAATCCAACTCCGAGTAGCTGCGTCCATCGATCATCCCCTCCTGGTAGGTGGACTTCTGATTGGATTCGTGAACACTACCATCCTGGTCGGATGAAGTCAACGATTCCAGCCAGTCATCGAGCCTGAGAATGACCCGCCACGGCTCCCTGCTCTTGCGGAAAACCACGACAGGTATACGGTCACCGGCATCGCGTTCGGCCTGGGCCAGCCATGAATCGATCTCGTACCGTTCACGACGTTTGACTTCCAGGTGGTAGCCGACGAGGCCGTGGTCGAGGTCTTCGTCCAGTCGGCCGTCCCTGCGGGCCTCGATGTTGTGGGAGCGGAGCACGTCGCGGACTTCGCGTTCCCCGCCGGCCCCCTTGCGACGACTGTGGGTCATCAGTCCTGTAGGGTCTTTGCCAGAGAGGCGGTCACCGGGTAGTACGGTGGCACGTCGTCGTCCCATCCCATTTCCGGGGCGAGTTTGCGGGTGACCTCTTCCACCAGCGTGTCGAAGACCTCTGCACCGTTCTCCTGGGCTGTCGCCGGCACCCTCATCTGAATGGTCTTGCGGGTCTTGCGGGCCTCCTCATCGGGCTTGCGTCGCTTCTTCCTTGGAGGCTTCACGGCACTCCCGATGTGCAAGTCCATGCAGACCACGTACCGTTCGTCGGCCTCCTCCCACCACCACTTGCCGTCCTCGTAGCGAAGGTCAGCCCTGTTGGTGGTCAGCCTGAGATGGGCCTCGGGGGAGAGGGCAACACGGTTCGGGAGAATGACCGAGCTGCCGTCCTGTTCGATCACTTCGACCCAGTACAGGTCACGGTTGTCTGCGCCCAGTCCCGTGAACGAGCGACGGAACACATGATGGTCTTCCAGTCCTGATGTTTCCCCTGTGACGGGACAGACCGTGTTCAGCAGGTAGGGGGGGATGTCGAGACGGGGCTTGATGTTCCAGGAATCGACAGGCAGACGGGTCATGCTGCGTCCTGGTGGTTGGTGGTCTGCGGGGTCTGCGAATGATGATCCCGCCAGTCCGACGACATGACACCGCCGTCGTCATAGTCCTGGACGGGCATCTGCACGGCTGTCTGGATCTCCACCTTCTTCTCTCGCAGGGACAGGTAGGTTTCGCCCAGCTTGATCGGGTCACGAAGGTCACGCTTTCTGGTCACAGAATCTCCTTCCTCAGCGCGAGCGCGACCGCATTCGCGATTCGTTCGATCTCTTCGTCGGGCAGCGTGCACACTGTCCGGTGCAGTTCGCGATCGGGGTCTGGATCGTCGTCAATGACCACAGTGTCAATCCAGATCGGCGGGAGTCTCGGCGGGAGGGGATTCCATCCGATGATCGGTTCTGGCTTTGCTCTCGGAAACAACTTCACCGGGCCACCTCATCAAGCAGACCGGAGAACCAGCCCTTCCAGAACAGGAAAGCGATGCCGCCCCAGACCAGGGCGCAATACACGATCCCGATAAGCATTCCGATGTTCCAGGTCTTGTTGCTCACTTCTCGTTCACCGCCCTCCATGCGTCGGCAACC
>Ga0075461_10000607_pt1 | contig 10296 bp, 16 predicted proteins | sample DEB08_DNA_6_FD_74788 | JGI IMG/M metagenome (GOLD analysis project Ga0075461, IMG submission 74788) | Aqueous microbial communities from the Delaware River and Bay under freshwater to marine salinity gradient to study organic matter... | ecosystem: Environmental > Aquatic > Marine > Coastal ...
AATGAAAGATTAGGTATCATAAATGAAAATCGACAAAAACATACCTCTGCCACCTAGACGGCACGCAATTAGGTCAAAAGCAATCGCTTTTGTTGACACGATGCAAGCTGGTGATAGCGTGCTATTCGATGATGTGCTGGATGCTAACAGATTGCGTGATGCGTTGCGCTATCGGGGCATCAAGACATCAATTCGCAAAGGTGATGATGGGGTGCGGGTATGGCGTTTATCTTAAAAGTGCCGACGAAAGAGGAAATTAAAGCCGCTTTGGAAATCCCAAAAGCAACCCCGCCACTTGACCGGCTAGGTCGGCGCAATACAGCAACCACGCCAAAAGCGTTGCTGATCGAACGTGTAAAAAGAGAGCAGTCTTAACTGCTCTTTTTCGCTTTTATGCTATCGACTACACCACCGCCGAAATAAAAACCCAAAATGATCAGCATTGCATAATTGATGCTAAACTGTTCCATCACTTTCGTGACTGCATTAGGGTCGCCGGTGCCGCTGATTGTCATTGACAAAACTAGCACATAACTAGCCAGAAACGTAAAACCAAACATCAACGCCAAATATCTTTGCGCCAGCTTGAATGGTGCGTATGACTGCATCAACGCCACGCGCTGTTCAGTCTTTGCCTTTATTTCTTCTTCGGTGCTGGTGTGCATATCATCAATCAGCTTCAAACCCTGCTGAATAACATCACCGCTACCTAATATCTTGCCTAATACGCCTAACATATCAATAACTCCAAACATTCGGGCGCGGTGCGCCGCCAAACGTGTCTAAGTGCAAAAACCTTGCACTGCCTTTTTGTGCTACGCCAATGCCGGTAAATCCCATCTGGAAAGCCAGCCGCATCAATTTGTGCGCTTGTTGCCCGTTGCACGCTATATCGACCGCACAGCCCCGTGTATGCACTGACAGTTTGCCGGTCGGCTTGCTGGCTTCGATGCTGTGCTTCGGGCTTCTATAGCCGCTGGTGACGGTCATTGGCTGACCATAAACATCACGCAATTCTTGCAGTTTAGCCATAAATGTTGCCGACATATTGCATTCGCCGGTTTCACTGCACGCAAATTCTTCTTTGCTAAAATTAGGATACTTTGACCAGTCCATTCAACCGCCTCATTTCCATAATGACATCAACCGCTTTCTGCCAGCTTTCAGCTTCATTTTCAGCAGTGAAGCGTGTCGGATTAACCCTTTTAGTATACTGTGATATGGCCTGTATTGGGTAGAAGATACATAGCCTTGTGTCGGGCTTAACCAGAGCGACAATATCGTAATCCTTAATCGTTGGTAGGCGTTTGTTGCCGCCGTGACCAAGCTGAAAATGGCAAGACGGGTTTCTACGACCCTTAGATAAAAGCGCGTGCGCTGTTTTAACTTGAATGCGTAAAAAGGCGTCATCTTTAAAAGCCAGTAAATCAATCGCGTCTTGCTGTGCCATAGACACCCGCCAGCCCATCGACAGGATGGCACTAGCCGCCGCATATTCTCCGATAAGCCCGATTGTAGTTGACACTCACATCGCCAATATCAGCCAAATAACAAAGCCTAGTGTCAGTGCAATACAGCCAGCAATCAACCCCCAAATAATTAAATCATCTATAAACTGTTGCCGCGCGGCTTCTTCTTCTTTGCGGCGTTTTCTGATTTCGCCCTGTAGCCGGATGATCTGTTGCCAAGCGTTCATCCCGTAATGCCCAATGACAAAATTACGCAATTCGTTTTCCATCTGTTCGGCTTTTTTAAGCGCGGCAAAACTTTCAAGTGCTTCTTCTTCAACCGATCCGAAGCGGCGTGATTTCGCTGTGGCGTGATGTGTTTTGATGTTCTGTATGGCACCCATCCAGCGACCAAGATCGCCAGCCATACTTTCAATTTCCCGACCGGCGGCAATGCCTTTTTTCAGCACCGAATAGCTGGTGGTTGCTATGCCCAATAATGTAACGGGATCCATATCATCACCTGCTGACCGGCTTGCAAATCGCTTTCATTTTAACACGTTTGCCGTCAACAGACGATATGGCTGGCTGGTTATTTAAACGATTGGCAATGTATAAACAGCGGTCAATATCCGCAAATGTTTGCGTCTGGCTGATTATGCCAGCCCCCATATAGACGACCAGCAAAAATTCGATCATCAGTCTTTAAGCTGATAAATAACAATCATCAGCAAAACAGTCTGGATCATATCTATATAAGGTACGCCGATCATTTTACTTTGGTCATACGATAAAGCCGCCAGAATACCAGCACCATAGCACCAAACGCGGCGGCCATACCAAACCAGTGTTCAAGTGCTTCAACCCATACTGGCGCGGTTATACCGGTGATGACAGTCGCAACATCAATTTGGGTATCGTTGTCCATATTGTTATCCTTATGTCGCGTGTACTAAGAAGCCGTTAAACCAAGAAGCATCTGCATTTTCGTGAATTGTGGTAGCTTCGTCTGTATAAAAGAACACTTCAACATAATCTGTAGTTCCATTAAGTTGGTGCATAACAGTAGGGCCTTGATAAGTGCCGCCTATGATTTCATCATTATTAGTTTGAAACTGTGTGTAATAATCGCCAGCACCATTTTTGCGTATATAAATTCTTACATATTCGTGAATATTTAAAAGTTGCGCTCTGATGGCAGTGGAAAACATATACCAGCCTGCAACTTGTGGGGTGTATCTATGGTTTGTTGCATCCCAATAACCACCAGTATCTAATAAAACTGTTTCCCACTCCACTTTAGTTTGAGTGGTAGCAGATATTGATTGGTCTGTGTCAGAAGCCGTAACTTGAAACGCCACTTGCTTTGGCTGGATTAGGCCGTTGCTTCCAATCGACAGCGCCGCTGTGCCGCCACTGCTTTGAATATTATCCACGCGAATTACACTGGTCATATCTCGTTATCCTACTGTGCGTCCGTGATGCGTTCAAACATAAGATTGGTGTAGTTTTTGTCTGTTGCGCCAGTAACATTACCACCACTGGTTATACTATTAGTGACCAACTTAAACCTAAATGTTGAAGCATCCGTCACATTTATCAACATTTGATTATATGATACTTGAGTTGCATCTCTTGCTTCAAAACTACCCGCTATAATATCATAGTTAGAACCGCTATCACTGCTAACTTGATAAAATACACCACCAGAGATATCACCACTCACCAATGAAGTCATAATACATCCAGTAACTTTCCATAAGCCTGTGTTTGGAAAAGTGAATATACCACTGCTTTCAGACATACTCGCACCAACAGTTGCCGAAGTAGCATTATCTGGCTGTTCCCAGCCTGTAACGGTTGCCGAATTTGTAGTGAAGTTTGCAGTCAGCCTCCAGTTATCAATTTGCACAGTGTTAGGCATTGTCACACGCCCACTGCTATCAATCGTCATAGCAGACGTGCCGTTGGTGTGTTGCAGTTCTTGTACGCCGATTATGCTTGCCATATCGTTATCCTACCAAAAATCCGCTAAACTCTGTTCCATCACCCCTAAGAACGACAGATGTATCTGATATTGTTCTGACTCTTATTAGGATTTCATCATCTGCCGCTAGATTAAACAACCCAGAATATCTTGTTGAAGCAAACCCACCGCCTTGCGGGTCGTTTATATCTCCTGCGCGAGTATCTGTTCCATTTATATTGACATAAATTAAAACACCAGTAGACGCTTCAGCACTCTGAATTACAACTTGTGAATCAATTTGATATAAGCCAGATACAGGGGCTACAAACTTATTACTCGCTAAAACAAAGTTGCTTCCAATATCAAAATCAACAGAGCCATATGTGTTGAAGTCTAATGTTTGGATTGCAGATACATTTATTGCGGCAGTATCAGCGTCAAACTTTACCCTAAACGCTGGTCTTGCTGGTGTAAGTATCCGACCAGTGCTATCAATTTGCATAGCCGCAACTGCACCGCCGCTGTGTCTGATTTCATCTACATAAATCTTACTCATATCAAATCACCGTAAAATTGCCATTTATTGTGATTACAGCGTTCACAATAAGCGGGCCGTAGGCGGCGGCATTCGTGTTGACAGGTATGGTCACATCAGTGTCAAGCTGATCTTCGTGAACCCGTATAATATCGCCAAGCCCGTTTGTAGTATCGCCAGATGCGCCATTTTCGCCTAAAAAATATGAAGCACCGCCACCGGCAAGCGGTTCGGCTGTGTCTGCGGTCTGATCAAATGTAAATAGTGAAATCCACGCATCATCATCAGCGTTCCGCATCTTTAACAGATTGTTTGCTGTATCATACCACAGTTGATATGCGTATGTGGTTGTCGGCGCGGTTGCACCGGCATTTGTGCTAACAATAGCCGCCAGCGCATTGTTTATATCTGTGCGCGTGTTCGGAAACGTCTGATTGTCTATTACATAATCGTGTTGTGACATCTAAAACCCCGTTGCAACGTAATCAAACAACCGATCAACGCCTGTATCGCTACTATCATAAAAGTTGATAGTGAAGCCGGTTGCAGATTTACTTGTTATAGCATAATAATCGCCACTTTGCATATCCCCGACAGATATAGACACTGCCAGCAATGTTTTAAATGGTCTTGCAAATGTTACCGATTTGGCACCAGTTCCAGATTGGATATCGTTGTCACTTTCTGTGCGTGTCGGCAGTTGCACAGATGCTTCTAATTCTTCGATTGCTGGCGTTTCATCGCTTTCAGTGGTTGATAATTCAGCCCTAAACCGCAAAGCGCGTGCGGTGTAGCTACCCACGATAAATGGCCGATATGCCGTCCACGTTGGCGTGCCAGCGGGGTCATCTGTGGTTGTGCTGACAAATAGGTCAACATCTGTTGCGCCGCTCGTTGGCGTGCCGCCGTGTTGTGATAGCTGTGTCGTTTTTACGTTTGCATTGACTGTGCCGGTATATGTAACGGTCAGATCAATATAATTAGCAAAATCATATGTGCCAGATGATGCAACAAAGCCGCCACCGCCATCAAATAGGCCAGTAGCGTCATCAAAGTTGCCGGTTGCGCTATCAAACAAAATGCTGGTGTCTAGCTGTAATTTATCATCAACAACAACAACATCTGTTTTTGTGCCAGCAAACGCGGTCTGTTCCACCACTTCATCAACAAAATTGAAGCCACCAATATCATCAACAAGTGCAACACTGCTTGACGCGTTTGTTGACTGATTGAGAAATTTGTCAACTGCTTTAATAAAGTATGTGCCGGTCATTGCTGGCACTGTTGTTGTGTTTGCCGGTCTTGATACCTTTTTTACAATCGAACGGGCATTGTTGTACGTTGCGCCAGTGGTTAAAGGTGAATGACGAATAACATAATGTGATAAATCCGCATCTGTCACCGGCGTCCAGCGCAATTCTGCTTGTTGACCGACAATGTTGACACTAAAGTTTGTTACATCAGATGGATTATCGGCTTTGCCCGTTACTGTGTGCTGTACAGTTGTATATTCACTCACCCCAAATGGGCTTAAACTCCTAACTTGTATGTCATAGGTCACATCACTCAACACGTTATCAATCTGAAAAAGACCTAAAGCTGAAGATCCAAGCGTTAAATAGTCTGTATCGGTTTCTCTCTTGTATTGCGCTTCAAATTCTATGACCTGTTCGCTTGCTGTCGGATCTGTTGCAGTTATCTTGATTGATGCTACGGGCTGTTGATTAACAATCTCAACACTTTCAGACGTAGCAACATCTGGCGCATCGATGTCAAACGGGTCAGGTAAATCACTATCATCTAAATCAAATGCCACCTCTTCAGCATTCCAGTCATAAACTGCGCTGTTTGTTTCGCGCAATGTCATACTAACGGCTAACGCAGGGTTTCCGGTTTCATCACCGCTAACATTCATCGCCCATTCAGCAACTTCAAAAACCTTGTTAGTAAATCCAAATCGGCTATTTGTTATGTAAACTGTGTCACCAACTTCTAACTTAAATGCACTCATATTGAACGTACCAGACAACACTATTTGTTGCCGGTTTCTGTATAGTGCAATTTTAGCCAAGCGTTGCGCCATTGCATTGTTTGTTGTATATGGCAAATCATAATCTAGAAAACGGCGCGTGCCGCCATCTTCAGTTTCAAATGTACTGCTAGTGATCGGTGGGTAATCTGTAGCCGTATAAAACGCGTTTGCTGGCGCGAAAATACCTTTTACAGCGTTGTAATTGTCACGCTTGCTTTGTTTAGTTTGCATTTGCAGTGAACCGATCACATCATCTTCAGTCAATGTAATGGTCGGCGTGATATATTTTGCGGCTTTTAATTTAAACTTACCGTTAGAATATGATACAAGACCGCCGCAACTTGTCATCATATCTTCTAAAATTCTTTTCGGTGCGTTGCTTGTGACAAATGTGCCATTAATTTCATATCTATTTTGTGTGCCGCCTCCGTTAAGTGTCACGCTTTCATCGCAAATATTTGCCGCTGTTATAAAAGCCGTGTCATCAATTTCATCAGTTGAGGCGTTGAACCCATAAGCGCTATTGGTTAAATAATCGCGGATGGCCAAAGCTGGGTTTGCTGAATAAGCAGTTGTACTAGTGCGCGGATCATATAATTTTTTCCCGCGTACTTTTGCTGAAATGTTTGGAATGCCAGAAGGAAAAAGTTTTTGCTTATATATCAACCTGACATAAATGTATGCAATTCCACTTAACTTATGGTTAGATGTCCATTTACCACCAGATTCGTTTATTAATTGCGGAATTGCACTTTGCGTATCAGTTCCGGTTCTACTTAAAATCCTAACTTTGCCATTAAATTTTGCTGGTGATGTTACATTTCCGTTGCCGTCTAATGTGACGGCTTGATTGTTTATATAAAATGTTTGAAAACTTTCTATTTCGTGATTAGCAACCATAATAACCAAATGCAAACGCGCGTTTTTATTTGTGCTTTGCACATAACCTAAAACGCCAGAAACGCGGGTTTCACCGTAAATAAACCGTCGCGGTGCGGTCGGTTGTTTAATCATTTGTGTTCTGTTTTCATTTTCAGACACAAAATCTGTGTAACTTGCCTCTTGCGTATTTCTTGCGGCTAAAGCATAGCCGGTTGCTGATGCGGCAATAGTTGTTGCGGCCATCACATAGTTGCCAGTGAAAGCATAAGCGGTGGCAATAACAAGCGTTACAGGATCTTTTACTGCATCTTCCAGACCACCGATAAATTCGCTAAACCAACTCATTAGCCACCCCAAACAATCGCTTTTTCTTGCAAACTAGCTACATAGTTCAAACCTTTATCGTTTGGAAAATCTATTTGCTGATCAGCTTTTGTGTACCGCCTTTCGCGCGGCACATCTAAATCAATCAATCTGCTTTCGCTTTGCACAACAATATTTGATGTGTCGCCATTTTCCTGAATGCTCATAACATCCATCTGGCCGCGGAAAACAATGTATGGTGTATCGTTGATAGCACCAGCACTATCTAAAGTGCCAAAATATAGAATAATATTGCGATTTTGATAATCTTCGTTCAAAATTGCACTCAGCAAACTGCTATTCAAACCGGATAAATGAATTGAAACGCCATTTGCGCGAATTTCACCGGTTTCATCAATAGCCCCGATAGTCATCACGCCACCCGACCCAAAAAATGTGTTGCTATCTATGGTTATGTTTTTATAACCAGTCCACAGCCTTACATTTCCACTGTCAAAACCTAAATCAACAGCAAAAAACGGCTTGAACCCGCTTGATGATAAAGCGGCGTCAAAATTAGTGCCTAACGATCTTGTCATAACTTTTCTATAGCCCCAAAAGCCATAGAATAAAAACCAGCATTGTCAATTTGCCAGTCTGTTGTCGGCGTTGACAGTCTAAACACACCTTTCGCGTTTGCTACTGTAACAGTTGCGCCATCCAGCGGCGAAGATCGTAAATCAGGCCATATTGTGAGCGTTGCTTCACCTGATGCATTGCTATCAACATCGTCCAACACTTTGTAAAGCTGTGATAAGCTACCGGTGTTAAGTTGGATGTAATCACCAGCTTTTAAATATCCTGTTGCAGATGCTGGCAAGCCATCAATGTCTAATTCATTGCCAGTTTGACTTGCACCGTTTACAACCGGTGTGCCTGCGGCTGTGGATGCGCTACCGCGTGCTGTTGCCGCATTTGGATCGCCTAGCAAAAAACTGCCTACTGGCCCATACAATTTCATAAAAAATGTGATCCACGCTTCAGCGTCTTCGCGTTTCATTGGCGGCAACGCAATATCAGCTTCCCAGCGTTGCCCTGCAAATTCCTGCGTTTGCTGTGCAAATGTGAATGGTGATGTGGTTATGCCGATAACATTACGCGCAATCAAATTAACGGTAAAAATGCCCGTATGTGTCGGAAATGTTAGCGGATATGTGATTGCCATAATTAGCCCCCGAACGCTGTGCTAAATGATCCGCCACGCCGCCTTGCATCGATTATGGCGGCTTTTGCGGCCTCTTTGATCTGTGGCAACATATTAGTCACTTCAGCGCGAACCGTCTGTGAAACGCCAGTTGTCAAATTGATTGTCTGTTGCACCACAACACCGCCGCCACCGCCCAACTTGTCATTTGGCACGACAGTACCGCTACCGCGCGGCACAAATAATTCTGGCCCTTTTTCACCCACAATATATGGCGTGTTACGCGTTGCGGGGCCGCCAGATGCCAAGCCTGCCGGTATATATGTGTTTGCGCCTGCACCTACTGTGCTGTAACCACCGCCACCGCCGCCGAATCCCATTAGAAACCCTGCAATCCGGCTTGTGATCTGTTGTTGAATAGCCATTTTCATCATATCTGCAATGATGCTTTGCGCCATAGATTTGAATGCGTCTTTAGCTGATGTAGTGCCTTGCATTACACCCAGCAAACCATCTTCAAGTTTGTTCAAGTTTCTAACAGCTATATCATCCAACTGTTTGCCGGTATCGCGTGCAGACGCCGCATAATTTTGCAAACCGCTAGTGCTTTTGTGCGTCAATATTGTCACGCCGCTGATAGCCTCTTTTGTTTTTTCGGCTTCTTCTTTAACACGTTCAAAACCAACAGCCACATCATCAAGTGACACAACAACTTTTGGCATTGTTTCTTTTGCAGTTGTCTGACCAGCTTCATCAAGTGCTTCGTATGCGTCTGCCAAGCCACGCAGTTTAGCTTCAAACTGTTCGCCAAACGTGCTTCTATCCATTTCATCAAGCATACCCATAGAATTACGGGCAACCATATTGAAGCCATCAATCAACGCATTAATCATATTGCGGAAACCAGCGATAGTGTTTGCAAACGCAGTCAACAGCTTCACTGTCAAAAATTCTGCTATGCTGGCCAATACTGGCAAAACCTTAGACGTAATGATGCGACCCATACTGGCAAACGTTTCACCAATACGCGCAAAACGATCATTAGCGTTTTCTGTGGCTTTTGCGTTTTCTTCGCTTAGTTCCAGCGTAAACTGGTTAAATTCTTCACGCAGTTTGTTTAATTCTTCACTGCCGCCTTGCAATGTGTTGATCAAGTTGACACCAGACCGGCCAAACAAATCAAATGCAATACGCACGCGATCTGCGGGGCTTTCGATCAATGTCAGGCGATCAGCCACTTGGTTCAGCAATTCATTTGTCGGGCGCAGATTGCCTGCCGCGTCTGTCACCTCAATGCCCAACGCCTTAAACGACCGCAGGCCGGTGCCGATGCCGGTACTAGCCTCAGATATAGAGCGATTGAAGCGCGTCAGACCTTTTTCTAATTCTTCGGCTGACGCACCCGTTTGACCGGCGGCAAATTGTAATGATTGCAGTTCATTAACCGTCATACCTAAACGGCTTGACGCTTTGGCCAGATCGTCTATCTGACTGGCCATAATCTTCAGACCGGCACCCGCGCCAAGTGCTACAAGTGCGCCTTGTACGCTCATTATTGATTTTCTGACGCGGCCTAATCCGGCGGCTACTTTGCCAAATGCACGTTGCGTCTTGTCGATGGCCGATATGGTAAATTTAAGATTTTGATCGGCCATCTTCCATCACCTTATAGTATGCAAACCATTCGTTTAATTCACTCAGCGTTAATTCTTCGATCTCGCCTTGTGTTTTATGCAAGCGATCCGCTAGGGCCATCATATTTAGCCGAAGCGGATCTTGCTTTAGTTTTTTTCAGCATCCTCAACACTGTCAACGTCACTAAACATCTTGCCAGCAATGTCACTGATCAGCGTCACGCTTTCTTTAAGAAGATACATCTTATCTTCTAGCGTGAATAGACGCTTGCCATCGACATCTTCAGCT
>Ga0075461_10000608_pt1 | contig 10290 bp, 9 predicted proteins | sample DEB08_DNA_6_FD_74788 | JGI IMG/M metagenome (GOLD analysis project Ga0075461, IMG submission 74788) | Aqueous microbial communities from the Delaware River and Bay under freshwater to marine salinity gradient to study organic matter... | ecosystem: Environmental > Aquatic > Marine > Coastal ...
GATGCCAGCACTTACCCAAGAACCGCCTGTTGTTGTCCCATTCGTTACAACTTTCCAGTTATAGTTGGCATTATTTGTGATAGCCATTAACGAAAGAGCAGTAAGAATAACAATAGCATCAAGCCTATTTGGTGACGATTTCAACCTAATAGAAATTACTGGATAATATGTTCCAGCTGTAGTAAGATCCCGAGGTGATCCAATTGCGGTTTCAATAGATTGTTGTGAACCACCAAGTTGGTAACCACCTTCGGAAATGACAGTAGAGCAGATTTGCTTCATCACACTATTGCTGGCTGTAGCACCAGTATTTTTGATTTCATAACGAAGAGGCAACGAAGCAGTTGAAATATATGTTGATGTTAGGAAGTTCGCATGATTGAACGAGTGGCAGTGAATCAGTTCACCATCGATAACGAACCCACAACGAACTGTACCAACGCCGAGCCATTCAATATCAGAAAATAAAATCTGAGCCTTTGTTAGATCAAGTGTTCTGTGTGATGGGCTAGAATTGACATTACCTAATAGCGTGTCGACATTCCAACTTGATTGAGGAACACGAGTTTCTACAAGAGCGCCAGTATTCCAACTTCTTTCGACGAAATAGATATCGTTGTTTGATTGCTCAAGATAGATACCATTATTTGCGCCAAAGTATCCTACACGTTGACGCAATCCAGTTTTAGCTGGATTCATAACAAAGGTATTCATAACCTGAAGTGATTTGCCTGGCTGATATGAAAACACCTTTATTGTTTCGCGAATGACTTCCTGATTTTGTCCAGTTGTCACATTTAGGTGCACAAGACCTTCGTTCTGGTTGAACGCATATGAAGTCCCAGCTGTATTAGATGTGCTCCACAATCCGTTATCGCGATATCTATGCGACGAATCAAATAGCGTCAATGGACTAGACACGCGAGCGCGTCCGAACGCATCAACGGCTGTGCCAGATGGATTAGACGGACCAATCTGGTTGCCATACTGATCCGCAAGCATTACGACTTCGAAAATCGTATTACCGTTTGCTAGATATCTACTCGAATCAGTTCTAAACTGTGCCATTCATCATCCCTTCATAAGATCCGTGACGGACTTACCCTTTTCCCAAAACTTGCACGACCAATAGCGAGCCTTCCACTTTGGACCTGGATTGTCGCAGCCATGACGAGCGCGAAAATTCTTACGACGACCTGGATCATCGCGCTTGATTTCAAGATTAGGATCACCAAAATAAACCTTGACGACATTACCCTTATCATTCCGAACATATACCATGCGCTTCTTCTTTGGATTGTCGGAGCGAGTTGGGTTGTTTAGCTTTACTTTGCGACCCTGATACTCAGCCTCTTCAACAATTTCCTCTTCTGCGCAATCTTCGCAGCAAGGTTCGGCTTGTTCTAGAGTATATTCTTTGAACTTCTTCATTTCCGAATCCATCCTCTTGCAAGATATTCGTTAACCTTATCCTTACCAATACGCATTTCTTTTGTCTGACCCATATCATTCTTGCGATAAATCAAAACTGTGTCAGAAGTGAACTTATTTGGTTGTGATTCTTTCACGCAATTTGGTACACTTTTGCCACCTTTCATCTTCATACCAATTTGTTTATATCCCTGCCAGCATGACTCACTTGATGGACTAAGACTAATCTCTTTAGCAGTTGGTGCAAGTTCTGGTTTATCTACAGAGAACGAAGCAACAGAATGACCCTCGTCTTGGCCAGGAGTTTCACGCTTATACTTATTTGTCAGCGCATCGGTTCCTTCTTCGTCATCCCGAGTGACATCACGAGTGTACTGCTTGAATGATTTCAGCTTGGTCATTATCCCTGCCTCTTAAAAAACTCGATCTGACGGAGGCGCTTCTTAGCAGCTTCTTCAGAATCATATTCACCCAGCTTTTTCGATCCATCCTTAGAATAGATGACATATTTACCATCTTCCTTGCGGATAGTTTCTGCGACTACGGAAGGATGAAGAGAAAAACCACCCTGAACCCTATGTTCCTCAAAATCCTTTGCATATATGGTATCGGAAATCATAGCGGTAAATGATTCATCCAAACTTTCTTTTACTGGCTTCTTTGGTTCTTCTTTCTTCTTATTTACGTCGAAGATAGCAGGTTTGCCAGCAGCGACACGAGACTTGTCGAATGCCTGAAGTCTCTTCAGAGCAGAGGAAGCTTCCTTCACATCCTTTGGCTTCTTTCCTGCCTTCTTCATTGCAATAGCAATCGCAGCTTGTTGCGCTGGAGAAGATGCCTCACGAAGATCACTATCTGCTGTATGGTATGTTTTGCCCTTTGTGATGTATGAGTTCACGCGAGCATACGCCCACTGCTGCTGAGTTGCACCAGGACGATGACCTGTTTTCCAAGCAGCCATACCACGATCATACACTTTCTTCAGAGTAGCATATGGAATGCCCGACTTAGCAGCTTTCTTCTTCAGACCTTCAAGTGCCTTTTCTTCAAGATCAACTTCATCCTTTAGATTAGCCTGACGAACAGCTTTAACTTTAGCAGATGCCTTTTCCCGAGCATGACGCAGCTTTAGTGCTTCACGTTCGCGTTCGTGCTTCATTCCTAGTGGATCAATCGCCTCATATTTACCTTTGCCAATGTCGATTGCAGAACGATCTTTACGCATCACCACTCTTCCATCAGGCAGTTTGACCTTGACCATCTTAACATCAGCACTACGTTCAATATCTTCCTTAGTGTCACTGGCAGCTTTTCTCAGTTTCTGATAGATAGCAGCATCAGATGTAGAAATCTTTAATAGCTTATCCAAAAGATTAGCAAGTTTGCCGCGCAGTTCTGGATTCTTCAACGCGAAATCTTTATCCTTTAGTGCACGACGATACTTTTGCAGATCTTTTTTTGGTGCCAGCCCAAGACGAAGAAGTGCATCAACCTTTCTTGATTCCTTATCTGAAGGATCTTCATCCGAACCAAGGAGAGGCGAAGAAACAGGAGCCACGTGGCTTGTTGGTGCAGCTACAGGGAAGTTTGTAGAAACGCTATAGTTTTCTTCGATGAAGTTTTCGAATCTAGCATCCTCACCATACATCTGCTTGTACTTCTTTGTGTACTGAGATGGCTTAGTCTTAGCAGAATCACCAGGAGCCTTCTTATATGCAGAAGGATCGCTGTCACTCATCTTTGCCTGTTTCTGAAACTGCGTATCCCGAGCCTTCTTTGTTGAAACCTCAAGACCAGTATGATACTTGGCTGGCTGTGCGCCCTTACGATCACCGATATCCTTGTCCTCACGTTCGGTGATGAACTGTTCGAAACGAATATCCATTGCTTCGTTCTTTGGCGCTCTTGCTCTCTTTAGCCTATCGATTTCCTTCTTACGAATCTTTGGCAACATGCGTTTAGCGAATCTATCAACGAGTTTAGATAGGCTTCCCTTGTAGCGATTCTGAAGCATACGATCGATAGAGATCTTTTCTGCACGAGAAAGAGATCCATACTTTGCGCCACGAGAACCTGCAGCGCGGCGACGGAGAACATTCAACGCAGCCTTTCTTGAACGATACGTCAAGCGATCGGGGGTTGCCATACGTTTTGCGCGAATCGCTCTGAGTCTCTTCATACGAGGAGCAAGGCGCTTCATACGCATAGCAATTTTCTGACGCTGAGAGAAGTTTAGGACGCGAGCCTCGTCCATTTCTTCTTCCTCTTCTTCGTCCTCATCTTCCTCATCATCTTCGCCATTGAGTTCATCTTCATCCTCAGGGAAGATATGATGGGCAACAGCAACATCATCGGAACTTGGCTCTAGGTCAGCCATATCCATAGCTGCCAGTTCTTTTTCCAACTCATCATCGGAGATATCGAACTCATCGTCCTCAATCTTTTTCTCTTTTTCTTCTTTAATATTCATAGATTTCCTCACGTCTTTATAGAGTGATTTCTTTTCTGAAGCAGAAAGGTTAGATGGTGCACCAGCGGAAAATGACTTTTCGTCACCGCTCTTAGCAAGCGAACGCATTTTGCTGGCGCTCATGCCAGACACTCCTTCGGCGTCTGGGTCACGTTCACCAGCAGATACGACTGTGATTGTATTGAATGTGAATTCTTTTTTGTTGTATTTGTTCAGGAAGGTGCGAAACTCAGAGACACGATCAGAACCAACAACTAGAGTTACATCAGTGAACCCCTCTTTCTCGAGAGACTTCATGATGCCTACGATATTTCTTTCACCAGATGGCTTTACAACTCTGCCGAATGCTGAGCGAGCGAATTTGATTTTCTGTTTATATGATAGAGGATCTTTGCGGGGATTCTGCGAATGAGAAAGATAAACTCTTGGCTCGGAAGACTTTTGTTTTGCAACTGCTATCAGCTTTGAGACCAGCTTCTCATGCCCAACAGTTGGAGGATTCATCCTCCCAAATGTAATTGTTACTTTCTTCATCCGAGTTTCCCTTGGGCTTATCGGTTAAAATGATGCGAGTTTGCCGTAGCCTTATCTCACCATTATTTATAATCTACCAACCCTTCAGGACATCGTCAGAGAAGTTTGCGCGAGAGAACTCCAGCCTGTCGACCAGCTTGACTGCGCCGCCTTTGAGGCGATCAATAGCAACATAACCCTCTGGGGAAGTCACTTTGATCCCAGTTTTTGTTCGTAGGAATGTGCCAATGGTGGCTGCACGATTCATTTTAGCCACAACCATATTTTTTGCCTGAACTATGATATTCATGAAGTCGAAAATCTTAGCAAGGTCGGAGACCGAAACATCAAGAAGCGGTCCCATGACTGCTTTCTTTTTCTCGCGAATAGCTGCTTTACCCTTCTCGGTCTTGCGCTTATCTTCTTCAGCCTTGAACTTGTCATTCAGGAACGTGATCAACCCACGTGCATGGGCAGTCGTGTTTCCGATTTCTTCACCAGCGCGAACCTTTGTATTATTGTAAGTCTTTACCATCATCAGGAGATCTTCGTCCTGAGAGATAGTGTTGAGCGCGTTCGAAGGAATGGTGCGGAGCAGAGAACCAGCCGAAGAAACGATAGCACGATATTCTTTGGTCTCATCGGCTGTCATTGTAGCCTGACCAGAAACATCGCGATATGTAGCATCGTCCATCCAAACAGCTGCGTTCTTCTTCATTCGGCGGACGATACCTTTACCGAACGATGCACGCATATTCTGAATCTTATTGCCAGAATATGTTGTGTGCCAAACGACACCAATTTTAGATCTTTTGATTTGTTTTCCAAGAGGAGTGTTAACAGGTACGGCATAAACGATTGTGTTTGGTTGAAATGTATAATACTTCTGCCCATCGATCGTTTCGGTGCTGATGTCTCCTGAAGTGAACATCAGATCACCCTGCACAACACCAGAACGCAAGCCGAGTTTAGAAAACTCAGCAAGAGCGATCTTGAACTTCTGATTCAAAGAACCAGAGAGATCGGCATCAATGTCTGCGTTGGTTTTGTACAGCTTGGGCTTGACATTGAACAGACCCTTCTTGGCAATAAAGAACTTGCCATCTTCAGGATCTACACCCATGAAGATTGCAGGTGCGCCATCCCACTTTACTGTCGCTGCGACTTTGTTCTTCGTGCTACCACCAAGCATGTCGCCGAGAGATGTCAAGAAGTTGAATATCTCACGTGCGCCAACAACGCCCTTGTTCAGCACCAGATCCTCAAGGTGCTCCATGTGGACGTTCTTTTGCTCAGTGATAAATGTCTGAAGTTTAAGCATTATCTTTGTACCACAGCAACGTTTCTGTTAATTCTTTTCTTGTATGAAGCAAGCACGCGGATCCCTGGATATTTCTTGATCGACTTTCTTGTTTTGTCATTACGAATAAGAAACATCACATCCTTATCACCAACAACATCCCTCATTTCTGTAATGATGTGTGTACATTCTATTTCTAATTTATCTTCAATACACTTAAACGATCCGCTTTTGAAAGTTTTCGTTATGACTGCTCCGCCGTTCTTAATGTCCGAGCCAAACACGACAGCTTCTTTTTCTTGATTTGTTGCCGCAACAGCAATGTTTGGTTCGATCTTAAAATAAGTCGATTCAGCAATGAGTTTTGTTTTATTGGCTTTGATTGCCTTTTCGATTATCTTTTCTGCTTGCTGCCCAAAATACCTGTCAGCCGATTCCCAAGTTTCAGCATCATCCTTTTTGATAGAGATTGGATACTGTTTATTTTTGGAGTCAATCAATACGATATCTGCTTTTTTTCTACCAGCAGTATCAGCCCCAACAGATTTGGCTTCCTTTATTCCGACGACTTCATATGTTTTGTTCTTTGCCTTGAACAAAACATTGATTGGACCCTTCATGTTTTTCACGCAGTCATTGACATTTTTAACAACAATCAATTCGTTTTCTACACCAGCAGAAGCAGATCCTTGTCTGGATGCAGGTTTAACTAGAATAGAAAAGCTGTTGATTACGACCTTACCAACAGAAGATTCCGACGTTGGTTTATCATCATAGGAGGATCCTGGAAGTTTCTTGTTAATATCTTCCAAAACTTCTACTCTGTTTTTATCAACAAGAACAGCAAATTTCTTACCGCCCATGGGTTTGATATTACCATATCCCATAGATCTAACTGTTTCTTGTAATGATTCTATTGTGAACATAGAAATCCTCCTCCCCCTATTTATAATAGAGGAGAAGGAATTAAATAGCCGATTCTATTTCTGAGAGTTTGTGAGAGGAGATATATCTGCTGTAGATATCTTCTTGAATGCCGTATGCTTCGACTTCCCAAGGATAGTCGTCGTCATCCATGTCTTCCATGTTGTATTTTTTGCCTTTGAATCTGACAGCATGCCGTTCATTTTCGTATTCATACATTTGGTCTTTAGCCCACTGGCGAAGGTGAACTATTTCATGAGCAAGTGTTCTATAAAAATCTGGAGTATCTTGGTTGAGTTCTAAACGAATCTCGTATTCTTTTGGACGAACAGTTTCGCAGCCACCGATTCCGCAGTCGCCAACTATTCCTTCTCTCTCTTCAAGACCTGAGACAAGATATATCATAACTTCAATTTTGGGTGCAAGACGTTTGCCAAGCTGATCGAAAAGCATCCAGTTAGCGGCATGCCTGATCTGCCTCTTTAGTACTTTGCTACCTCCACGAAGATAGATCTTTGCTCGTCTCTCCATTGTAGTCATCCTCAAGAAATCTTTGTTTCGATTTCCGCTTTTCGGCAAACTGCTTTCGGCGGGATTTGTTATTTTTGGAGTTTCCTCCGTCAGATCCATGATCATCATCCCAATAATTCGTTTTTCTACGCCACGTTTTGCCCATGATAGACTCTTTCTTTCTCCTCAAATTTTAAGACCACTGAAATCTCGACGACCTGCAACTTTGGTCATCCACTTCATACTGTCATCTTCGTTTATACGCTCACCGAAGTGAGTATTATCCATGATTGGTTTATCTTCCTGGACCAGACCCTTTTGTGCGTTCTCCTCGAGATCATAGAGCCTCATCTTAGTTCTATCTACACCAACCACGAACCTCTTATTTATTGTTGGATCGTTGTAGCGATTTTTCAACTGCTTAACCATAATCTGATTAAGGTCTTGGAGTTCCTCAGTTGAAACCAGAGCGATCATGAAGTCGGCTGTAGCTGGCAGACCAAACGACTCTGAGGTGTCCTCGAGTCCTGGATCTGAATTGCTATAACCAGTTCTGGTTGTCTGAGTTGCTGAGATAATAGGAAGATTCTTCTCAACAGCCAGCCCACGAAGTTCTTCGGCAATCGCCTTGACATAGGTATAGCTGTTGACGTTTGCTCCAGACTTGATTCTGGAGGAAAGGCAGATGTTTAGATAATCAATATAGATGATATCTGGAACGAACGATCTCTTGAGGTGAAGTTCGTTCAGCAAATGCCTCAGATGCCCAACATGCGCAGAGGCAGTTGGAAACTCCTTGATGATCAGTTTGCCAGTTGTTTTGTTCCTGACCCTGTCAACCTTCTTCTGATAAGAATCGACTGGGATAGACGAGAGTTCATCGATTGCTACGTTCAGAAGATTAGCGTCGATACGTTCTGCGATCTTTTCTTCTGCCATCTCCATAGTAATGTAGAGGACGTTCTTACCTAGCAGAAGATTGCTTGCTGCGAAATGGCACATTGCCAGAGTTTTGCCAACACCAGTTCCAGCAAGAATAATGTTAAGAGACTTGCGAGGCAGACCACCACGAGATACTGTATTAAGCATCTCAATGTCGAATGGGAGTCTTTCTTCAACTCTGTGGTAGAAGTCGAATCGTTGCTCATAATCCTCCAGGAAGTCGTGACCGATGTGAGAATCAAAAGAAACAGCAAGAGCAGAGGAAAGGATCTCTGGGATGCTACCCTTCGTCCTCGCCTTATCCTTGCCGTCAATGATCCCGATGCTATCCATTATTGCGTTGTAGATAGCACGTTCTTGACAAAACTCCTCAGTCGCATCAACAAGCCACTGCTCGTCAACGGGATCTGGTTCGTTTAGATTCTTGATAATAGTTACACATTTACTGTATTCATCTTCGGAAAGATTCTTGATCTTCTCCAGATCAATCTGAAGTGCTTCCTGAGATGGTACGCTGTTATATTCTTGAGTGAACTCGTTAATGCGATGAAAGATTATTCTTTCACTTGGGTCAGAAAAATATTCATCACGAAGGAATGGTAGTGCCTTTCTTGCGAAACTGTCTTTATGAATGAGATGCCTAAGAACGGTCTCTTCAATTCTCATTATCTTTCCCTACAACAATGTCAAATAAAATGTTAGCAACGATTTCTTTGAACTCATCGTTTTCTTCTAGTGTATCATCCCCTTCATCAATAGTAAATTGAAATTTCACACCAACATCTTCACCTTCACCGAAAGTCCCAACTTCACCGAAATGAAACTTGACACCTTCATACTTTTTCTCGAGGACTTCGATACAGACGAGGTTATTCACTTCCTCATTCAGAATCCTGTAGTTCACTTTCCTCGGAGTCGTCGACTTCATCGATCCCAACCTTTCCATATTTGAATTCATTTTGGGCTGCTTCTTCCAACCTTTCCATAAGTTCATCGGTGAAATACTTTTCTGGTTCACCCATGATCTGCTTACCGAACATCTTTGTGCCATCGGGTAGTTCATACCGAGTGCTGACCTTCTTGATCACGTTATACTTCTCAGCAAGTTCTAGCAAGCCATAGTAGCGATCAAGACCAGTGTCATAGGAGAGGCGGACATCGACCATCTTGTTTTCTTTGGTGAATCGGCTCTTATGCATACGGCAATGGATGATGTTACCAACAACTTCAGTACCATCCTTGTCCTTCTTCTTAGAAAGGAACACAATCTGAGAGGCAGCATACTTTAGACCTGCGCCACCACCCATATCTTTCTGAGGCATGTAGGAACCAATCACATCGAACACGTGGTTAGTGATTAGCATAGGTGCCTTCGCTTTCGCCAGCTTGAGAGAAAGCGCACGGAATGTGCCACGAAGCAGCTGGGCACGAGTCATATCTCGTGTATCCTTGCCATCCGCGATATCCGCAATTTCTTTTTCGGTAGAAAGCTGACCGAGCGAATCTAGAACAAAAAGAATAGGCGGACGATCCTCAGATGCTAGATACCGATCAAGAGTTCTGGTGACATGAGTTCGGAATCCCTGCACCGTAGTCTGCTCAGAAACGACGACACGGTTCGTGTCGATGCCACGATCCTTCATCATGTCCTTTGTTACAGCAGCTTCGGTATCATAGTAGAAAACGCCACCATCTGGATTGTCAATCAGAAACTGGCGGACAATACCAAGAACGAAGAAAGTTTTGCCAGTGGCAGACTCACCAGCAAAGGCGGTGATCTTGTTATTAGGGACACCGCCATACAAACTTCCTGTTAGCGCGGCATTGAGTATATAAGAGCCTGTATCAATCGCCCCAGAAAACTCTGAGGAGTGCATCCCATCTTCAGCAATGTGCGTGTCAACATCTCCGATATCCTTAACCATTTGACGAAAAAAGTCACTCATGTATATTCTCCATAATTGTACATGATATTATTATACCAAACTCGAAGCCATAAGTAAAGGGATTATTTCTTCTTTTCTAGCTTGCTAAGACGTTGTTCTAGTTCATCTATTTTGGCTGTGATCTTTGGATACCGCTGGCGCCAAGCATCCTCGGGCTGTTCCAGCCAAGTCAGACCGAACTTCTCCACTAGATAATCCACCATCTTGTCGAACTTAGAGTAACCCCAAAGACCGACTCTGGTTGTTGAAAGATA
>Ga0075461_10000618_pt1 | contig 10236 bp, 8 predicted proteins | sample DEB08_DNA_6_FD_74788 | JGI IMG/M metagenome (GOLD analysis project Ga0075461, IMG submission 74788) | Aqueous microbial communities from the Delaware River and Bay under freshwater to marine salinity gradient to study organic matter... | ecosystem: Environmental > Aquatic > Marine > Coastal ...
ACTGAAAATCGGAAGGTCGGCGGTTCGACCCCGCCCCTGGCCACCGTTGAGTACTGACGCGGCACCCTTTCCCGTCATTGATCGCCGCGTCAATGATGGCTAGGAAGATGCTGGCCGGGGCCGGCGCCCTCCCCGTTGGCGTCGACGATGTCGAAAGCGCCCATCATTCCGTGGTCCTCATGGAACAGAAGATGGCAGTGGTAGACACTTCGACCTGTGTAATCGGCAAAGTGCGTGCGAAATCTCATGTAAGCGTTCCACGGAATCGTCTCCGTGTCCGAATAGCTGCGCATCGGGGCTGCTTTCCGGTTACTCATCTTGTTGGTGAGCGGATCCCAGTCGCCACGTTCGACGACGACGAAATCGTTGACGTGGATGTGGAAGGGATGCTCCTCGTTCTCTGGGGATCCCGCCATTTTGGAGGATGCGTTGCGGATGACCCATTCTTCTGTGGTTCCTAAGCGCACTTTAATGACGTCCTTGAAGGTGAGCTCGTCGAAGATGAGCCCGTCAATGTAGAACTGCGAATCGCCTTCAACGATGTCTTGGCTCAACGTGAGGACTCTACGGTTGGCAATCTTTGCGGTGAGCCAACCTGGTGGATCGGCGAGGTGCGTGGGCACGGACACTGAGCGATCTTGATCACCGGTGATCCGCATTCGCATGAGTGGCCGCGCTGGCCATTGAGCTTTGCCCTGGTCATAGCCCAACTGACGAAGTCGAACGGTGCCGCGGCCGCGCCTTGCGGTCACCAAAACTCCGTATCGCTTCCCGGGAGGCATGATCAGGGTATCGGCCTGCCATGTACGCCAGACCATTGCGCCGTCTTCCTCCACGACGGTGAATTCGTGATCGTCAAGGCCGAGTTCATAGTAGGTCGCTACTCCGATGTTGCCGATCTGCCAGAACTGGGTCTCGCCAGGTCGGATGCTTATGCGCGGGTTGAGCATGCCGTTGACATACAGCTCGGTGGCATCGGTGGACAATGTCGTGTAGTCAGCCCACGAACCATCAGGGCCTAGGCCACCTTCGCGAAGAGCGAGGGAGTGTCTGCGCAGTCCCCTGACCTGCGGCAATAGCGAGGCCCCGCCCTCAACGATGATCAGTCCAGATAGCCCAGACCAAACCTGAGGCCCGCTCTCAGTGTGATAGTGCGGGTGATACCAGAACAGGCCGCCGGGATGGTTCTTAGGGATTTTGACGTCGTACTCGTGGACCTCACCCGGGTCAACTTCTAGGAAGACGTTGTCCTGGTGCCCGCGGGGTGACACGTGCATGCCATGGAAGTGCAGGTTGGTGATGGTGGATCCGTTGTTGATCAAGCGGATTCGCATGCGATCTCCAGGCCGCACCACGAGGGTCGGTGCCGGGAATTCACCGTTGTAGGTGGACAAACCCGCGACGGCTGAGCCGTCAACGATTGCGGTACCGGGGTTTACGACCAGTTGCACGCGCAACTCACCGTTCGCGCTCCGAAGAACCTCACCAATACTCGCTGGCCCTTGATCGGTTCCCTGGAGAGCACGGGCACCTAAGGCACCCAGAGCACCTGTACCCGTCGCCGCGAAGGTCCCGGCTCCACCTGCCAAAACCGCGATCAGTTGTCTGCGCGAAAGATTCATGGCTTGTCTCCGTTGCGGTCCTCACCTACAAGTGCAGTCGCTCGAAACTGACAGGAATTGTCTGAACGCAGTGATTTTCCGACGCGACGAAACCAGCCCAATCTCTTAGAGATCAACGTAGCCGTTAGCGACCTTTGTTGCTTATTGAGCGGCGAAGGACACAACGTTGCGTCCGCAAACAGGACGCTTCTTGATTACTGCCTCGTTGCAGAAGCGAAGGCACTGGCCATTGATCGTGATTCCACAGTTCGATTGACGACTTTGCATCACCGCACTGCACCCCTGAGATTCGCACGGTTTCTTTCTGATGCGCGAGTTGTCCTCTGACATTGGTGCAGCCAGGCGGAAGATCAGCAGTTTGACCCCCGACCCTGGCCACCAAATTCTCCTCACTTGCTGCCAGCTCTCCCCGTCACGGCGGATTGCGGCTAGGTTTGTCACTGCGTGGACGGGGGACAGTCATGGGATCTGTGGCGAGGTTGCTTTGCGCCTCACTTGTCGTTGCCCTGACGGTGGTGCCCTTCGCGGGGAGCACGGCCACTGCGGCAAAGGTCAAGGCAGGCGCCCCCTGTACCAAGGCAAACGCCCAGGTCACCAAGAAGGGCAAGACCTACGTCTGCAAGCGAGTTAAGGGAAAACTCGTTTGGAAGGTGCTCAAACCAGCCTTCGACGACAACTACGAGACCGTCGCCTCAGACCTTGACACGTGCCGTCTCCGAGAGACCAGCAATCAGACTGGCGCCGGGGCCAAGGGCTTCCCGATCCGTGGCACGTTGCCGACGCTCGGTGACGTGAAGATTGCCATCATTCCCGTCGACTTTGCCAATGCGCCCGGGGCAGGCGAGCCGTCCGCTCTCTTCGCCGATGACCTCACCGAGATCAAGGAGTGGAGCGACTTCTTCAGCCGCAGCAGGATGACCTACCGTCCGTATCTGGCGTCCCCCACATGGCTTCGAGCGCCGAAGGGGGCGGAGTGGTACGTCTGCGTCGAGTGCCAAAAGGGCGCCTCGGAATCCAAGCAACCCATGGCCGTGGGACTGCAAGAGCTCGTCGACCTCGCTGACCCAGTCTTTGATTTCTCGGATACAGACTTCGTCTATTTCCTCTTCCCCTACGAAGCGGAGTCGAAGTACGGAACGTCCATGTACTTCCACCAAACGACCATCAAGACCGCCGAGGGGCCTCAGCAAATAGCGGTCTATGGCGAGCGCGGAGGGCATTCACAGCCCGAGTGGAGGCTCACCCGGGTCTGGTCCCACCTCATTCACGAAGCACTTCACTTCCAGGGATGGATCGGGCACGGCCCCTACAACGACACGAGCATCATGACCTACGACGGCGGTCCCTCACAGGCGGTCACCACATGGGAGGCCTTCCTCTCCGGATGGCTTGAGGAGGAGGAAGTGGTCTGCCTCGACGCTGCCTCGCTCACCGGTCCGGTGTACGTCACGATGTCCCCCCTTGACCTCATGGGAGACAGGCCGGTGTCGTTGATGGTGCGCCTCTCCGACGAAGAACTCCTCATCATTGAGAGACGAAGTAGCGGCAGGTACTCCAACTTCGCTACGGCAACCAACTTCGGTGGTCAACTCAAGGACCTCGACAACTTCACGGCGTACCGCGTCGACGTCAATGGCCCATATCAGCCGGTTAACGGGCGGGACTTCGACGAGATTGGTCCGAACTTCTGGGGCTACATCCTGGAGAACGGGCAACTTCGGATTACTCAGTCAATTGCCTATCAGGGCGTCGACGTAAGGGTCATGGGATCTCACCAGATTCGCCTGAGTCTCGCGGGCTAAGTTCCGCTGCCCAACTTCCCCGATCACCACATCTGGACAATGGCGGGGGCATCGGCTTTGCCGGCCGCCACTCCCGCGGCAATGGCGGGGCCGATGGTCGCCGCATCCATGAAGTTCGTCTGCGGGTCAGGATTCGCGATGGCGACATGCACCGCGCTCCCCTGCGACCGCAGGTCGGCAGCCTCACGTTCGGCCGTGCCCGGATTGACCCGCTCAGCGATCCCGAACGACGGATTCACATGCTGCGGTGGATGAGCTTTGAAGTCGAACATGCCGATGATGATCACCGACTTTGCTCCGGCCAACATCTGGGCATGGGTGCTCGACTGGCTGACCCCGCCGTCCATGCAGAGACGATCATCCAGCCAGGTCGGACCGTTGACTCCAGGCAGCGACGAACTCGCGGCCGCTGCCTGAGCGATGGTGATGCCTGAATCCGCCCCGACGATCACTGATTCGCCGGTGTAGCAGTCGGTGCTGGTCGTGTAGTGACCAATGGGCCACGCCTTCAGACCCAGTAGCCGATCGACGGATCCGACGTATTCGTTGTCGGGATCGTTGTGTGCGGCCATCGCGGCGCGACCGATCTCCTGCAGGGTGACCGGCGTGATCTGATCCGTCTGTCCCATGACGTTCTGAGCTCGCAGCTGGGACGGGGCACCGACGGAAATGTCGAGGTCCTTATTTGCGGACGCTGGGTTCGCACCCAACTGCTGCATCGCCTCGGTGAACTCTGCGAGGCGGCCACCCTTGATCACCGCGCCCACCATGGAGCCCGCGCTCGTGCCAATCGTGACGTCGGCTTTGCTGAGGTCGACTCCAGATTCGAGCAGCCCTTGCGCGTAGCCGAGCATCCAGGCGATGAACCACTCACCCCCGCCGCCGAAGGCGACAGCGCGGGCGGCCCCCGCGCCAACAGGTCCGTGAGCCGACATCGTCTCCACGGGCATACGCAACCCCTCTATCGTCATCACGCGAGCCGCGCCACGTCCACGCCGGCAACCTGTCTGATGCAGCCTAGGCGACGGGCGGCCTCCAGGAGTGCGTGTCAGACTACGGCGATGGCGCGAAGGTCCTGCTCTGCCAGATCTCGGTGGTCCGCATGACCGTCCACTACCGGTCATGCAACCTCTGCGAAGCCTCCTGTGGACTGCAGATCACGGTCGAGAACAATCGGATCCTTGACATCCGCGGGGACGTCAAGGACCCGATGAGCCAGGGCTACGTCTGCCCGAAGGGCATCGCCCTCGCCGATCTGCACGAGGATCCCGACCGGCTGCGCCAGCCCCTGCGCAAGCGTTCCGATGGCGAATGGGAACCCATCGAGTGGGACGAGGCCTTCGACCTCGTCGCTGAGCGCCTTCTCGAAGTTCGTCGGCGCCATGGCGATGACTCGATCGGGATGTATCTCGGCAATCCCATCACCCACGGTTGGGCGCCGGTCACCCTTATTCCGCTTTTCCTCAAGGCTTTGCGCACGCGACATCGCTACTCGGCGGCGAGCGTTGACCAGCAACCGCAGCATCTGCTCAGCTACCTGCTTTTCGGCTCGCCGTTGCTGTTGCCGGTGCCCGATATCGATCGAACGGCGCACCTGCTCGTCATCGGGGCGAACCCGATGGTGTCCAACGGCAGCATCATGACCGCACCGGACATGCGTCGCCGCCTCCGTGCGCTGCGCGAGCGGGGCGGGCGCCTGGTGGTGATTGACCCGCGCCGCACCGAGACCGCCGACCTCGCGGACGAGCACCACTTCATCGAGCCGGGCACGGACGTGCTTCTGCTCGCCGCCATGGTGCACACGCTCTTCGCCGAGAACCTCACAAGACTCGGCAAGGCGGGCGCCTACGTCGACGGAGTGGACAGCATCCGCGCCATGGTCGAGCCATTCAGTCCCGACGCAGTGGCGAGCCGAACGGGAATCGACGCGGACACCATCCGCCGAATCGCGCGCGACTTTGCCACCGCGCCCAGCGCGGCCGCCTACGCGCGACTCGGTGTGTGCCAGACCGAGTTCGGCACCACGGCGTACTGGCTGGTGCACGTCCTCAACATCCTCACTGGCCGCCTGGACAGCAAGGGTGGCTGGATGTTCGCCCTCCCGGCGTTCGACCTGCCTGTCATCGGAGCCAAGACGACCGACCTCATCGGCTACGACCGCTGGCGGTCGCGCGTCAAAGGCCTGCCCGAGTTCGCTGCGGAGTTCCCCAGCATCACGCTGGCGGACGAGATCCTCACTCCGGGCGAGGGCCAGGTGCGCGCACTGATCCTCTACGCCGGGAATCCCGTGCTCACCGTGCCGGATGGTCGACGCATGGATCGGGCGCTGGATGATCTGGAATTTTGCGTATCCGTTGATTTCTACCTCAATGAGTCGAACCGGCATGCCGACGTCATCCTCCCCCCGACCGCTGTGCTCGAGCGGGAGGAGTTCGATGTCGTGTTCGGTGCCGTCAGCGTGCACAACCACGTGCGCTTCGGCGAGCAGATCCTTGAAGCGGGACCCGACACGCGCAGTGATGCGCAGATCCTGCTCGAGTTGCTGTGGCGGATCGACGCCGATCGGGTGGGCCAGCGACGAGCCCGGATCGCCCATGCGGTGCGCACGAAGTTCTTCCCGCGGCGGTTCGTCGACGCGGCGCTGCGCGTGGGCCCCTGGGGAGTGCGCAAAGGCCGCCGGGGACTCTCCCTGGCCAAGATCCGCAAGGCGCCACACGGCATGGACCTGGGCCCGCTGCAGTCGGTGCTCCCTCAACGACTCATGACCTCCGATCGGCGCATCCAACTGGATCATCCGGTCGTGCTGGCTGACTGGTCGCGCGTTCGCGCGCTGCTCACTTCAGAGGAGGAGCGAGTGTCCTTCCTCCTTATTGGTCGGCGCCACCTGCGCAGCAACAACTCCTGGATGCACAACTATCCACGGCTGCTCAGTGGGACCAATCGCTGCACCCTGTTTATGCATCCCGAGGATGCGGATCGCGGCGGTCACTCGACCGGGAGCGAGGTCACCATCTCCTCAGGCATTGGCGAGATCGATGCCGAGGTCTACGTCACTGACGCGATCAAGCCGGGTGTCGTGAGCCTGCCGCATGGATGGGGACATTCGGGCAGGGCGAGCGCCGGGCGAACCGCTCAGACCACGGGGGGTTCGAGCGTGAATGACATCACCGACGCGACGAGGTTTGACCCACTAAGTGGCAACGCCGCAGTGACCGGGCTTCCGGTACACATTCGCGCGCGCTAGAACTGGCACACTGGACAGATGACCTGGCGAGTCCTCGCCGTCTCCACGGTGATCATCACGGTGCTGCTGTACATTGTCGGCTCCGCAATATCGGTATCGACCGGGACGTCGTGGTACGCCACCCTGGACAAGCCCGCGTGGCAGCCACCGTCGTGGTTCATCGGGCTCATTTGGCCCTACAACTTCATCGTCATCGCCGTCGTCGGCTCTGTCATCGCGTGGAATGCCGCACCGTTGCGGGTTCTCGTCTTCGTCATCGTGTTGCCCGTGACCGTCGTGCTCGCTATCGCCTGGGCGTATCTGTTCTTCACGCCCCATCAGCTACTCGGATCCGCGATCGCGCTCACCTCAGCCGCGGTGCTGACCGTGCCCCTGACCACACTCGCCTTCAGGGAGAGGTGGTGGCTCGGACTGATCTTCCTGCCCTACCAACTGTGGATTGCGACGGCCGCAAGCCTGTCGTGGGGCTACCTCGCCAAGGCGTCCTAGCGGTTGCGCCGGTGATCAGGGATGTTGATCGGCAGCAGCAATCCGATCGCCCCAGCGCGGAATAGCCCGGGCCACTGCGGCGCCGATGAGCGCGGCCGGGACGAGCGTCCACGTGCCCATGATGAGCCCGATTGCGGCGCCGACCGCCAGGGCGATCGGCCATTTCATCGGGGCCGTAGCGATGACGGAGGCGACTACCCCCACCACGATGGCAGCCTGGATCGACGGTCCGCTGGGGAGGACGAGGGCGATGAGCAAGCCCGCCGCCGCCCCGATGAACATTGCCGGGAAGAACGGTCCACCGCGGAAGCCAGATCCCAGGGACGCGGCATACGCGATCGACTTGAAGACGAGGATCGCCACCACCGTCGCGATGCTCGTCAGGGTGGGCAGTTCGGTGATGAGTTCCTCGCCGGATGTGACGATGAAGAGCACCTCCTCGCCGGTCGCATAGTGCGTCACAATCGCGGAAGCGGCGATGACGAGGGCCGAGCCCACGAGAATTCCGAGGTGCGGTGTGGGTCCTGCCGCACGGGCTAGCAGGGATGCGACGAGGCGAGCTAGTGCAATGGCCACCGTCGCGATGACCGCGACGACGATGGCCCAACCCAACTGGTCGACCTCAATGGCTTGTGGTGCGCCGTCCATCGACATGCCACCCGTGATCAGCGGCACGGCAAAGAGAGCCAGGATGGCTCCCAGCGCTCCGAAGCCCACCACCTTCTTCTGGTCCTTGGCGTCGCCGAACCCGAACCACTTCGCGAAGAGCGTGCCGATCACCGATCCGGTCGCCACGAGCGCGACCTCGGGACCCAAGACGATGCCGCCAAAAAGTGAGGCCAAGATCGCCAGGATCGCGCCGAGGTACTCCCGCGGGGTCAAGGGGCTGACGGCGATGCCGGCCAGTGGAGCGTGACCGGCGTCGCCGATTCGGGTGCGGACGACGTAGACCAGGACCGCACCGATCAACAGCACTCCGACGACGTACCACATGGGGGTGGTCTCCCACGTTGACGGCACCGTCTCCCAAATCAGCGCAATGCCCGCATTGACGATCTCCAGGACAATAGATCCGAGGACCAGTCCCACTACACCAGCCAGCAACATGGCGGGCAGGGGTCGACGGGTGCGAGTGGTCGGGGGGTGCGCCGAGGTCATGGGCCTACCCAATCACCCAAAGATCCACCGCGGTGCCGTGACACCACGGGATACTACGAACGCAATCGCTCCTCGCGGCGACGCTCAGCGGCGAAGAGTGCGGTGGGGGCGTGCTTCTCCGTGTCGAAGAAGGCCTGCGCTTGCACCGCCACCTCTTCGGGCATTCGGATGAGGTCATCACCGGTTGACTGGGCCAGCAACTGCACCTGGGCCGCGCGTTCGAAGAAGTAGAGCCGGAACCACGCCTGCGGCACGTCCTGGCCAATCACCATGACGCCGTGGTTGTCGAGGATGACCGCGATCTGACCTTCACTGATGGCGCTGCCGATGCGGTCGCCCTCCGCCTCGCCACTGGCGAGTCCGCCGTAGGGCAGCCGACCCACCCGGTTGTGGAAGTGCGTCGCATTCTGCGAGAGCCGGGTATCAAGCCCGCCCCGGGTGATCGACAGCGCCGTGGCATAGGGCTGGTGGGTGTGGAAGACGACCCGGGCCTGCGGGTGAGCGCGGTGGCAGCCACGGTGAATCATGAACGCCGTGACATCCCACTGACCTTCGCCCTCGACGATGTTGCCATCGAAATCGACGGTGATGATGTCGTCCGTGGCGATCTCCGACCAGTGCGGACCGTAGCGGTTGAGGAAGAACCAATCATCGCGTGCAGGGTGCACGGCGGAGAAGTGGTTGTCGACACCCTCGTTGTAGCCATGCATCGCCGCGATGCGGAAGGAGGCGGCGAGGTCATCCTTGACGGCGTGAATCGCCTCCGCTGAGACGGTCGTCTGGCCCTGCGTCATGGTCACGCCGCCAGAGTACTCACCACCCCCCTCGCCGAGTGCGCACATGCGTACGCCACATGGGCGAAATGCCCGCACACAAGTGCGCACTCGCGGAGGGGGTCCCGGGGACCTTCAGCCCTATCTGGGATCGCGCAGTCCGACCTAGCGTGGAGGTGTCTCCACAGCAAAGGGGGCCAGACAGTGACACATCAACGAATACTCCGGAGATCTCTCCTCACCTCAGCCGTCGCCGTCGCGGCGATGGCCGTCCTCGCGGGCCCCACCGCGCAAGCAGTGCCCTCGCCAGACAGCCAATCCACCCTCACCAGCGTCTCCGCTCCGGCGATGGATGCCACGGTCGTGACGCCGCGCGCAACACGCACTCGCGTGAAGTCCTGGTGGCCGACAAACCCGATCTACTGGAATGTCAACGTCGCCGCCACCGTCCGCGTCTATCCGATCGTCTACGGTCGCCCTGTCAAGCTCCAGATCTGGGGCTGGGGAGGCCAGTACTGGACCACGATCCGCAAGGTCCGCACGGACGCTCGCGGCGAGGTATGGCTGCCACTCATGACCATGTGCCCAGACTCTCCGTGCACCACCACATGGGACCAGACCTACCGGGTCGTCGTCCCCAAGTGGCGCAACTACGCGGCGAAGAAGGTGACGCATCGCATGCTGCTCGTGCCCTGATAGGCGGCATACTCGGGAGCGGTCCAGTAGCCGCCCGATGAGGAGCAGCCATGTGCACGAACTTCAAAGTCAAGAAGGCACTCGACGGTTCGGTCGTGGTGGGGCGGTCAATGGAGTTCCCGATGGGCATCCCCACGTCGCTTGGGGTCCTGCCGCGCAATCACGCAGGCAAGGGCACCGCGCCGCAGGGGAAGGCCGGCACAGACTGGCAGGCGAAGTACGGCGTCGTGGGGCTCTGTGGCTTCGGCCACCCCCAGTGGCTGACTGACGGAATGAACGAGGCCGGACTGTCGGCGCACTTCCTCTACATGCCTGGTGGCTACTGCACCTACAGCGAGTTCACCGGGACGGGTCGCGAGTTCAGTGAGATGGACGTCATTCCCTATCTGCTCGGCACCTGCTCCACCCTTGACGAGGTCAAGGAAGCGATGCAGGGCGTCACCATCTGGGGT
>Ga0075461_10000644_pt1 | contig 10054 bp, 1 predicted proteins | sample DEB08_DNA_6_FD_74788 | JGI IMG/M metagenome (GOLD analysis project Ga0075461, IMG submission 74788) | Aqueous microbial communities from the Delaware River and Bay under freshwater to marine salinity gradient to study organic matter... | ecosystem: Environmental > Aquatic > Marine > Coastal ...
GTCACGAAGAGATACTGCTTTGCAGTGCCGAAATGCACCCCGAAGCCGCCCCCGAGTTCCAGAAGGCAGCCAAAAGGCTGGCTCAGGCTCGGAAGGCTCTCCTAAAGGTGGTCAAGTTCTACGACGACAAGGCTACTGACTGAGCCGTTGCAGGTCGCTCCGCTGGCCTGTGACGGCCCCTCGGATGAGGTCGTAGGTGCTCTCGCTCTCAAGCTCGCCTGAGATGAACTCGTCGCCTAGCAGGTTCACTGACTTCCAGACTCGGGAGGCAGGGATACCCATTAGGTCGGCTAGCTGAGACACCACGGACCCGGCTGCATTGACGGCGTCCTTCTTTACAGGCCCCTTGATGACGTTTTCAACGACCCTCTGCCAAGGCGTCGCTGGGTAACGGTTGTTCCAATACTCGTCATCGAACCAGACTGTTGACATAAGACGGGTCGCCTCCGAGATCATCGGCAAGCCACCCGTGATCTGCTCGGCTTGCGAGCGCCACCAAAGCTCCCACATGTCGTCGCCGTAGCCGTCGTCATCGTCGTCCCAGTCTTCACCACGGGCGATCTCCGTCGCTGCCGTAGCCAACATGGCGGGCAACATGAGCAGATACATGTAGGAGGAGGCCAGCGCAGCAGCCTTGGCCTGCCCCTTCTTATCTAGATCCAGACGCCTCTGGGTCTCTGCGTTGTTCATCCAGTTGATGAACCAAGACTTGAAGGGGAACATCGCACGGTAGATTGAGCCCTGCGACTCGAAGTTACTGACATCTTCCTTCTCGCCAGCCATCTGCGTCTGGCGAACAATGCTGTCCGCGTAAGCCACGGCGCGAGCCTCGGCCTTGTCAGCCGCGTCAGGCTGCCCGATCATCTCGCGCAGCGCGACCTCCGTCTCTTGGTTGTAGGCCGCCTGCCACACCGCCACGTCTACGTGGTTCTGAGTCCATTGCTGGAGGAAGTAGGCGTAGCGGTTAGACCAGTCTTGGATGCGGTCCCAGACCCCGCTCTCCTGCGTGAGCAGCCTTTGCTGCTGGTTGTAGATGTCGAAGATTTGGCGCTCCAAGCGAATCCTCATCTCGACTGACTTCTCCGCAACCTCAGCGCGAGGACCGTTGCTGAACATGTTGCTCATCAACGCCGAGATGATCCGACGAGCGCCGACTCTACGCATCGGGATGATGAGGCCAGCGTAGTTCTGCAAGGCGTTGCCGATGTTCAAGAACATGATGCCCATGTTGGCGTTCCTCGCCATTGTCAGCATCAAGTCGCCAACTTGGGTGTCGTCGCTCTTGTCAAACTTCTGGTAGGCGCTGCGCCTAAGCCAGCCCTCCATGTTTCGGTATGCCTTGGTCCCAAACTTACGGATGAAGGTCTGCTTAACCTTCCTTCCGCTCACTACCTTGTAGACCTCGGTAACAGGTTCAGCCATATGGATGAACTTGAAGACCTCGGCGGCGTGGTGCTGGATGTTTGCAAGGTTGAGTTCCAAGGGAAGCGCAGCAGGGCCAGTCCGGTCCTTGGTAAAGCTGGGCAAGATCCCGAGCATCCTCGTGGCCTGCTGCTCAATGCTCATGTCCTCGTCTTGAAGACCAGGAGCATCGCTCTCACGCACTGACGCCGTAGATGTGTCGTAGCGGATAGGGATGTAGCCGCCCATGAACTCGACAGCCTCGCCGTCAGGGAACTGGACCGAGAACTTTTCGCCCTCAATCGTGTCCATCTCGTAGTGGCGTAGGCGCATCATCACCTGCTGCGCCCGCCCGAGCATGTTGGCCCCGCTCAACTGCTTGAAGGTCTCCTGCATGAACTCGAAGTCCTTGCGAGTCAGGAGACCTTGACGGATCTGCTCTTGGAGGAACGTCTTGACCTCCAAGTCTGCCTGCTCCATCGCCTCATCCAGTAGCTCAGGGTCAATGTCTTGACCGATGTAGCCTCGAAGCAAACGCTGACGGTTGCTGGCGTTGCCGTAGTAGTGCATCGCCAAGTGGATCAACTGAGACTTGACGTTGCGACCGTTCTCTCCGATGACGACTCGGTTCCCGTAAACGGTCAGTTCTAGCTCGCGAGCACCGCCAGGGATCGTCAGGTCTAGAGCGCGAAGCCGGTTGCCGAAGTCTTCCGCGAACTCCTTAAACTCTTGGCGGTAGCGGTTGCCCGCGTCCTTGACCATGCGGAACATCTGGGTCCAGATGCCTACCTTGCCCCCATCTGCACGTAGGAACAGGTGCTCGAACCGGATGAGGTCTGCGAAGTAGTTTCGGATCTTGCCGAAGATGCTCTTCTTGCCGTCCAGATCCTTGGTGCCGTCCTTGACGTTGCTCTCCAAGGTGCTGGCGGCCTCGTCTTGAGCAGCCTCAACACGCTGGCGCTTCTCGCCGATCTTAGTCTTCAGCTTGTTCTTCGCCCGCAACATCATCCTGGCTGACAGCAGGCGCAGAACACGGATGTCGCCCAGAGTCAGGTGCTCCATCGGCTTGCGCCGGTCACCGACTCGCGGCTGCGCGATGTCCTTCCCAAGCAAGGACGCGATGTTGCCGCTAACCTCCGCTGCAAACTCGGGGTCTTCCTTGACGAACCGGGCCAGTGCTTCGTTGGCATCAAAGTCTACGTTGCCGATACCCAAGCGAGCCAGCACAGCACGCAAGGCTTTCATCACCGTCACGTCGTAACCCGCCGAAGCTAGGGCCTTGTCAGTCCGGTGCTTGAACGCACGCTTGTTTGACTCAATCAGGCTTCGCACTTCCTTGCGAGCCTTCAGGCCCTCCACGATCATCTGCTCGTTGACCAACTCCTGGCGCTTGGCAAAGGCAGCAGCCTCCATGTCGCCGTCCTTCAACGCCTTCAAAGCCTTCTTGCGAGCGCGAGCAGCGGCGCGCTTGTAGGCCACGATGTCGATGTTGCCGACCGGGGTCTTCTCGATCAGCGCCTCCGCGATCCTCTTAGCAAGCTCCAACTCTTGCTTACTGCGGCGACCGTTCTGAAGAAGGAACTTCAGTTCGCGAGCCACGACCCTCTGGCGGATCTTGTTGTGGACCGCAGCGTGGATGTTCTCCTGCTGCACAATCGGGTCCATCAAGGATGTGTGCTCGTTAAGCAGCCTTTGGTTTGTCCGGTGAAGAACCTCCTCCTTGATGTTCCTGTGCGTAGCCAGAGCTTCCAGCATGGCTCGGTTACTCTCGAAGCCGAACATGCCGCGCACCTTCTCTAGCGTCACGCCGTTCTTAGAGGTCAAGCCTCGGCGAGCCAGTTGGCTGTAAAGGTCAGGGGCTACTGCCTTGACGATAGCCGCGTTCAACTTCCTTGATATCTTGGTCCCTTCAGCGGAGGGGAGATTGACAGGCTCAACCGTTCCGTTCTCGCTTTGGTAAGTCCCCTTCCGCATCCAAGACACGAACTGGTAGACCGATTCAACCTCGACTTGAGCTTGGACTTCCTGCCGGATCTCCTTGGAAATGCGCTGGAGTTCACCGCGCTGCTTCTGAGCCACCAGCGCGTAGGCATTCGCGAAGGTCTTGACCTCCTTCATGCGCTGGATCGTTAGTTCTGCTGTGGCCTCGGTCAGCGCGTCTTTGAACTCTCTTTCGTATTCGTCGTATTCGTCGGCGTCGCGACCGGAGTCCGTCCACTCCTTCTTGGTCATCATCATCGCGTCGAGTTCGCTCTCATCAAAGAACGCCTGCACGTCGCGCTCGGCTGACATCATGCGCCCGAAGATGGCGCGGACCTCGTCGGTCAAGCCAGGAAGAGGACGGCTAAACTCTTGCTCGTAGTCTTTCTGGAAGCCCTTGACCAACTCCTCGAACTTGCCTGCGATGTAAGACAGCAAACGGCGGAACACGCCGCGAAGCTCACGACTAGGAGCGACGCCTTCGTAGAGGTAGGTCTCGAAGGAGACCGCGACGGCTTCGTGGAACGGGCGACGCTGGTCGGTGGTCATCGCGCGCCACTCGGTCAGCGTGCCCTCAAAGCCGGACCACTTCAGAAGACGCTGGATGTCGTCCAGCATCTGCTTTTCCAGCGCCGTCGCCTCGTAGCCTTCTTGCGCCAGCTTGCCTTCGATGTCGAGGCCGATGGTCGCCATCAACTCCAAGTTCCAGTGCATCAACTCGTGCATCAGAGTTGTGGGCTTGGCGTCGGGGTCGAGCAGGATCTTCTGGATGGCGTCCGTGCCCTCGAAGGAGGCGGTGCCTAGGGTTTTGCGCTTCTGGTCGCCCTCGCCTGTTCTGCTAAAGAGAACACCGTCCGGTGAACTGACTTCTTGGATAACAGAAGTGTCAAAGACAACGATTTCTTCCCCAGTCTTAGAAAACCCGGGAGATCCTGCGCTGTCTTTCATGCGAAAGATCATTCCTTTGTAACCAGCCGCCTCAAGTACTTCTCGTTTTGCCCTGGATACTCCTGCTTCAAAAGTTTCTGGCCCTCCTCGCTGTCTAAGAAGCTGTTTAAACTCCGAATCAAACTTCTCGTTAATTGCTTCTTCGATTTCAGCAACAGGGTTTCTGTAGTCGTAAAATTGAGAAGTGTCGATGTCTACGGTGTAAACGTATGGCTTAGGCTTGTACCCAGGGATTCGATCACGCCCACTAAAAGCTGGCTGTGCGTATTGTTTGGCTTGGCCTTGATCTTCGGTGAAGTAAATGCCTCGCGGCCCATAGCCATAGTCTGTTGAGCCAATGTGTCTTTCGTTAAAGAAATCACTGAGCATTTCTTCGTTAACGACAAGCGGCCCCTCTTTCTTAGTTTCATATACGACAAACTTTTCGCCGGTCCTTCTGTCAACCTTTGTCCTTGGAGTCTTAACTATATCCCGGCGTCGCAGATAGCGGCCAGGAGGAGATTTTTGGGACTTTGCTTCTTGATAAGCCTCTTTTGCTTCTTCCAGGCTTTTTAGAGTTTTGCGTAGAGCCTTTGTCTGAGGGCTGTTCCGAACAGTTTGATAAGCCTCACTCTTCAGACGATCTCTGCGACGGAAGATCTCTTTGCGCTTTTCGTAGAACGATTGGCTGCCATCATCTTCGAGTGCTTTTCGTTCTTGCTCTAGTTTGGCTAGATCGGATTCTAGTTGCTGGTTCGTCTCCTCTCGGAGCCTCTCTTCTGCTTCGCGATTCTTTTCGTGCGCGGCTCTTGCTTTGTCGATGTCGGCTTGCAGTTCTTTGCGTGCGACATCCCACTTAGCCAACGCATCTCGAACGGCTTTGTTGAAGTCCTCAAATCTTCCAGCCGTGCCGTGGTAAGCGCGAACAACATTGGGTCGCGGCGCTTCGCCCTCCTTGCTGTAGAGGATGCCAGGGTCGGCGCTGAAGTCGCCCGCGTTCTGGGTGGACTTGATCTGGTTGGGGTCGAAGGCGACGTATTCAACTTCTCCAATTATAGCACCGTCATGCCCTTGCTCTTCCGCTTCACGCAGAGCCTTGGCTTGCTCCTCAAGAGATAAACCCCTAGGCACTATCGCTGGATTTTTGATCGTCACATAGGCGGGTATAGTTCTCCCACCCTTTTCTTGACCGCGAGAGCCTTCAGTAAAATATGAAGAGGGGGTCGAACTAAAAAAGATGCCACCTGATCCTGGCTCGCGGCCATAGGTAAACATGCTTCCTTCGGCCTGCCGATCAAACTTAGAAAACTCTGCGGTTGTCGCGTGGTAAACCACTAGCGGCTTACCGTCCGCATCCACCACCTTGCTGTCTCCGAACCAGCGCACGAAGTTCTGGTAGACAGGCTTGCCGTTGGGAGCGACGCGGTCCCCGAACCGCTCCTTGGCCCAGGCTACGTTCTCAGGCGTGTAGTCCGACTCTGTGAACGTGTAGTCCGAAGGCTGGTCGAACGATGCGTAAGACTCAGGCGCTGCCTGCTGACCCTCCAGACGCTGCTGCACGATCTGGGGCAGGTGCTTCTCTACGAACTCTCGCGGAGAGATGTTCATTTGGAGAGCCCCGCGCCGGATAAAGCCCATCAGCACGGCAGCGTTAGCCGCTGCGTTCATCGTCTGCGCTGCGTCTGTGCCCTTCAGGACGACATCTAACTGCTGGCGCATCTCCTTGCGGACTTCGCGAAGCTCGCGCTCAAACGCTTCCAACTCCTGAAGTTTCTTAGCAGCAGCCTCACCCTCTTCCTTCACGACCTTATCGCGAATGAGGTCAACCTCCTTAGCTTCCCGCTGAGTCAGGCCGTTCTCCTCAAACGCCGTGTTCAACAGAGCAGTATCTCTGAACTTGGTGTTGTCAAAGGCTGCGCCCCACTCAGACTTGGTCAGTTCAACCTCGCCGTCACGTTCTGCGGCCTCGTCGATCCTCGCCATCAGACCAGGGCTGTTGGCTTCAACCGTGTCGCGGACCTGCTGCTCCGTAACATCCGTCTGCTCTGCTAGCTCAGAGATTGCCTTGTTGAAGTCTTGAGCGCGAACGTAGTAGGTAGAGTTCAGCGTGTCTGACTCACCAGCCTCTGCCTCAACTTCACGCTGGGCCTCAGGAGCCTTGCTGCGTCCACGGATCTCGGCAGCCTTCTTGGCTTGCTCGTAGTCGTAGTTGGCGTTAGCCACCTTGATGTTGGTGTTGATGACCCGCACCCCGGTGGGCACACCGGCCATCAAGACCATGCCCTTGAAGGTGTGGTTGAAGGCACGCCAGAACGACTCTTCGTATTCAGGCTCGTAGAGGTTGTCGGGCCGGTAAAGCTCGGAGGCAATGCGCTTGGCGCGCTCTTGAAGAACGTCTTGGACGCCTTCGGTAGTAGCCTCACCAACCGCTCCGCCTAGACCTTGACCTACAATCCTTAGCGTCATGCGAGACGCTGCTTCTCGGGTCAACAAGCCCTTGCCGCGCTTCTTGGCGATCTCCTTGATGAGACCCTTGATGGGGGCGGTAGCCACCTTGAGACCAATCAGGTCCGCCCCGGCGATGACTGAGCCGTAGCCGATAGCGATGTCTCTAGCTTCAGCCGGGGTGATAGATCCCTGAAACTCGCGCAAGAGTTCCGCGTAGAGGTTGCCGCCCTCTAACTGGAAGCTCGCCGCGTAGGCAGCCGCGCCCGCCACGTAAGGCGCAGCAGGCGGGAAGACGGCTCCGGTTACTCCGCCAGCAACCGCCGAAACCCCCGCTGTCTCCACCAAGGTTCCGGCTAGCTCTACCGACGAAGCGATAAACCCTGGGTCGCTTGCCATGTAGGCGCTGGCAAGCTCTTGAGCACGCTTCAGTCGCTCCCTCTCGTAAGGGTGCAGATCGCGGACCTCTAGCATGGCGCGGGTTCCGATCTTGCCCGCGAAGACGGTGTCCCGAGACACGCGCCAAGCGTTCGCCATCTCGTTAACCAAGCCCTCCGTCTCAATGATGTTGCCTACATCATCGCGAGCAATCTGGACGTAGTTGCGGTCAGCCAGCTTGGCTGCAAGCGTTGGGTGACGCTGCACCCAGTTGGTGTTACTGAACGTGTCGGCCAAGAAGCGAGCCTTGGCTTTCTCAACGTCAAGGCTAGGGTCTACCCCTGCCGCTTGTAGAGTCTTGAGTTCCCGCGACTTCTGAGGGTCTTGCTCTTGAGGCTCTAAGAAGTTGGCGCGAATCTGCTGGGGAAGACTGGGCGCTTCGCCAAACAGGGGAGGAGACCCTACAAAGTCATTCATCGCCCAGCCTCCACCGCTTGGGGCTCTTGCCCTTCTTCGGGATAAGGTTGCGGAGTCCAATACTTGTTTCTAGTCAAAGTAAACAAAGGGTCGCCGCTGCGTGCGGACGCAAAAGTGGGGTGCAGTCTTAGCACTTCCTCAAAGGACTCGTCCGTCAAACCCCGTTCCTTAAACTCGTTGCGTAGCGGGCCGAACTCGTTTCTGTAGCGGTCTTCTAAGAAACTGACTCGACCTGGGTCTGGCAGTCCTGGCCTGCCACCACGATAGGCACGTCTGGCATCAAGAACCCAACCATCGTGTTCGATGTCCCTGTTGATGGACGACCAAAGTTCACGCTTCAGTTGATCCTGTCGCTCTGCTTTTGTCAGAGATTCAGTGTCACGCAACTGGATCTCTTGAGCGATTTGCAACAGCCGGAACTGACCGGCTGGAGAGTCAATATCTAAGGCTGCTCGCTGCGGCAACGGGGGGTACGCCTGCATGGCACCTGCGACAGCCATCGTTGCAGCCATAGGCTGTGGCAAGCCCATCATTCGCATCGCGGCGCTGGTGTTCCTCGCTAGATCAAGTTCTCTTTGGCGATTCTCAGCCAGCATGGTCGCTGGCATGTTCTCTCTTACAAACTCTTGGGTGGCCGCCTCAAAGATTGTCTGCTGACGCTTGGGGTCGTCTGGCTCACCGACCACGCGGTAGGTCGTCATGTAGCCCTCAAGGGTGCTAAGAGTCCCAGCGGGAGTCGCTGCAATGGTGGCAGCCTCAATCTCGGAAGGCCGCGCTAGCCAAGTGTTGATCTTGCGAGTCTCTCCTCCGACCTCGTAAGTCCTGATCCCGTCTTGCCACGCTTCACTGCGCGCACGCTCCAGCAAAGCCTCGCCCTCAAGGCCAGTATCTAGAGACCTAAGCTCTCGGACCTTCTTGTCAAAAGCCTGCTTGAACTCTCGGGTGCGATCCGACTTTAGGCCAAGTGTGGCGGTTGCAGCCTCCTTGACTGTGTCGCTGTCGCCCATCTTGGCTTTTTCAATGACGCCAGCCCACTGACCTCCAAACCAATCAGTAGCGTATTGCTCAACGTCTGTCGCAGTCGATAGACCTTGTAGCTCCTCCTCTACGTCCTTTTGCTCTCCGTATTTAGATCGCTGGCCGATCTTGCGAGCCCAAGCCTTCGCTTCTGCCTGAGTTGCGCCAGCGCCCAGAGCGTCTTTGAAGACAAGCATCAGGTCTTCTCGCGTTCTAATCCTAGATGCTATCCCTGCAATGCCGGTGTCGTTGTCGTAAGCGGCTTGGTATGCACCCCACTTCAAGGAATCTCCCTGATCTGATGCCTTGCCGTCAGAGACACGGCCAACCCAGCCTACGAAGTCGTCTAGCTTTCTAGCGCCGTCAAGCGAGTCCCGCGTGGCTTGACTGATTTTGCCATCCCGCATGTATTCGCTTTTCGCGGCTTCCTCAATTTCGTTGGCTGCGATACCGCTGAGAGTTCGTTGGCGGTCAAAGACCGTCGCGGCTCGTTTCTCAACAGCCTCACGTTCTGCGGCTGTCCACTCGCCTGACGTAAACTTGACCTCGGCGTCCTCAAACGCATCGCTGGCAGACTGGTAGCCATCCACAGTCCTCATGGCCCAAGTGTTGAGGCTGAGGTTCTTGGCCTTCTTCTTAAGGCTGGCGCGAGTGCTCTCAAACATCACCGCGCCTACAGGCTGCTTCTCCGCTTCCGCCGCAGCCTTGGCTTCCTCGTAGGTCTTGCCGCGCATTGAGGCTGGGCCTTGCGCCGCAGACATCGGAGACTGCTCAAAGACCTCGACCGCTTGCAGGAACGCAAGAGCATCTTCCGGTCGGTCGCTGTCGGCGTAGTGGTTGAACAGGTCGTTGACCAGCTTGCTGGTGTTCTCTAGGACGTGGGCATCCAGCCGCTCGTCGCTGTAGCCCAAGCCCTCCGCTTCCTTCGCCAAGTTCTGGCGCAAGCGCATGAACAAGGCCACCGAGTTGGCTCCTAGAGGCTCAGACCGCAGAGCGTCTTCCAGCTTGATGCGCTCGGCTACAACCTGCTGCTGCTTGTATTCAGCGGCTGCACCCATGTAGTGCTCTTGAGCACGCAGGTCTGTGCGGGCTCCAATCTTGTCGAAGATCGGCATGGCAGCAGCCCGCTGCATGTCGTTCATCAACATGCCGCCTGCGTTGTCACGCAGTTCTTGGACCTGCTGCTGGAACGCCGCGAGACCGTCTACGCCATCCTTGCCCTTGAGTTGCCGATACTCCAAGAACGCCTTGTTGACGCCGTTCTCGAAGGCGTTGGTAGCCTCCATCGCACGGGCGTCGTTGACCTTGTCCTCGATCTCTAGCCCGATTTGAGAGACGACTTGCCCGATACGCTCCATCCGAGCGCCGCGCTGCATCGACTCCTGCATCTCCATCGGGCGGCCCCCGTAGGCCACAACCCCAGGAGCTT
>Ga0075461_10000651_pt1 | contig 10017 bp, 13 predicted proteins | sample DEB08_DNA_6_FD_74788 | JGI IMG/M metagenome (GOLD analysis project Ga0075461, IMG submission 74788) | Aqueous microbial communities from the Delaware River and Bay under freshwater to marine salinity gradient to study organic matter... | ecosystem: Environmental > Aquatic > Marine > Coastal ...
ACCAATGGCTCCGTCAACTTCTGAGTAGGCCCTTGTTAATGTGGCCATCTACTGTCTCCAATGGCCGCCAACGATAACCTGAAAGCTACCTGCGGTGGCCGTACTATCAGTAGAAGCTAATACTCTTATATACCTATAGGCATTATTTACTGCACTTGTCATAGTGACAGCAGTACCACCCAAGGTAGAATTTACAGCTAAGATTGAAGTAGGAATTTCTACCCACTGATTAGCAGTATTAGTTGCACTAATATAAGTTTCGTTTAATGTTCCCTGTACTTGAAGATCAAGACAAGCTATTGCAGTATTTTGATTTAATATCTGCATACAAAATTTGTCCCAACCGGAAACATCAATAGGCTTAGTAATGACTGAAACAGTAGAACTGTTTGTTGCCGCATTACTAATATATTTCTTTGATCTATAACTCATCTTTACCTCTTAGTAATCTACGTCACCGTAAATGCTTTTAACTCTTCTGGGCCTTTGTACTTGCCTGTCTTCGCAATAACTTTTTATTTTATTCATCTGTTTGTCATACTCTATTGTAGCAAACATAGGGTCAGCTTGTTCTTGAATGAGGGCCAATCTATAAATTCCATAGACAAAGACATTGTGATACTCGTTAGGAATTTCTGACTCTCCATCACTCGCAGTAACATCTATTAACCTCTTAACATAATATACCTGAATAGCACTAGCATTGGTATAGGCAGGTGTATCTGTTAGGACTAATTGAGTCCCTTTTAAATAATACCCACCACCACCAATAGCGATTGAACTCCCCAATTCTGAGGAAACAACACCTTTATTATTTATAGTTACAGGTTTTATTTCAACTGGATTAGCATCCCTAGCATCCTCTACTCTTCTAATCTTGATAGTTCCACTAGGAATTTGATAGCCTGCACACCCATCTGTTATGTTTAGAAATGTCTGAGTAACAAAGTAGTCTTCAAAAGATTGAACCATTAGGTTTTGCACTTCTTCTTGAACCATGTTGTAGTATTTGATTAGCGTAGAGTCTTTCCAAAAAGAGCTAGTGTTATCAGGGAAGGCCCTTGTTTGATCTAACTCTTCATTTAATAATGCTCTAGCTTTATCAATAGCTTCTATTAATAACATTACTTCCCCTTGTCAGGGCCTAAATACCCTACGGCATTTTGCCCACTTCTTAGGAATGTTCTTTTGGTTGTGCTACTTTTAATGTCTGGTCTTACCCATTTATTAACTACTTTCTTAGAATTAAAACTTGGGTATCTACTATTCTTTTTCTTGTAAGTAGTTACTGCTCTAGCGTTTTTGATATTCCACATGTCTCTTGCCATGTCGTAAAACTCTCTACGCTGTTTCTTTTTGTCCTCAACAAACTTCATCTGCATCCTTCTATCTTGTTCAAGAAGGTGGTTACGAACCTTGTCTAGTCTCCAAGAATCTGACCAGTAAATCCAAGCTAGTATTCTTTCGTCTAATGGGCAAAAAATCCGAGGGGCATGTGAGTCGTAGATAGACCAAGTAATAGGAGTGATTAATGCCTCTCCTACTGTTTGTTTTCTCCACAACTCAAACCACTCGTTTCTATTATTCCACTTAACAAATAAATCTTTGTCGTAGGTTTGAATCTTCTTCACGATATTTCTATCGGGAGTCATCATGCTTACCTCACTGATTTATGCTTTCTAGGAATATATCTTACGTTTACAATTGCCGCAGAGAAGTTTGATGAACCTGAAATATTAAAGCTCATCATAAGTCTTTGCCCTGCTGTAAGTGAGTTATTAGCACTTGGAGTGAATCTAACTCTAGCACCTGCGGTTAAAGTAGCTGTCCAGTCTGCCGCTAATGTAGAGGCCGTAGCATCTGCAAGAAACAAACTAACTACTGGTGAAGTAGTTACCGCTTGGTTTTCAGCATTGTAAAGATCAACTCTTTCAACTTTACAATCATAAGGAGCAACAAAAACTTGAAACTCTCTTGATGCTGTAACGTCACCAAGAACAACATCTGAGTGAAGTTTCATTCCTTCTGAATTGTAATCAATGTTTTTAATTCTAATCATAGTGTCACCTTTGTTATAAAAGGGGGAGTTACCCCCCTTATCTCCTAATGATTAATTAGAAGTCTGTTTTAATGTCCCTAATCATTACTGCTTGTCTTGGGTTTCCATTGATACCTAAGTTCATGTAGCAACGAATGAAGGCCTCGAAAGCATCCTGATTTTGTACTCGGTTTAAGATAGCCCCGTCTAAGTCGGCAAACTTAAAGTCAGAGAGTTTGAACATGGCTAGAACATCTCTCTTCATTACTAGAAGGGAATTGTATGGAGCTTGTCTATCTTTTACCATAGGAACACCATTGTAACTTAATGAAGTAAATCCGGCATTACCAATGTTACCTGCGTAACGTCTGTCACCTGCAATAGACTCTTGGAAAGCAGTAATAACTGAATGATGCCCCCAGATAATATCTGGCTCTGCACCACCTTCTGTACTGATTTTATCAAAAGCTGTTTGCATTAAGTGACCGTCGATCACTCTTTCAACTGACGAGTTACCTAGAACAATAGCGTTCCATCCAAGGTTAGCACCCCTGTTTACGTTCATAACTGCTGAACCAAGGAAACCAGTAGATGAAAAGATGTTTGTTGCAGAGAAGTCATCAATAAGACCTTGAATACCTAATAGCTCAACACCTGAACCACCTGCACCACCATTGAATAGGAATGAAGCAGAAGTAGCGGCACTCATACCACTAACGGCCTCTACTGTATCACCAGTAGTAGCAGGGTTAGAAGATAGAGAGAGTGCTTTAATAGTTGCTGAACTAAAAGCAGTTTGTGGTGAAGCTACTGTACCACCGTCAATTAATTGACCGATGTATAAGTATCTCGCACCCGGATGACCAGGAGCAAAAAATCTGTTTTGAACAGTGATTGCTGAACCTGTACCTGCGGTAGAAGAAGTAGCTACTCTACATAGTCTCCCATCTCCGTATCCCCAAGTTTGTCTTCCTAAATCGTTTACAAGGTCAGAAGTAACTCCGGCCATTTCCTCTTCCATGGCAGTAGCAAAAGCATTTTTACCTGCTTCTAATACTTGACCTGTAAGTTGAATACGCCCGTATTGGTAAGTAGCAGTAAGTCTAGCTTCTGCATAACCTTGCTGACCTGCGGTTGGGAGAGTCCCACCTTCTGATCTAGCACCAACACCTGAGTTTCTTGATAGTTTTACTGGCCATCTGACGTGTCGTCCTGACCATTCTTTAGCACTCATGTCTAATTCTTTGAAAGCTACTACTTCGTTATTAACTGTATTTCTGATAGCACCTTCATAAAATTCTTTGAGCACCTGATCGTAGTTTGTTAAACTTTGTGCCATTTTAATTTCTCCTAAAAGTTAAGACCATTTAAGAAGGCCCTCGCCTTCTGACTAGCCTCTTTTAAATTCTTTGGTCTGTCTTCTTCTGCAATGACTAAGGGGCTACGTCCCATTGGTACTGCCTTCCTAGACTTTGCTTTCTTTCTCTCAATGATCTCATTGAGAGATGACTTAACCAAAGAAAGGTTGTCGTTATGAGACTTCTCCATCAAATCTTCAAGAGAGGCCTCGGGGTAAACAATATGCCAACCTTTTACCGCTAGTAAGTCTGCTTTAGGATATTTAGTTTTCAATGTAGATAACTTTGCTTCCTTTGCAGAATTTTCCTGTGTAGTTCTTAGTGAGCCTACTTGTTGATTCAATTGTTGAATCTGCTGTTCAAGTGACTTCACATACTTTGTCGAAGGTTCATCGTATTCGATTTCATAATCATCATTCTTGTTAGCCTGAGTTACTTGAAGTCTAGTCTCATAGTTCCTTGTTAAGTCCCTGAGCTTTTCTTCGTAGGCCCTTTCTAACTCACTCATCTGAGTTTTGTAGGACTTAGCTTTCTCATTAACTTCTTTGAAACGACTATATGGAACATTCTGTTCTAATTCCTCAAGATCATTTTCATCGTAATCGACTTCTGTTTCTTGAGTTTGCGTTTCGTACTCGAATCCCTCTTCCGATGACGAATCGGGCATAGCGTTTAACGTCGTGTTGTCGGGAGATACGTTCTCCTTCGGTGGTCTTTTTGCGGCCATAATTTTTCCTTTGTTAAATATTTTTACGTCTTTTTACGCCCATGACGAAGGCGATAAAAGGTCTTATATGGGGTTGGCAGAATTGGAAACTAAGTCCAAAAGATGTATGTGTATTTCTATTAATAAATAAAATTACAAAAAATGCAATAGGGCCTTATGCTCCTTGTGGTCTTTGGCTACCGTAAGGTGTATTAACTGCCGCTTGATTGGTTTGCTCTACTGGTTCCCCCTGATTAGGTAGGGATTGAAGTAGAAATTGCATGTGCTGTTGGAGTATTCCAAGGGCCAATTGCTTTCTATCAAGAGGCAATCTTAAAAACTCAGGAGTATTAATCCATTCAGATAGCTTTCTAAAGTGAGTAGCATGATCTTGATATGGAGTAACTTCTGGTTGAGCACCGTCTTTAATCTGTTTAATCTCTAGTGCTACCAAGTCTTCTTTCTTTTCTACTGCTTCTAAGAGGCTATCAACATCTCCAAACCTGTATGCTTTAAGGAATTGAACAGGGTCAGTGATAATTCTCCTATCCCAAAGGTCAACTAATCGCTGTTGTTTTGCCCCTCTAAAGTCAGGGAATAGGGATTCTATTTCTATATGAACATCTGTATGGTGCTTGAAGTCTGTGTTTTGCATCCACATATAACCCATGGCATCGCCTTCACCCATGATAAGAATTTTTCTAGGTTCAATATATTCTTCATTCATTAGTAGTAGGTGAGTGTTTGCTACTTTGGTCATACATCTTGCTAGTCTTTTAAGGATAGGGCCTATAATTTCATCGGATACTTCTGATAAAACTTCTATAGCTACGGCCGCAGTAACACCCGGTGGTGGAGTAACACTACTCTCTCTTTGTCCACCAACATCTCTAAAGTCGATGATTAACTCTCTAGCTAGTTCAACAACATAGTTAGGCATAGGTGCTATAGCTAATTGTTCAGGCTTAGGTACAGCAGGGTTTGTTTCTACAATCTCACCCTCTTCATCCGTTAAAGCGTCCTCTTGAAGTTGAGAGCCTTTAGCTACCCACCATTTAGGATTGGCCATTAGATAACTTGATCTTAATTTCTTTTGTCTTAACCTGTTATATGCCTTTTGAATGGACATTAATCTTTCAATTACTGATTGTCCCCAAAAGTGCTGACCATCTGTTCGCTCTTTAAACATGGCAAAGGGATAAATATTATCACCATAGTCATTAGGAAACTCATCAATTAAAGCTAATTGATCTTGGATAACCACAACAACTAGACCATTCTCATAATCATCATTAGGCCTAATCCACATAGTTTTACATAATACTTCGCTATTAAGATTATCCTTGGCCTTAGAGCTACCCTGTTTTACAGAGGCCGCAATAGGAGTAGATAACCTAGCTACTATCTTTTCATATTCTGATCTATCACCTGTAACTTCATTAGTGCTTGATAGCTTTAGTTTCCCTCTAAGGTGAGGATAATACTTATAAACTTCTGTAACAGGTTTCCATGATCTCTCAATTATGTAGGGTTGCTCTTTAATTGTAGGAATACAATCATTAGCAGGGATAAGATTAAAAGCTGATATACCCTTAGACTCTACTTCACCTAACCATATAGTCTCTTCTTTGGGCTTCATATCGTTACCGATAACTAGCTCATCCTCTTTCCCATAGACTTCTCTACTTATCTTATCGCCACAATGAGGATTCCAAAGCGATCTCATAAAAGAAGTTCCATTAATAAGACACATCATTACAAGTGCCTCGTACTCTTCTTCCATGTCAATCTTTCGCCATAGGTGCATTAAAGCATGACCTGAATACTTAGCTCCATTAACATCTTCTTTGTCGTTAGTGTTAGGAACTACTTTAGGTGCAGGCCTATTCTTAGTTAGCTTTGCTAATCTTGAGTCAACGAATGATGCTATCCTGTTAATGGTTAGCGGTTGAATCATTGTCTTAGGTATTTCTATGTTACCTGTTCTCTCATTATAGATTAAATGCTGATAACCTTTGTAATAAGCGAAGTTAAGAGTCCATTGAAACTCATACTTTCTTCTTGCTTGCATACCATTATAGTGACAGTCGTTTACATATCTAACCCATTCTTCTTCTGTCTTAGGTAGGTACTCGTCTTTGTACTTAGGCTTAGGGATTTTAGTTTTTTTATCTTTAGAATGGGCCATTTAAACTCCAAGGCTATAATTCTATATGATCTGGATGCTGACTAAAGATTCTTTTATTTTGGAGAACTAGATTTTTTTGCTCAAGTTCTTTTGAATAATAAGTTTCAAAGTCTCTACTCATAATTCTATCTAAAAGAGTTTTTCTTTCAAGATAGTTTCTTATTTCTGAGAAAACAATATAGGCCATTAAAAAGAATAATCCAATTTCACTACCAGTCATAGGTGCTCCTTACTTTTCTACGGTTAAATGAACGTGCCTCTTTCCACAATTTCTCTTCATTCATGGATAGTTGCACTTTTTTTTCTGTTTTGGTTGGTCTTTTATCGCTAGGGAAAACAATTCCTACCTGTGATTTAAGGGCATCAAGAACATCGTCGTGTTTTCCGTAGGGGTGTTCGCTTATTTGCTTGTATAATTCTGTTTGATCTTTTTTAATGTAGAGTTTTTTCCCTTCAATGATGGGTTGAAGACTTCTAATTCTGGCCTCTTTAGAAATTCTGGTAGAAGTTTCTAAGTCTCTTATGGGAAAGAAGAAATTTTCCTTTTCCATCTTGTCAAATAGAGCGTGTTTAAGCATTTTTTCTAGGGCAAACTTCTCCATTGCTATAGTCATTAGTGGTTCGTAGGTTTTTGCTAGTTTAACTATTAGTTCTACTAGCTCACTTGGTTCTACTTTTATGTTAATGGCCTCTATTATGTACCAGTTTCCTAGGTAATCTACGCCATTGACAATAATACCTGTGTAATCTGAGCGAGCTTTTAAGGAAACCGCAGGATCAACGGTAATAAAATAGATTAATCCGTCGGGTGCTTCCTCGTAAAACTGAACATCGTTGATATTAAAGGTGTTATTGTCCCCTGACGTTAGCCTATTTAGGTATTGAGCGGAGAAAATATAGCTACCTTGGGTTTTTCTTTGCTGATCTAAGAAGTCTTTAGAGAGAATTTCTGGCATTGTGGGATTGCCATAGTCATCGGTTGCTTGAATTACCCATGAATCAACGTGATCATACTCAGGCCCATCGGGATCAAGTAGCCATCCATAGAGTTCATAGTATGCCCAACGTGTTCCAATAACTATTATAGTACCACCGGGGTCAAGGATAGATAGAAGTAGCTTATAATGGTCAATTGTTTTTTCAATTTGTTCAGTGGTGCTAACATTCTGAGAGCTAACAACGTCATCTAAAACGATATAGTCATAGTGCATACCTACTTGAGTACCCTTTTCGAGTGAGCCTGCCATAACAGTAGGTTCTTTCTTTGGTAGGTTTCTAGGACTTATAACAAATTCATTGGCCTTCCAATTTCCTTTTGATACCCAATCACCATAGAGGGTTCTAAACTTTAAATTCATCTCTAGGTGTTGTTTAATTTCACCTACGAATTTAATGGCATTGTTTTGGGTTTCCGATGATATGAGTATTCTTACGTTAGGATTTTTAATCATCTGTTGAATAGAGGCGGCACAAGTAACTACAGATGATTTAAAACTACCTCTAGGCATGAGGATAAGTTTTGTTCGTTTTTCTGAATTTGTGTAGAAGTCTGTTAGGGACTTATGAGGGTTGGGCCTCATCTTAGTATATCCTAGGACTTCACTAGCTAGCCAATAGAGATCGTCACGGCCCTTCGCCGCTAGAGTCATCCTGTCCATCTTCTTCCTTGTAATGACCAAATAGTTCCATAAACTTCTGAGTATTCTTATCTTCTTTCTTATGAGTATCGAAGTCGCCTCTTAATTGCATGATAAGTTTTAAGGACTCAAGTTTTAGTTTAAGGTCTTTAACATCATGGTAGGGATTACCATGCTTATCTATTTTAAAGACTTTTGCCTCTAAACATTCTTTTAATTGTTCAACTATGAATAGGGAATTGATTCCACCTTTCTCTAGGGCATCAACTATTGAGATAGACTTAACGGCATCTAAATCTACGACTTCACCTTTAGTCGGTAGATTAGATTCTTTACAGGCCTTTTCAAAATCTCCATGAACTATTATCCGATCAATTAAGTTTCTTTGCCATGCAGGTAGATCATCAAACTTAGCTTTTTGCTCTTTGGTAAATGCTTGGTTAGAGAATGGTGCTCTAGCAAAGGTTACTTTTAAATCGCTCATTTATTCATCCATACAAATAAAATAGTGAGTACAGCTATAAACCAACATGCTAATAGATAAAATGTTACTACGGGATCAATGGTCATTTCTTACCTTGATATGATTTTCTTTTAACTACTTTGTTGGGTGTATGATTTAAGTTTACTCTTTCAACTGCGAATGAGTTATTGATAATTGGCTCTTTTCTTCTTCTATGGGTATTAGAGGAAATTACAGCATCAATTATTTCTAGGTTACAGTGGTGAAACTTATCAGCTAGTGCTTCTATGTCTTTGGGGAAACAGTGACCGCCAAAACCAAACCATCCGTCTGGGCCGGGTACTTTTATGTGTTTCTTATTAATCCAACCTGTTACTTCACTAGCGATCTCAATTGAACTGGTATAGTCAACCTTTAAGTCTTTAGCTATATCGTAAAACTCATTTAGGATAGCAACCTTTGATGCTAGGAAACAATTGTGTAGGTATTTAATATATTCAGCTTGAGTGGGGGAAACATACCATGCAGTTTGATATTTAAGTTTCTTATAGACTTCTCCAAGGGCCTGCATTGCTTTCATGTCCGTGCCACCTATAACGGCACGCTTACCTTCTTGAAAGTCTTTATTAGCTGTCCTTTCAGTTAGAAACTCAGGGTTGTGAATAATGTTTGCTTTTAGGAATAGCTTGTTAAGGTATGAGCAGGTGTTAGGTAGAATGGTGCTTTTAATGATATGAGCACCTGTAAAGCCAAGGGCCTGTAAATCTTTAAAGGTAGAGATGATAGCTGATAGGTCTTGTCTGCCTCTGTGGGTGGGAGTAGGTAGAGCAATAAATACCATATCGCATTTAGCGACTTCTTCTAGGGTGTCTGAGTCTTTTACTTTATCATAGGTCTTAACATCATAGTGTTCTTTAATTCCTTCATATACGGCCATACCCACGTTACCAAGTCCGACTATTCCAATCACTCGTTATCTCCTAGTTTTATTCCCACGAATTTATCTTTTGCCATCTGTTTATTTATTTCTAATTGCTCAAGTAGAATCTCTTTTTTAATCCTATCGTGAACTGTCTTTTTTGCTTTAGTTATCCATGATCTTATAAGCCACATAAATTGAAATAGATCGACAATAGAACCCATAAGGATAAAGCAGAACCCGATCTTTTCCCATTGAGATAAGCTATTCCACATGGATTTTCCCTTCATCAACATATTTGATAACGGACTTCCTAGAGGTGTTTAAATAGAGTGCTACTTGATTTTTATTCTGGCCTAATAGTTCATATGCATTTTGGATTACGAGTGCTCTGAGGGTGTAAATAAGGTCGTTAAACGGTGGTTTTTCATCACTAGGATAAGGAGCATAAGTCCTAACTATTTCTTTAGCTATGGTGTCTATGACGCTTAGCAAACTTTTATCATCGCTATTGTCAAGAATTTTACAAGGGCCATTGTGCATATGGATAAATTTAGTCCTCTATTCTTTCTTACACACTACGCTTTGAGACAATGTAGGGATTTTGGGGGCTTGTGAAATTTGGGAAAAAATTTTTGTGGTGGCTTTATTGAATATGTAGCACCCCAACCTTACGGTGGGGTAGATGCTACAATTCTTTTTTAACAC
>Ga0075461_10000656_pt1 | contig 9983 bp, 8 predicted proteins | sample DEB08_DNA_6_FD_74788 | JGI IMG/M metagenome (GOLD analysis project Ga0075461, IMG submission 74788) | Aqueous microbial communities from the Delaware River and Bay under freshwater to marine salinity gradient to study organic matter... | ecosystem: Environmental > Aquatic > Marine > Coastal ...
CCTGAAGTTCCCGCGCCTGCAGTCAGCTGCAGACCCTTGATGAACTGAATGATTGCTTCCATGCCTTCAAACAGCGTGTGAAACTGCGGAAGGTTCAGGGTGCTCATCGTCAATTCATATTCAATGGTTTCAATTTGCTGCTGACCTGCATTGCCCACAACCCGCAGCACAAGAATTTCTGAACCGCTTGTGCGCACGTAAATTGATGAAGACTCACTTGCGGGTTGATTGTTTGGAAGCTGCTGTTCATCTGCTCTGGGTGCAGTCCTTCCAACTGCGCCCTGGCCAATTTTGCGTGTCAATCGGCGCAGCAAATCACGGGTCTGCATGACCCACACCCCTGCGTCATATCCCGGAACACCATCCAGCTCCCCGCTGAATATCTTTCTTTGGTAGCTGTCAGCGTAGGTGGTTCCTACTGCGCGCCCATACGGGTCAAGCAGCATTGCACGCAGGTCAACTTCACAACCATCCCAGACTCTTTTCTTGTTGGTGACTGTGCGGAACTTTTCAGTTGTCTTTGTTCCGTAGTCATACCCCTCCCCGAATGGTCGGGTGATGTTCTGCAGTGTGTTTGCCGGTGTGCCTGATGGGCCTGTGTTCCCGCTAAACTGCAGTGCTTCTTTTCCGAGGTAGACAACCCCGCTTGTGCTGAAGTTGGTGCTGTCAGCTGCAAGGGTAATTGACGTGTCATCATAGGCAACAGCGCTGTCAATCGGAATCTGAACAGATGCCCTGGTGAACAACCCCAGTTCATTTTCAGGGTCCAGCACACCAATTGTGACACCTGAAGCAGCTGCAAGACCTTTGAATCGGTCAATCTTGTAATGTGCCTTTTGGCTGTCATCCACAATCAAGGTGAAGCTGTCTGTGTAGTCCCCAGAAGAAAACCCCACGTCATGCTCTACAAAGCGGTATTGAACCCCCTCAATGGTGCAAAAATAGTTCAGAGAATACCCGCGCACAATGTGACCCCAGAATGCGTCACTGACTGCTTCATCATTGTCATGCGCTGCATCTGGCGCAATGATTGTCAGCTCACTTGTGCAACCAATTTCTGACTCTTCATTCTCAAAAAACAGGTTGTTTTGCTGCTGCATGAATCCGTCAAGATATCCCCCCAGATTGTCAGCTGCATATACAGCACTTGCAGTGTAGTCACCAAAGCGCAGCTTTCCTGTGCAAAGGGGTCCAGATTGCACGCGGTCAAGGTCAGACGAATCAAAGCGGACTGTGACCCGATAATTCACCGCAGCACCAAATGCAGTTGCATGCGCCCTTCCGTGACGGAATCCGCGCAGTGTGGGCTTATTTCCCGCAACAGGGTTTGCAATGTGCAGGTGTTGAATGGGTATTGCACCCTGGGGTGCCGTGTTCAGGCGCTGGGTGAAGCTGAAGGTCCCTGTGGTGGTGGTGGTGTTCCCCAGCGTGTCAGCCATGCTTTGCGACTCAAAGCGCAGCACAAGTGTTCCTGTGCCTGCAGTGACTGTGATTCTGTCAAATTCTGTGCTGTAGGATAATGACCAACCGTTTGGAAGTTCCGCAGAAAGGGCTGCAACATAGTCTTTGAACGGCAACCAGCCTGAAATGGTTGCAGCTGTGAATCCTGAACCTGTGTCAAATTCAATCTGACGGTGACCCGGAACGTCACAGTTGATGAATGCCTGCATCACCTTCATCGTATCAGCTCCATGTTGATATTGGACCACCCGTCAATTGCGTTGGTCTCATTTGTTCGAATGTTCCCAACATAGAATGATGCGTCATCACCGTCATCAATAATTTGCACTTTGGCAGGGGTTCCCATTGCCTGAACGCTTTCAACAAAGTTCAAAACCTTGCTCCGCAAACAGCTGAACCTGACAACAGGTCTCCTGTGATTGGTTCCCGGTGTGTTGTACCAGTAGGCCCCGTCAAAAACCTGCACGCCCTGGTTGCCTGCAATCCGTGCGTCCATCACATAAACCAGCCCGTCACCGTCTTCATACGGGAAGAACCCACCAGAAGGAATTGCTGTGCCTGTGATGCTGTTCACAGATGTATATGATGAAGCAAACCCCATGATTGAAGCGCAGGTTCCTGTCAATGTTGCATCCCACGTTCCTGCTCGTGCGCTTTGCAGCTTCAAAAAGAAGTCTCCAGTGATTGTTGCACTCCAGCTTCCGCCGAATTCGGCTTGACATTCTTCTGCAAGGGTCTTCAGGACCTCAAAAGGGCTGGATGAATTGGATGGTGCGACAACAACAGAGTCAACGCCATCCGTCACCGTGATTGACCCTGACCAGCCCTTCACCCAAAATTGCAGACCCCTTGCCATTGCTAAACCTCTGAAGTTCCAAGTCCTGTGTGGCGTGCCGTGTCTACAGTTCGCCCAATGGCTGACCCCATGTCAACAGCGCTTCCCAGTGCAAACCCCTGCACGTTCACTGTGACAGAAGACCCACCACCAGCAGCAGTCAGCCCTGTTCCGCCACCACCTGACTTCAATGCGCCAGTCTTTGACCCTACTGCGCCAGCTCCGCCTTTTCCGCCTGACTTCCCTGCAAGCGCAAAAAACGCAGCAGCTGCTGCAGCGTGACCCGCACCCGCAACAATGTTTCCGGTTGCGAAAGCTGCAAGTGAAGACGCGGATTCAAAACCACCCTGAATCAGGGCTTTTGTCTTTGTCTGCTTTACAAAAGAAGCAGCAGCAACGCCACCTGCTGAAACCATTTGCGGAAGTCCCTGAACCAGCCTGTCCTGTGCATCTGCAGATGCGTCTGTTGAATTGGTGTAAGTGTCAACCGCTGCGCTAGTTGCGCCCATTGTCGCACCAAATGCTTTCAATCCTTCACTTGCGCCGTATTCATGGTCAATCAGCTGCGTCAGTGGTGCCTGGAGCATCCCAAGGGCGTTTGCAACTCCTTCTGCTTGCATCTGGAAGGCTTCAAGTTCTGCTTCACGCATTTCCTTCATGCGGTCCCTGTGCGCTTCTGCCATCTGCGCTGACTTTTCATTTCTGTCAGTCTCAATTTCAAGCAGTTCCTCTGCGTGGCGCACTGCAAGTTCAATCTCTTCCTGGTCGAACTTTGCACGGAACAGCTTGTGCTCTTCAGCATTTTCCATGTCTGACAGCATGAATTCACGTTGACGCCGCTTTTGCAGCGCCTGCCGTTCAATTGACTGTGCAGCTTCAATGTCCCCTGCACGCCGTGCTGCGTCTGATTCCATCCGCAACCTGATTTGATTTGCATCAAGGTCCATTTTGCCAAGCTTCCGCTTCAACTCTTCAGCCTTTTCCAGCCTGTCACGGGCGTCTTTTGCACGCTGCTTTCTCCTTTCTGCAGCCTGCTTTTTTTCCTCTTTTGACTTTTCCGCGCCTGCATCCTTCACCGCTTTCAGGTCTGCGTCTGCCTCGCTGTTAATCAGCGCAAGTCTGTGTTCATACAGGTCAAGCGCAAGACCTTTCAGCCTTTCAATGGTGAGTTCATTGATTGAAATTTTCTTTTCAGCAAGGATGACTTCAGCTTCCTGTTCATTTGCCTTGAATTGAATCAGATTTTTTTCAAGGGTCTGATTCTGTGCAATCAGGTCTTTGATTTGGTCAGCTTTTGACTTTTTGCCCTTCTCAATTTCTGCCAGCTCTTCAAGCGCGTTCTTCTGGTTCTGCTCTCTGACTCTGTTCTGCTCTTCAAGCAACATGGGAAGGATGCGCTTTGCTGTGTAATGCAGGCGCATATCACTTGCTTTTTCATGCTCTTCCAGCTTGCCGTATGCTTCAGCAACTTTTTCTTCAGAAATTCCAACTTCATGCGCAATTTTCTTGAAAATCGCTCCACTTGCACCCTGGAAGCCCTGCGCTGCAGCATGGGAAGCAGATTCTGTTGCCCTTTCAACAATTCCTTTAATTCGGGAAAGTTCCTTTTCCGCGTGCTCTGTTCCCATCATTTGCGCAAGGCTGACTTCACCAGCGCTGACCGCATTGCGCATGTCAGTCATCAGTGAACGCATACTTGTTGACAGTTCCTCAGTTGAAGCACCTGAAGCAGCCATGGTGCGCTGCAAGTGTTCTTGCAGGATGTTCATGCGCTCTGTCACTTGCTGCTGCTTTGTCATTTCTTCAAGCAGGAAACCTTCCGCCTCTGCTCTTTTTCGCAGCTCGTCATTGACGTTGACAGTGACCCCCAGCTTTTCAAATTCACCTTGACTTCCTTCAAGGGCTGCTGCTTTCAGCTTTTGCGTCATGGCAATGATGTCTTCACCTGTCACCAGATGAATCTGCTGTGCAAGCTGCAACATCCTGCTGACTTCATCAAATTCCACACCCGCAATGCGCATTGAACCTGCAAACTGTTGAATTACTGTGTCATCAAGAATTCCCCGTGAAGCCTTCCGCAGGTTTTCCATGACCTTCCTTGCTTGGACGGCACCCCCTGCAATCTGCTTGAAAAGCACTTCCGCGTTCTGCGCTGTTTCCCCGCTGACTGCAGTTTCAGTCAGTCTCTGGAATGCAGCCATTGCAGACTGCGCCAGCAGGACCTTTGAATTCAGCTCCGTGAATCGCAGCTGCGCCTGTTTGACAACGGTATTGATTCGCAGCATTGCCTTGCTGCCCTGGATGCCTGAATTCTTTGCAGTCTGACCAAAGCGCTTCATGATGACGTTGGTTTCTTTGATGACCGCAGAAACCTTGTCATTCGCATCCACATTCAAAAGGATTCTGACATCACCAGCTGCCACTGTTCACCTCTTCTGCTTTCCGTTCTTCAATCGCATTGTGCAATGCGGTCACCCATTCCACAAACCAAGCAGAATATTCAAACGGCCACCCTGTCAACGGGTGAATCCTACCATGTGAAATTGCATTCAGTGAAATTGAAAGTTGCGTGTCATTCAGATATGCGGTCGGGCATTTCTGCCAGTCCATCTTGAACAAGGGCTTCCCGCTGTACTTGTAGCCATCACCAGCTTCCCAGCTGTCACACTTGCGCCCCCTGGGGCATTCTGCGCAGTTCAGCCTGAATGGTGCGCCTGTCAGCTTGTCACTGTACTTCAGCGCCTTGACTGCGAAAGGGCAACGCTTCCGCACCCTCCCGTGATGCGGAAAAGATTGCCTGTGCAAGCGCTGTGACTGCTTGAAGGTTTTCTGCGTGGTTCAACACTTCCCGGATTTTTTCGGGTTCAGATATCACCTGACCGTTTGCCTGATGAATTTCTTTCACGCCCATTGCTGCAGCGTACACAATCAGTGAAGCATCTTGTTCAACTGCATTCACAATGCGCAGCACTTCATCACAACCCAAGGGTCTGCACAAAAGCACATCGGGCGTTTCACCGCTGTGCTTTTGTGCAAGGTGTTCTGCAATCCACCCTGGTTCATCCCCGTCAAACTGAATTGCAGGGTCCCCCTGATACACCAATCTAAAAGTGTCTTTTTTGCTTACTACCAGAAACGCCATTTTTCCCCTTCTGCGGTCTACAGGAACGCAATGCGGAAATCGGAATCTTCAACCGTTGTTCCGCTTCCCCCGTAGTTCCCCGGCTTCATCATGAATGACAAACCAAAAACACCACCCATGTCTTCAACAGCAGGCACTTCCGTTTGAATTGGAGCAGGAAGAAGAACCATCAAGGTCTGCCCTGACGTGTCACCAATTTGAAGCTGCACTGCTTTCTGGTCACTGTTTGCAATGTCAGTCAGAATTGCACCTGTGGTGTCGTAGGGGTTGTCACTTCCCAGCACTCCGCGCATGGACACTTCAACCGTTCGGTTGATGACCTGCACATCAGCAACCCCGCTGACGCTGTTGTGTGAAAGCTGTGGTGTCAGCTCCTGTGTGATGACAATCTGCAGACCTTCAACGTCAAGTTCATTTGCGGTGGTGCTTCCTGCGCTGTTAGCAAAGACCAACCGTGAACCCGTTGACGTTGTGCTTCCTTTGAATGGAACAGGAAGAACGGGTGAAGTGTACTCAAAAGCGCCCAGCGCTGAAGTGTCAGGGTCACTGACAATCTTATTGCACTGGAAAGTCACTTCAACCATTGGGTAATTGTCCTTGGGTCCCAGCGTGATTGTTGCCGTGGTCGGAACGCATGACTGCAGGTGAACCCGTGTGGCGTTTTCCTGGCTGCGCCACAAAAAGCTGAAAGCACTGGTTGCAGCTGTTGACAGGTATACTGTGTTGGACCCGTAAATTGTGTCACCCGTTGTGGGTGCAGCTTCCAGTTCAAGCAGCATGTCAAGTTCATTGTCAACGTCATCAAGCGCTGTGATAAATCCGCCCAGACCAGACGCCATCAGGGCATTTCCTGCAGTGAAGTTCCCGCCATCTGCATCAGCAACCTTGATTGCAGTTTCTGTGGACCCTGCAACAACAGCGCTTGCTTCATAATTTGATGAACTAGCGCTTCCCAGCAATGCTTGCAGAATCTGGCTGTCCGGTGTCTCTGATGGATTGCCCGTCAATGCGCTTGATGAAATCCCGTGCAGGGGCTTCCGCACAGTGAATTCTGCGCCGTATGGGGAGCCGCTGACGGGTGCCAGCTCATAGAATCCATGGCGCACAGCAGCACGCTCAAAAACTTCCCGCGTGGTTGGTGGCATGAACACTTCAGCTTCAATGACTGGGGCTGATTCCAGAACGCTCACAGGAACGGGGTTTTCATAGTCATATGCGCCGTCTTGACGCATTCCCCGCAGACTTCCGATTTTTGTTGCATTGTATGCCATTTCAAAATCTCCTTTTTATGGGTCGCGCCTATCATACACAACGCGGATTGATAATGTGCAAAGACGGTTTCCCTGCCCGTCTTCAAAATCAGCAGCTCCTTTCACTTCAGTAAACAGAATCTGCGCATTTTGCGATTCCAGCAGCTTTACTGCATCGCACAGCAGGTCACCATCCAGCAGCGCCCTGTCTTGTGTGTTGGGCGTCGCAGTATATGACACAGCCAATTCAAAAGTGATGTCATAGGGGTCTGCGCCAGCAAACAACAGGTCAGCTGGTGCCTGTGGAATGCTCCGCGTCAGTATAAAAACGCGGTCCCGTGGTGGGTAGTCAAGGGAAGGGGGTGCCTGGCGGAACACATCACCTGCGTGCGCAACTGAATCCGGCTGAATTGCTTCAACCGCTTCAACAATCTTGTCCCGCACTTCTGTTGCTCTCAAAGCATCACCCTGGTGCTGAATGCGCCTGTCTCGCGCTCGTCAACCTTCCCGTTGTCATTGTCGTCGTACCACTGACCCGCCTTGATTGAAGTGCGGATGCTTTCCTGCATCTGCTTCCTGATGCTGTCAACGTAGTCCACAATCTCTGTGGTTCCTGCCTGCGGAATCAGGTTGTCATCAGCCAGACACAGACGCAGGGCCAGCAGACCCGCATCCTTGAATGCGTCTGGTGTGCTCAGTAGGTGCGGCATTCTTCCAGATGCTTCAATCTGACGGATTACCATATTGGAAGCACGCTGTGCGATTTCCACCAGCTGCCCTGGTTGGTAGTAGTCAGCAGCTGACGGAAACTGAAATGACAGAACCCGCTTCACTTCATCTGCGGTCACAGGGTCTTCAAACTGCGTTCTGCAGACGTGGTACATCACCTGCTTCTTATACACATCACCGTTTGAAGGGGTGATTGTAAATTCCGCTCTGTAGTACAGGTCACGCTTGGAAGTCTTATCCGCTGCAAGGGTGTATGAAATCCGCGCACCTGCAACCGTGTCACCGTTAGTGATTGCAAAAGGGGGTGCCTGGTCGAAAATCAGCTTCCTGTTGTCATTGTCAACGCTTGAAAGGGTCAAAACGCTTGTCTGACCGCCCACCGATGTCAACAGATAGGGACGGCCAGCAGCAAAACCATTGACATCAGAAACGGTCAATGATTCAGGGCTCGTTGCGTCCTGTGCGTTAATTGTGGCTGACGTTGTGTCAAGTGTTGCAGAAGCATCTGTGACAATCGTTGACCCATCGGGCTTGTAGAAAGACACAGTTGCGCTTGAAGTGCTTGAAGATGCCACCACATCAAATGATGCTGACTGATTTTGCAGAATTTGCTTTGCAGGCATGTTCAAAAACTCCAAAGAAATCCAGCACCCCCCATGCAAGACAGGGGGTGCTGGTTGTGTTTATGCAACGTTGGAAGCAATGATTCCATTTGGTGGTGTCTGGATGAACACCTTGTGGAAAATGCTGACCGACATCACAACAGATTGATCTTCTGGCTTTTCAGCAATCACCATGTGTGGCGCTGCCTGAGTCCAGTAGATCACTGGTGACTGGTTGCCCGTTTCAATTAGGAACCAGTCATCATCATCTGCTGTCAGGTATGGTGAAACCACAACGTCAATGCTGCGCCCTGCCTGTGGGTTGATAAGCGCACCCGATGCAGCTGTCACAGTTGAAGTGAAGGTTTCACGGGACAAAGGACTTCCCACAAGCTGAAGCGCAAGGTCTTCATTCTTTGGAGAAACAACCAGTGCCATTGGACCATACCCCAGACCCATTGGGTCCATTGTCCATGTCTTCCACTCAACCATCTTCTGACGTGCAGCAGCAAGGGAAGTTGCAGACAGCGCATCAGTCAAACCGTTGCTCTGTGTGGTGGTGTCATCGCTCAGGTAGAAAGTTCCACCCAAAACGTTGGTAGTTCCACCGCTGTTTCCACTGTACGACCCATTGTCAACAGCAGTGCTGAATCCTGCTTCAAGTGCAGCGTACACAGATTTCTCAATCGTGCGCCCTGCAGCGTCAAAAAGTTCAGCTGCTTTCCGGTCAAGCAGACTTGGGTCAAGTCGGATGTCTTGCTGCTTGATTGTCAACTTCCGCGCATAACCGTCTGCGGTCACAGTCTGTTCTGCAAAAGACCCATATGACTTGTCACTGGGGCTTTCTGTAATTGCTGAAGAACCATCCCAGCTCGCAAGGCTTGCTGGTGTGATGTCAGCATAGTTTTGAAGCGCAATCACATTGTCATTCCGCACATTGCAGAATCGGGACCATGTTGGCTGAAGGGTGCTGATTTGCTGATTCCATTCAACCGCTAGTGGTGCATACTTATCACCGTTCAAGTATCCAGATGCCATTTTTCTCTCCTATTTCAACCACTAGCGTCTGCGCCGTGGTTTCATGAATTTCTTTGCACGTTCTCCAAGGAGATGGTCAGCAAACTTCTTTGGGATTTTGTATAGACTCCCACCGATGTATCCGTGCTTCACAACTTTTGGGTCAGTTTCCAATTCGTACCCCTTGTCAATCAGCTTTTGAATTGTCATGCGGGTCTTTGAATTTTCACCAACGTGAACGTAGTACATGTCAGGGTCACCGTTGACCACTGAACCGATTTCACGGTTGACCCTCTGGTTGTATTTTTCAATCAGGGCTTCCGCTTTTTCTTCTGCTGTTGCTGCCACTTCTTCAACCTTCTTCACTTCTTTCTTCTTCATTGCACTATCCTTTGATTTTCCGGATGGCTTCACTGAAGGTGAGGTGCTTTCTAAAGGTGTTTCCGCGTCGCTCTGTTTCTTGCGTGGCATTCTGTATTTTCTCCAACGTTGGTGATTTCTTGAACAGGCTGGGATGCTTCACCATCCACTGCCTGTAGGCTTCTTGCCCTTGCTCTGTCCTGGGGTCAGCCTCATCAATGGATGGGGCCAGCTTCCCGTATAAGTCGTCAAGGATGCCCAATTCTTTCAATAATTTTTCACGGGCTGCAACCTTTTCTTTGACAACCTGCGCTTCACGTTCTTTTTCTTTTTGTTCGTAGTCTTTGATGCGGCCTTCCAGCATCCCAAGCCGGTTGACCAGTTCCTGCTGCAGTGCGTCTTGAACCTCTGGTTTCACCGGCTCTGGTGAACTCTCTTCTGCAACCTGTTCCGGCGCTTTTTTTTCCTCTTGAACAGGTTCAACTGCAGCCTGTTCTGGTTCTGGTGCCGGTGCTGCCTCTGCAGCAGGTGCTTCTGCTGTGGGCTCTGGTGTTGCTATTTCTGGCGCTTGCTGTGCTTGCTGTTCT
>Ga0075461_10000662_pt1 | contig 9938 bp, 9 predicted proteins | sample DEB08_DNA_6_FD_74788 | JGI IMG/M metagenome (GOLD analysis project Ga0075461, IMG submission 74788) | Aqueous microbial communities from the Delaware River and Bay under freshwater to marine salinity gradient to study organic matter... | ecosystem: Environmental > Aquatic > Marine > Coastal ...
CTGGAGGGAGCCCGGTTCGACATCAAGGCGAACGCGATAGCGCCCATCGCCCTTACCCGAATGACCGAAGACCTGCTCGGGGACCTCGGGCAAAAACTCGACCCCTCGACAATTGCCCCGGTGGTGACCTACCTGGCGCACGAATCCTGTGAGCCGACCGGACGAGTGTTCTCCGCTGGCGGAGGGCGCGTGGCCGAGGTGTTCATCGGCGAGTGCCGTGGGTTCACCCGTGATGGTTTGACGGCAGAGGACGTCCGGGACGGCTTCGACCAGATCACCGACCGCACTGATTACGTAGTGCCTGCGCACATTGGCGAGGAGACGAAGCTCTTCATCGATGCTCTGTCATGAGCGTTGACGGGGTCGTACTCACACGAGATGAAGGCGGCCCCCTCGCGCTGCATTTGCTTGGCGGTAACGGCCCACCGCTGTTGATCTCCCACGCGACAGGCTTCCACGGCCGCTGCTACGCGGCGTTGGCACGCGACATCCGCCATCACTCCGTCTGGGCCGTTGACTACAGAGGTCACGGCGCGAGTCGTGATGCCGCCGCGGAGCCGACGGACTGGTGGTGCTTCGTCAGCGACTTCGTCCTCGCCGCTCAACATCTCGCGCCGGAGGGAGGCCTGCGAGTGTTCGGGCATTCCATGGGGGCGGCAACGGTCATCATGTCGGCGATGCATCACCCAGGCCTGGTCAGTTCGCTCGTCGGTTTCGAACCAATTGCCCCGCCGCCCAGTGACGTTGACCCTGACACCCTTCCGATTGCGATTGGGGCTCGTCGGCGACGCTCAACGTTTTCCAGCATCGATACTGCCATCGAAAACTACGCCTCTAAACCGCCGTTGGCTGCTTTCGCTCCCGAGGTGCTCGACGACTACGTCCGGTACGGGACTCTCGCTGTCGATGATGGCACCGGAATTGAGCTCGCCTGCCGGCCATCGTTTGAGGCCGCAGTATTCACCTCGGCACATCGGTACCCCCTCTACGAGCATCTTCCCGATATAGATCTCGTAACAACCGTGATCTCGGGCGTTGTGCAGGACATGCAGCCGTCTGCCTTCGCGGCCGCAGTTGCCAACCGCCTCCCTAATGGTCATCTCATCAGTCGCTCTGACCTTGATCATTTCGGACCCTTTGTCGATCCTTCCGCGGTTGCCGAGATCATCAACTCGCTGTACGCCCAGCCGTCATCATGATGTTCGACGTCCCCACAACGCTGTCACCGTCGCGTGTGGACTCATTCATGAGTTGCCCACTTGCGTTTCGGTTTTCGAGTATCGAGAAACTCCCCGATCCTCCGAGCCGTGCGTCCGTTCTCGGGACCCATGTCCACCGAATTCTCGAACTGCTTTTTGAGCACGCTCCCTCAGAGCGCACCGACGCGGCCGTAGCTGCGGCCATCACGCAAGCCACCGACGAATTGCGCGTCGATCGCGACTTTGTCTACCTCGCCTTCGATACCGACAAAGAACGAGCGTTTCTCGACGAGGCTGCACAACTCACGAGTTCTGCAATCGCCATGCAGGATCCGTCCAGCATCGACGTTGTCGCGCTCGAGAAGTGGGTGGAAGCCCCCATCGGTCCAGTGACGTTGCGTGGCATCATCGACCGCCTCGAGCGCGTGGACGGTCGCCTCGTCGTGAGCGATTACAAGACAGGAAAGGCTCCGCGTCAGGGATACGAGCAATCCGCACTATCAGGAGTCCGTTTCTACGCCGTCCTATGCGAGGCGGCATTGGGCGAACGGCCTGATGCAGTGCAATTGCTCTATGTGCGCACCGGCGACACGATTTCGGTCCAACCAACCGACGCCAACCGCCGACTCATGGAGAACCGCCTCACCGCGGTGCATGGTGCCATCGGCAGGGCATGTGCAACGGGCGAATTCCCTGCGCGCACCTCAGCGTTGTGTTCATTCTGTGCGTACAAGCAATGGTGCCCCGAGTTCGGTGGCGATCCGCAACGCGCAGCGATCGAGGCACCGGAGGTGTATCCGGGGCTTGAGCGATGACAACCGGACGCCAACGAGGTCTGATCGACCGAATCGATGCTCTCGATCACAGGATTGACAGCTGGGTCGAGCCCGCGCGATCTGTACGGCCGCTCAATCGGGTGATGGACATGGCATCGGCGGCCGGCGATTGGAGCAGGGTATGGCACCTTGCAAATCTCACCCTCATCGCCCGTCGTGGCCATCGACGAGATGCCGCAGTATTCGCTCTGGCGCTCGGTGCTGAAAGCCTGATTGTGAACCAGGGTCTGAAACGACTCATTCGCCGCCCTCGTCCGACCATGAGTGGCGACGAGCGATCCCAGGTCCGCACCCCAAGCACATCGTCGTTTCCCAGTGGGCACGCATCGTCAGCCGCATTCGCCATCTCAATGATGTCAACGATGCGCGGGCGTTCCGCAGCACGGTGGTTGGTACCGGTCGGGGCGATCGTCGCCTACAGCAGAGTCCACGTTCGTTTACACCACGCCAGCGACATCGTCGCTGGCGCATTGGTAGGCGTCGCGCTTGGGCGCGTGGCTCGCGGCCTACTCAGACGCGGGTAAGGAGAGCTCGCACATCCAAGAGCAGATCGGTCATTTCACCCGATGACACTAGGTCTCGGCTCACCAAACGTCCCAATGCCTCATCAAGTTGGGCAACAGCGGCGTCGAGGTCCGCGACGGCAACAGTGGACGATTCCGCTGCTGTGCCGACATCGGTCGGAGTTGCGTCGATCACGGCGGTGGTGTCTGCATCGCTGCTCATCACCGACCACCGTACCGTCCGAGGAGACATCGTGCGTGCACCTTCTCGCCTACCATGCCCCTATGGACCTTTACGATCGTCATGTCGTCGTCACCGGGGCTGCAGGTGGTATCGGCGCCGCGTTGAGTCGCGCCTTTGCGGTGCGCGGCGCTCGAGTCAGCGCGACGGACATCACTCCTCCGTCACTTGACGAGATGCCCAACGCCATAGCGCTCGCATCAGACCTCTCGTCCGAGGCCGGCAATCGCGCCCTGATCGATGAGGCGCGATCACAGCACGGCCCGATCGATTTGTTCTTCGCCAATGCGGGCGTGGCACTCGGCATCGATCCTCTCGATGATGAAGAACTGTGGGATGCCTCGTTCAATGTAAATATCCACGCGCACCGCTGGGCTGCTCGGTACCTCCTGCCGGAGTGGCTTGAGCGGGGTGAGGGTTATTTCGCATCGACCGCATCGGCCGCTGGTCTTTTGGCGCAGATCGGATCTGCGCCGTATTCGGTCACCAAGCACGCCGCGGTGGCCTTTGCTGAGTGGATGTCGATTACCTACGGTGCTCGCGGAATCAAGGTCACCTGTCTATGCCCACAGGGTGTCAACACGAATATGTTGAATGCAAGCGAGGTCCTCGGTGACGGTGGCGAAGTTGTTCGCTCCGTCGGCGAGGTTCTGGAGCCATCCGTTGTGGCCGATCGGGTTATTGAGGCTGTCGAGGCCGAGCGATTCTTCGTACTCCCCCACGCCGAAGTCGCCGACTACATGGTCTTTCGAGCCACCGACACCGAGAAGTGGATCGCCGGGATGCAGCGCCTGCAACGGCGGATTATGGGCGTGTGACGTCGGTGATTACCGGGGGCGGCCTGACGCGTCTCGGACTACGTCACGATGAGCCGGCACGATTTCGACCGGCGGGCAGACGTCGCTGGAGATCTGCTCGAATCACCGGTATCGACGCCGACGGCAGTTTGCGGCTCATCGATGCTGATGGAGCAACGCGTTCGCTTCCTGCAGCCGCGGTTGAAGTTCGCAGAGCCGGCCGTCAGGGCGGGCTGAAGTGGACATCGGTAGCGGTTGTCGCGACAACATGGCAACAACTCGAACTCTTCTGACACTGTTGCTCGAGGCTTAGCCCGACACGGTGGGGTAGCCCGCGGACTCCCATTCGACGATGCCCCCGCCGAGCTCCACGACGTCGGTGAATCCGAGGTCCTGCATCGCCGCGGTCGCGACTGCGGAACGATTACCCGACCGACAGTAGACCGCGTACCGTCCGCTGGAATCCAGGGTGGAGATCATCTCAATGAAGTCGGGCGATGCAATATCGAAGAGCGCTGCATTTTCTAGGCGCGATACTGCGAACTCCTCCGGGGTCCTCACGTCGATCACCGTGACGCCTGATTCATCGACAACAGCGGCAAATTCCGTGGCGTTCACCACCTCTACAACCGGTGATATCACACTGGTTGCGACATCAGCCGACGGGGCCTCTGCATCGTTGTCGTTGCCGCCACCACACCCAGTCAGCACGAGCAACAGCACAACCGGCACCGCTATCGACACCGAGGACCGGCAATTGCGGCGACTTGAGTGGCCAGTCGGATCACAATGTTGAGGGTTGGGGGTCGACGTGATCATGATGCTCACGCTAGCGACCGCCGTCGCAGGCCCGATGTCGGGCGGGCGACGTCGGCCACGGCGGAAGTCGGAGTGATGTAACGGTGGTCGCACGTCAATGCTTGACGCATCCATGATTTGTCCGTACATTTTCCCGCATGTCGCCACTATCGCTCCGCCGCGTGCTGCCCATCACTGATTGGCTGGGCAACTACCAGCGGCCTGATCTGCGCAGCGATCTCGCGGCGGGACTCACTATCGCGGCAATGCTGATCCCCCAGGGCATGGCCTACGCCTTACTCGCTGGCCTGCCACCTGAAATTGGGCTGTATGCCTCGACCCTTCCGGTGCTCGCCTATGCGATCTTTGGCACATCCCGTCAGCTCGCCGTTGGACCGGTGGCCATCGTGTCGCTGCTCACCGCAAGCGCGCTCAGTCCGCTCTACGAGCAAGGGACCGCCGGTTACATATCAGCGGCAGCCCTGTTGGCGATCATGGTGGGTCTGGTGCATCTCATGCTCGGCCTTGGTCGCCTTGGGTTCATCGTCAACTTCTTGTCGCACTCTGTACTCGTCGGCTTTACAGCCGCTGCGGCCATCATCATCGGCTTCTCGCAGGTCAAACACATCTTGGGTGTGAGCATCGATCGCAACGACCACTTCTATGAGACCGTCATCGATGTTTCCAAAGCTCTTGGCGATATCCATGGCGTCACCCTCGCGCTTGGCGCAGGGAGCATTGCCGCCCTACTGGGAATCAAACGCATCGCACCACGTATTCCCGGCGCGCTCGTCGTCGTTATCGCGACAACTGCCATTGCAGCCGGTGCGAATCTCGCCGACGATGGTGTGTCCACCGTCGGTTCGATTCCCGACTCGTTACCCGCATTTGGACTACCAGAGATCAACGGTGGTCTCGTCGGTGACCTTGTCGTCACCGCCCTCGTCATCACCATGGTCGGGTTCATGGAATCCATCGCGGTGGCCAAGGTCTATGCACGGCGACATCGCTACGAGGTCGAGCCCAACCAAGAACTGGTGGCCCTCGGAATGGCGAACGTGACATCGGGTGTGTTCGGTGGCTACCCGGTGACCGGGGGCTTCTCTCGCACCGCGGTCAACGACACCGCGGGTGCACGCACACCGCTGGCGTCAATCATCACGGCGCTCCTAGTGCTGGTGTCCATCGTCTTCTTCACGCCTTTGTTCACCAACCTGCCTAAGGCAGCACTCGGTGCGATCATCATCGTGGCGGTCATCAACCTGATCGACATCGCCGAGATGCGTCATATCGCCACCGTGAAGCGCTCCGACACCATTGGTATGGGGGTTGCCTTCATTGGCACCCTTGCGGTGGGCATTGAACTCGGCATTCTCATCGCCGTCGTTGCGTCGATGCTCGTTGTCTTCGCCCGGATGTCGCGACCGCATACCGCCGTGCTCGGACGCATTCCGGACACCACCAGTTACCGAAACATCATCCGATTCCCAGAAGCGGTCCAAGCCGCTGGCGTGCGCGTCATCCGAATTGATGCCGCGTTGTCATTCGTAAACAGTCAGTACGTGAAACGCTTACTGCTCGCCGAAGCTGATCCGTCAGACGGTCGGCACCGAATGGTCCTCGACTGCTCTGGTATCAATGACATTGATGCCACCGGAGCAGAGACACTGTCTGAAATCATCGCCGAGTTTGCGGAGTCGCCGGTTGAATTGCACCTCTGCGACGTGAAAGGTCCGGTTCGCGATGTGCTGCACCGCAGCGGATTATGGGATCAACTCGACGGACGAATCCACGCGACGCCCCACCAAGCCGTAGACGGCGAATTAGTCATCGATCCACGGTCATCCGGCATTGACGAACGAGGGGTTTCGGTGTGAGCGCTACGGCGCCACAGGACGAACAACTATGGCGCGACTTGGTCGCAGCCCATGACGCACTACCGGCACGCGATATCGAACCCGAACGCCACCAGGCACCGCATGTCGCTCTATTGACATGCTCTGACGCACGAATTGCGGACAACGGGCTGCGCGGCACCGCTGACAATGAGGTGTTCTCCATCCGCGTTGCTGGAGCCATTCCCAACGATGAGGTACTGGCCAGCCTTGCGTTCGCTGTTGTGGCCCTTGCCGTACCCCTTGTGGTCGTGATGACTCATCAACGCTGCGGCGCAATTTCTGGGGCGATTGCGGCCCGTGCGGGCCTCCGGACAGATGCCGCAGATGCGATGCTCGCGGGCGTCGAGCAATATCTCCCACCAGAACTATCCGAAGACGATGCCATCGAACATATGGCCCGATCGGGTACCACGACCATGCGACGGCAACTTGCTGAGGTGTGTGCATCGACTGGGACGGTCATGCCCACCGCGATCGCCGCCCTCATCGATCACGACACCGACGAGATCCTCACCGTCGAATGATGACGAAGGTTTCTTGACGACAATATGTCCGTACATTATGATCGCGCATAGGCGAAAGGAGCCACAATGAAGTTCGTCCAGTACTACCTCGACTGTCTCTCCCACGCGTCGTACCTCATCGGCGATGACACGACCGGTCGTGCAGTCGTCGTTGACCCCCAACGCGACATCTCGGAGTACCTCTCCGATGCTGCTGAGGCCGGACTCAGCATCGAGTTGGTCATCGAAACGCATTTTCACGCCGACTTTCTGTCGGGGCATCTCGAACTCGCCGCAGCCACCGGCGCGGAGATTGTCTACTCCTCGGTGGCCGAAACAGAGTTCGCGCACCGTGGCGTCGACGATGGCGAAGTGCTCAGCCTCGGCAACGTGACCCTCGAATTTCGCCATACACCCGGCCACACCCCTGAATCGATGAGCATCGTCGTGCGCGAACGACCCGACGCGGATCCGTACGGTGTCCTGACCGGCGACACGCTGTTCATCGGAGATGTCGGCCGACCGGATCTGTTGTCCTCTATCGGCTTCACTCGTGATGAGTTGGCCGACAAGTTGTTCGACTCACTTCATAACAAGTTGATGACGCTCCCCGACGCCACCCGCGTGTATCCAGCTCACGGAGCAGGCAGTGCCTGCGGGAAGAATCTCTCAACTGAGCGCTCCTCCACCATCGGTGAACAGAAGGCAACCAATTACGCCCTGCGTGCTCCGGACCGAGAAACATTCATGGCGTTGGTGACCGAGGGGCAGCCGCCGGCGCCTGGCTACTTCGTGTTCGATGCCATTCTGAATCGTAAGGAGCGCCCTCTCCTCGATGAATCCGAGCCACCTACACCGCTCACTCTCGACGCTGCGCGCGCCGCAATGGCTGACGGAGCGATGCTCATCGACGGGCGCACACCCGAGGACTTCGCCCGAGGACACCTTCTCGGCGCAGTCAACGTCGGTCTTGAGGGGCGCTACGCGGAATTTGCCGGCTCGGTCGTTCCGAGCGACGTTGACATCATTCTCTTCGTCGAGCCGGGGTACGAGCTCGAGGCAAAGAACCGCTTGGCGCGGATTGGTTTCGATCGCGTCATCGGCTGCATCAACGACCCATACGGCACCATGACCGCCAATCCGGAGCAGACCGCGCGTGCCAGCCGCCTGACGCCCGAAGAGTTCAACACACGCCACTCGGAGCTCGACCAGCTGCAGGTGGTGGACGTGCGTAACCCGGGCGAAACCGCCGATGGCACCATTCCTGGTGCAATCTGCATCCCGGTGGGTCAGCTGCCAGCCCGCAGCTCAGAGTTGTCCGCAGGAGTGCCGACGGTCGTGTACTGCGCAGGTGGCTACCGCTCGTCGGTTGCGGCCAGCGTGCTGCGCCAGCGGGGATTCGGCGATGTCAGCGACGTGCTCGGTGGATACGGCGCATGGCAGGCCACCACGCAGAGCGCCTAAGGACAACTACGCACCACATACGCGGGCGCTAGCTAGGGTCCGTGACACACGTCCAAAGGGGGACAATGAGCACAATGCGCCACCAGCATCTTGATTGCCGGAAGCGGATCGGCGGGAACTGCCGTCGCCGGCCAACTCCTCAACGGGGGTACCGCGATGTCCTGAACCTGACGCTCTCTGGAAGGGCCTGATATGACACGCCTCGGTTTCGTCCTGGCCAGTGACTCCTGCATTGGCTGCCACGCCTGCACGGTCGCATGCAAGAGCGAGCACGACGTCCCACTGGGGGTGAACAGGACCTGGGTGAAGTACATCGAGACGGGAGCGTTTCCAAATACGGGACGCACTTTCTCGGTCATGCGGTGCAATCACTGCGACGACGCGCCATGTATGACCATCTGCCCCACCAGCGCCCTACACCGCACCGACAACGGGGTCGTCGACTTCGACGACAGTCGTTGCATCGGCTGTAAGGCGTGTATGAACGCCTGCCCTTACGACGCCATCTACATCAACCCGGATTCCGGCACGGCCCATAAGTGCAACTTTTGTAACCACCGGGTTGAAGTTGGTTTGGAGCCGGCATGTGTCGTCGTTTGCCCGACGCACGCGATCATCACGGGCGACCTCGACGATCCAGAATCCGAGATCAGCAAGATCGTGGCGCGCGACGCCACTGCGGTGCGCGCTCCCGAACAGGGAACAAACCCGAAGGTGTTCTACCGGGGGGTTGATCAGGCGTCTCTTGACCCCACACGTACGCGCATTGCCAACGACGGCATGATCTGGGCCGACACAACCAAAGATCACCCCACGATCAGCCCGGTGATGGCCGACCATTCAGGAAACGGCGTTGTCGCGCGTACTGCATACACAACCACCCACCCGATGACCTGGAAATCGAAGGTGTCGGGCTACCTCGTCACCAAAGCCGTGGCAGCCGGCGTCATGGGTGTTGCCGCGCTCATGGTGGCCATGGGTCATGGCACATCCTCAAGTGCTGCAGGTGTGCTCCCCGCGGTCGTGGCCGCGATCTTCACGGCGATCACCGGGGCCTTGCTCATCGGTGACCTCAAACAACCAGGACGGTTCTTGTACATCTTGACGAAGTCCAACACCTCGTCCTGGCTGGTTCGCGGTGCCTGGATTCTCGGTGCCTTTGCTGGGCTGACCGGTCTCTGGGGCTTGGTCGATCTGATCAACGCCGAAGGTGCTCTGCCATGGCTCGCCCTACCGATGGTCGCGCTCGGAGCAGCTGTAGCCGGATACACAGCATTTCTCTTCGGCCAATGCGAGGGACGGGACCTCTGGCAGACCCCACTGTTGTTGCCAACACTTCTTGCCCAAGCGGCTGTTGCTGGATCCAGCGCGTACGCCCTGCTGGATCTCGTGATCGATGTTCCAGAACAAGACGCCATCGTGATCGTGATGCTGATCGGTCTGGGTTCTCTTGGCGGACTTATTGCGACGGAGTTGTGGTCTCACCCGTCCCGCTCGGTGGAACTCGCCGTCCTCGAGATGACCAAAGGTGCATATGCCGGACGATTCTGGTTCGGCGGTGTCCTCGCGGGGATTGTGCTCCCGTTGGTCCTTGCAGCGATCGCCCTCGCGAGCAGTGGCGATGCCACAACCGCGCTCGCCGCGATTGCCGGCCTCAGCGCCCTCATCGGCCTAATCAGCTACGAAGATGCCTACGTTC
>Ga0075461_10000668_pt1 | contig 9914 bp, 14 predicted proteins | sample DEB08_DNA_6_FD_74788 | JGI IMG/M metagenome (GOLD analysis project Ga0075461, IMG submission 74788) | Aqueous microbial communities from the Delaware River and Bay under freshwater to marine salinity gradient to study organic matter... | ecosystem: Environmental > Aquatic > Marine > Coastal ...
GTCGCCCGCATTGTCATCGGTTTGGCCACCCAACCCCTTGGTCGCTTCTGACCACGATTGCTCGAAGTCTTTGCCACTCGACTCAACGGCGCTGGTGGCGTCTTTGACTGCACCTTCAAAACCCTCTTTCGCCTTGCGCAGTTCGTCTAACTCCATCGAGCGATTGACCTCTGCTTTGACGTCAGAAACGTAGCGCTGCGCCTTACCCAGCAAGGCACCAACCGTGCGCGCGACGCGCGGTAATTTTTCCGGGCCAATCACGACCAGCGCCACTGCGCCGATCAGGGCGAGTTTGGAAATACCGAGATCAATCATGTGTGTGCTTCGTGGGAGATTCGGCACGCAAACCGCTGCCGACCACCGATCGCTGGCCCCAGAGGGCCGCCATCAAGACTTCGTCTTGGCGTCAACGTCGATGGTTTCGCTGGTCTTCGCCGCCGCAGGGGGCGTTTGTGCAACTTGTGCGGGCGCTTCCTCATCTGTGGCAGTGCCATCTTTCATGCCGTCTTTGAAGCCTTTCACGGCGCCACCCAAATCAGAGCCTAAATTTTTCAGCTTTTTGGTACCAAACACCATCACGACGATAAGTAGGACGATGAGCCAATGCCAAATCGAAAACGTTCCCATGAAAATCTCCTAAATCTTGTTCCGGCGCCACGGGCGCACGTCTTTCAAAGCCGAATTCTACGTTGCATCGACCACTTTTCCTCGTATTAAAGCAAATTCGGCTGAAAGTTTCCCCTCCGCAGCCTAAGCCCTTACCGAGGTGTCGGACTAGCCCTTCGTCCACGGACGAGGGCCACCCATCACATGCACGTGCAAGTGATGGACCTCTTGGCCGCCGTGGGCGCCAGTGTTGATCACCACGCGAAAACCACCGCTGGGATAAGGCTCGCAACCTTGCTCTAGTGCGAGTTGCGGCGCTAATGTCATGATTTTGCCCATCAGGGCTCCATCGGCCTCGTCAAGGTGCGCCATCGAGGTGATATGTTTTTTCGGTACGATCAAAAAATGAATCGGCGCCCACGGTGCAATGTCGTGGAAGGCGTAGAGATCGTCGTCTTCATAGACTTTTTTACTGGGTATTTTTCCTGCCGCGATTTTGCAGAACAGACAGTTATCAGCGGTTGCGGACAGCTCAGTGGACATCACAAATTACCCTTTAGATCACAATGGCATTTCTCGGCCCGAATTCAAACCCATGAATCCTCGGATCACCCGAATCAAAAACCAAATTGAAATTAACAGCCAGGCGATCCAGCCGGGCCACAGAAACAGTAACCACAGCGGGGTGGTCACCACGTAACCGATACCCGCCCAGAAAACCGAACGCAAGCGCCACGAAAAGTGCGACGCGTACCAGGTGTCTGTGGCATCCACGCGCTTGTACATATCAATGACCAACGCGATCAGCAGCAACAAGGGGCCCCATTGCCCACCAGGCACCAAAGCACCTATCGCAACGATGGTGTGCAAAACATAGCTGACGACACTGGTCGTATTGAGACTTTGCAGACGCAGTGCCTCCGCCTCAGGGGTATCAAAGGGCGGCGGTGCGCTGGCTGCCATGATCAAGCGCCTGGCTTGTGGGTAGAGGCCTGCACCGCATCGTCTGTAGCACGCTGTGTGGCTTTGCGCAGCGCTTTTTCCTCTAACCCGCTCAAGCCCTCCCGACGAGCCAACTCTGCCAATACAGCGGCGGGCGTGAGATCGTAATACGCTAACGCAATCAGGCTATGGAACCACAGGTCGGCCATCTCTCCCACCAAATTTTGACGGCAGCGCGCGAGCGCCTCGTCACCTGATGCGGCTTGCAAGTCCTTCGCGGCGAGCACAACTTCGGTTGCCTCTTCGCCTACTTTTTTCAAAAAGCTATCAGGCCCTTTATCGAGGAGTCTCGCCACGTAACTGGTGGACGGATCGCCACCCGCGCTGGGCTTGCGTGTTTCGATCACGCCGGCAAGTCGTGTGAGCGTATCGGTATCACGCATCTTTCGTTACCTACTTGTAAATGGCTTCAGGGTCTTTAAGTATGGGATCAACACTGACCCATTCCCCACCCGTTAAAGACCGGTAAAAACAACTGTGACGACCCGTGTGGCAGGCGATACCGGGATCATGCCCGAGCTGGGTCACCTCTAATAGGACGACATCGGCATCGCAATCCACGCGAATGCTGTGGACCTGCTGTACGTGCCCCGACTCCTCCCCTTTGTGCCACAGCTTCTGCCTTGAACGGCTGAAGTAAACCGCCCGTCCCAACTGATGCGTCAACTCAAGCGCCTCGCGATTCATCCAGGCAAACATGAGCACATCACCACTGCCCTTTTCTTGGGCAATTGCGGGGACGAGCCCCTGCGCATCCCAACGAATGGTGTCTAACCAACTCATGCGACCGGCCGATCTTGGCGGACCGGAATACCTTGGCTTGCCATCAACGCCTTTGCCTCACCCACGGTGTGCTCACCGAAGTGAAAGATGCTGGCCGCCAAGACCGCGTCAGCGTGACCCTGCGCAATCCCATCGACCAAATGCTGGAGGTTACCCACCCCACCTGAGGCGATGACGGGCACCTGCACCGAGTCACTGACGGCGCGTGTGAGTGCGAGATCAAAGCCCGACTTAGTACCGTCTTTGTCCATGCTGGTGAGCAAAATTTCGCCCGCACCGGCACTCACCATGGTTTGCGCCCAAGTGACGGCATCGAGGCCCGTGTTCTTACGTCCGCCGTGGCTGTAGACATCCCACCCCTCACCTTTAATTTGAGCGTCCTCGCCTGTACGGCGCTTTGCGTCAATGGCGACGACAATACATTGCGAGCCGTATTTAGCGCTCGCGGCATTGATGACATCTGGATTGGCAATCGCGGCTGAATTGAAACTGGTTTTATCCGCACCCGCATTGAGTAGCCGGCGGACATCCTCAACCGTTCGCACGCCACCCCCAACAGTTAGGGGAATGAAGACTTGCGACGCAACCGCCTCGATCATGTGCAGTGTCAGATCGCGGTTATCACTGGTCGCTGTGATGTCCAAAAAGGTGAGTTCATCAGCGCCCTGTCGGTTGTACCGCGCCGCAATTTCAACGGGGTCTCCCGCGTCACGCAACGCCACAAAGTTCACCCCTTTGACCACCCGACCACCGGTCACATCCAAGCAGGGAATGATGCGTTTAGCGAGCATAACAACGCTCCGCCATGCGGCCGGTTTCAACCATTGAGTTCGTCTGCAAGTTCTTGCGCCGCCTCGAAATCGAGATCTCCGGTGTAAATCGAACGACCGCAAATGACGCCCTCGACACCCTCTTCCTCGACCGCACACAGCGCACGAATGTCCTCGATATTCGACAAACCGCCTGACGCAATCACAGGAATCGTCAGGGCCTGCGCCAACTTGACGGTGGCATCAATGTTGATGCCTGACAGCATGCCGTCACGACCGATGTCCGTGTAGATGATGCCCTCGACACCATAGTCTTGGTACTTCAACGCGAGATCAACAACCTCGTGTCCGGTCAGTTTGCTCCACCCATCGGTGGCCACTTTGCCATCCTTGGCGTCCAGTCCCACGATGATGTGACCGCCAAAAGCCGAGCAGGCGTCTTGCAAAAACCCAGGGTTCTTTACGGCAGCCGTGCCGATGATGACGTAAGCCAACCCCGCATCTAAATACCGCTCGATGGTGTCAAGGTCGCGAATACCACCGCCCAACTGCACATCCACCTCGTCACCCACCTCTTTGAGGATGCGCTTAATGGCCAGTTCGTTTTTCGGCTGTCCTGCAAAGGCGCCATTCAGATCGACCAGGTGCACACGCCGCGCCCCTTTATCCACCCAGCCCCGGGCGACCGCGGCGGGGTCATCACCGAAAACAGTGGATTGATCCATGTCACCTTGCTTGAGGCGGACACATTGACCATCTTTCAAATCAATAGCGGGAATCAACAACATGTGCTTTTTCTGTTGGTTGGGGTCAAAAAATCAAAGACTCAGGCGCTACTGGTGCAACCTAGGGCTTCCAGTTTAAAAAGTTTTTGTAGAGTGTCAAACCCTGATCGGCGCTCTTTTCCGGGTGAAATTGCGTTGCAAACAGATTGTCGCGCGCAATCGCGGCACAAAACCAGTCGCCATAATGCGCCTGTCCAGCGCAATGCACCGCTTGCGCAGTGCTGGCATAGTAGCTGTGCACAAAGTAAAAATGAGCCCCATCGGGAACGCCAGCAAACAAGGGATGTGCATGACCATCCGATTGGGTCTGCCTAACCGCATTCCAACCCATTTGTGGCACTTTGAAACGACTGCCGTCCGCTTGTAACGTATCGGCAAGTTGGAATTTTCGCACCAGACCCGGAATGAGGCCCAAGCCCGTCGTGTCGTTTTCTTCGCTGTGATCGAGCAACATTTGCATGCCCACGCAGACCCCAAAAAGCGGCTTATTTGCAGCAGCCTCTAAAACAGCAGCGCGCAAACCGGAGCGGTTCAACTCTCCCACGCAGTCTCCCATGGCACCTTGCCCCGGCAAAATGACCCGGTCCGCGCGACTCAACTCGTCAGGATCAGCGGTGATTCGCACCGTCAATGACGTGTCAGTGGCAACCGCGCGTACCGCATTCAAGACAGAGCGCAGATTACCCATGCCGTAGTCGACGATAGCAACGAAAGGGGTAGCGGAGGTAGACACGTGTGCTTTAGATGCAAGGGCCGCGCACCAACGATGGGGCGCGGCGGGCGATCGTCAATGGCCGTTGGGTATTACAGACTGCCTTTGGTAGATGGCACGGCGTTGGGTGCACGTGGATCGCGGGTCAAGGCGGCACGCATGGCGCGCGCAAATGCCTTGAAGACCGTCTCGGCTTGGTGATGGGCATTTTCGCCCTTCAGGTTATCGATGTGGAGGGTGACCCCTGCATGGTTAACGAATCCTTGGAAGAACTCAAACGCCAGTTGGGTATCAAAAGCGCCCACCATGCCGCTTTTAAAAGGTACATCCATGTGTAGCCAGGCCTGCCGGAAAAATCAATGACAACCCGCGAAAGGGCCTCATCAAGCGGGACGTAGGCGTGGCCGTAGCGCATGATGCCGCGCTTATCGCCCACCGCTTGCGCCACCGCTTGGCCTAACGTGATTCCGACGTCTTCAACCGTATGGTGACCATCAATGTGCAAATCACCTTTGGCTTGGATGGTGAGATCGATCAGACCATGCCGCGCGATTTGATCAAGCATGTGATCGAAAAAGCCAATGCCCGTGCTCAGATCGGCGACACCTGTTCCGTCGAGGTTGACCTGCACGCGAATCTGGGTTTCTGCGGTATCACGTGTGACGTCACCCTTTCGGGCGGTCTCATTGACCGGGGCATTCATAAGGCGGCTTTCAAGGCGTTTAGCAAACTGGCGTTTTCCTGCGGGGTCCCCACAGTGATGCGCAGGCATCGCTGCAGCAATGGGTGCATTGTAGAAACATTCTTCACCAGAACACCGCTGGCCTTCAAGCGCTCGAAGGTCTTTGTTGCGTCCGGCACACGTATCAGGATCATATTGGCCTGGCTGGGGAAGACCTCGCAGCCCGGTAGTGCCCCAAGTGCCTCGCTCAAGGAAGCCCGATCCGACCGAATTTGAGCCGCTTGGGACGCAAACAGGGGTGCGTGTTCGAGCGCAAACAACGCGCATTCCGCATTCAACACGCTGACGTTGTAGGGCGGGCGCAATTTATCAATCTCAGCGATGAGCGCTTGAGGGCCCAACAGATAGCCGAGGCGAATGCCTGCCAGTCCGAATTTAGACAACGTCCGCATCAACAGCACCTTGGCGTTTGCTACGGGGTCACGGCGCATCTCGAACAACCATGTGGTATCGGCGAAAGGTTGATAAGCCTCATCGACCACAACCAAGCCGGGCGCCGCGGCAATCACACGTTGCATGCTTTCAGGGTCCCAGGCATTGGCGGTGGGGTTGTTGGGGTTCGCCAGATAAACCACCGCAGGTTGGTGCCGTGCGATCGCGGCCAACATGGCATCAACGTCAAGCGAAAAGTCAGGCTGCAACGGCACACCAACATACTGCAAGCCCTGCCACTGCGCACTCAATGCGTACATGACGAAGCCCGGCTCAGGCGCCAAAATCGTGGCTCCTGGCTTCTGGCAGGCCAATGCCATCAGCGAGATCAGCTCATCGGAGCCGTTACCCAACATGAGTTGCATGCCATTGGGCAGATCCACATAGGCAGCCAAAGCGCGCTTCAGGTCATCGATACGCGGGCCGGGATACCGGTTAACGGCGACTTCGCCAAGGCGCTTACCCAATGCCGCCTGAAGCGTGTCCGACAGGCGGTATGGGTTCTCCATCGCATCGAGCTTCACCAGCCCGCTGGCGTCCTGCACGACGTAGGCGTGCATCGCTGCAAGGTCATCACGGAACACGTCCTGAGGTGGTCCCATCAAGGTACTGTCGGAGCTAGACATATCGTGACTCATGGCTTGAGGCGCATCGCAGCTGATTCGGCGTGGGCTTGCAAACCCTCCCCCATCGCGAGCGTGTGCGCAATTTTTCCAAGCACCTGCGCACCGGCTTCGCTGACCTCGATCAGACTACTGCGTTTTTGGAAGTCATAGACACCCAGCGGTGAGCTGAAACGCGCCGTGCCCGATGTCGGCAATACATGGTTTGGGCCTGCACAATAGTCACCTAACGACTCGCTGGTGTAGGCGCCCAAAAACAGCGCACCGGCATGCCGCAAGTGCGGCTCCCAGTCATGAGGTTGGGCGCTGGATACCTCTAAATGCTCTGGCGCAATGCGGTTACTCAGCTCGCAGGCTTGTGCCATGTCAGAGGTGATAACGATGAGCCCACGGTCGTTCAATGAGCGCTCAATAATTCCCGCGCGTGGCATGGTGGGGAGTAATCTGTCCATCGCATTAACCACCGCCTGCGCGTATGCGGCATCGGGTGTGAGTAAGATGCTCTGCGCCAACTCGTCGTGTTCGGCTTGGCTAAACAAGTCCATTGCGACCCAGTCAGCCGGGGTACTGCCGTCCGCAATCACCAAAATCTCGCTGGGGCCCGCAATCATGTCAATGCCGACTTGGCCAAAGACCCTGCGTTTGGCACTGGCCACATAGGCGTTACCTGGGCCTGTGATCTTGTCAACCTTGGGGATGGTGGCGGTGCCATACGCCAGCGCAGCGATCGCCTGCGCACCGCCGATGGTGTAGGCCTTGGTCACACCCCCTACATACCCAGCGGCCAGGACCAGGGCGTTCTTTTCGCCGCGCGGCGTGGGAACGACCATGATAATTTCGCCAACACCAGCAACATGGGCCGGGATGGCATTCATCAACAAGCTCGACGGATAAGCGGCTTTGCCGCCGGGCACATAGATACCAACACGATCCAGGGGGGTGACCTTTTGTCCCAAGAGGTTGCCGTCTGCATCGGTGTACTGCCACGACTGCCCTGTGGCCGCTTTTTGGGCCTCATGGTAGGTGCGGATACGGTCCGCCGCTTGTGTGAGAGCCGCTTGCTGGTCAGCGGGTAAGCCCTCAAATGCGACCTTCATCTCCGCTTGCGTGATCTCAAGGTCAGTAATCTGCTCGGCGGGTAGCAGATCAAATTGTTTCGTGTAAGCCAAGACTGCGGTATCGCCTTGCGCACGCACGGCCGCAATGATCTCGGCAACACGGTCTTCAATCGCACTATCCGTCTCACCCGACCAATGCAGGCGTGCTTGAAACGCCGCTTCAAATGAGGCGTCAGTTGTTTTCAAGACCGGGATATTCAATGCGCTAGGCATGGTTTCGATACCTTATATAAATTCACGCGACCGCGTCGCGGATCGCCTGCAGGATCGGCTGAAGCGCAACCCTTTTGATTTTCAAACTGGCAGGGTTAACAACCAATCGCGAACTGATGTCCATGATGTGCTCGACCTCGACCAATTGATTGGCTTTTAGGGTGTTGCCCGTCGAGACCAAGTCGACAATGGCATCCGCAAGGCCCGTCAGAGGCGCGAGTTCCATGCTGCCATAAAGCTTAATCAAATCGACGTGAACCCCTTTGGCGGCGAAAAATTCCCTTGCAGCATGGGTGTATTTCGTGGCGACGCGTAACCGTGAGCCCTGCTTCACCACGCCCGCATAATCAAAATCAGCGCGTACGGCGACGCTTAAACGGCATTTGGCGATTTTTAAATCAACCGGCTGATACAAGTCCATACCACCCGACTCTGCGCTGTGCTCGATCAAAGTGTCCAGACCGACCACCCCCAGATCAGCGCCGCCCTGTGCGACATAGGTCGGCACATCGGTCGCGCGCACCAACACCACTTGAACATCCGGCCTTGATGTGGGCAAGATCAGCTTGCGTGACGTGTTTGGGTCTTCTAGAACTTCGATCGACGCCGCGCGGATGAGCGGCAGCGTCTCTTCAAAAATACGACCTTTGGGTAGAGCTAGGGTAATCACATTCAACTCACTCACGCGCGCACGCGCTCTATTCGGGCACCAACCCCACGGAGCTTAACCTCCATCCGATCGTAACCACGGTCTAGGTGATAGACGCGCTCGACCGCGGTCTCGCCATCGGCAACCAACCCTGCAATAACGAGGCTGGCCGACGCCCGCAAATCCGTTGCCATCACATGCGCACCGCTCAGGGCGGCGCCACCTTGTATCACGGCAGTCTTGCCATCAACCGTGATGTGCGCACCCAGTCGCTGTAGCTCTTGGACGTGCATGAATCGGTTTTCAAAAATCGTCTCAACAACCGTGCTGGTGCCTTTCGCAACCACATTCATGGCCATAAATTGCGCTTGCATGTCGGTTGGGAAACCCGGGTATTCGGTTGTTCGGAAAGATTGCGCGACCAACGCTTTCGCGCCCGGGCTTTTCACCCGCAAACCGTCCGTCTCACGCGTCACCTCGACACCGGCCTCAAGCAACTTTTCGATGACCGCATCCAAATGATCACCGCGCGCATGGCGCAGCACCACGTCGCCGCCGGTTGCCCCCACGGCACACAGGAACGTGCCAGCCTCAATTCGATCTGCCACAACCTGATGGAGGCAGCCCGTTAAGGCAGGCACGCCGTGTATCCGGATTCGGCTGGTGCCGTGACCTTCAATCTCCGCACCCATGGCTATCAACATCTCAGCCAGATCGGTAATTTCTGGCTCTTGTGCGGCATTTTCTAAAACCGTTTCGCCGTCGGCCAAGACAGCGGCCATCATGAAATTTTCGGTGCCCGTGACCGTCACCATATCAGTGGTGATGCGCGCACCCTTGAGCCGGGTAAGGCCATCGGACAGCCGGGCCTCAATGTAGCCATGCGCAACCTCAATGTGGGCACCCATCGCCTGCAGCCCTTTGATGTGCTGATCAACCGGACGTGAACCGATGGCGCAACCACCAGGTAGAGAAACTCGGGCGCGGCCAAAGCGCGCCAGCAGCGGGCCCAGAACCAAGATCGAGGCGCGCATGGTTTTAACCAGCTCGTAAGGTGCTTCCAAATTCGCCACTGCCTGCGCATTCAGCACGACACAGCCATCGTCGCCATGGGTCACATTGACACCCATGTTCTCCAACAGCCGCAACATGGTGCGCACGTCTTGCAGCGCGGGCACGTTAGTCAGCGTGACCGGCTCAGCCGCCAATAACGCCGCGCAAAGCTCGGGCAGGGTCGCATTTTTAGCGCCTGCAATCTCGATCGACCCGTTCAGCGGATGGCCGCCTGTAATGATGAGTTGGTCCATGTTGGGTGTCGGTTAAAAGTCAATCAACGGGTGTGTCTGGGATCAGACGCGACTCGCCCACTCAGTCGGCGTGAGGGTCTTCATCGAAAGCGCATGCACCTCATCGGTCTCCATGCGTCTACCTAACGCAGCGTAAACCTTTTGATGGCGTGCGATCGGCCGCAAGCCCTCA
>Ga0075461_10000671_pt1 | contig 9898 bp, 8 predicted proteins | sample DEB08_DNA_6_FD_74788 | JGI IMG/M metagenome (GOLD analysis project Ga0075461, IMG submission 74788) | Aqueous microbial communities from the Delaware River and Bay under freshwater to marine salinity gradient to study organic matter... | ecosystem: Environmental > Aquatic > Marine > Coastal ...
ATAGGGGGAGGCGCCCGCACGAGCACCTCCCCCTAATTTCGGCTCTCAGTCGAGCCAGATCGCCTCGTAGCGACCTGAACCGTTCGTCGTGCACCGCGTGGTGCTGCCTTCGGGCGTCGTCACGGCACAGGCATTATTCACGCCATCTGCGAACGCGTTCGACCAACGCGTGTGGTTGAAGTACACATACAACGCAGCGTCATTAATCATCTGTTCGGCCGTTTGGTACAGCTCAGCTCGTTCTGCCGGATCAGTTGTTGCCTGCGCGGCCAGGAGCACAGCGTCACGCTCTTCGTCGCAGTAACGGGGCCAGTTCAGCGAGATGAAACCAACTGTGCGGCAGAGCAACCACACGTTGTCAACCGAGGCTTCCGGAGCACCAAACTGCCGCCAGGTCACCACGTTGTACCCGCCGATAGCTACCTGAATGATGTGGTCGTCCTGCAGCAGCATGTCCCGCGTGACGTTGAAGCCTGCTTCGTCCCAGCCCGCGATGAGCAGGTCAGCGATACGGTCCCCGACGACTGATGGTCCAGACCACTGGAATTCCATGTTGATGCGACCATCGGTGCAGGTTGGACCTCCGGTAAGAGGGTTTGTCTCGGTCCCGGACTCCGCACAGTATTCAGCCACCAGTGCCTGGGCGGCGGGGATGTCATTTCCCCGTTGCACAACATTGGGGTTGTGGTAGGGGTTATCGCTCACGAACCGACCATTCGTCTGGGTGGTCAAATCCTCGTTAATGAGCAACTGGTACCCCTCGCGGTCGGTCGCCAGCGTGAGCGCCTCCCGGGCACGCAGATCATTGAATGGAGGAACCTCTGAGTTGATCATCGCAAATGATTCTTCTCCGGTTTCGTCAATTCGCTGATCGATACCCTCCGCACTCATCTCTTCAATAAGCGTTGGATCGGTGGTATGCATTGCGTTAATTTCGCCGCCCAGCAGCAGATCAAGACGCGTGGCTCCGTCAGTGACTGGTGAGAATTCAATGGCGTCGAGATAGACGTCGCCACCCCACCAACTGTCGTTCCGAACAAGGGTCGTGATCGAGTCTTCAGAGCGTGACTCAAACTTAAATGGACCGGTACCGACCGGACGCTGATTCAGCGTGGGGTCCTCGGCAGCGGCCGCGAGCCACGCTGGAGAACCCATCATGCCCAGCTGGCCTGTCAAATACGCCGGGAAGTAGGCGCTCGGATCAAGCAGGTTGTATTGCACCGTCAGGTCGTCAATGATCGTGATACCCGGATCACTTCCGTCGGCTCCCACCGGCGGGAAGAATGGGTTAATAGCAAGCGATGGCAGCGCTGATGCTCGTAACGACGCGAAGTTCGCGACAGCCGCCTCGGCATTGACGGGTTCACCATCATGGAACGTCACACCCTCGCGTAGCTTGACAGTCCACTGGGTGAGGTCGTCATTAGGTGTGAGACTCTCCGCGAGGAACGGAATAGCGACCCCATTTTCGTCGTATATCGCGAGGGGGTCGAAGATCGCATTCAGCATCGCGTACCCAGATGCGGAGATGTTGTTCTGCGTCGGATTAAGACCGTCAACATCCGCTTCGAGGCCCATTCGAAACGTGCCGCCGAAGACAGGCTCGACATTTTCCTCAGGCGGGAGAGTCACGTCGACGAGCGTGGTCTCTGGTGCCTCCTCGGCCGGTTCCTCAGCTGGTTCCTCAGCAGGCTCTTCTGCAGGCTGTTCCGCAGGCTCTTCGGCCGGTGCCGGTGCCGGTTCGGCATCGTCATCACCGCCCCCGCATGCGCCGGCGACGAGCGCCAGCACAGCGGCGCTGGCAGCCACTCGACGCCAACGGTTGTTGACCTTGGACCTCATCATTCGCAATTACCCCCTCGTGCGTCACGCAGCCTCGATGCCACGCGGTGCCCAGAACCTACACCACCCGCCGGCCACAAGGGGAGTGCCTGTCGCCGACTCGTACCTGACGTGGGTCCTCAGTCAGCGATGGTGGGTAGTATCTCGCCATGCTCGTGAGCTCCCCCCGCTCGCTCGAGGAGGCCCTCGCTGCGCTTGGCGACGGATCCTGCCGGCCGCTTGCGGGAGGAACCGATCTCATGGTTGCCGTCAATCACGGCCATCCGATGACGAGCGATGTTGTTTCTCTGGACCGCGTGGATGAAATTCGTGGTCTCACCCTCGATGGCGACGTCGTTCGTATCGGAGGCGCAGCCACGTGGACACTGATCGCCGACGAACCGGTGCGCAGCACCGTGCCCGCCCTTGCCCAGGCGGCACGAACGGTTGGATCGCCGCAGATACGCAACGCGGGAACCATTGGGGGCAACATTGCAACGGCCTCGCCTGCAGGTGACTCACTCGGTGTGCTGGCAGCACTTGACGCAACGGTTGAGGTGCGTTCGGCATCTCGTACCCGTCTGATGGCGATACCAGACGTGATCATCGGTCCGAAAGTGACGAGCCTCGAAGCCGACGAGTTGATCGTGGCCGTGCATGTTCCTGTGGTGCGCGGGTGGCAGAGTTATGCGAAGGTGGGAGTGCGAAATGCCATGGTCATTGCAACCGTCGGCGTGGCAACAGTCGTGAACGAAGAGGCGCGTTCGGTGTCGTTCGGGCTCACATCTGTCGGCCCGACTCCGCTGCGATGCCCAGACGCCGAGGTTGCGGCATGCGAGGCCTTCTGGACACTCGATGGCACGCCCCGAACTCCAACCGCACGCGATATCGGCCACATCGCCGAACTCGTCATGGAGGGTGCCCAACCCATTGACGACCACCGCTCGAGTGTGGAATACCGGCGGCACAGTGTGGGCGTTCTGGCCGCACGGCACCTGCGTACCGCGGCGCGCACACTCAGGGAGCAATGACATGAGAAAGCCCTATCAACTGCACGTCAACGGCCAGACCCTCGACGTGCTTGATCCGGTGCCAGGCGAGTCTCTAATGACGGTCCTGCGCGAACGTCTCGGCCTGCGTGGAACGAAGACGGCGTGCTCAGAAGGGGAGTGTGGTTCCTGCAGTGTGCTCGTCGACGGTGAACTGATGTGTTCGTGCCTCGTCATGGCCGCCGCAGTGACCGACCGGGCCATCACCACCGTGGAAGGTCTTGGCGACGACGGTATTTCCGACATACAGCGTGCCTTTGTGGAGTGTGGCGCCGTGCAGTGCGGGTTCTGCACCCCCGGCCTCATCGTGGCTGCTCATGCACTTCTCGACCGCCACCCAGATGCCACAACCGACACCGTCCGGGAGGAACTGGCGGGCAATCTCTGTCGATGCACCGGCTACGGGCGCATTATCGACGCGATTCACAGCGTGGCCATCGCGCGGCGGGGTGGTCGCCCATGACGACGACCACCGACACGACCAACCAGACCGCCGGGCGTGGCGTCATCGGGGCGTCGGTGACCCGGCCTGACGGTGTGGCGAAAGTGCGCGGCGAATTCGAGTTCTCATCCGATCTGTCGGCTGATGGAGCGTTGTGGGGCGCGACCCTTCGTTCTCCATACCCGAGGGCACGGATCGTCCGTCTCGACACCTCACCGGCTCTCGGTATCGCTGGTGTGACGTGCGTGCTCACCGCGGAGGATGTACCTGGCCGTAACGCCTTCGGTCTCGTCGATGCCGATCAACCGGTTCTGGCGGTCGACGAAGTGCGGTTTGTTGGCGAACCTGTGGCCATCGTTGCGGCGGAGTCGCCCGAGGCGTGCGCCGCAGCGCTTGCCGCGATCATCGTCGACTACGAGGAACTCACACCTCTCGTCGATCCAGAGGTCGCCATCGATCCAACCAGCGAGGCGATTCACCCGTCGGGCAACGTGATCCGCCATCAGCGGATCGAATGCGGTGATCCGACCGTGACCGGACAGTTCGTGGTGGAGGGCACCTATGAGATCGGCATGCAGGATCAAGCGTTTCTCGGCCTTGAAGCGGCAATGGCGATTCCCGACCCCGGAGGGACGGGAGTCGAATTGCACGTCGCCACCCAGTGGCTACATGAAGATCAAGCCCAGTTGGCGGCGAGCCTTGCGCTTCCCACTGACGCGGTGCGCCTGACGCTTGGTGGCGTCGGAGGCGCCTTCGGCGGACGCGAAGATCTCTCGCTGCAGGTTCACACGTGCATGCTGGCGTTACGCACGGGCCGGCCAGTACGTATCCACTACTCGCGTCCTGAAAGTTTCGTCGGCCATGTTCACCGGCATCCCGCCACGATCACGATGCGCCACCACGCCGATGCCGACGGTCGGATTGTAAAAATTGAGGCCCAGTTCATTCTCGACGGTGGCGCCTATGCCTCCACCTCATCAGCCGTACTCGTCAATGCGGTGACCCACACTCAGGGTCCATACCGCTGTGACAACGCGGTGGTCGACGGTTGGGCTGTCCGTACGAATAACCTTCCGTGCGGTGCGATGCGCGGCTTTGGCGTCGTTCAGGCGTGCATTGCGCACGAGGCGCAGATGGACAAACTCGCAGAGGCCTGCGGCATATCCCCGCTCGACGTTCGACGAATCAATGCCATGGCCACCGGTGATCGCCTGATCACCGGTCAGATCGTGGAGAGCGTCGCTCCAGTGCTGCGCTGTATCGACGAGACAGATCATCTGCCGCTGCCTGATATGCCTCTCGCTCCGGCAGATCATCCCTATGGTCTGCCCGGCGGTGCCGGGCTCACCACCGATGCAACCGATGTGGTTCGCGGTATCGGTTACGGCGTATCGATCAAGAACCTGATGTACTCCGAGGGATTCGACGACTTCTCCACCGCGCGTTGCATCGTTGATAACGGCCAGGTCACACTCAAATTTGCCACCGCTGAAGTGGGACAGGGTTTCGTTACCATCGCCCCTCAGATTGCGCGAACAGTGCTCGGACTCGATGTGGTCGATATCGACACGATCGACACTGGGGTGGGATCTGCGGGCTCGACGTCGGCATCACGTCAGACGTGGATGAGCGGCGGTGCGGTCGATGCAGCGTGCCGCAAGGTCCGCGAGAAAATCCTAGAGGCTGCCGCAGCGCAGATGGGTGGTGCGTCAGTCGAGTACACCGTGGACAACACCGATGTGGTGCACCTCGGTGACGGACGACGGATGCCGGTCGTGGACATCGTGCGCGACCGGTTGTACGACGAAACGGTGGAGTATCACCACCGCCCGACCGTGCCACTCGATCAGAGCGGGCGTGGTGACTGCCACACCGCCTTCGCCTTTGCAGCCCATCGGGCAGTGGTTGACGTCGATGTGGAACTCGGCTTGGTGAAAGTGATCCAGATCGCAACAGCGCAGGACGTCGGACGTGCGCTGAACCCTCTGTCGGTCATCGGACAAATTGAAGGTGGTATCGCCCAAGGTCTCGGCCTCGCCGTCTACGAAGAGATCATCATGGACGGTGGCCACATCATGAACGCATCGTTCACCGACTACCTCTTGCCCACCATCGCCGACATGCCGCCGGTGGAGATCGCCCTGATCGAAGAACCAGACCCCCAAGCCCCACTCGGAGCAAAAGGGGTTGGTGAACCCCCGTGCATCTCTGTCACCCCTGCGGTGATCGCCGCCATCCGCGATGCCATCTCTCAAGTGCGGCCAGGCCCGGTCGACCTGCCCCATATTCCCGTCCGGCCGATGGACATCGTGCGAGCGGCACGAGGAGAATCCTTGTCGCGCATCATGGCCGACTAGGTTGGGGCTGATGAGCGACGACCGCGAGATCCTCACCTGGGAACTATTTGGGGTCGCATCCCGCGAACTCGCCACCATGGTTGCTGACGATGGCTACGACCCGTCGATGATCCTCTCGATCGCACGTGGTGGTCTCCTCATCGGTGGAGCGATGGGATATGCCCTCGCCGTCAAGAACACCTACACCATGAATGTCGAGTTCTACACCGGTGTCGATGAACGCCTTGAGGTGCCCCGCATCCTTCCGCCCGCTCCCGACTTTGTCGACCTTGCCGATGCAAAGATCTTGATTGTTGATGACGTCGCCGATACTGGCCACACGCTGAAAAGCGTGCAGGAGTTCTGCGCTGGCAAGGTCGGTGAGGTGCGTACCGCGGTCATCTATGAGAAGTCACACTCCGTTGTGCAATGTGATTACGTCTGGCGACGCACCGACTTGTGGATCAATTTCCCATGGAGCGATAAGCCACCGGTCACCGACCGCGCCGACGCGGTACTTGATGCCTGAGGCCTCGCCTTAGATCCCGAGTCTGGCGCGCAGGCGCGATGGCGGAACCACCGCGCACGCCATCGCACCGCATGGCACAACGATGAGGGGGCGATGTGGATCTATTCGATCCAGCACCGACACCAACAGGTCCTCGGGGCGCGCCACCACCACCGAGTCCCAGCCGGTCATGATGTCGGCGAGGAGGACATCGTCCGCTTCTGCGACCGGGACACGATCAAGGTCCATTTCGGTAACGAATCCCACATGGGATCCGGACACATCGCTGATGGCCACAATCTCCGCCGCGCCAAGACGGGAGCGTTGAACACGCATCTGAGCGACCGAGGTATCCGGCCGCGCCTCCGCGATGCCCCACCACATCAACTCACTTAGGCGAACGTCACTGACCTCCGCTCGTAAATCAGCGGCCGCGACCTCGACCCGCGCACTCATCGCAATAAACACTCCGACAACGATGATCATCGGTGAGGAGAAGCCGCGGAGCGACGCCAGCACGCCCGCCCCAGCGACCAACCATCCAACGACGATGCCAATACGTGAGGCCTCACGCATTGCTCGGATCCGATCGCCATGGCGCGACCATCGCCACGCACGCACAACTCGGCCTCCGTCAAGTGGCGAGCCGGGCAACATGTTGAACACCCCGAGCGCGATATTCACCGCTGCTAACCACCCTGCGAGCGATGCCCACTCCCAGCCGATCCGGCCGCGCAGTAAGAACCACACCGCTGCACTCAACATCCCAACGGCCATCGAACTTGCCGGACCAGCGGCGGCAATAGCTGCTTCTGACCGAGGCGTAGGCGCCTCACGCTCCAGTCTGGCCAGGCCGCCAAGCGCCCACAGGTCAATCGATGTTGTTCCGATTCCGTAGCGACGTGCGGTCAGCGCGTGCCCAACCTCGTGAGCCACAATCGACCCCACGAAACCAAGAACGCCGACCAGTGCCGCCGCAATACCGAGCGCGCTGGACAGGCTGGCTGCCAGCACACCGGCGATGATGAGAAGACTCCAGTGCACGCGCACCGGTGTGCCAGCAAGGCGACCGATGGACAAGGTGGCGCCCATTAGATTGTGATCTGCTGTGGTGGCATCGTTGCGCCATACATCGCGTCATGGCCGGTGATCGCCGCCCACCGGCGGGTTCCGAACTCGAAGTGCCACCACTCACAGTGGAGCACGATGAATCCGGCAGAGCGCATCAGCGCAACAAGCCATCGACGGGCGTTGCGGTCTACATCGTCGTGGTCCTCAAGCGCCGCAGTGTGAGCGGAATCCCAGAAGGCATCAAAAGGTGTCCCCAGCGACAACGGAATGCCATGCCACGACAAGGTGAGGTCGACCGAGCCACCGGTGAGGTGCGGGGGAGGGGTGCGGGAGTCGGTGGACGGGGGCGCCAAGAACCCAGGCGGAAGGTGCGGGTCTGCGTAGGCAACATCGAACAACTCAGCTTGCAGTTGCACCGGGCGCCATGCGTCAAAGATGTGGAGCCCCCACGGTGATGGAAGATTCTCCGCCACATCACACAACCGACCAGCCACCGACGACCGGACGAGCACCGTCGGATGTGCAGAGGCCCACCCGGCCCGACTGTACGCCGGGACCATAGACAGCCTCGGATGACAGGGGACGACGAGAGGCTCATTAGATTCGCGCTCGATCACGGCGCCATCTGGGTCGGCCAACACGCCAATTGCCGGCGCGGTGGGAATCGAATGCTCTGGGATATCGAGGTCGGCCGGCGCCACACTGCGGGCCCATTGGGCAAAACCGTCCACCGCTCCAACGGTAGTCTCAGAACGTGGATTCGGCATCGCGCAACCACCCATTGAGTAGCGCCGCATCATCGGCTGCTGGTGTGCCGGGGAGCCATGCGGTCGACGTCGTCGTCGTCGGTGGTGGCCATAACGGGCTCATCTCTGCGGCGCTGACCGCCCGATCTGGATTAAGCACCGTGCTCGTTGAGGCCCGTGACACCATCGGCGGGTGTGCCAGCACCGTGACCGACCTCGGCGCGCGTTTCAACATCTGCAACTGTGACCACAACATGATCCGGGCACTGCCGCTCATGGACGAACTTGATCTGGCCTCTCATGGGCTGCGCTATATCGAGACGGAAATCTCCAGCATCCACTTGACCCATGGCGAGACCACTGCATGGCCGTTCTTCCACGAACCGGAGCGGCATCTCGATGCTCTCGGTCGGATCCACCCCGCCTGGGTACCGCAATATCGGCGCTATCTCGACGATGCCCTTCCGGTTGCTCGACTGGCGATCGACATGGCTCGCACGACACCGTCGACAGCATTGATGTTGCGCCGAGTGGCTGGCCTTCGCGGCAGAGGCGCACGGCGCCTACTCGCATGGAGCCGTTCAAGCGCTGCCGATGTCCTGCGGTCCTATTTCGACGATTGGCGCATCTGGATGCCCGCGGTGTCCAACGGGCCAACCGTCTGGGGTGTGAGTCCAGAGACACCCGGCACCGGTCTTGCAGCTGCCTTATATGCCACCAAACACATCAATCGCACGGGCCGACCAGTGGGTGGTTCTGGTGCGCTGACCGACGCCATCGAGGCATCGTTTCTTGCGGCCGGGGGCACGGTCATCACATCTCGGATGGTCGAGCAACTCGTCACCGATTCAGGCGGCGTGTGCGGGGTATGTCTTGACGATGGCTCCACGATTACCGCGCGCGCTGTGGTTGCGGCCTGCGATCCACAGCGGGTATTCGTCGACTGGCTCGACGACCCGACGGGGGAGCAGGACTGGCCATCTGCGGCTCGCGAAGAGATCGGTCACTGGCGGTCGCAACCGGTGCACGACGGGTACGAGTCGAAAATCGACGCGGTCATCTCGTCGCTACCGAGCTACCACCACGCCGATCAACTCCGCGAGGTGGTCGGTGAGGCTGATATCTGGTCGCCGACCACGGTGATCCACCCGACGCCCGAGGGTCTCGCCGACGCTCACCGACGTCGCACCACCGGCGACGTCGCGTCACTACCGACCATGCTGTTGAACATTCCCAGCGTTGCCGATGCCGACATGCAGCTCTCACCCGATGAGCACGTCCTCAGCCTTGAGGTTCTCTTCACCCCGTACACCCATGACTGGTCCCGCAGCGAGGAGCCCGCCCGGTGGCTTGAACTTCTCAGCGGCCTGTGCGAGTCGGGCACCTTGCAGGTTGACCGGTGGCGCGCAATGACTCCTGACCGGTACGAACGGGAGTTCCAGATGCATCGTGGTCACACACCCGCATACGCAGGGTCGCCACTTGCCACACTGATGGGTCGGCCTCGACCCACTACCCGCCATCGCAGCAAGGTTCCGGGCCTCTACCTTGGAGGAGCTGCGGCGTATCCAGGCGCTGGCGTCTTTGGTGGTGCGGGTCGCAATGCCGCACGTGCGGTCATTCGCGATCTCGGTCGCTGACCCCAAGATGTCCTAGAGCCCAGTCGAGAACAGGCGCGTTGAAACCCGAGGCGAACGTCGCTCGACACCATCGAGTTCTGGGCACCAGACACGCGAAGGGCCGGCACCCGTAGGTGCCGGCCCCGCGTTGAATGATCTAACCGATCAGAAACTGTGCGTCGCTCAGAATCCGATGCTGGTGTCGATGTACTCGTTGGTCACGATGTCGGCAGGGGCCAAGCCCTCCTCGAACTCCAGACCGGCCAGAGCGATGTTGTCGATCATCTCTTGGATTCGGTCAGTGTC
>Ga0075461_10000696_pt1 | contig 9813 bp, 10 predicted proteins | sample DEB08_DNA_6_FD_74788 | JGI IMG/M metagenome (GOLD analysis project Ga0075461, IMG submission 74788) | Aqueous microbial communities from the Delaware River and Bay under freshwater to marine salinity gradient to study organic matter... | ecosystem: Environmental > Aquatic > Marine > Coastal ...
AGCCCGTACCCAGAACGGTAGTGTCCAAACCTGTCGTGACTTGATAGGCCCCAACCGTGGAAGACCCCCCGTTTCCTGTATCCGACGAATTAGCGACAACCGGAGTTACCGTATATTGCCCGTCAACTGTTACTGAATCCAGAGAAGCTGCCGTTCGTGCTACAATGGTGTACTGGCTGTCGCTTATTATGGACGCTATCTGATACTCTTGGTTGAGAACACTTGCCGTAATAACCCCGCCAAGAGAGGTGGCACCACTAAAAGTAACAAAATCGTTTACAAAACACCCGTGATTGGTATCTGTTATAGTAAGTGTGCTAGACCCGTTTGTAGCGGCAAAAGTGACATCTCCTGACGCCGTGGTCTGCCTCAAAGGTGTGATGTCACTAAAAGCACCACCCTCTTCAAGGTAATACTTTAAATTAGTGCCCACTCCTAAATAGTTACTTCCGTCCAAAGAAACAAAAGCATGTAACGCACGACAAGTTCCAAGAAAACTGTTTGTCGAGGATTTTTTTTCCCAGCCACCAATTTTTTGAGGCAACCCATATTTAAAACGTACCTTATCGCAATCAAACCAACCCCCCTCATTTGTATAGGAGGTAGTTTCTCGGTTGACGCCGGGTCTAAATTGCAGCTTCGTTAAAGGCACAGAGGACTCCTTTATATGGCGTCAGGCCAGTCGTTGATAGGTGCGGGGCCGGTCGGCTCATCATCTGAATCAACAGGAATATCATACAAAGCCATAAACGCAGCAAGGTCACTTGCATTGCCGATTGATGTTTCGATTGCGGCACAGGCTGTACGCACGGCATCACGGTAGGTGGTTACTGAGCTTGGTATAGCTGTAGACTTCTCTGACTTTCTGGTAACGTACCAGTCGTAGGGTGCTAGTAACTCACCAGCCTGACGCTTTACTAACTCAATAGCGTTAGTCTTCAAACCCGGAGTAACAATCTGATTACCGTCAGCATCATTGATAGCGTTGCCATCCCTATCAACCTCGTTGATATCGTTTAGGGACTTTGGAATCAAAGTGCCATCGTCTTGTCTTCCCCAATAGAACCTGTTGTCGTAGGGTGCAGGGTCGTTTTCCCACACAAGACCGGCGGCAGTCTTGTCTGCGTCTGACCAAATCATCCAGTTCTTAGGGTGCGTGATACCGTCGGTGTCCGTCCACGCTTTGCCAGCGCGAATAATTGAACCATTATATTTCCAAGCCATGTTATTCTCCGTTATCTGGCGTTAGCGTATTTGAATGGGTTTTCGGCAAAGGCGAGGTGGATGTAGGTCAGGCCGTTACCATTCACCGTAGAGTTGTTGTATCTCATCTTGAATCCGTTGCTCAAAATGTCGATCTGATAGGCTACATTTGACGCTTCCGTGAACGGCTCGTCGGGGAACAGCGGGGTGGACATCTGGTTATATGTTTCCCGAGCTGTGTCCCAAATCCACCAATTAGACAGGCCGCTTGTTTGCTTCATCAGCACCCACCTCGGCCTAAACCCTGTGTAGATAAACGGCCCATTTGTGCTGCCGTTGCCTTTGTGGGAACCCACCTTGCTGTAGCCTTCAACTGAGTGGAACGCATAGCAGATGCGGTCATCTGATGTTCCTGAAGATAATCCATCACTAAATACAGTTGATGTTGGCAATGTAATTCCACTGCCAGACGCTCCGTTAGTGAGGTTTAGATACATATAATCTAACGAACCATCCACTACTGTGAAATAGGTCAACCAATTATCTGTGGTGTTAATCCTGCGCGAAATCCACAACTCTGGGGCTTTTGTTAAACCGTGACCAACAGTTCCACCTGCTGTGCCATCACCAGTCCATTTTATAATACTGAAGCCCGAATCTGGATTAGCGCTGACAGTTGATGTGTAATAGCCATCAGTGTTGCTAGATGCAGAGCCGCCAGCTTTCCAGTTCCACGATACATAGGTGTTAGTATTAAGATTTGTTGCACCTGTGCCAGTTACGTTGTCACCAACTATAAATCCATCTGAAGCAAACCCATTAGTTAGGTCAGTATTTGTTTGTTCACTATTAGCCAGACTACTAAATAGCTGCTTTGTTCCACCTCTTACACTATCAAATAAAATATGGTGGTTAGGCCCAGTCCTGTCTTTAATCCATACCCAATCAGGTTGAAACCCAACCCCGCTTATTGTGGTATCTTGCACACCGTTTCCAGTATACAACACCGTATTAAAATTCTCACCACTAAGTGAATCACCTAGTGGTCCTACAACAGGCTCTGGAAGATTTGCAGAACATAGCGCAAGGAAGCCTGACGGCACAGAATACTTGAAGTCACCCACGCCGTTAGCATCTGAGTTACCGCCAGCAGTTATTGCGCCAGAAAAGGTGCTGTCTTGACCGAAGTTGACATAGCTTAAAGAACCAGCACTGCTGCTATTGTTTAATATCCACGGTAAAAAATCTTCAGTTAGAATGCTAGATTCGGTAACTGTAAATTGAAGAGCATTGTTTTTATAAAATGCAATAGTTCCAGCCGATTCTGCATCAACCGCCATACCAATGATATCGTTCGCTGCAAAAGTCGCTCCAGCACTGCCTGTTGTTGTGCCAAACACACGCTTATTTCCGTATATGTCGTAAAATATTCCTTTGGTGTTCATATCGGATGTAGTGCCGCTGCCTGTGGTTATACCTAGAGACAAGCCGTTACCAACATTACTGGCTCTAATTTCCCAATACCACTTACCACCCTTACAGCTAAATGTTCCAGTAAGACCTGTGCCTGTACCAGTACCCATATTTGCTTTTAGGTTTCCGTCCTGCGTAACTGTATAGGTAAGATTTGTACTTGAAAGATAACTCCAAGTAGCAAAGTTATTGGTCGGGCTATCCGGCACATAATCGCTCGTTGAAATGTTGTTGGCAGTAAAGTTGTTGCCGTTACCGCTGCTGTCGTTGGTGTTGCCGTCAAACTCAAGATGGAAACCGTTAGTACCATATGAACCGCCGTAAGCTTTTGGAATCCATACGCCTGACTTAGTTTCGCCAAAGCTAGTAGGGTCTAGGGCGGTGCCGTCAATGGCGTTGACTTCGGCTAGGTAGCCATCCCAAAACAAACCGCCTGTTGTATATCTGCCTATATAATGAGTACAGGTGCTGTCAAAAAAAGCAACCCCATCATTCAAAGCAGGGTTTATGTTACTAAAAAAGTTCGTTATTCGCTCGCCATTTACATATAGACGCATACGGTCAGCTGCTGTTGCATTAGATGAATCCCAAACGGCAACAATATGATACCAAGCACTTACATCTCTATGAAGCGCAGTACTCCGTTTCCAATCGTAGTTTCCGTTTGACTGCTGTACATAAAAACCTAAACGCCCAGAAGAATCAAAGTAGACCGTACTATCGACACCCGTTTTAGTTGATGTAAATATGCGTTGTTCTGTACCTAAACGGGCTCTCTTTACCCATGCAGAAATTGTTGCTGTGGTAAGGCTGCCAGTAGAAGCTGCTGTGCGGTTTAGGTATGCGCTATCGTCAGCATTAAACCGCAACGACCCATCAATGCTGTAGTCGTAAAACCCACCACCTGCGTTATACATCCATTGGCTTGAACCGAAAGGACCACTCATGTTAATTTCCTATGCAAAAGCTAGTTGCGGTGCGCCAAGCAGAATACGACCTGATGCCGCAACAACATACGGCACAATGTCTGTAGTGCTTGCGGCAGTAGATAGCGTTAACCCTGCTGCACCCGCCGTTTCGTAGTCGGTTCCAAGAGACACAGTACGTCCGCCAGTTCCGTCTTGAATAAAAGTAATAAAGCCTGACTGACCAACCTGCTCAGTGCTTGGGTTGGCTAACGTCACGTTGCCGGTTAGCGTCAGCACAAAGTTTTGGTTAGCACCAAAGTCTAAAGTCACAGAACCGGTATTCGTTGTGTCGGTGTCTGTTGTGGCAATGGCTGTGCCTGTGACTGTTACGCCTGTGCTGGTGGTGGCGAGTTTGGATGCGTTGTCGTAGTAAAGGTCAACACCAGCATCAGCAGTAGCGGAAAGTACACGCTCACCAGTGTATTTGTCTATAAACAAACGGTTTGAACGAATAAACAAGTCACCAGTACCTGCGTCATCAATAAAACTGTCAGTGCCATTGTGATAAATCTGCAAGTCAGACCCAGCACCAAACTTTGCCTTTACGTTGTCACTGAAAGACAAGTCACCGGATGTCTTCGTATCCGCTGCATCTGAACGAAGGAACTGTGTGCTATCTAGTGAGTCTAACGTCGCGGCGTTACCTCCGTCCGCAGACGTAATAAACCCACTGTTGTTGTTGAAGCCGGAAATATTGATATTCCCTTTGGTTAGCTTCTTTTGGTTTCCGCTTGAATCGACTACGGCAAAGAAGTCACCGTCGCCATCCGAAGTAGACGTGGTAAGTTCGTTTAGGTCTAGGGAAAGGGTGTGTGCAATCCCCTCACCCGAAGTAGCCCCCGTAGAGTCAATACCAGTACCGCCAGTAATAGTACCAACGTAATTTCCAGTAGTATCTGTTCCCAAAGCAACAGAGTTAGCCTGAATAGTAGCTGTTCCAGTCACGTTACCAGAACCATCAAAAGAGGCGGATGTCCATACCACATCGCCCGTCATTCCAATGGTGCGGCCTGTTGCAAGGGCGGTAGCCGTAGTAGCATTACCTGAAGTGTCTTGATTGCCTGAAGTATTTACACCGGGAAGGTTTATGTTAGCTGTACCATTAAAAGACACGCCACCTATAGTCCTTGCCGTCTCCAGCGCAGTGGCCGTGTCCGCGTTACCTGTTAAATCTCCAGTAAACACACCCGCAATTTGACCGGCACCCGTGATTGTGGGTGCCGTTAAAGTCTTGTTAGTTAGTGTTTGTGTGTCAGTTGTACCGACAAGTTCTTGGTCGCCTCCTGCGGGTAAAGTAAGAGTATTGGTTACCCCCGCCGAATGAGGCTGTGGTTGTACGGTCTGAGCATGAAGATTACTGGATTCACAGTAAAATTTTACCTGAGACCGTGTTCCTGTTCCTGTACGAATATCAACAAGACCGTCTGATATGGTAACACCGCCGCTAGAACCATCGCCGTCAAGATTAACTTTGCCTGAACCGTTAGGCAAAATATCAACATCCCCGTTGGTATCGGTGCTGGTAATAGCGTTTCCATCTAGGTTTATATTGTCTACATCCAGTGCGCCAGAAGTAACTTTAGTTGCAGTTAGATTTGCATTTACGTCAGTGACCGTGGCCCCCGTGCCACCGCCATTGAACTTTAAAAGTACATCCGCACCATTAGGAATTTCAAAATCATTAGAGGCGCTGTAGTTTCCTTGGAAAACAATTAGGCTACGAGAAGAAGACAAGCTGTTCCGCAAGTGTACAATCTTTTCGGCATCGTTTGGACCAAGCTGCACATATGCTGTTGCGCCTAGATCCGCACCGTCATTAAACTCAATAAAGCGATTGCGCCCGTCAGACAGTGCGCCGTTATTAATTAGCAGCGTGTTGGGTGAACCCGAAGTGCCCGCAGCAGCTAACGTGACCGTAGCAATTCCGTTTGTTGCTTGGTCAATAATGTCAAAATTTGTGTTAGTCGTGTCGCCCCATGTCCCAGATTGATCCCCGGTCCCCGGTTTTTCAATTCCGATATTAACTGTATATGTACTTGCCATTCGCTTAACCCTTCTAAGCTGCTATTTGATCCCAACCCGGTGTTTGTGATGGAGCAATAGAAGTATACTCCGGATTCTGGTTTGGCACAATAGTACCCCAGATCAGTACGGGGGTTGTGCTTCCAGTGGCTTCAACACCTATTGGGAAAACAGTGCAACCCAAATTAAAGTCAGAAATCGTTCCAACTTGCCCCGTGGCGCTAACACCATTAACGTCCACATCTACTTTAAGATCAACAGTTGCAGCACCAACACTTCCTGTCCCGGCTACACCCGTAACAGGAACATTCGCGTTCGCCGTTGTTGTGACAGACCCAACCGCTCCAGTAGCCTCTAGCCCCGTAACAGGAACCGCTTTACCTATGGCCGCCGTAGCCGTCCCTACTGACCCCGTAGCCGGTACGCCTGTTACAGAGACATCAACGGAAACACCCGCAGTGACGGAACCCACAGACGCCGTAGCCGCTAGCCCCGTGACGCTATTGACGGAGTCGGCAGTTACTCCTACAGACCCTACTGATCCGGTGCCTTCCAGCCCCGTAGCCGGTACAATAGAGGCCGCATCAATTGTTGCTGCGCCAACCTGTCCCGTAGCAGATAAGCCCGTCAAGGCTATGTTGGCCACTCCCGTTGTCGTTACAGAACCAACTGCGGCAGTCGCCGCTACTCCCGTAACAGGGACGGTTATTCCTATCCCCACGGTGGAGGACCCAACTGCGGCAGTCGCCGCTACTCCGGTAACAAAAACGCTTACGCTTTGCTGGACACCGGCTGTTCCTACTTCTCCAGTAGCCGCTACTCCCGTAACAGACACATTGGCTACTCCCGTAGGAGAAACCGTGCCAACATTACCCGTAGCTGCGACGCCGGTAACAGAAACATCGGCTCCAGCCGTAGCAGAAACCGTGCCAACACTACCCGTAGCTGCGACGCCGGTAACAGAAACATCGGCTCCAGCCGTAGCAGAAACCGTGCCAACACTACCGGTAGCCTCTAGCCCCGTAACAACAGTGCCCGAACCTATGTTCACCGTTACGGAATCGACTTGCCCTGTAGCCGCTACGCCGGTAACGGAAACATTGGCTTTCGCATCCGCCGTTATAGATCCGACTTGCCCTGTAGCAGCGAGGCCCGTAACAGACACATTGGCTTCTGTTGTAATAGAGACTGTGCCAACATTTCCCGTAGCCGCTACGCCCGTAGCGGGAACATCGCTTGCCCCGGCTACCGTAACGGTGCCGACTTGGCCTGTCGCCGATACCCCAGTAACCGATACAGATAAAGGACTACCCCAAGCCCCTTCTGACCACGCTCCTCTTCCCCAACCCGCAATAAGTGCCATTTATGCCACCTAAATGTTTTAAGCTATGCGGATAATAGCGTTACTTGCGTCGGCGGTTGGAAACACAATTGTAAAATCCCCGGCAGTTGACGTTTTGTCACCACCAAAGTCTAAAACAACTACAGAGGGATCCCCTGAAGCAGTGTCATTATATATTAATGCACCACGAGCAGTAATTGTTGCGCTAGAAAAAGTTAAGTCTGAAAAATCCGTAAAGGCTGTAGTTCCAGAAGTGGTGGGATTGACGTTTGTCAAACCTGCGCCTCCGGCAGAATAACCTGTCCCAGATACTTCGTTACTGGCGGTGTATGCGGTGGTTGCCGCAGTAAAAGATGCACTGTTTGTGTAAAGCGCTAGTTTAAAACTATTGCCCCCAGATGCTAAAAAATTGTGCTTAGCTTCAAGTAACTCTTTCTTGAAGCTTGTGCACATAAAATTTCCCGAAAATGCCATGTCACAGTCTCCTTAATTGCTCAGCAAGTTCCTTGTAACCTGCTTTTGATAGGGTGTTGTATGTTGTAGTTCTATCACTTTTTATAGCTTCACGCATGTAAAAAGCTAAAACCTTGACGATGTGTTGTCTAAACGCATAAGCCTGATCGCGGATACCCGGATGGGAATCTTCCGATATTTGAATGATCTTATCAGCACAACGCTCTGCAACTTCTTCTGGCGTAAACCCGCGTTCATGCGTGGTTTCCACCAAAACTTTATAATCCGTAGGGATGTCTACTTCTAATGCTTTTATCATTGTTTGGGCCTAATTACCTTTCCTGTACGATATTCATCGGTTACCTCTTTAGTTTCCCCGAACATTTTTAAACCCATAATTGATTCACCAAACCGTTTTTCATACAAAGCCTGCATATCAGGCTCACCTTTCATAAAAATATACGCTTCCATTAAACTGCCGTAAAGCATAGCTAATTCGGCGTTTTCACTAAGCCAAGTAGTCCCAGTTCCCGCTCCCGCGGTCAAGCTTGCGGGACGATAAAAATAATGTAATTCAGCAGCATAGTTTGCATCAGGGGTAGGACCAAGAATGAAGTTATTTAAGTCAAAGACAGCATAGTACCTTGGACCCCCTACTGTAGTGGGATCCGGGTTAAACTGTTGAACATAATCAGCATCTTTAAAATCCAGAAAATTAGCGTCGTTATTTGCATCGGTATACGACAAGGAATACGGAGCTAAGAAATCAGTGGGGCAGGCTAAATACTTGTTAGACGCGGTTACCGACCCTGACACGTTTTTACGAAATAAACTAAGCTGAACATTCTTTAAAATTCTCTCTTCGGAATTTCTAATAAAAATAGGAATATTATTAACGAACGTAGTTTCGTCGTTTTCGGTGTAGTCTTGAATAGCCTGTTGAAGCTCTGTGTATGTAAAACTCATGTTGTCACCGTAACCATGCCAACTTGCCCAAAACCTTGCGGTGGCAGCAAATTAGGTGCCTCTACTGTTGGAATCCCTACATATACATCAAACGGCTCCACTATATCCGGCCGTGCGTCTTTTAAAGCCTCTGCATCAACAACTTTACGAAAAGGACCAAGCTGCGGATGTTTTGGCTCCCATTCGTCTTTTCCTACTAGCAAGCCGTTCCATTCTTTACGCATGTCTTTATACCGATACCGGAAACCGGATCGGTCTGAAATAGCGTAGGAATCTTTACCGCTTGCAAACTTTGCCATTACGTGGTCCTAAAATACTGGTATTGCGGCACTACGTTAAAGGACGAACGATCCCTGTCTTCTGTTGCGGCCCGTTCAAACTCTTCCTCATAAATAGCTTTCAAAAGCTGAACTCTGTTCGGTGCTCTTTTTACGGCTATGTAATAGGCTAAGCCCGCTGCCAAGCAAGGGTAAAACCGAAACGGCATATCCATCGTGTTGATAAAAGTGTCCGCGTCATCCATGCGAGTAAGGGCGTCATAGACCACAACATCTGTGCTATTTTCTGGAACAGGCCACAACTTTAACTCAGGCGTTACCTGACGGTCTAAGAAAAACTGGTTTGCTCTTCCTTCAGTAGTTTTGTTCGGAATAGACAAATACTCGTCTCGGCTAAGACGATCTAAAGAATAGTCAGTTCCGCTACGGCGCACAATTACCGATAAAACGTCGATAACATCGTTATTTAAAGCGTAATTTCCCGTTCCTTGTGTCAGAGCCTGTGTTCTTTGAACAATGGTCCATTGGTTTAGACCACGGTTTGCCCACTCAGCCAACATTAAATTGAGCGACCGCTTGGCAGACTTTAGGTCGTAACCTGTACGAACCTCAAGACCACAGCGCTCAAACGCCTCCTCAATGTAATCGGAAACGTCTAACTCAAAATCTGTGCTGCCGGATGTAGCCACCTTACTTCTTCTTTACCATACCGCCGCCGCGCATCTTCTTTACCATGCCACCACCGCGCATCTTCTTTACCATACCGCCGCCGCGCATCTTCTTGACTGCGCCGCCCTTTTTCATCATTTTACGTGGTTTCATCGCCATTTTTTAATCTCCTGTAAAGATCTGCTCTTTCCTGAAAAATTTCTTCAGCATTGTATTCTTCTAGATACTTATCATAATAACCTTTTTCCGCAAGTTTGTCTGCTGATTCCTGCACCTTGGATAAACGCTGCACGAAAATCATTGCATACTCATCGTCAATCACCTGCATAAAGCTTTGGTCGTCTATGAAATCATTGGCTTCATCATGCGGATGAAAGCCCATGACCCACATATCCCGGTCTATAAAGACCCCCATAGATATTGCTTCGTTTAACTCCCG
>Ga0075461_10000708_pt1 | contig 9768 bp, 9 predicted proteins | sample DEB08_DNA_6_FD_74788 | JGI IMG/M metagenome (GOLD analysis project Ga0075461, IMG submission 74788) | Aqueous microbial communities from the Delaware River and Bay under freshwater to marine salinity gradient to study organic matter... | ecosystem: Environmental > Aquatic > Marine > Coastal ...
GATATAGGTGTCATACGCCGAAACGCTGGTGCCGATACTTGGCTGAATGTTCAGCGTCAGATTGCCGGTTGCGGTCACGGTCACGATGGCCGCGACTGCAAGGCCGGGTCCATTCCCCGAAGCAACGCCCGGTGACTCGGACTTAGTAGATGAAGTAGGGCCGGAGATCGTCATTGTCCCGGTATTGGAAAACCAAAGTGAGTAGGTGGCAACGGTGCTGAACCGCGCTACTCCAGCAAAAACCTGATAGACACCTTCTGGAATAGAAGAGATGGAAAGAGTTCCCGCCGAGTTGTCGGAGCAAGTCACGGTGCTTGGCCCCTGATAGTCGGTAAGCAGGTCGAGCTTTGCCGACTTCACGGCATCGTCGCGGATATGGTCCGTAGTCACGGCGCGGTCGCCATCTACCGAAGCGGAATCCTTTAGTTGCGTGGCCGTTACCTTGTCGGTTCCAATGGCCGTAACGCCGGTGCTGGAGATTGTCACATCTCCGGTCACGGTGGTCGAGGTGATTACGCCCGACGAGTTGGCTACGAGAAGTTGCCCGGAGGTTCCATTGGCGAGCTTGCTATGCGCGATGGCGGCACTCGCGTCCAGGTTGTCATTCGACAACTGACCATTGACAACCGTAGTAATCGCGTTGTCATTGGAATAAACATCGTTCCATTCGTTTGTGCCTGTCTCGCTTGATCCGCGAGGGAGGGAAATCTGAGTCACGTTAGGTTCTCCGTATCTCGGACGCTCGGGATTCGAGTCGCCCGTAGGTGGTGCTGGATTCGGGAAATCTGGAAGGTCTTATTCAGTTCCGAGTTGCTGAAGACGGTTGAAAAGACGGTGCCGCGAGAGGCTAGGCGCACCATTCGCTGAACGAGGGCTACGGGGTATTCCCACGCGCCGCCGCCCCAAGTGGACGAGCCCCATTCAGTAAGGGCGGCTTGTTGGAAGTCCACCGCCTGAGAAACGCCTACGCTGGTGTCATAGTCAGCGGTCTGCGCGAGGTAGCATTTACCCGCTCCCCACACCTTCGACTCGCGGATCACCTTCGTAGAGTTCACGCCGAAGTCTATCCACCCGCTGCGCCACCTAGCGGTGATCGCGGAGCCAAGATCGTTCGTGTAGGTAGCGTTATGCCTTATAACTTGGTTCGAGGTCGTAGCCCGCGTGAAGACAAGTTCGGTGTCATTGGACACCTTGAAGGTGCCGAAACTCGAAGCGGGGAAGTCGTATAGCGACCACCATTTCTGCTCGGTGTCATAGACAAGGGTTCGGTCGTTGTAGGAACCGCCCGACGAATAACTGACGTAGAGCAAATCGCCGTGATAGCCAAGTGCCATATCAGCGGTCTTATTGCGAGCAAGCGTTCCGCCCTGCCAATAGTCAGCGGTTCCGCCCAAGAAGATCGGATCAACGGGGTCAGAAATCTTCTGAACATCTTGCCCGGTCGTTCTGAACACACCGTTCTCATTGGCGAAATAGACGGCATCTCGGGCTGCGACTACCGCGTAGGGGCCGGAGACACCTTCGCCTACATCTACCGCTCGATAGTTGAAGATTGGGTTCCCACTAGCGTCTAGCGACTCGCCGTAGAAGACGAAGAACTTAGACTGCTTGAAGGCAAAGATGAACCCGCGCCACGCTACGAGCGCCGCGATCTTCTCACCGTCGCCAGGGGAGAGCTGAATGTAGTTGCTGGTGGTCCAAGTTTCGGCGGTCCCTGCGTCTGAGAAGTGAACGTAAGACGGGTTCGTGGTGGTTCCACCCGGTCCACCCGTAGAGGTTGTGAAGCCTGCCGCCGCCATTCGGGGGGCAAGTCCCGACGCGCTAGAAGGCGTATTGACGACCGCTAGGACACTTGCCTTTGGCATATTGGCCGGAGAAGTCCACGCCGAACCGCTCCATCTGGCAACCGTGTCATAACCGTTTGCGGCGTAGGCATATTCGTTGCCGGGGCTGCCGAACCGCTCAAACGTGTAGGGGTAGCCAGAGGTGCCGGAGAGATCGCTTCCTACCTTTGCTCCCGTTGTGTCAAGAACATACGCGTTGCCGTTGCCGCCGACGAGAAGCTGGCGGTCGGAAGTTGAAGTTCTTACATAAGAGAGCAAACCCTTCGGCGCGGTGCCGAGTGCGGTTGCGTTCAATGCCCCGGTGCCGGGGCGCTGCGTGACCGATCCGCGCTCGGTGAAATACACATTGAGCGCGTCAATCGCCTGACCCGGCTGGACCGTATCGGCCTTATCTCTTAGGTTCAGCCCGCCGCCAAAGTTGGTGACGAGTTGCGGTGTGTAAGGCATCTAGCCCGCCGGTTCGATATCCGTCTGGAGAATGAAGCTGCTTGGGCGGTCGTGCTGCTGGTGCAAGAGCGAATCACGCATCGCCTGGAGGCGCACCTGAAAGAGTGCGTCAGCGGCCTGCGCTGCGGCGTATTCGTCGTCGTCTTCGTAGGCCCGCTTGACCGCACCCTCCACGATCAGGTATTGCCATCGGGAGGGAAGAAGGGGTGTGTCGGACGGGGAGGAAAGTTCAGTTGGAACCTTGTGATAGCGAACCGTCAGAGAGTTGGTAGAAGCGGGCCAAGTGTTCACGGTATTCCCGCTAGTCAGGTAGTAGCTCTCGGGGTTGCCTGTCAGCGAAAGGTCGGGGGAAAGGTCGGTTATGGCCTTTCTAGTAAGAGGGGTGAGCTTGACTTGCTGATCTGTGTCAATCACGGACTCGATTACTCGGAGGTCGGAGATGGTCAGCGGGGAGCTGCCCGTCGAGGTGGCTTCGAGAAACGGCCATTCCTCCGACTCGCAGATATCGGTTAGGTATGCCTGATTGAGAAAATAGGTGCGCCGGGCTTCGGTCAGGTAGTCAAAGCCTCGCGCTCCGAGTTCAGTAGTGAGGTCAGCAAGGTTCACGATCCAACAACTCCCTTAGTCGTCTTTCCACGCCCCCACTTACGAGCGGTCATTCCCCCATCGCCGGCAACGCGCATCGCTGCGCGGGCGCTAGAGGTCACTTCTTCTGCCTGCGCCTCTGCTTCAAGGCGGCGGGCCTTTTCTGAGCGGGCTTGCTCTGCGTGGCCGTAGGGGTCTAGGCGCTCCAATGCGCCCTTGCGCCACAGGTCGTTACGGCGCAGGTCGTCAATCACGCCAAAGTCAGGCTCGCGGTATTCGCCCTTGCGTCCCTGAATCGGCATATACGAATGGGGTGCGCCGGTGTCCTTATTATTTCGTCGGACGTGCCAGCGGCCCGGCACGATCCCGTAGATATCTTCCGCCCTATCCCCGAAGAAAACGAGTTCAAGGTTAGGGTCAAGGTCGCGCAGGGCTTGTGCGAGAGCCTTCGCCTTATGAAGTTGGTTGTCCACCATCTGCTCGCGCTCAATATTTGCTCGAACGGTCGCGGGCAGAAGTCCGAACCTATCTACGGTCACGGGTTCCTTTCTTGAAGTTGGGTTGCCCCCCGCCGACTAAATAAGCCAGCGAGGGGCCGATGATTCTTTGCGCTACGCCAAAGCGCCCAGACGGGCAAAGGCGTTGCGGCGGTTGCTGCCGAGGTTGAAGCGGTAGGAGAGCTTCGCGCCGTAGGAATCAGTTCCCTGAATCCACGACAGAATCTCGCCGCCGGTCACATCGGACTGCCAGGACGGCTTGGCCGTTGCGACGATGAACAGGTGCTTGAAGGCACCGAAATACATATCCTCGTCGTAGCAGTCGGGGTGACGGTGAACCTCCAGACCGTTCCACTTCGGAGCGTCCTGAGCGCCAGCCGAAAGGCCGTTGTCGCCGGCGAACCGAACCTGATTCTGAAGGAGCGCGTAGAACTTCCGGCTCTGCTTCAGACCTGTCAGAACGAAGTCAGCCTTCGCTCCGCGCTGGTTGATCTTCTGCTCCTGAGTGAGCATCGCTTCCAGCGACAGGGTGGTGGTGCTGGTATCAACGTTGGCTGCCTTCCACCAAGCGTAGGTGGCAGGATCAACGCCTCCGAAAGAAGCCGAGGTTGAGACAAGATTCCTCAGACCGTTGGCCTCGTAGGAGGTAGCGCCGGCGCGAGCGTTCTTGATCGAAACGAAGTTCGACGAAGAAGTGCTGATAGCGGAGCCGCTGACGGTGATACTTGGGCCGGACTCGGAAACGGCGGTGATCGTAACGCCGTCTGCGACTGAAGCCTCAGAAGCGGCGGTGCCGATATCTACGAGTTGGCCGGGGAAGAGCCACCCGCGCTCCAGAACCTCTACACCCTCCGTCGCGTTCAGCGTGACGGTGGTGCTGGACGAGGTGGTGCCGCAAGCAACAATCTTTGCGGAACCGTCCTGGAACAACTGACGGGTGATCTGCTTACGCAGGTCGTCCAGAGCGCCGGAAACCTCAGTCTCCAGAACATCAGCAACGGTATTAGCGTTGCCCGAAGCCTGGTCGAGGACGGAACCCTGAATCTGAATCTGCTGGTGCTGGTGCGTGTAGCTGTATTCAGCCTTGCTGATACCCTGCTCGCCTGCGGCGTTCAGGTTTCCACCTGCTCCCGGAAGAACGGTAAAACCGCCGTTACGGGAAACGTGGAGCGGAACACGGGCTACTTCACCGATGGAGACACGGCTGGACTTTCCGAGCTTGTCCAAGAAAGGATTCTCTTGGTAAAGCTGGGACTCCAACCTGTCCTGCGTATAAACGCGCTTCAGAGCGTCGTTATACGCCGTGAGAGTCGCTGCCATTTGGTTTGTTTCTCCTTACCTAAGACTGATCGAAAGTGGCTGCGGCGATCTCCGCCATAGCCTGCTTTCGACCCTCTTCGGTGTCGAGTTGCCATTTCTTTTCTGCGGCAGACCCGATCCCTGGGGCCGGAGCGTTTCGCTTCGACTCAATGTGGCGCTTCTGAGCCTCTGAGTAGAGGGCCTGAAGCTGACGATAACCCGCCTCAACATTCGGCTTGCCATCGTCCAGACGATTTGCGACCGCGAAAGAAACGATCAGTTCAACCTCGGAATCGTCCAACTCTCGGCCATCGGCCTTAGAAAGACGAGCGAGTTCAGAGTCAATGAGGGTTGCCTCTTGCTCCATCTGACGTTCTTCCGCCGCCTGCTTCTCGCGCTCGGAAAGCATTTGCTCCAAGCGGTCAATGCGTTCGTCGGGGTCCACATAGCCCGTGTCTTCGCTGTCGTCCTCTAGTTCGAGTCCGAGCATCTGAAGGGCTTGGGCTTGGGTTGCGGGGTTCCGCAGCGCAGATACAAGCGCCTGCGCTTGCTCTGCTTCCCGTCGCTTTGCCGATACTTCCTGAGTCTTACGGGTGTAATCCGCCTGCAATCTCTTGTAGGCAGCGTCGTAAGCGGCTCGGGCTTCTTCCGGCAGCTCGTCGGGGTTGTAGGACTCGGTAAATGCTGGTGCCGATTCCTCCGTGTTCGCCTGGTCCGTATTCGGAGCCTCTGTGGACTCGGGTGCGGGGGCGGTTTCATTCTGGGGCTGATCCTGATTGTCAGGGGCCTGTTCTGCCATTTCTGGCTTCCTTCCTGTGGAGCGGGGCGGCTAACCCCCTGCATCTGGCAGGGGCCGCTGATCCGCGAAAGTCTTATTTATTGGGGCGGTGTTTCTCCGCCGGGCAGGGACGGTAGGGGGGCTGCCTGCTGCGGCTTGGCGGCGTTATTCATTCCAAGCCCTTCAGCCATCTGCTGCTGCGCCGCTTGATCGCGGGCGGCTTGCTCTGCTTCGAGTTTCAGAAGCGTGTCGTAGTAGAGGGCGGCGGCTTCTTTGCCTACCTCGTCCAGACCGTCATAGTCGGTAGTCTTCATAAAGTCCTCGAAGACCTGCTTATGGACACGAACATTGTCGAACGGGCGGGGAATCCACCCCGGAACCTCTTCGGCCACCTGAATCTCTTCGCCGGTCTGCGGGTCAATCTCCATCGCTTCACCGGGGAAGACGCGCCGACTTGGTTCGTCCATAAAGGAACCGTCTTTGATCTTCTGGATTACATCGTTGGCGCGGGCAAGGTCAAGCTCGTAGGACTCAATCAGACCCTCTGCGGTGCCTGAGTTGATCGCGGCCATCGCCGCTTCGGGGCTGACCCACCCGAGCTGCGCGTAGTTCATTATCCGTTGCTCCATCGCCTGCTTCGTGCGCGGCTCGATAGAGTCGGGATAGACCCGAACATCTACCTGCCCGCGCAACTGAGCGCCGGTGAAATCGCGGATCGCTTCCGGTCCGAAGCGCCCCCTTATCTTCAGAAGCCTTTCTTCGGTGTAATGCCTGGCTACCAAGTAGAGACAATGGCGCATAAGGCGCGAATGGAACTCTGCGAGGTTGGCGATGAACGCTGCCCGGCGTGAGGTGTCGCGCTCGATCAGGGCTTGAATACCCCGAGCCGATTCCACGTTGCCGGGGATATCGTTCTGAGCCGCGATGCGGGCAATATCGCTTTCGGCCTGTCCCTTGATCTGGAATAGCTCCTGCGGGACGGGCGGAACGGGTCGCCATTCCATCTCGCCGTTGCCGACAACGTTATACACCGCGCCTGGCTCGTCGGTAAGTCGCTGCCCCTTCGCAAGTCCTCCATTACGAATGAGCAACTGTGGGTTCAACGCCAGCACCAACCACTCGACCGACTTAGAGGCGGCTGCGTTTATTGTCCTCTGTGCGTCAAGTAGGTGCCTTACTAGACCCTGATCCCTGTCGGAATCGGGGTCACGGGCGTAGGAAAGTTTGTGAAGAATGGGTTCGTCAATCGGTTCGCCGTCATAGTCGGCGCAGGGGTAGGGGCGCTCTGGAATCACAACGCGGCCATTGGCAATCACGATCCACCGGCCCTGCGGATACTCGGGGCAAGGGCGTTCCAGATACTCGCTGACGAGAACGAGCTTGGCTTCGGGGGTGGACTCAGAAGTAAGGGATTCGCTGCCCTGCGCGTCCGGGGTGAGCTTGCCGCCCGTGTATCCCTCCATCTGATAGATCGCTTCGGGGTCGCGGGCCTGCTCTACACAATGCCAGCGGGAATCCTCGAAGTTCAGACCCGGCTCCCAATAGACCTCATTGGGGCCGAAGACTCGGATACGCACATCGCCAATCCCCACATTGGTTCCCTGAATGAACGGGCCAACCTGATTATCGAAGTAGGGCCAAGCGAAGCCTTCGTCTGCGATTACGCCGTAGCGAACTACTTCTTCGGTAGCGGCGCGGATATGCCACTTGTCGTAGCCGTAGAGGGCTACCTTCTCAGCGAGTCGCGCTGCGCCGATATCTTCGGGGTCGGTGGTGGAAGGTGAGACTTGGTAGGAGGGAATCCGCGAAGTTGAAAGCGCAACCTCTCGCTCTACCACGTCGAAGATCAGATTTCGGGTGGTGCGCTGACGCTGCGGCGGCTTGCCAGATTGCTCGTAGTAGTTAGTGGTGGTGGGAAGAGAGTTGAGATTTCCCTTCTGATCGGTCCAATGGTATTGCTCTGAGCGCCAGAACTTCAGGCACTCGTTTCGCTTCGCTGATCCCTGGCGCATACGATTGCGCCCACGCGAAATACGCTCCTGCACCTTCGCAGGAACCTTCTGATCCTCATTCAAGTTCGTGTTATCAACAGGAGCTTCGGCCATTAGTCCTTATCTTGGGTCTGCCAGAAATCTTCGTCGTTGTCGAATGAAACGTGCTGCTTTCCGAACTCGCCGGTTTCTACATACGGCGCAACATCGGGAGCCTGTATTCGGTTGAGTAGTTCTGAGACTTGCTTCGCCTGTGCCTCACGCTCGCGCTGCGTATCTTGTAAGAGGCTCTGAGTTGCGGAGAGAAGCGAGTCAAAGTTGCGATCCGCAGTCCTAAAGCGATAAGCGACAAGGGCAACAAGGGCGAGGGACAGGACGGAAAGAATCGCAAGGGCGGCGATCACGAAAGAACCTGTTCAGTCTCGAACTCTTGGATCACCTTTACTGCGTCTTCCACTTTCTCCATCTGTTCGAGCTTGACCTTCATCGCATTGACCTGTTCTTTCAGATCATCTACTTCTTGCTTCGGAACCATTCCGAGCAGGTCGCGGGCTACTTCGGTGACGTAAGCAACCGAGAGGTAGATATAGGGGTCCATCTCGCCAGCGTAGGTGCCGGTGTCAATGAACGGGCCATCTATCTCCGAACTTACGATGCAGCGGGCAGGAACCTTTTCGGCGGTTTCTACGATCTTGGGCTTCAAGTGAATACTCCTAACGGGCCTTGTTGTTCAGTTCTTTCAGGTGGACTCCAGGGCGGTTCGTAAGTGGGGCTGAAACCCCGTCGCCTCTGTCGTCCTACATTCGGTGCGAGATTGCCCCAAGCGCGGGCCATAATCGCGTATCGCATCGCGTCGAGAAGGTGATCGTCCCTCTTTATGGCCGCGAACTCGTCGTTAGAGCGAGGGTCGCGGCGGTAGCGCGATATCTCCCAAAGTATGTTCCGGCAATCGGACGAAAAAACTAGGCGGTGCTGCTGGAGCCGCGCCTTTACTTCCAAGATGCCCGAAGCCCGGTCGTTCTGCCCGTGTTCGCAGTAGATACCTTCGCGGGCGAACTCTGCCTCTACGCCTTCCGCGTTGATCGTTGCGCGGTTGCGGGCAGACGGGTCAATCACATAGATAGGGTCCACGCCCCAGAACTCGTTGCGGTCCTTGATTGCCTCTGAGATAGGGCCTACCACCATCTCCTGCGGGTAGAACTCGTCAAAGACGAAAGCCCCGTTGTCATTGTCGAAGGCAACCCATACGACTCCCGTTCGACGGAAACCGGGGTCAATGCCTACAACGATATCTTGGCCCTTCAGGTGATCGCGGTTCGGGGCTTCGCGCAGATGGGTTTCGTCCGAATACTCGGGATAGAAAAGGCCGGAGAAGTGAACGAACTTGCCCGACTTACGAGCTTCAGCCTCCTCTTTAGTAAGGCCCGCCAAGAAGTCACGCTTTGCGTCTTGGTCAAGGTGGGGGTTATCGTCCATATCCACCTGCACTACGGTCACATCGTCGTCGTGCCGGCGCTCCCAGATTGCGTCGTAGGCCCAGGAGAGTCCGAGAAGCGGGGTGAAGGCGAATACTTCGTCGCCCCCGAAGTCCACTAGACGGGCGCGGCACTCTTGCCGGATAGCCTCGCCCTTGTCTCCGGGCGGTTCCTCGTCGTAGCAGACGCGGTGTAGGGCGGCTCCCGAAAACTTGTCCAAGTCCTGCTCGTAGGTGAGAAAGTCCCACCACGAACCGTTGGCGAACCTGAGAACCCGGCGCTGTTTGTCGTATGCCTTGTCCCACGATCCACCCTTCAGGGCTGCGCGGGGAACCCATTGGCGAATCTTGTGAAAGATCACGCCTTCCATCGTGGAAGTGAAGTCTGGAGAAACTAGGCGGCAGTAGAACTCGCCTTCGTGGTGCTTGTAAGGCTTCAGGTTGTCGGGCAGAAAGTCCTTATCTACTGACTGAATCAGGCAGTCAAGAATCGCGGCAGTAGTCTTGCCCGATCTGTTTCCTCCGATGAACGCCTTCAGCTTGTCGGTAGAGGCGTGGAACTCCATCTGCTTATCGTGCGGGACATAGGCGTAGAGGGGGTTAGCCTGGAGAACTTGATTGAACTCTTCTATCTTCCGCAGGCTCTCAGGGTCCGGCTTGCCCCCCTTCACCCGCACCGTGAGGCGCTGGCTCATATTGCTATGCCGTATTTCTTGGCAAGCGCCTGAAGGTCAGAACCGCTCGTATCCGACAAAGGGCTTGCGATAGTTGGGAGGGGCGTGTTGCGAATGGCTCGCACTCGACGGCGGCGGCGGCGCTCGGCTTCGGTTATCGGGGCAGAAAAATCAAAAAC
>Ga0075461_10000712_pt1 | contig 9758 bp, 10 predicted proteins | sample DEB08_DNA_6_FD_74788 | JGI IMG/M metagenome (GOLD analysis project Ga0075461, IMG submission 74788) | Aqueous microbial communities from the Delaware River and Bay under freshwater to marine salinity gradient to study organic matter... | ecosystem: Environmental > Aquatic > Marine > Coastal ...
GAGCTGAGCTACTCCCTTACGACTATGCGTGGCGCAAGATGTCTGATGAGGAGTTCGAAGATGCGATTGCGGACTTAGGGTTTTCGTCATGGGAAGAGTACGCGGATGAGCGATCTCGACCTTTAACATTGGACGAAGTATACGACTTTACGCAAGCAGATCCTGTCGAGTTATGGGAACACTATCATAAAAGTGATGTAGGTAAAAAGTACGCTTCTAATGTACCTCACGCGTTCATCATCACTCCAATGGGTTACATACCCTATGAGTACATTGAATACGTAAATGGCAATCGAACGAACCCACGCGAACACGTAGTGTTTCATGGGTCACCCAACTTATTCTCAAAGTTTAAGCCTCGACCTCATTACCTAACAAATAATGAACCTGTTGTGTTTGCAACCCCCATGAGAGAGATCGCTCTAGCATCTCTTCAGCCGTGGACGGATGATGACTTCGAGCAAGGTGTTGTAGGTGAAGATCCTCCTTACATGATCGAAATGTACCCCAACGCTTTCGAAGATGTGTATTCGGGCAAACAAGGGTACTTGTACACCTTAGCCCCCGATAGCTTTTACTCAACAGATCAACTTACACGCTTCGAGAAAGTGTCTGACACTGCGCCTGAAGTTTTAGACGTTGAGTTAGTTGAAAATGTACTTGAAGCTCTTTACGCTTCAGACATGCAGATGATCCCTTATGAACAAGGCTCTGCATTCCGATCTAACGACTATCGAATGCGTGAGAATCCTGAACCATTAGACTGCCATAAGTATGCGCGTCAAATCTTTGCGCACTTATATAGGGCTAGGTTAATGCATCCACACCTGTTCACACACGTTGAGATAATCACAAAGCCTTTCTATTTCGTGCATTTCACAAACTACGAGAAAGATATAGCCTTAGACGGCTTTTATGGTCGATCTGATGAGCTTATTGACACCAAAAGGACGTTTGGCGAACTTGTAAGGGATGGCCACATATTCGCGTTCCGTCTCAACGCAGACTCTCTAAGAGGTTCTCTCCAAGAACTACAAGAGATGTTCGATGCTGCGGAGGATGAAACTCGACACATTTTCGATTGGTCTCCGATTGGCATGTACGGTATAGGCATTGTTATATCGAAAGCAGAGATGGGTGTAGATATGTTCCATCCGGGAGATCAAGAGATGCAGACGATTATCCCCATAGCATGTATCGATGAGAGTGAGATGCTCGTAGTGAGCGACTTTTTTGAGCAGTACGGCCTAGAAGAAGCTTTTTAAACAAACAAGTGAGGTAACTACAAACCATGTCTAAGTTACAGTGCGAAAAAGATTTTCAGAAGCTTGAAAGAGCGTTTACACCTGATGTAGAGCTTCAAAAGCAAAAGCTCATCGAGAACTATGAAGAATGTCTTAGACATTATGAACTTACGCTACCGTATCGAGATTTGAGCATCCACGAGATTGCAGATGGAGCTAGGAATGGAACAATACCTAAAGATCTCGACATTCACTACTTCAACTCAGCACGTGCAACCGTTCAGCATTGGAGTAGCGTAGATCTTGATCTGAAAAAGCAACTGTTCTCCCTCGTCGAATCGTCTGCTAAGGTTAGTGGGCGAACGAGTCTCTCGGCTTGGATAAACGCGTTCGTCAAGTTTGTTTCTCGGAAAACGACAACACTTGAAGACATCGACCGTATTTTCGCTTACATGTTCGACAAAGCGAATATGAACGCCTTGCATTGGCTTTTAGTGTACATCACGCCCTACTTCGCCACAATGGGCGAGTTTGATTCGTTGGGCAGAACATACTTTGTACATTTCGCAGATGATGTAAACATCGAAGAGATTTTGAAGAGTAAATCTTTTGTCGGACGCTCTGACCCATACACACTCTTCAGCACAAGTACGTTTGACGTATCCTACTCAAAAAACAAAGGCTATGTCTATGGCTACAATCTCGGAACAAGTTCAAAAGACAAAGCACTATTCTTACTCAACACCTTAATCTCAGGAAAAGTGCTGAAATTCGATCCCTTCAGCGTATACAACGCATATTCACCTTATGCTGTGATCGCAAAAACGTCACACGCGGTGGGTGTGTACCACGCGCTAGACGAGGAGACACAAGTCATTGTACCCGCTGCGTGTATAGATAGAAGCTCGATAAGTTACGTCCATCTCCACGAAGGATTTCCTCGAATAGACAACTTGTAAGGTATCCGACGTATACGAGATTCGCACTTAAAGTCTCTATCCCAAGTGTTTATGTAGATAACAGATGTCTATGTAGCCAATACCATTGTAGTCGTGATCAATCTTTAGCGACCTTGACTTGTCTTCAACTTCAACGCAGTCTCCAAAGTCACTTTCGTATAAGACACTTACGAATTTACCGTTGTGCAAGACTACACTCCAATTATAGCACCCAAATTCGTTTACCGATGGCTCTTGGCGTAAAACGGTAGATATTGCACTTATTTGCCAACTCAAGTCTGAACTCCTATAGTTGAGGTGCTAAACACGATATGGTTACTTATTCACACCTACACGAACAGGGCGAAAGGCTGACTTATGATACATTTTGATAAGCATAAAGACAAGTACATTCTATACACGAGTGACGGTAGTCGCATCTTAGGCACACACAGCACCTATGAAGAAGCTCTTCGACAAGAGCGTGCGATACAATGGTCAAAGCATCACAGGGGTAATCCTCTTGTAATGAGTCGAAGGATGGGCGCAAACATACCTTTTCAGTTCTACGAGTTTATGAGCGATCAAGGTGAACATGTGGGTCAGGGCGACTATCAAATTATACCAAGCTCTGAACTCTTATCTAAGTGGGAACACGCACCTCGTGGAGAAGATTTGGATACCCTTAAGCGCGTACTGGGGCAAGAGTATCCTATAGGCGTGGTTGTAGACATACTCATATCTCGTCTTCACAGGGGCAAAGGTTATGGTAAGCAAATACTAGACGAAACTATTCGACATATGATTAGCGAAGAGGGCGTTCAAAGCGTCCTCCTCCTTGTTGAAACACACCCCGAAGAGCCGTTCGATCTCGTAGAATGGTACACACGAGAGGGCTTTAAGGATATAGGTATTACTACAGGGTTCCAATATCCCCTAATGGTTCTAACGTGAGAAGCCCACGCACTCTTGAACTTTGAGAAGGGATAGAGACTTACGAGGCACGTTTGCAAGAAAAAGGCAGAGATATGACACAGAATAAGATTATAAAACCCAATGAAGATTTGCGAGGTGCTGCTCTAGTAGAGTGCGCTGTTCCTAAGATGCAAAGTCCAAACCTCATCGAAGGTGCCACACTCTACCGTTGCTATCTTGAGTCACAAAACACCCCAAGCTCAGTTGCGAATGTTTACTCAACTACGTTTAAGAACTTGCCCAAAGGCTTCAGTATATACCTATCACCGTTCTGCAATACAGATGGCGCTTCGTTCGACCCAAACATTGAATGGTCTACAGATGAAGACGGATTTAGGTTAGGCGTAGTAAAATGATAAATAATAAAGGCCGAAAAATAGATCCGCGCACTAAAGCGGTAGAGGATAACATTGAAGAGTTACAGAATTTGTACGAGCAAGGTCTCTCAATACATAAGCTTGCTTCACGTTTTGGTGTATCGTATTTCACGATTCATCGTCTAATGAAAAAACACAATATTCCGCGCAGACCTGTAGGCTGCCCACATAGTCACATCCATGTCGGAAAGTTAAAAGAGTTGTATGGGCAAGGACTTACAATTCAAGAGATAGCTTCAAAGTTCGAAGTATCTTACTTCGCAGTTCACTATCGAATGGAGAAACACAACATTCTGCGCAGACCTAAAGGCCGTGTTCCTAAAAAACAGAAATGATCAAGCGCTTACCAACTAACTCTAAGCTTCAAACCATTCGACAGATCAAATCGCCCAACACCAATCGGTGGCTGACTGTCATACAGCGCGTTGAAGCTGTTGACAATCGAAAGTATGTCAAAAACTCTGTACTCTAAACCGATGTCTGCGAGAACTCGAAAGTCATCCATGTTTGAGATTAAGGGTTGGACATAGACTATCGCATACGCTTGCAGAGGAGAGTCTTTTTCTCCGAGTTTGTGTCGAGTAGATACGTAGTTTGTAGAACGGACGACCCATTCTGTGCTTGAGCTTTGAACGAGATCCTCGTACTCAAGCATTGCGCCAATACCTAACGCAAACACGAGCATATCTGACTTCATCTCAAACCGACTACCAACTCCAAAAAGTTGGCGAAGTTTCAAGTCGTTGAACTCTCGGCTTTGCGTCTGCACGAAATCCTCGACACCAATATGCTTCCACACCATATACGTGTGTCTCAAATGAGCATACTTTGCGTCTTTGAACGCTTGATCCGCAGATGCACCATACTCGTACCTCGCACTTAGAAACGTATGGTGCTTACCCTTGATGTAGTCTGTGCGTAGCTTCGATTTAATCTCTGTTACGTGCGTATTACCTCTTTTAACCTCATAGCCAAACTCAGATGTGATGTATATACCGTCCTCATTATTTTGTGGTAGCCTTGAAGCTTCGATGTTAACTTGCCCAAAAGCCACTACAGTAAATACAATCACTGCACATAGCGTGTAGACTAGAGTGTTCATCCCACTACTCTTTGTAAGGCTGCAAAGAGTCGTTTACGGCTTCAGTCATCAACGCCTGCACTGTATGTGTACCTATATCAAAGTTGATGGAGGATCCCGTCTCCGTGGCTACACCAATTGCAAAGTTTGCTAGATCTTCCTCGTTGATTTGGGTAATCGCGGAGATTGCGTCGTTAGCTGACACCTGATCGGTTGACTTCGCCACAACGTATAGTGAAAAGACTTTTGAAACGTCTCCCACTGTAAACCTTACATTTTGACCAAGTAAGTATCGAGGTATGCCGAAGCCGATACCTTGATCGGCATTAACCACATTCTCGTCATCTTTCAAGTAAAGTGCGCATATTGCAGGCTCAAGGTTTGAAGTTTTCCCATCAATCTCTAACTTAACATTGAGCGGTACTTTCCAAGCAAGCCCAACGATTACAGCGTTATCCCCTTTTTGCTTGTATACGTCCAAGAAGCGCAGGTCGTATACATCACCGCTGATAACAGGGGTTTCGATAAAGCCATATGTTGCAGGTAAAAGCCCGAGAGGTCCGACATAAGGCTTTATATATCTGGTACCTTTATTTCGGAGTTCATACGTCTCGACATCGTCAAAATGTGTATTAAATGCTTCTCCTAGAAGTCGAATGAGCTTCTCGTTAAGATCTTCGAATCGTTTAGCGACTTCTCGTCCACCTACATCACCGAACACTTGTTTGGTGCGGTTCAGCGCTTGCATCACAGATGTGTTCAAAATAGAGGTTGTGCTGAAAACATAGGTTGAGTTTTGACCTGCAAGGCTACATATTTGAGACCAAAAGAATGAGTTCTTCTCACCAGAGAAAGAGAACGTCAGATGATAGTTGCTCGGCAAGTTGTACTCATACTTACGTTCCCATCGCATACCGATACTGCTAAACAGTTTTTTCCTTTGCTCTGTAGACCATCGCGCCGGCACTTTGGTGTAGTCATAGAACATGGCCGAAGCTCGTGGGTACTCGCCTTTACGTCCAAAAAGCTTAGGGTTCTCTAAGTCGAAAAGCGAAAACAAATCTGGATAGATGAGTTCCCAAACGTAATCGCTGTACACATTCAGTCTAATGCTTGGAGGTAACTTTTTGGTGTACTCATCGATGTCATCAATGAACATCAGAGATGGGTCGACTAGGGCTTTGGCGTTGTGCGAGCATACTTGACTCATGTGATCCGCAGTATGTACGTACACTGCGTGAATCAAGACTCTTAAGAAATAATATGGGTTTGCTAAAAATGCACAGTGTAGGTACGTAGACTTCATCCTGCTGATACCCTCATCGATTCGAGATGAGTTACCCCAAGGATTTGTGGGGTTACCTCGCTGGCCTGTAATAATCAGACAGTTCCCATAGCAGCCTTTCGAAGCTTGTGTACAGCTTGTCGCTGAGATGCTGAAGCCTTCTAAAGTTTCTAATATTGTTTCGAATGTAGTTCCAATCCTTTGGTTGAAACTTGCAAGTTCCTTTGAACGACTTCTTCGAGCTTGCCTCAATAACCCTGTAACTACGTCTTTGGCTGATCGCAGACCCGTAATATCCTCGCCCGAAACAAGAGACCTAGCGTTTGTGAGATTAAGTCCAACAGAACCTTGTGTTGGAGCTTTGTTGTACCCTTCAAATTCCGATGGCTCACCGATACCCATCTCAGATGGAATGTAGCTCTTACTCAACTTAGCATTCGTGCCGAAAATCTGTTCTACAACTTTAGCAACGAGTTTTTTTACGGAAGCAGAGTCTGCCTCATCGAGCTGATCTAAAAAGCTCTGTGATACATATCGCTTCGAAGCGAACTCGTCATACACCGATTGTGGCATATTTATTTTATCAAAGTGATACCCTTTACCTTGCTTAGCAGGGGCGACAAGATTACCAAAAAGAGGAGCTAAGTTTATCGCTGCTTCCTCTAGCGATACGTCTTCCACGTCTTTGTAACTTATAGGGTAGTCAATTTTTTGACCACGGTGTCTACCTACTGTACATGTCTCTCTTAAAAGTCGTAGTTTTGGGTTTACGAACTGTCTCTCCATCATACGGATAGCGCCAAGAACGAGTGTGGACTTGTCGAGATTGTCAAACTCGGATCTCAAGTCTTCAGACTTGTCGTTAGCTCTCAATCTCCTCGATGGATGATCTTGGAAAGATCGGTTGTAGGACGAGTCTAAAGAATCATCAACATACGCAGCGATGCCCAACCTTTCCATTTCAATCGCCAAATAGTTTGCGGTCTCGAAGTCTAGTTCCCCTAAATAGATAGGTTCAGAGCCTTCAATAGCTAAACACACATCTGCAAGCTTTGGTGACATATATGTATACCCTTCATCGTATTTGTTGTCATCTCATTGAATATGAGTATACTGCACAACACTTTAGAACTCAAACACAAAGGTTTACGAAAATGTATGCTCGACGCTTTTTAGAAAATTTCACGTCTCTTATGGGATCCCACACACCTCCTATGTTTACCGTGATATTGGATAAAGGTTTTGAGTTTTCACCCAAACCTTTAGATGCTTCTGAAAAGTATAGCCTACAGTGTATACTTAATGATGCGGCTTACACGTGCAACTTCGAGCAAAAAGAGTGCTTCCACAATGCCCAAATGCTTGTTCTTGCAGAGGACACCTCACTAGAGGACTTAGAACATTCTATTCAGTACTTTGAGGGATATTTCATTCGCGAAAGTTTACCCATACCGATTCACCATGGTTGGATCGCAATCAACGGCAAAGTTGTTGATCTTACCATTCGTCAAGCTATTGAAACACCATCTATTAGTGGCTTTGAAGATCGCGCAATCGGTGAGTATCCATCGGACGTACACTACATCGGTATCGAGATTGATAAACAAGATGTGCTAGATCGCCTCAGAGACTCGTCCGAGACACATACAATCCTCGATGACTGGAACCCTAAATACAGACACTTGAGGGATAAATACTTAAAGCCACGCAGCAACCCTAAGCTGAAAAGGTTTAAACAGAGGCTCGAAGATCACAGCTCTGAAGCGAACTTTGAATCGCCCATATGGTTTCGTGGCGCAAGAGGTCATGGAAAAAATATGGGTGTTGGCTTTGGCGCTATGGGTCTCGGGCTGTATCTCGTCAAAAACCAAAGTATAGCTCAAGAGTACGCAGATAATCTCCAAGGTTACGTACTTAAATACTTTGTCAATATGGACATCGATGTATTGGATGCGAGCAGTCCTTTATTTTATGAATGTCTCCAGTTTGCGGTGGGTGAAGCCACACTCCACCCTGCTGTAAAAACTCAGCTTGTGGACTTACTTGATGACGAAAACATTGTTGGCTTCTACCAAAAGTATTATCAGTTCCTTTCAGGATACGATCAGTTCGAGTCTGCACTCGCAAGTTGCGTAAAACGTAAAGGTTTTAGAGGAGTTTACTCAGATGACGAGTATTTTGGTCTCGTTTTGTACTATCCTGAAGAGGATGCTCTACCTTTCTTCAAACTTGTGTGAAGATAGCTGTTGACAGGGGTTGCGATGGTGCGCATACTAGGTCTTACGCAAACCTAAGATAATATATGTACCAAATAAAAAAGTTCGAACAGAGCCAATCAAATTTACCGCAAACAGGCGAAATCCATAATGAAAAAATGCATAGTGGACACCTTCACGGATTCTGAAGGTGCGATTAAGTGGAGATGTAAAGATCCTAAGTTCTTAGTCTCTACAGCTCATACAGTTGCCCAAAAGAAATGCACCTACTACAAATGTCCCGGACGCATGATCATTAAAGATGTTGACGTACTTGAGTGTGCATGGAAAAGTTGCACAAAACCTGTGGCTCCAAACAAGCTAAGACACTGCTCCGAAGTTTGTCGGAAAAGAGACAACAGGTATCAGTACGTGTTGCGTCAAAAACAGAAAAAAGAAAACGAGGCCCTGATTAAGAAACATGTTTAGCGAGCATATAATACCTAGGGATGTACTGAAGTTCGTATACAACAGTATGCTATCTGTACTAGACCAAATGATGAAACATGGATTTCCACCAACATTAACACCGTCCCACACAGCAAGTGTGTATGTTGTTGTCGATGCTGAAAACCCTGACCGTGTAGGAATTGGTCGTTCAGAGCCTTACTTATTGACTCGCCATAACAAGTCAGATTGGAGTGTGATAGGGTTGTACAACTTAGAATGCTCCGCAGACGATTGGCGTATTCCGATAGGCTGCTTCTTTGGAACGGTGATGTCAGAGGTGGATCTATGCTCTATTGTTCTTAGGGAAAATGCGAAGCCGTCGCCTAACGCTTCGTACTTTGTAGGTATTTTGATTAGTCCGTGTGGATCGGAGTCCGTCGGTTACTACGCGAAACTCGACGACCTAGAGAATCCATCTACATTCGAGGATGACCCATTGACTTATGGAGCTTTCGAGTTCTTAAACTCGCTTTATACGCCGATTGAAGGTTCGGACGAAACTGTCCACTGACTAGGAAAGGAATTTATATGACTGCGGATGTCCAAAAATATATAGTGATAATCAGAGGTCTTTCAGGTAGCGGTAAACGAACTGTAGCCGACTTCATGTGTGACGGAGATGCGGACGAGGGTCTCAGAATCGCGATATCTGCGAATGACTACTTCTATAATGAAAAGGATGAGTTTCATTTTGACCCGTCTAAGCTAAAAGATGCTCACCATTGGTGTTTACAAGAGGTTGAGATATGCGCATTACAGGGCTACGAACTGATTGTCGTACATAATACATTTACGCGAAAGTGGGAAGTCGAGCCTTATTTCCACATCGCAAAAAAAAATGGCTATCGCATCAGTGTACTAAGTATGTACGATAGTGGCTTGAACGATATGCAACTTGCAGATAGGTCAGCACATGACGTTCCGTTGTACAGTATTCGGAACCAACGCAAACGATGGGAGCTTGATGTGTTTCGAGACCAAAAGCACGGTGGCTTCAAAAACAAAGCCGATGCGAAAGAGCTTCGGAAAAGAAATTTTAAAGCTTAAACCCTGACAGTTCTTTTCTTTTTCTTAGGACTTACGCCTGCGTATTCTCGCGTTTCATCGAGGCATCTTTTACAGAAGCCATGCACTTGCGAGTCCCAAATAAGCC
>Ga0075461_10000741_pt1 | contig 9578 bp, 13 predicted proteins | sample DEB08_DNA_6_FD_74788 | JGI IMG/M metagenome (GOLD analysis project Ga0075461, IMG submission 74788) | Aqueous microbial communities from the Delaware River and Bay under freshwater to marine salinity gradient to study organic matter... | ecosystem: Environmental > Aquatic > Marine > Coastal ...
GTCTGATATGGTAATAGCATTAAAATTATTACCGACCCATACGTACGCGGGATATCTTTGATAAAGCAAATATGCTCTTATTGCTGCCGCTATTTGTGTTGTATTTTTTGCGCCTAAAAGCCCTATCGTGTCAGCCGCGCTTCGTTTTTTACCTCCATCAATAGCTTCGTAATTAGAAGGATCAACTTTTGTAGAAAGCAGAATTTGAACTGACTGCCCGCTTTTGACTATTGCATGAAGCCTGTGCTGGCCGTCTTGCAAGACATTGTTCCAATCAACTGCAATACCTTGATGAGTAGTTTTCCATTGTCCCCTGTTAATAAGATTTTCGTAAAAGAGAATGGTATTTTTGCTTAGCTTTCTGTTGTGAACATTGAGTGTTAACAATTGCTCTGCCCATTCAGGCGTCATTGTGACCAGTTTTGTTTCCACAATTAGAAATCCTCCGAAGTAATAGATGACGAAGTTTGCAAAGCCCATTTAGGCAGGCTCAGCGGTTGAATGATGTTGCCATAGCCAGGCCATTCGGAGATGGCGCGGCAGTCGGCAATTGTCTGCAGGTTGTTGCGGCGTTCGTAATCGCCAAATTGCACGGCATCAGCATCTAACTCGTACACACCAACGGCATACGGGTAGGACTTTTCCACTGCAATAAACACAAACCGCTCGGCAAAGGTGCCGGCAAGGTAATGCGACTGCTGGACGTGATACCGCCATTGCGCAACCGACTTGGCAAATCCTTTCGGACTTGCATCAACCGTGGTCTTAAGGTCCACGATGGTGCTGCCGGTGTACCAGTCCGGGCGGCATTTGCACCGCAGACCAGTAGCAATATCATCAAACCAGAAGCTCTGCTCAGCCTTACCGTCACGCAGCAATGTTGCAGCAGCTTGATGGCTGCGGACGCTGGCGGCCATTGCCATCGCCTGCTCCATTTCTGGTGCAGTGACAGCTTCAATGCCAGCAGCTTCCATTGCAGCAACAGCAGCCTTACCTGCATTAGTGCGGCGATCTGGTGCAATGCCATAACGGCTGGCAAGCTCGTCGGGTTCGAGCACAGCGCAATGGGTCAAGCTGCCGAGCTTCATCGCTGCCGTCTGCACTGATGGCGGACGATCTGGGTTGATAAAGCGGCTCCAGTAGTGGTAGGGGCTAGCAGCAACCGCATGGAGGTGGCTAGCGCTGATGGCTGGATCGGCGTGGTAGTCAGCGTTGCTGGTCATGCTGTCACCCCATAACGCAGTTCACGATGCAGCCGGCTGGTGACGCCATAGGTGGCAACCATCCTCGGCCATGTATTTAAGATGAGGCGCTTGTTAGCAGGGTCTGCAGCAAGTCCTGCATTACCCAGTGCTTGAAAGAAGCTGCCGCCGAATTTGCCAGCGGTAACGAATGTCCAGTAGATGTCAGAGTCGCTCATTTGACGCACGTAAGTTGTTGTTGATGGGCAAGAATGGCTTGGTCGCGGCCACCGGCGTAACCAGCGGCATAGATGGCGACCATTACCACCAATACAGTGATGCGGTTGATCCAAGGGTTAGCGATCATGATGCAAGCGCCACGCGGACGCGGTAACGGGTGATATGCAGGTGATCAGCAATGCGGCGTTGGCTCCAGCCGTAGCTGTGCAGCCGCTTGGTGCGTTGCTCGGTGCTCTCGGTAGCCCACAGCAGCACTAGCAGCGGCAGTAGCAGCAGGGCGAGGATTAAGGCGAGGGTTGTAGTCATGGCTCTCGGGTTGGGGTGCCGGGTCGTCCGGCTTGCGCATATCCTACACCCTGATCCGCCGTGGTCAACCCTAGTCCCTGTTGCATCGGCAACAATCCGTCACATATCCAGTCGCTACCCTGCCGGCATGGATGACCACCGCGTGCAGCACCTCATCAACCATGCCATCCGCGAGCATGAGCTGCGCGTTGCGCTGTGGTCAGGGTCTACTCGGGCCGCTGCTGATGGCCGGCACCTGGCACGCGATCTGGCTTTGCCGCTAGCAAGTGCTGCGCGCGCGTTGATGCCATGCGCAATCGGTTCCGCTCACGTCCTGCTGGTGATCGCTTCCAGCAATGCGAGCAGAGCGGCGCCGTGCGCTTCGATCGCACCTGCCGGCCGCAGGTGGCGCAGGGCTGCGGTGCATCGGGATCAGGCAGGCCACGCAGGCGCAGTCGGTAGCGACGGGTGCGGGCGGCGCTGGTGTCAGGCATGGCACTCCTCCAGCAGGGCTCGGGCGTCGCGCAGCAGCTGGAGCGCCTGAGTCAGTCGCTGGTCGTACTGCTCCGGCATCAGTCCCAGAGCGGTGAGATCGACGTAGATCCCGGTCAGTTGATCCCGGATCAGGTCGTGCATGTCGTAGTCAGTCATCGGTGTTCAGTCAGTGTGACGAGGTGGCGGACGGGAACCGCTCAGGCGTCCTGCTCCATGGCGTCCAGCTGGGCGGCCAGGGCCGCCTGCTGGCGCTCCACTAGGGCCGACAACCGGGCCGTGTGCCGAGCGGTGCGCTGGAGCCGGCGCAGGGCCGTGGCGGGCCGTGGCGTCCAGCCGTCGAGCAGTGCGTCCAGCCGGGCGTCGGTGGCGGCGACCTGCTCCAGCAGGGCGTCCACCTCTGCCATCAGGGCGTCGGTGTCAGTGGGGGTGGCGTGGTCCATGGCGTGGCGTGTGGCGCGGTGCGTGAGTCAGGTGATGGGGCGCCGTGTGGCGCCCGCGATGGTCAACGAGTGACCGTGTAGCCATGCGCCTCAAGGAGCGCGATGGCGGCTGCGATCTCCTCCGTGGGGAGTGCCGCCTGAGCGGGCGTGGTGCCCAGCTCGGTGGCCAGCCCGCGGTAAAGACGGGCATCGCTCTGGGCCATGTCCCGGAGGGTGGCGCGGAGCGTGTCGGCGATGACGCCCATGACGTGTGGTGCGTGGTGCCCTATCAGCGTGCGCCATAACGTCACCCGATGTCACGCACCGCCAACTGATACAGGGGTACCAAGAACGGCCAAACCCGTTGGCATCACTGGGATCTTGGCGGGCGCGTGCCAATAAGTAAGTGTCACCATAAGCAAGAACTGGCACACTCCTTGCACACGGTTCTGGCGCCAACTGGCACAAGGGCCGCTGATTTTGGTATCACTTGGATGCCAAAACTGACGGGCTAGATCAGATGCACTATTGCTGAAATACATTGCGGCGGCTGGGATCTCAGGGAATGTATCCGCATGTACCTGTGAAAAAGTCGATTTCCACAGGTGTCACACTGCCTCGCGTTACATCGGGTCACAATCAGGGGTGAGCGGATGTACTACAGGGTCAGATCCGTTGCGCCGCAATGGATTCCATTGATAAGTAGTGCATTTGCATCATCAACCGACCGCGCCACACCAGCGATGCCACCTGCTGCTTGCACTGCATCCAGCCACTGCTTCTGTTCTGGCCGCAGCCTGCCGCTAGCGGTCTTGACTTCGATGCTGGTAAACACCGCAACACGCTGGCCGACCATCTCCGGGGTGATGACGCGGCTAGCCCAGCCGATCAGGTCAGCGCTGCCTTTAGCAAGTCCGAAGCTCACCGGCCTGCCGTGGTAATCGCGCAGCACTCCGGTGTTATTGCGGAACAGCCTGGTGTTACCCGCGCCGCAGGTCAGGCGGATGTGTTGCTGGATGGATTGCTCAGACGCCATACCGCTTGGCCAACCTTGCCTGATACACGCGTTCGGCCCAGCCAACTTTATATCCTCGTTGCTGCGCTAGCTGCCGCAACTGCTCAAGCGTTTGCGCCCCACCTTGCTCCCGCTTAGCCTGCTGCCTCTGAAGCTCAACCAGCTCACCCTCCACCTGCTGCAGCTCGCGTGCCTCAGCCGCAAACGTATGGCCGCATTCACCGCACTGCTTGGCCTGGCTGGCCATTGCAGCGAAGCAGTTAGGACACACCTTCACCGATGGCGCGGCGGAGCGGTCGCGCTTGGCCAGGCCGTCTAGCGTCCATTCACGTGGTTCTAGGTGGTGGCCGAGCCGCAAGGTGTTGCCGACATGATCGAGCACCACCGCAGCGGCCTTGCCCGGTGATGGCCTAAGGCATCGGCCGATCATCTGCAGGTGCAAGCTGGTGCTAGCGGTAGGCCTAAGCAGGATGCAGCCACCAACGCTGGGGACATCCACGCCTTCACCTATAAGTGCGCAGGAGGTGAGCACCTTAATCCTTCCGGTGCCTAGCGCCTGCAGCAGGTCACGGCGTTGCTCGCTGGTCATGCTGCCGTCGATGCTGGCGGCTGGGATGCCGGCACCCATGAATAGCCTTGCCACTGCCTCCGCATGTGCCACTGAGCAGCAGAACGCAATTGCCGTTTGGCCATCTAGGTGCTTGCGGTAGTGGCTAAGGCAGTCACCCATGATGGTGCCGACCCGATGCTCAGCCTCGCGGGTGTCAAAGTCACCCATCCGCTTACGCAAGCCGGTGGTATCAAACCCTGGTGGCGCCAGCACTCGTGCGCTAGCTAGGAAGCCGTTATCGGTTAGCCATGCAGCGCTGGGACCTTCCACCATGATCTGGTAGTGCTCGCCAAGGCCGCGGCCATCGAGCCTGATCGGTGTAGCAGTGACACCCAGCAGGTGCGCAGATTGGAAGTGCTCCAATGTCTGAGCCCAAGATTTCGCATTGCTGTGGTGCGCCTCGTCGATGATCACCAGTTGGAAGAAGTCACGCGGCAGCTTGTGGAGCCTGCGAGCCAAGGTCTGCACACTGGCCACCTGCACCGCTGCAGATAGGTCCATGGCGCGGCTAGCGGCGATCACACCATGTGGCATGGGTAGTGCGCGGCACGCTTGATCCAGTAGCTCCTGCCGGTGCACCGCAATAAGCACGCGGTTGCCTTTGCGGGCAGCAGCTTGAGCGATGTGGCTAAAGCAGACGGTCTTGCCAGCACCAGTGGGCAGCACTGCCAGCACCTTGCGGTGGCCTAGCTGGTATTGCAGGCGGATGTCGGTGATGAGCTGGATTTGGTAAGGGCGGAGGTTCATACCAGCTCACCCTGCTTATGCGACTCGACCATGCTCAGGTTCTTGGCGGCGCAATTGAAGTAGCTGGGCTTCAGCTCAAATCCAACAAACCGGCGCTGCATCTGCAGGCTGACGTAGCCCTCGCTGCCGATACCAGCAAACGGACTAAGCACCAAATCGCCTGGATTGCTCCATAGCTGCATCCCACGGCGGATCACCTCTAACTGCAGCGGGCAAATGTGCCGCTCATCCTCATTAGCCCTTGCGCTGCGGTACTGCAACGTATCCGATGGGTTGATGTCCATCCATACCGGGCTGGCATACCGCTGCCAGATGTTAATTGAATCCTTGATGGCATCGCCACTTTTAGGTGGTGGATTCTCGCCTGCAAACTCAGTAAACGGCCCAGCAACTGGCTCAGTATTCTCGCCCAGCTTGCGCACCGTTACCAAATAATCCGGGATGCCCTGACGGCTAAGCGCTGAGTCCTTGCGCACTTGCTTATGCAGCAACCCAATGGCCTTAGTGCGCTGCATCGCGGTAACCGGATCTTTCCAGATGCAGACCTCGCTATGGAATACAAAGCCCGCAGATTGGAATATCCGCAGCATGTCACCACGGAAGTCCTTGACGCCAATGAATCCATCACGCTCTTTGCTACTGGGCAGATTCATGCAATGAAAACTGATCAGTCGGCCAGGCATCATCACCCGATGCAGCTCTGTTGCTAGAAACGCAAAGTGATCAAAGAACTCCTGCTCAGTGCGGCTATTGCCCATGTCGCGGTCGCTATTGGAGTAGGTGTAAAGCGACGCAAATGGCGGGCTAAAGATGCTGTAGTGGATGCTATCTGAGTCGAGCTGCTTGATACTCTCAACGCAGTCGCCCATGTACATATCCCAGTTGTCACCTGACTGATGCTCTGTAATGTGCGGTGCAACTTGACGTTGGATCTTCTTGAGCTGTTCCATTGTTTGTTGTTTCATGATGACAACCATTGATTCAGCCATGGCGATGCTGTCCGCTTCTTTGCGGCGAATGTTTTCAATGACGCGACCTTCGCCTACGTCGTAGATAATGTGCGCATTAACTGGTTGCTGCTGGCCAAATCGCCAACACCTACGGATGGCTTGATAGAAAGCCTCGTAGCTGTGGCTTAGCCCAACAAATGCAACATTATGGCAACTTTGAAAGTTGAGCCCAAAGCCAAAGATGCTGGGCTTGCTAACCAATACGCGGATCTTGCCATCTTGAAAGTCGATAGCTGATTGCCGCTTGTGGTCATCGCTATCGCTACCTGACACCTCAACGGCGCCATCAATAGCAGCAGCAAGCGCTTTGGATTCATCGTTCAGATTGCACCACACCAACCACTGCTCACCGTTGCTGTTGGCTAGTGCCGCAGCAGCATCAACCCGCATCTGCAGCGATGCCTTACGCACCTGGCGTTGATCGTTGAGCGTCCGCGCTTCCATAGCAAACAGCGCCATCTGGCCAGCATCATCTGCTACTGCTTCGCGTGGTGTTTCCACCGTGCAGTCACTGATCTGCAGCTCCGGCAGGATGAAGTCGCCATCCTCATAGCCAAGGTCTGATGGTTTGCGGATGGTTACCGCCCAACTGCATACCCATTCCCAGAACTTGCTTTTGGCGTGCCCTTTGATGCGCCACTTGGCAGTGTCGCCACCGTCATGCACGAAGAACATAGCCAGCATCTCAGTCCTAGTCATCACGCCAATAAACTCAGCGTGGTTGCCTAGCTCCATGTGGTCATTAGGTGCTGGTGTCGCTGAACAAGCCAGCCGAAATGGCGTCTGGCTAAAACTAAAGATGATCTGGTTGCGGATCTTGCCGGTGTATGCCTTGAGGATGCTGCTCTCGTCAAGCACTACTCCTTGGAAGCTGGCAGGATCAAAATGGCTGAGCTTCTCGTAGTTGGTGATCGTGATGCCAGGCTTCACCTCAGATTGCGTCGCCGCAAAGCTGCAGGCAATATCAAACTTGGCACCCTCGCGCACTGTCTGGTGGGCAACAGCAAGCGGCGCTAGTACCAGCACATTGCCGCCAGTGCTCTGATGCACTTGATGCGCCCACTCCAACTGCATGGCGGTTTTACCCATGCCGCAATCAGCCCAGATGCAGAACCTGCCAACGCGGCAGGCCATTGTCACAATGTCCCGCTGAAATGGAAACAGCGGCGCTGTGAAGCTAGTCGGGTCAAATCCTGCAGGTGCGCAGGCAGTGGACTTTGAAGCAAGGAAGTCTTGGTAGGTCATGGCAGCCATCTGGCCTTGCCACCGTAGCAGCCGCTGCTACAGTGTGCAAGCACCTCGCCCAGCATCGTGCGCCTTAGCCATCCAACCCATATACGCCTCACCGCCGACCTGCAACGGCGCCTTGATTCCTGGCGTGGTGATCGCATGAGCCGTGCCACTGCCATACGGTTGCTACTGGAGCAGTCGCTTGATCTGCACCTGCACGGCATCCTGCCAGCGACTAAGCGATGACCCTATCCGAAGAGCTTGCACGCCTACCCGATGGGTGGGGATATGTTGCTGTCGATGATCAGAAGCGGCCATACCAAACCAAATGGCAGGAGCGGCCACTCGACAAGGCCGGCCTGCAGGTTGAGCTAGAAGCTGGCAGCGCCAAAGCCATTGGCGTGTGCTGCGGTGTTCCATCCGGTGGTCTGTTGTTTCTTGATCACGATGGCCGCAGCGCCAGCACCATCCTGCGCGACTGGGGTTGTCCCATGTCGTCATTGCCGCGGTCGTGGACCGTTACCAGTGGTCGTGATGGCAGGTTTCAGGTCATTTACCGCGTACCAGAGCAGTATTGGCCAGACATTGCCACACGCAAATACAAGACCGGTGTCACCGACTCCGAAGGCAAACCCGAGCAAGTGGAGCTCCGCTGGACTGGTTGCCAATCTGTTGTAGCTGGTGCGCACCCAACCACTACCGGCTATCACTGGGTCACCAAATACAGCCCCGAAGACCTCGACCTAGCAGAAGCGCCGCTTTGCCTCATAGAGAAAATGCTCAAGCCGGTGGCACAGCCGGCACCATTGCTGGTGGCATCTGATGATGCAGCTAGGGCGCGGTCATACCTAGAGGCCCTGTCGGCTAGTCGCGCTGATGATTACGACGACTGGTTAGCAGTTGGCATGGCGCTCCATAGCGTCGGCGATGACAGCCTTCTAGGCGACTGGGAACACTGGTCGGCGCAGTCCAACAAGCACAAGCCCAGCGACTGCCAGCGCAAGTGGAAGAGTTTCAAAAAGTCCGGCATCAGCCTTGGCACCCTTGGCGATATGGCCAAGAAGGATGGGTGGCGGTCGCAACGGCAAGAACCGAGCCGCAGCGTGGCAAATGGGGATAGCAAGCCGCCCATCATCACCAAACCCGAAAAGCTGGAAACTGCAGAGCTGCTAGCGCTGCTGCGTAGTCAAGCCGATGAGATTCGCTACAACGTCTTCACCCAGCAGATCGAGATCAAAGAAAAGGCCATTGATGGCGCTGATCGTTTTTACCTCAAGCTGGCCGAAATGGGTTACAAGGTCGGCAAAGAACTAGCCATTGATTGCCTTGTGCAGGTAGCCAATGAAAATCCCTACAACCCTGTCACCGAATACCTGCTCCATTGCGAGCGACATGTTGAGCCGACCTACATCGATGGTCTGGCTACCGCCTATCTCCGGCCAGGTGATGACGGCACCACCATCTACGACGAGATGCTAAAACGCACGCTAATTGGTGCTGTTGCTCGTGCTTTTGACCCTGGTTACAAGCATGACACCGCTTGCGTAATCATGGGCGATCAAGGTGCTTATAAGTCTAGTTTCTGGGGATGTTTAGGCGGTCCGTTCTATTCCGATGCTTTAGGTGACATCAGCACCAAGGATGATGTCATGGTTTTGCATCGCTCATGGATTATGGAATGGGCAGAATTAGATCACATCACTAACCGCAAACATGCCGGTCAGGTAAAGGCATTCCTCTCGCAAGCTATTGACTTACTGAGGGTGCCATACGGCAAGGCCGTTGAGGCATTTCCTAGGCGTGGCATTATTGTTGGTACCACCAATAAGACTACGGGATTCTTGGTTGATGAAACCGGAAACCGTCGCTTCTGGGTGATACCTACAACCAAAACACAAGTTGATCAAATTAACACCGCCATGCTGCTCATGGAGCGCGATGCGATCTGGTCCGCTGCTGTCCACGCATATCGAAATGGTGAAACTAATCGTTTGCCAGTTGCAATGGAACTTGCAGTGCAGCAGGAAAATGATACTTACATGATTGAATCACCATGGCGGCTAGCTATCCTTACCTACTTAACAGATCGGCGATCTGCTGATGTATTGACCTCTGAAGAGATCCTTGCAAAGGCTATACAAAAGCCGATGGAGCGCCAGACCAAAGTGGACCAGATGCAGGTTGCATCCATCCTCAAAGAGCTGGGTTGGACCAAACGTCGCGAATCATCCGGCAAGCGCCGCTGGTACTACCAGTTAGACGACCAACCTAAGGGCTAGGCGGCGGGATCCATTCTGGCGCAGTGGATCTCAGCCGCCTAACCTCCGGTCCGACCTACCTCCCTTA
>Ga0075461_10000763_pt1 | contig 9477 bp, 7 predicted proteins | sample DEB08_DNA_6_FD_74788 | JGI IMG/M metagenome (GOLD analysis project Ga0075461, IMG submission 74788) | Aqueous microbial communities from the Delaware River and Bay under freshwater to marine salinity gradient to study organic matter... | ecosystem: Environmental > Aquatic > Marine > Coastal ...
GTATATACACAAATACAAGTGTGTATGCTTTTTAAGCACTAGCCACAAAAAAGAACTACCTCAACGTATAGGCCCAGCGCAGATAGGGCGGCCACCCTTGACGCTAAGCTGACTACCCTAATATGAAGAGCCTCTTTAGTGGATATGTAGTGTCTACTTTCACGCCATATCTATAAGGAGAAATTAACTATGGCTATTACATCCGCATCGGGTGGATTTAACGGGAACTTTTCCCCAATCATCTACTCCAAACAGGCACAGATTGCTCTACGCAAAACTGCTGTCGTAAATGCGATCACAAACAACTCCTACTTCGGAGAGATCGCAAACCAAGGCGATACAGTTCGTATCCAAAAAGAGCCAGACGTAACAGTCAACTCTTTACAACGTCACACACCTATCTCTGTTGAGAAGCTAGATGACCAAGACTTCTCTTTGACCATCGACAAAGCTAACTACTTTGCTTTCAAAATGGATGACATCGAAGAGCAGTTCTCGCACGTTGACTTCACATCTTTGGCTGCTGATCGTGCAGCGTATAAGATGGCTGATGCAATGGACGAAGAAGTTCTTGGTTACCTATCTGGTTACACAGGTGGTGCAGGTTCATGGGCAGTAAACACAACTGCTTCAGGTGACAAAGCAAACTCAGCCGCCTCCAATGGTTCTGCAGCAGATAAAGTCGGTGCTGAACTTTTGGCAGCTAACCGTCTAGATGCTACAGACTTTGGAAACTTGACAATCGCTGCTACTGCAGGTGCAGGTTCGTCTATTCCTCTAGCACCACGTCTTCCAGGCGCAACAGCATTGTCAGCAACTACAGTGTCACCACTAACAGTTATTGCACGTATGGCACGTATCATGGATACAGCTAACGTGGACTCACGTGGACGTTGGATCGTTCTTGACCCGGTATTTGTAGAAATGCTAAAAGACGAAGACGCACGTGTCCTTAACGCTGATTTCGGCGGTACTGGCCTAATGAATGGCTTGGTATTGAACAACCTACACGGCTTCCGTGTTTATGTTTCAAATAACCTTCCATACTTGGGAACAGGTGCAGGTACAACAGGCGTAACTGCACAGGAAGCTAACTACGGTGTTATCGTAGCTGGTCAAGACGAAGCAGTAGCTTCAGCGGAGCAAATCAACAAAGTTGAGAACTACCGTGACCCAGACAGCTTTGCAGACATCGTTCGTGGTATGCACCTATACGGTCGCAAAATCTTGCGTCCAGAGGCAATTGTCACAGCGAACTACAACGCTGCTTAATCTTAGATAAACTATTGGGCTGGTCTTGTCAAGAGGCTGGCCCTTTAGTACATCTACTTTCTCTTAAAAAGGACTCCAAACAATGGCTATCACAACAGCAATGTGTACAAGCTTTAAGTCGGAACTATTGGGTGGTACTCATGATTTGGATACCCACAATATCTATCTTGCACTAATTAAAGCTACACCTACAGGCACATATGGTGCTGCAACTACTAACTACTCTGATGTAACAGGTAACTCTGATGAAGCTACAGGTACAGGTTACACAGCAGGTGGACAACTATTAGATAACGTTACAATCTCTGTAGACGGTACAACAGCTATCGTAGATATTGATGACGAAGTATTCACATCCTCTACTATTTCAGCAGACGGTTGTATTATCTACAATGCTTCTGCTTCTAATGCTGCTATTGCAGTAATTGACTTTGGTGGTACACAGACATCAACAAATGGTGACTATACTATCCAGTTCCCAACTGCAGACGCATCTAACGCAATTATCCGCATCGCATAATAGGAGCATAGACTATGGCTCTCGTAATTAAAGACAGAGTAAAACAAACTACTACCACTACAGGTACGGGTACTCTTACCCTGAATGGTACAGTAGATGGCTTCCAGACTTTTGCTGCTGCTTTGTCTGACGGTGATACTACTTACTATAGTATCTTTGAGCCTAGCACTAATAACTGGGAAGTCGGGCTAGGCACGTGGACAGAAGGTTCATCTCTCCTAGCTCGTACTACCGTATTAGCAAGTTCTAACTCAGGAAGTGCCGTTAACCTTACTGCACAAGCTGAAGTATTTATTTCACAACCTGCAGGTAAAGCTGCATTCTTTAATGCTGATGGTGATCTTGAGCTTAATCGTGATCCACAGACTGCATTACAAGCTGCGACAAAAGAGTACGTAGACACGATTGCTGCTGCAGGTTTGCACTATCATGATCCTGTACGTGTTGAGCGTGAAGGTAACCTAAGTGCTGATTATGACAATGGTACTGCAGGTGTAGGTGCTACACTTACTAACAATAGCACACAAGCTGCACTAGTCATTGATGGTGTTACACTAAGCACAAATGACCGTGTACTTATTTATGAACAAACAGATGCTACACAGAACGGTGTATACACTGTAACTAACACAGGTTCTGCAAGCACTAACTGGGTACTAACCCGATCAACAGACACAGATAGCTATGCCCCATCTGACCCTAACTCGTTTGGTAAAGGTGACGCATTCTTCGTACTAGAAGGTGCGGCAGGTGCAGGTGAACTATATGTGATGAACACTGAAGGTACTATTACCTTTGGTACAACTAATATTACATTTACACAGGTAGCCTCTACTGCTGTATACAGTGCAGGTAACGGTATTACACTAACAGGTACTGTCTTTTCTGCTGATGCAGGTACAGGTGTTACTGTAGATGGCTCTGGTATTAATATTGGTCAGGCTGTAGAAACAAACTCTGATGTGACATTTAACAGTGTAACAGCAAGTCTAACGGGTAACGTGACAGGTAACGTCACTGGTGATGTAACAGGTAATGCTGATACAGCTACAGCCCTACAGACTGCTCGTAACATCGGTGGTGTATCATTTGATGGTACAGCAAGTATTAACTTACCAGGTGTTAACACTACAGGTAACCAAGATACAACAGGCAATGCAGCTACTGCAACAGCTTGGGAAACAGGGCGTACTATCAGCCTGACAGGTGATGTTACTGGTAGTGTTACAGGTGTAGACGGTACAGGTAACGCAACTATTGCAACTACTATTGCTGCTGATTCTGTAGCACTAGGTACTGACACTACAGGTAACTACGTAACGTCTGTAGCTTCAGGCAACTACATCACAGGTGGTGCTGCAGGTTCCGAAGGTGCTGCACTTACGATTGGCGTAGATGCTACTCCAAACAATACAGCATCTAAAGTTGTAGCTCGTGATGCATCAGGTAACTTTAGTGCAGGTACTATTACTGCTGCTCTTAGTGGTAATGCTTCTACTGCATCTGCACTGGCTACAGCACGTAATATTGCACTATCAGGTGCGGTAACTGGTAATGCTAACTTTGATGGCTCTGGTAATATCAGCATCAGCACTACTGCTACATCTGATCCTACACTAACACTTTCAGGTGATGCATCTGGTTCTGCTACATTCACGAACCTTGGCAATGCAACATTGTCAGTCACAGTTGCAGACGATAGCCACAACCACGTTATCTCAAACGTAGATGGATTGCAGACTGCGTTGGATGGTAAGCTATCCACAACTGGCAAGGCGGCTGACAGTAACTTGTTGGATGGCATTGATAGTGGCAGCTTTGTTCGTAGTGATACATCGGACACTATGTCTGGAACATACAATATCACAGGCAATCTAGGCGTAGGTAATACAACACCAGGGAATACTTTTAATAACGGTAAAGCTATTGCTTTAGGCGACAACGATACAGGTATTCGTCAAGACGGTGATGGTGAACTTGAGTTGTGGGCAAACAACCAAGAGATTGCTCACTTTAATACGGGTGGCATAAATCACTACAAATCTACATACCACAACAACAATACTTTGTATGATGTAGAGGACATTTATCTAAACGATAAGCTGTTCCATGATGGTGATACTGATACTTATCTTGGTTTTGGTACTAACACTATTAACCTAGTTACAGGTAATAGCACCTCTGCTACGTTTAACAGCTCTGGTATTTTTGTAACAGATGGCTCAGTAGCAGAAGATTATGATGCTCTTTCAGGTACATCGCCTACATGTAATGTAGACAACGGTGGAGCATTTAGCCTTACAATGTCAGGCAATACCACCTTTACATTTAGTGGTGCATCTAGTGGATACATCCAAGGCTTTGTCCTACAGCTAACAGGCAACGGGTCAACGGTCACATGGCCTAGCTCAGTTAAGTGGGCAGGTGGTACAGCCCCAGATGCCCCTGCTTCAGGTGAAACAGATATTCTAGTCTTCCATACACGTGATGGTGGTACAAACTGGTACGGTGTACTTGCAAGTGATGCTGCTGCATAAGGAGTAAAGCATGGCCTACTCAACTAATCCTTTCTCCGTAGCTACCTTTGGTGAAAGCTATGAACAGGCCGATGCTTCCTTTAGCCTTACAGGTGTAGCAGGTACAGGTGTAATCAATGGTGCAGGAGTTAACGTTAGCTCTCGTACTAATGTTGATCTTACAGGTGTACAAGCTAACGGTGCAGCAGGTAGTGCAACAGCAGCAGCCGAAGCAGTAGTTGCACCAACAGGTGTAGCAGGTACAGGTGCAGCAGATGATGGCCTAACATTTATCTTAGGCGTTGGTACTACACCTACTATTACTGGTGTATCTGCTACAGGTAATATAACTAGCTCTAACTCATTCTCAACATTTACAGCAGAGGGTGATGCACAACTTTCTACAGCACAACAAAAGTTTGGCACTGCATCATTACTGTTAGATGGAACAGATGATTATGTAGAGTCTGATAGTAACATTGATTTAAGTTCAGGTGATTTCACAGTAGATATGTGGATTAGACCTGACAACGTTACAGGTTACAAAGGACTATTTCAGTCTGGTACAAGTTCTCTATTAAGTGTTTATTTAATTGGAGATCAAGTCCAAGGTACTGTTGCAGGATCAACGACTCTCTTTATTTCTGATACCAGAGTTTCTGCAAATGTCTGGACTATGATTACGGTTGAACGTGAAGGAAACGTTCATAGACTATACATTAACGGAACATTAGAGGAATCAAGTTCTAGTGCTAACCGTCCAGACAATGGTACTTTTACTGTAGGTAAAAATGGTTTTGGTGATTTTGATGGTTACATTGACGAAGTAAGACTTTCTAATGTAGCACAGTATACTGGAACAGGCTTTACTCCACCTACCTCTGCCTTTACAGTAGATAATGACACGTTAGCATTACTACATTTTGATGGTACAAATGCTTCTACAGACATTGTAAATGCAGCTAACCTTGCTTATCTTACTGTAAGCGCTGGGTTTGGTCCTACTATCCAACCTGTAGGGTTTGGCTTAGAGATTATCACTGACTCACTTCTAGTAGATGGTGACGAAGTTGTAGTTGAGTCAGATGCTAACATCAGTCTAGCAGGTAAAGGTGTAGCAGGTACAGTATCAGGCAACACTGTCACACTAGACTGTAAAGCTGTAGTATTACCAGTAGGTGTACAGGGTACGTTTACTGTAGGTGATGAAACAATAAACACAGTACAGTTTGACTATGAGTCAATTAAACAAAACTATAGCAGAGATCGTACTGCTTACATAGGCGAGTATAGCACACTAGGTAACACAGTGTATGTACGTGCAGCATAGGAATAATAATAATGTCTCTTAAATGGCCTAACAAAGACCCTGATGAAATACTAGACTACAGCATTGATTGGTCACGCTTCCTTAGTGGTGCAACTATCAGCAGTGTTACTTGGTATGTTGATGACGCTGATGGTGTAAAGACACAGCTAATCCCTAGTGGTCAACTTGTTAATGGTATTCAGTTAGTGTCTGCTACTAACACTGATACAGTTACTACAGCACGTTTAGGTTCAGGCTCTAACAACATACTATATCAGTTCTATTGTCGTATAGCTGACTCGAATGGCTTGGTAGTGGAGCGCAAGGTTCGTTTACGTGTAAGGAATAAATAATGGCTTATAACTATCTAGGACTAGTAAACGAGGTTAACCGTAGGCTGAACGAAGTAGAGCTAACAAGTTCTAACTTTGCTACAGCTTCAGGTTTCTACAATACAGCTAAGGATGCTGTAAATGCTTCACTACGACACATTAACCACGAAGAGTCTAACTGGCCTTGGAATCACATCTTAGAGGAAGAGACTCTTACAGCAGGTGTAACACGTTACGATTATCCTACAGATGCTAAGCTGATTGACATGAACAGTTTCCGCATCAAGAAAGATACTACATTAAATGTAAGTACTACTAAACTAAAATCAATGGATTATCAAGAATACCTTGACAATTACGTTGATTACGAGTATAACTCTGATAGTGATATGCAGACTCTTCCACGTCATGTTGTACGTGCACCAAGTCAAGAGTTTATTATTCTTCCTACCCCAGACAAGGCTTATGAGCTAGTCTACGAATATTACCGTAACCCTGTGTCGCTTGAGTTATATGATGACGTACCAAGTGTACCTTTAGAGTTTAAACATATTATTGTGGACGGTGCTATGTTCTACGCTTATCAGTTCCGTGCTGACACACAAGCATCACAGATTGCACAAGGTAAGTTTGAACAAGGCATTAAATACATGCGTAGTCTTTACATTAACCGTTATGACTATGTACGCTCAACAGTTCTTACTCGTAGTTCCTCTAGTCTAAGAGTTTCATAATTATGGCTACACAGTGGCAAACATTCCCTGTACCTTTTACTGGAGGGTTGATTACTAATATCAGCCCACTACAACAAGGTATCAACAATGTAGGTTCAGCATTTCAACTGCAGAACTTTGAGCCATCACTAGATGGTGGTTATCGTAAGGTAGCAGGGTATAATAAGTTTATTGATGCAGCTTTATCGGGTAGTGGTCCAGTACAGGCCTTAGCTATTGTACAAGAAGACACTAACGAAAAAGTAATTGCTGCACGTAGTGGTGTTTACTACATAGCTAATGCTACAGATGCTACACCTGCTTGGTCTTCACTAGCTACAGCACCTAATACAAGTTTTACTAAAGCTAGACAAGCTCGTTATAACTTTAACAACGCTTATCAGATTTGTTTTGTTGATGGTGTTAACTTCCCTGCTTACTATGATCGTACAGCAAACACACTAACTTACATGACAACATCAGCGACTAACGATGCTGTAGAAGGTGCTAGTCACGTATGTTTGTTTAAGAGTACTCTCTTCTTTGGTGTAGGCACAGAGCTAGTCTTTACAGCACCATATAGTGCAGATGATCTAGACCCAGCTAATGGTGCAGGAAGTATCAGCATCGGATCAGAGATAACTGGTTTGATTGTATTTCGTGATCAGCTTATCGTGTTTGCTCTTGATAAGATTATGCGTATCACAGGTTCTAGTGCAGCAGACTTTGTAATGAACGCTGTGACTGAAGACTTAGGATGCTTAAGTGCTGATACTATCCAAGAGGTCGGCGCTGATGTTATGTTCCTTGGTCCTGATGGATTACGCACACTAAGCTCAACAGATCGCATTGGTGACTTCGGTATTGATGTTGCATCTAAGAACATTAGACCTACTGTAACTAAACTACAGGACTACGCAGCAAGTTTTGCTAGCACAGTTATTCGTGGTAAAGCACAGTATCGCTTATTCGCTTATGTAGCAGGTGAACAGTCTAAGATTGCTAAAGGTGTGTTAGGCACTAAGTTTGTTGACCAGGGTGGGCAAGGCTTTCAGTGGGCAGAGATAAAAGGGTTTAAGGTATACATAGCTGACTCTCAGTTTATTGGTGAAGATGAGTATCGTGTATTTGCTAACAACGATGGCTATGTGTATAACATGGATACAGGTACTAGCTTAGACGGTGAGAACATTGATGCTATATATGAATCACCTTTTATGCCTATCAATGATCCACAAGTACGTAAGACATTCTACAAGTTAGACTTCTATATTAAACCTTTTGGTGCTATTAACATTAATGCAGGTCTTAGGTTTAATCAAAACAAAATAGGTTACATACAACCACCAACATTTAGTATAACACAAACAGGTGGTGCAGTAGGTATTTACAGTGACAACACAACCAAGTATGGCAGTGCTGTATTTGGTGCGCCACGCACACAAAGCTACATCAATCAAGTAGTAGGATCAGGTGAGACTGTAGCAATCCGCATCGAAGATAAAAGTTCTGATGCTTCATTTTTATTAGACACAGCAATCTTCGAGTTTGCTACAGATGACAGACAGTAAGGAAATCTTATGGGTACAGGTTACGTAAGAGCAGATACAGCTAACAACATTGCTAACGGTAATGTTATTGATGCTGATGATCTAGACAACGAGTTTAACGCTGTAGAAGCAGCCTTTAACGCTAGCACAGGCCACACACACGATGGTACTACTAGTGAAGGTGCACCTATCGAAGTTATCGGCCCAGCGCAAGACATTGTAGCTACAACTACTGTACTACGCCCTAAGACAAACAATACAGTAGACTTGGGTACATCTAGCCTGAAATACAAAGATGCTTATCTAGCAGGTGATCTTAGCTTAGATGGTTCTATTACATCTACAGGTGCAGTTAGTTTAGGCTCAACTGCTATTACAGGTACATTATCTGTATCAACAGATACAACACTTACAGGTAACCTTACTGCTAACGGTAATACTACACTAGGTAATGCAGCTACAGACACGGTGACAGTAAATGCAGACGTTGCGTCAAGCCTTATTCCTTCTGTTGATGATTCTTACGATCTTGGTGCTGTTGGAAGCGAATGGCGTGATGCATATATTGATGGCACTGCTTATATTGATACAGGCTCTATTGATACTGCTAATGTGGCGACTTTAAATGTCACAGGTAATGCAGACGTAGATGGTGATCTTACTGTTACAGGTAATATTAATGCATCTATCACAGGTACAGCTACACAAGCAGACACACTTACAACAGCACGTACTATTAGTTTAGCAGGTGACGTAGCAGGTGCGGCTAACTTTGATGGTTCAGCTAATATCACTATTACTACAGTTATTGCTGACGATAGTCACAACCATACCATTGCTAACGTAGACGGACTACAGGCTGCGCTAGACACTAAGATAGAAAACTTAGCTGGTCTTGATGTAACTGCTAGCTACACAGAGCTAAACTTACTAGATGGTGTGACAGCCACTACTGCAGAGATTAACTATCTAGACGGTGTAACGTCAAACATACAGACACAACTTGACGGTAAGCTTACTGACTTCTCACTAGAAACTTACACAGGTGATGTTGACATTGATGGCGAACTTGTGGTAACATCATACAATGAAACATATCAGGCTGTTTCTTCATCAGGTGGTAGCACAACGATTGATTGCGAAGCGGCTAACGTGTTTAGCCATACAATGACTGAAAACACAGAGTTCACATTTAGCAACGCACCTTCTAGTGGTACAGCTTATGGTTTTTCACTGAAGATTGTACAAGATGCAAGTGCTAGTGG
>Ga0075461_10000780_pt1 | contig 9393 bp, 20 predicted proteins | sample DEB08_DNA_6_FD_74788 | JGI IMG/M metagenome (GOLD analysis project Ga0075461, IMG submission 74788) | Aqueous microbial communities from the Delaware River and Bay under freshwater to marine salinity gradient to study organic matter... | ecosystem: Environmental > Aquatic > Marine > Coastal ...
TTTAGTATATAATCTTCACCTTTGAGTGATACCCCACCTCCTTCACCAAAATCTTGTTGGCAATACTCACAGGTTAGTTCCACGTCAACTCCGCCATCATCTGTGTCAGACATGCTGTAATATTAATCTCCTGATCTGCTACAAAAGCTGCTTTGTATTGATATTCTGCTATGGTAATTACCATAGAAGGAACACTCGACGGTTTAACATATTTAGATGCTTCGTCATACAGCTTTCTGAATAATTCTGCTGAGTCCTGATCTGTATTCAATGCTACCCATTTGCGCATTTCAGTAAAGTTCTTATCCTTGAGATAGCCTATCAATTCTTTAAAGCTATCATCAGACATAGATGCAAGAATACCAACATCAATCTTACCAGTTGCACTATACCTTTGCAACTCGTTTAGTACTCGCCTCCAATCTGGAACATATTTCATAATAAGCTCAGCAATAGCTTGCTTATCATGATCCACATTTTCGTGGTTCATAATGGAAATTACGCGAGAAAAGATTTGACGCGACAGATCTACTTTATCGTTCTTAGAGTATTTGAAATCAATGACAGAACACCTAGAGTGTAATGGTTCAATGATTCTATTCTTGAAGTTGCAAGTGAGAATGAACCCACAGTTTTTACTAAACTCCTCCATAAAGTTACGGAGAGCTGGTTGAGTAGACTGCGGGTTCAAGTAGTCAGCCTCATCGAGGATTACATACTTACGCCCACCCGTAAATGAAATAGAACTTGCAAAATTTCGAATGTCATTACGTAGTGTATCAATGTTACCATTCATAGATCCATTTATTACGATATAGTCACACCCCATCTCTTCTAGCATAGCTCGAGCTACAGTAGTCTTACCTACACCTGGCCCACCACTAAGAATAAGATTAGGTATGTTATCTTGGTCAACAAATTGCTGAAAGGTACCTTTCAGCTCTTCAGGTAATACTGTATCTTTTACAGTCTTGGGCCTGTACTTTTCTGTCCAAAGGAAGTCTTGCTTCATTAGACATACTCAGAATTAGTTTCAACCGCAATCCAATATGTGACCTTAGGTCCAGTTTGATTGATCGATGTGAACTTAGCAAGCCCCCTTGATGTAATTTGTACGTTATAACCAAAATTCATCAGCTTTAGATTCTCCGTCTTAAAGATAAACTTAAACTTACGGTTAGTATCATTAGACTTAATCTTTAGCCTGAATGTATCAGATGTACTATCTTTGCTATTCAGTGCTTCAAGACAAATGTTATCGTCCCCTGAAATAGCTACCTCAGGCAACTGCATAACATTAGATGCACGAAGTAATTGAGTAATCTGTTCATAGTCGATATCCAATTCAACGTCAGGCTCAATATCGATCGACTCCTTCGAAGGAGAAAGAATCATCGATGGCTCAGCATATGTGTAATTAACACTCTTCTGATCATCTTCAATCGTGAATTGATGCTCACCAAAGTGAACCTGAGGCTGATTGAATAGACTTAGAACACCTAGAAATCTAGGTAGCTCATAGATTGCTGCACTGCCAGGAAAACTATCCTGAGTCTCTGCACGAGCAAGAATACTTTTCTGTGGAGACATAGTTGTCAATACATTACCAGACTTAAAAGCAAGGTTAGGATTGATCAACGAAAAGTTCTTTAATATATTCACAGTATCATTACTAAACTTCATTATCACTTCCTCTTTTTGAGTTGCGATTTATCTGCAGTAGCTGATGCTCCAATCGATGCAAGCGCTTGAAGACTGCCACCAAATACATAACTACCAATATGTTGTAGTTTAATCCAAGGACATAACCAAATATTAAGTCCAGCTTTACGAGACCACTGACAGAACATATAGTCCTCAGAAAGATATCGTTTGGTATCTGGACAGATAACAGTATCAAAGAAAGCCATAATCTCACGATCACCATTAAAGTGCTCTGTACGAACATGATCAGGCTTGTACATAAGCTCAGGATAATTCTCTGTCATTACACGAAGAGCTTTTTTTGTGAACATCATAAAACCAGTACCACCTTCAAGTACCTGAGCAGGCTCATCTAACTTAATCTGCTTAGTACCTTTGATAGGATTGAATACATAGTCACCTACGAACTCTTCAAGAACATTAGGGTTCTCATCGGCTCTACCTTGATCTACTGCTGCCTTTACCTTTTCCCACGAGATAGTCTTCTTAGGATAGGGAGCACAAAGAATATCATATTGGCTACTTTCATCTTCATGATCCATTAACGCTAACATGCTAATCACATCATTAGCCTGGAAACCAATGTCGCTATCAATGAATAGCATATGCGTGCATTCTGATCGCATGAACTCATCACAGCAATAGTTACGAGCTCGAGTGATTAGACTCTCATTGAATAGGTAATAGAATTTCAGTTCAATACCATAATGCATACACAATGCAGATAAGTCATTAGTAGACTTAGTAAACATACCAGAGCACTGGCCACCATACATTGGTGTAGCTACAAACAACTTACGTTTGCGTAGCTGTTCTATTTCAATCTTAATTTCCATTAATTAACCACTCCATAGGCCTCATCATGAGCCTTACCTAGTCCATAATCACCATCATACAGCTTGAGAGTTTCTGCTTTGAATAATAGGAACTGGCCTACTCGAGTACCTCGTTTAATTTTCGCACTGCCCACATTAACATGCATAGCTCCAGCCATAACACCACTGTAACCACTGTCGTACAGACCGCTAGTAATGAAAATACCGTTACGATTAAGAGTAGAGCGAGTGATAACCCAGCCCGCTTCACCCTGTCCAATAGTGACGATCCCTTCCATAATAATTTCGTAAGTGCCCGTTTCGAGTTCCCACCATCCGTCTGCGCTAGGAGATATTTCAGTTGAACCTCGATGAACCTTTTCGGTTTCGTCGATTTGAAATAGTCCGTCATTGACTTTAAATAGTTTGTCAATCCTGAGATCGATGGCGTTAGGTTGGACTTGATCAATGTCAAACTCACTCAGATAAGAATTGCTTTTCTTGCTTCCCAGATGAATCATCATTACTTTCAATCTCCTGCGTGTAATAATATAGTAGAATAATATAGTGGATAGCTTTCAACAAGTCTTTCTTGTTATAGCCTTCCTTCTTACCGTACCTCATGAGGTACTTAATAGCTGTGTCACGTGCAGTTGTACCAGCACTACCTAGCATCTCCCAGATATCAGTAGTCTGTAGTTCACCTTTACGAACATAGTGACCCTTGTAAGTAGAAGCGATATAATCACCTACATCTTTAAGGATCAGATCTTCTTTGTATTTATATTGAGGATCTTTTGATACTTTAGGCTGATCTAGAAATACCTGTTGCTGTGCAAGTGAGCGGTGATCGTAATCAAGATCCAAATGAATCTGATAGCTACCAAAACTTCCCTCATAATGACTACCCTCCCAGTCATATGATACCTCATTGTTCCCTACATCTAGTTTATAGGTACCCATATCAATTACTTCATTGCGTTTGCTGATCTTTTTATTAGCCATGGTGAGCCCTTTCAAATTGTCTCTGTCGTTGCATATAAGAAAAATATATGATCATTTAACCTCCATCATTCTTAGAGTAGAGTCCACAAATTTTTTGAGTGTCAAATAGTGGTTCATGCTTGATCATCATCAACTCCCCATGCGTAATGTGATGTCACCCAGTCCTCTAAACATTCTTCAAAAGACCAGTTCTTATCCACTTCTTCTTTACCATACTTTTTACACATCTTCTCATACCACCACGGATAATACTCTTCTCTAATTTCTTGTTCTGATACTGTTACTACACCGGTTCCTTCGCCAGGTTCAACAAGTTCTTCATAACAAAAGTATCTCATTCAATAATCCAATCCATGTCTAGCCAGTCTGTGTCCTCTGGCATCATTTCAACTTTATCCCCATGAAGTTTTTGTAGTTGTGCCCAGATATGAGCATTGTTCATACGAAGTGTATAACTATTCTTGTGGCAACTGTAGCAACTGCCAGTTGATCCATAGAAGTTATAGCGATCACCCGCATCCTCTACACGAGTAATGCCACTGTTCATGCGCCAGCTATCGCCAGTTGTGTATCCACCACTCCACCCTGCGAGCACACGATAGTGTGGATCATCGCCATTCATTTTGATAACTACCCAATTGTCTGGTTTATAATCAGTCATTTTCTTTCACCATTGGATTCATTTTAACCCACTCTTCATAATCCTCATGCGGTATATAGTATGCTAACACAGTTAGAATTGCCTTCATCATTTGAAATCTTCCTGAAGTTGATCCCAGACTTGACCCCGGACTTGATTCCAGACTTGATCCCCGACTTGATTCCAGACTTGATCCTCGACTTGATCCCAGACTTGATCCCGGACTCGATTCCAGACTTGATTCGAGACTTGATACTGGACTTGATTCATATTCATTATTTGAAATCTTCCCGAACTTGATTCGAGACTTGATTCCAGACTTGAATCCGAACTTGATCCCGAACTTGATCCCGGACTTGATACCAGACTTGATACCAGACTTCATACTGGTCTTCATACCGGACTTGATACCGGACTTGATCCGAGACTTGATTCCAGACTTCATACCGGACTTGATTAATATCAATCATTTGAAATCTTCCCAGACTTGATCCCGGACTTGATCCCGAACTTGATCCCGGACTTGATACCAGACTTGATACCAGACTTCATACTGGTCTTCATACCGGACTTGATACCGGACTTGATTCCAGACTTGATACCGGACTTGATTAATATCAATCATTTGAAATCTTCCCGAACTTGATTCCAGACTTGAATCCGAACTTGATCCCGGACTTGATTCAAGACTTGATCCCAGACTTGATACTGGACTTGAACACAGACTTGATACTGGACTTGATCCCAGACTTGATACTGGACTTGATTAGTATTAATCATTCAAAATCTTCCCGAACTTGACCCCAGACTTGATCCCGGACTTGATTCGAGGCATGATCCCAAACTTGATCCTGGACTTGATACAGGACTTGACCCCGGACTTGATAACAGACTTGATGCTGGACTTGATGCCAGACTTGATAACAGACTTGATGCTGGACTTGATCGATGGTCGTCATTTCTATGTCCGAATTTCTAATTCGGTAAGGAGATTTGGTTTGATATTGAATGTCCAGGCGTTGGCATCCAATGCAGTATTCATATCAGGAGGTACCGGAAGCGCGAATACGCGATTAGTACCACAACGAGCAAGCAAAAACCTTTCTTTAGATTCAGTTCCTGAATTATCAATAGGCAAATCTACTTCTAGAAGTGCTCCGATTTCAGGGTCGGAATCCTCATCGATAACAACACAATTTAGTTGTTCTAAGATATTAGCCCAACCAGCAATTTCGCAAGCAGCTCGACGTAATTCCGTATTGTCAACACGAAGGGCTTCCTTTGCATTGACCCCCTTTGTGATCCACTCGCGAGGCACACGTTGCCCATGCCACACCATAACACCATAGCCATCGCGATATTCAATTGCTGGACCGTTTTCGCAATGGGTGGTACCACGATCATCAAACTTAATCGTACTGGGACGGTCTTGGATGATACAAACACCATTAACGATGGTCACCCAACCAGAATTCATCACAAGTTGGACGAAACCGTCGATAATTTCCAGATCAACGAGTCCGACAACCTCTTTCATATAGTTGTAGAAGGAGATCCAAGCTGCGTCATGACACCCCCAGATGGTGTTGTTCAAAAAGTCGTTAGCAGAAAGTTTCGGAAACCGTTCTTTGGCCATGTTGTATGCCTCTTTTGGCGAGCGGGCATACACATATTCAGTCGGGAAGTCTAAACCCTTACCCTTTGTGATATGCGTATTGTAACGCTCAATCGTCAATTTGACAGCATCGACTGCGGCTTCAAAGACAATCGGTTCACATGATAGACCGATTTTCAACCACTTATCGCGATACACGCTCAATTGAGCGTGTTGCGCTTCGGTGAGTTCGCTGATAATGTTCTTTGACTTTTTAGACATAGGTCTTTCCCTTTTCACTTTCACTATGATTAGTATAATTGCTCACAAAGGGGTTGTCAAGCGCTTTTTTGATCTTTTTGATCAAATTGTTTAGTCTGCTGCTCGACGGAAACCTTCCGGTGTATACTCACGCTGGCGACGGACATGATACACGCCTTCATCAACCAAGATAGGAGCATGTGTGTCATAAGACCGGAGATGGTCGATAGTCGTAGGTTCCTTAACTAACAGGAACATTTCATATAGATCAACATCCTTTGTATCAGATGGCACGTACGCATCTACTCGTTCAGCCAGCATAACGTGGTTATGTCCGGTCTCACTATGGGCCACAACAATGTGACCATTTTCCGGTGCCATTCGCACGAGGTTTTCAGGCAGCTTGTCGATCTTCTGGATGATCATATCTCCCTGTGCTGCGAGGCGATGGAATCTATACACACCTTTCTTATTATCGAAGCTGGTGTTTTTCCACTTGTTTAATAGTGATTTGATAACAGACATTATGTCTTCCTTTCATTTAGGTTCATTTAGGTCAACTGTTACAGTTTCTTTCAAACTATATCCAGCCTCATTATAACGCATCTCTCTAAGTTTTGTCAACTCTTCATCAGTGCAAATACTATTATGTAAATCTAAAAATCCACACTGCATCCCAATAACATACGCTTCTGGCCCAAATCCAAACACTTCATATAAGACATGACGATAAGAGCCTTTATTCTTTAGTTCTCCTTGAACAACACGAGAAATCACTGAATAAAAGGCTTTGAGTTTATCTTCTTCTGACAAAGAAGCCCAGTAATCTTCACACTCGTCTTTATAATGTGTTTCTATTTCTTTTTGAATGTCAGATATTTCTATTAGGGCTTGCGTTAGCTTTTCGTTATCCATTTTCTACCATTTCTCCATCTTTGACTCGATAAACATAAAGTATCTCATTCTTCTAACCATCCCACAAGTTTTGATAGTATTTTCCAAACAGTCTAAAACCGTTTGAGATGCGTTCTTCATATTTCTTACGTCCTTCCCAGTCGTACACACGAGTATGATTAGGTCCTTCTACCATTTGGCTATTGCCATCTTCCAGTTTCTTCCACTGTAAGTCGCTAGTACCTGTTTCAAACTGTTCTTCCCAGCCGTCATTGACCTTGCTGTCAAAGGCAAAGATCATTTCACCCATGACCCAATCCCAACGCTCGAAGAATTTTCCGTCAGTTGTTCCGTCAGTTTTATATGCTACCTTTTCGTGTACATTCATATGTAATTCTTCTGGAACATCTGCGTTTTCAACATAAGGAGCACCTTGCTTAGTTTCTTTTAGTTGCTTGAGCATAGGAAGGACGATGTAGGCCAGTGTATAATCCATACTCCAAGTATCCCACGGATCAATATGTACTTTAATGGTACGCTTCTGCTTGCTGTGGATCCAAGACAAAAACTTGTAAAGCCAAGTGTAATGGCGCTCACGATCCCAAGAAGTGATTTCTCCTACTTGTGGTTCAGGCTCAATGCTACCGTGGGCCAGCCATTCGCCAAAGTTGTGTACCCAGTCTGGCTGGCGAGGGATACCGTATTCGTCCTTTTCTTCCTTGGCCCAGAAGCAGAGAAATTCTGCGAGCTGGTATGGGCCCAACCACGAGCGATATGGTCCTATTTTGATTTTCATTTTTCCTCTACTATTTCAACATACAGTGGTTCGTGTTCAATTACCACTCAATATCTCCAGTCATTTTCTTTCACCATTGGATTCATTTTAACCCACTCTTCATAATCCTTGGGTGGCATATAGTATGCTAACACAGTTAGAATTGCCTTGAGTAACTCGTAGTCTGGCTCAAGAACGTCATCTGAACAGTCAACCTTATCAAACCGATTGTTCAGATGATAAGAATCCTTTAGCTCATTAATGACAACTAGGTCAATGACAACTTGGTCACAATCTTCAACTTTAACTGTAATCGTTTTCATCCTCATCTCATCTTTGTTGGATTAGAGTTCGCAACCCCGTTGAGTGTTAAACAGTGGTTCGTGTTTAATTATCACGCAATATCTCCAGTAATTTTTCTCTTACTCTACGAGTATACCACGTTTTGGTATGTTCGTCAACCAGAGTCTGTTTGTCAACCAGATCCAGCAAAAATTGTAGAGTTTCTTTGTCTAAGACTTCGATATGTGGCTTAGGTGGCTTATGCTTGCTTACGTAAAACCCACGGTTTTCGAGTTCGTCTATAAGGTCGTCATCGTCAAAATCTTCCAAATCTACATCTATATCTACATCTATGCTAGTACTAATTGTCTTGAGCATATTTTTTCTCCATTGGATTCATTTTCATCTTTACATCCGCAAAATAGGTCACAGGTAAGCGGAGACTGGTCCATGTTTGCAACCATCCAGCTCGTCACTTTAAGCGCCCTAACTCTAACGCACTTACCTGCTATGGACTACATGGTTTGGTTACCATCTTGTCCTGTATTACAGTTTTGACCCACCCTCACCAGCCTGGAGCAGAATAGTCTTTGTCCTTCTTATACGAAGCGAAGCCATCTAGCCCGTAAGCAGGACAGACCATAATCTTCTCAGGCAAACCCATGCTATCCTTCTCACTTGATTGACCACAGATAAAGAATACACCAGTCTTTTCAGCCATTGCATGTTTGAGAATAGTCTCGTATTTCTCAACCTTTTTGCGAAGGAGCAGTACTTCTTCATAGTAATCCATCATATCAGGCATTTTCTTTCACCATAGGATTTATTTCCACCCACTCTTCATAATCCTTGTGTGGCATATAGTATGCAAGCACAGTTAGAATTGCCTTGAGTAACTCGTAGTCTGGCTCAAGAACGTCATTTGAACAGTCAACCTTATCAAACTGATTGCACATACGATAAGCGTCCTTTAGCTCATCAATGACAACTTCGTCACAATCTTCAACTCTGAGTGTAATCGTTTTCATCCTCGCCTCATCTTTGCAATTTCTTCGGCATCTTCTTGAGAAAATACGGGTACCATGTTGCTCTTATGAAGAGTTGCGATACCAATAAGTTTGCGTTCACCATTATACACATTAGGTTCCTTCTTTGCCATTGACGGATCATAGAAGCATTGGTCGGAGCGGGAGGATTCGAACCCCCGATTTCCACATCCCAAATGTGGCGGATTACCAGACTTTCCTACGCTCCGTGAATTGGTGGTCCCGCTTGGATTCGAACCAAGATCGCTCTCTAATCTGGAGACTTGCGGAGTATAAGCCCGGTGTTTTACCGTTAAACTACGAGACCCTTTGTAACCCATTTTCTTGAGAAACTTTGCATGAGCGGCATCAGACGCTTCTTGCTTCTTTGACTTCTT
>Ga0075461_10000791_pt1 | contig 9346 bp, 7 predicted proteins | sample DEB08_DNA_6_FD_74788 | JGI IMG/M metagenome (GOLD analysis project Ga0075461, IMG submission 74788) | Aqueous microbial communities from the Delaware River and Bay under freshwater to marine salinity gradient to study organic matter... | ecosystem: Environmental > Aquatic > Marine > Coastal ...
CGTCATGCACGGCCTGCTTCACAGCAGTGAGCGGCGCACCACTCATCGAGCCGGAGCGATCGATGACGAAGACCACATCGATGGCAGGTCGATCGATGGGCTGGGCGGCGGGGGCAGTGAATTCGACGAGGGTGTGGACCTGCTCGTCGGTGTTCGTCGTGATGACGGTGCGGTCGAAGCTGAGCCGCGGCTGCATTGCGTTGTCATCGCGGGGTGTGGGTTCGGGTGTTGTGGACATATTCCTCCTTGGTTCGATGGCGGTCCGGCCGCCTCTGTTCATGTCCGATCCGGGGGATACGGAGATGTGACACCGACGGATGTCGGCTGCGACGGGCGGAGCGCCGTGATGGGGGTAACGCAGCCAGGGGATCGAGGTGTGACGAGGCCCACTGCACACCATCGCCGTCACATAAATGACCCGCCGCGGCGTTATGCGCTCTAGGTCGCAGATCGATTGGAGATGACATGCTCGCCCCCCTCACAACCGTGTTTCACTCGCCCGCGTTCAACCACGTCGGTGCCACATTCGATACGCACATCAAGTCGGCAGGTGTCGCCTCGGCGATTGCCGAGCAGTTGCCGATGGTGTCGTTGACGGCTCCGCGCAGCGCGGACACCGACGAGTTACGGCGGATTCACGAAGCGGAATATGTCGATGCCCTCACCACTGGTGTGCCGGCCGGCCTTGCCGAGTCGAATGGTTTCGACTGGACTCCCGACCTGCTGAACGGGGTGCTCGCATCAACGGGCGGGATGCGCGATGCTGCACTCTGTGCACTCAGCGAACACCGCGCCACCGGATCGCTGTCAAGTGGCCTGCACCACGCGGGGCCGCAACGCGGTGCTGGCTTTTGCACCGTGAATGGTTTGGCTCTAGCCGCGCTGGCGGCCCGTGACGCCGGTGCCAGCCGCGTTCTGATCCTCGACCTTGACGCTCACTGCGGTGGTGGAACAGCGGCGATCATTGCCAATCACAACGGCATCGAACAGGTCGATGTATCGGTGATCGGTTTCGACTCGTATCAGACCGATCGTTGCTCGCGCCTTGTGATGGCTACTGGCGACAACTACCTGCAGGCGATCGAGCGTGAGTTGTCGGAGATCGCCACACCGGACAGCATCGATCTGGTGATCTACAACGCGGGTATGGATCCTCACGAGTCGGCCGGCGGAGTTGCAGGAATCACGACAGAGGTGATTCGGGATCGCGAGCAGATGGTGTTCGCGTGGGCCGCCCAGCATGACGTGCCGATCGCGTTCGCGTTGGCCGGCGGGTATGCCCGTCATGGCTTCGGTATTGTCGACGTTGTGGAGCTCCACATGCTCACTGTGCATGCGGCGCACTCGTTTGCCTGAGAGTTGACACCTCGCGCGGTGCACGTGCACGTCGTAGCCTGCCGCCATGCGTCGACAGGACAAGGCAGACCGAATCGGTCGCATGCTCGACGAGTTGTATCCCGACCCACCGGTGCCGCTCGACCACAGCAGTCCCTACACACTGCTGGTCGCTGTGGCGCTCTCGGCTCAGACCACCGACAAGAAGGTAAACGAGGTGACACCGGGCCTCTTCGCCGTTGCCGATACTCCCGACAAGATGGTGCAACTCGAACCGAGTGAGATCCTCGAACTCATCCGCGAGATCGGTCTCGCGCCGACCAAGGCACGCAACCTGCGCACCATGGCCGAACAGATCATCGACGCCGGTGGTGAGGTCATCGACGATTGGGAATTCCTCGAGTCACTCGCCGGTGTGGGCCACAAAACCGCGAGCGTGGTGATGTCACAGGCATTCGGACATCCGGCATTTCCGGTCGACACCCATATTCATCGCCTGGGCGCCCGCTGGGGTCTGAGTCGGGGCACCAGCGTCGAACACACTGAACGCGATCTGAAAGCGGTGTTCCCGCGCGAGACGTGGAACCGCCGTCATCTCCAGATCATCTTCTTCGGCCGCGAGTACTGCCCGGCCCGCCACCATGACCTGACGACATGCCCGATCTGTTCGTGGGCGGCGACGAAGACGCGCATCCGTCAGGAGATGTCGTGAGCCACATCGAGGGGGACTGGTATCGCGACGGGGCGATCTGTGTTCGAGGTGCACTCGAGCCCGGCGATATCGCATGCGCGGAACGTGCCATCGAGGCAAATCTGGCCAACCTGTCACCATTGGCGAAACGGGCGAGCGAGAGTGCTGACGGAGCGTTCGTCGAGGATTTCTGCTCGTGGTCACGCATCGCCGATATGGAACGGTTCATCACAACGTCACCCGTGGCCGCGATCGCGGCCGTTGTGATGGGTGCGCACACGGTGCGCCTGTTCCATGACCACGTGCTGGTGAAAGAGCCCGGCACCGCGCAACGCACGCCGTGGCATCAGGACATTCCCTATTACAACGTCGACGGGACGATGAATCTGAGTATGTGGATCCCGGTCGATCCGGTACCTCGCGCGGTCACCCTTGAATTCGTGGCCGGTTCCCATCGCGGCCCGTGGTACATGCCGCGCACCTTTCTCGATGCGCAGGCCCGATGGTTTCCCGAAGGCTCACTGGCCGAGTTGCCCGATATCGATGGCGATCCGGAGCAGCCCCGGGTGATCGGCTGGGAACTGGAACCAGGTGACGTGGTCTGTTTCCACATGCAGACCCTGCACACCGCGGCGGGAAACCCCGGCCCGGGTCGGCGACGGGTGCTGTCGCTCAGATTTCTGGGCGACGACATGGTGCATGCACCACGGACGTGGGCAACGTCGCCGCCATTTCCCGGACTCGAGGCCGAACTACCGGCAGGCGCTCCGATGGACCACGCCTTGTTCCCTGTGGTGTGGCCACCGCGAGGTGCTAATCAGTCGCCGAGCGACCCGAAGTAGATGAACCAGGCGAGGACCGACTTCGCCACCAGGCTCAGGACTAGGTACACCTTCTCGCCGTAGAGGTAGTCCTGCCACCGGCCGACACCGCGGTACTGCAACCACTGGTTCAGCCCGAAGCTGAAGAACAGCACCGACTCGGCAATGACGATGCCGTAGACAAACCCCGGCACGGTCTCCGACCCGATCACGTTGATCACGATCGCCACCCATGGGGCGATCCCGGCCAGCGTGCCGAACCAGAACGGCGTCATATTCGTGGATGTACGTCCCGGGGGGTTGATGCGTTCTTGGAGCCAGCCGAACAGGATCATCGCCACGTTCGCACCGGCGATTCCCACCAGAGCTGAGATGCCGGTGATGCCCGAGTAGGCGCTGATCAGCAGCACCATGATCGTCGCGCTGAACGAATACTCGACCCAACGGAAGCGGTTGATACCGCCGCGTAGATCATTCTCGTAGGTGCCGCGAGCCACGGTGGACGTCAGCAGATGGTCGAGCGCAGCAAGTGCCAGGAAAATGCCGATTGCAATACCAATGCGCACACCAATGAGCGGTTCGGCGGTTGGCACGCGTGTTCCTGGGGGCCCCTCCGGGAACGTCGATGTGATGTCGATGGCGAAACTGCCGGCAATGGCCACGATCACCGCCGCCTGCACCGCGTGCAACACGGTCAGTGCCAGGTTCCATGAGCGCAGATTGGAAAGACGGTTGGGGGTGACGGACACAGAGTTCACGCCTGTCAAAAGCCGCCCGGCCGGGTTTCTATTCCCGATCACGACCCACACGGTCGGTCGGATCGCTCTCCGACAGGCGCTGTTGGGCAGACTGGCGGTGGAAGCGACGCAAGGGGGAAATACATGATGTCGACACTGTGGGAGGCGTTTCGCCGCTCGTTGATGCTGAACACCACCCGTCCCGCACTGACCGTTGACGGCACCACGTGGACCTACCGAGATCTCGCAGTGGCAGTGGCCGACGCTGCGCAACGCCTGCACGACGCCGGTGCGCGTCCCCGTGACCGGGTGGTGCTGCTGTTGGAGAACACGGCGTCGTATCCGGTGTACGACCTTGCGATCATGGCCGTTGGTGCTGTGAAGATCCCGCTGAACTCGATGCTGACCGCGGCCGATATTGGCGACATCGTGCGTCGAACCGAACCCACGGTGGCAGTGGTGAGTCCGGCACTCAATCATCTCGCAACCCAGATCGACCCGGCATGCCGCCAGATCGACGGCTTAGTGCTGCCACCAGGGTCGGCGTGGATCGAACCGCCGGCGATCGGCGCGGTCGGCCCCGATGATCTTGCGTTCGTTGGTTTCACCGGCGGCACCACCGGCAAACCAAAGGGCATCGTGCACCATCAGTCGCCAATGGTGCTGAACATGTTCGCGCACATCATGGAAGCGGGTATCGGCCGGGACGAGCACATGTTGCTGACAACCCCCCTGCCTCATGCCGCTGGTTTCCTTGGCGCGGCCGGGCTGCTGAGGGGAGCCCACATTCAGATCGCAGCATCGTTCGATGCTGCGACGGTGCTCGACACGATGGATCGTGACGGCATCACATGGACGTTTGCCGTGCCGACGATGATCTACCGGATGCTCGACGTAGCCGTCGCGACCGGTACGCGACCATCGGCATTGCGCACCATTCAGTACGGCGCGGCACCGATCTCGCCCGAACGTCTTCGTCAGGCAATGGAGGTGTTCGGTCCGGTGTTGCAACAATTGTATGCCCAGACGGAATGTCCGAATTTCGCCACCGTGCTGTCGAAACAGGACCACGTGCGTGCCCTCGACGAGCCGGCGCTGTTGTCGTCGTGTGGCAAAGCGACCCTGATGTGTGATGTCGCCATCATCGACGACGACGGCCACGAACTTGGCCCCGGAGAGGTGGGCGAGGTTGCCCTTGATTCGCCCTATGTCATGACGGCGTACTGGCAAGATCCCGAGCGCTACGCAGAACGATTCGCTGGCAGGTGGATGCGTACCGGCGACGTTGGCCGGATGGATGCCGAGGGCTTCGTCACGCTGGTCGATCGGGCGAACGACATGATCGTGTCGGGTGGCATGAACGTCTATTCGGTCGAGGTGGAGAATGTGATTTCGGCGCATCCCGATGTGGCTCAGGTCGCGGTGGTGGGGGTGCCCCACGACGACTGGGGTGAGGCAGTTCATGCTGTCGTTGTCGCCCGTGACGGTCTCGACCGTGAGGCCTTCGGGGCCTACTGCCGCGACAATCTCGCGGCCTACAAGCGACCGAAGTCCGTCGAATACGTCGACGACCTGCCCGTCACTGTGTACGGCAAGGTCGACAAGAAGGCCTTACGCGCTCCGTTCTGGGCCGACACCGAACGCAACGTCGGCTAGGCCTCCTCCCGCACACAGGTTTGCAACAGATCGTTCATCAAGGACAGGTGGTGGGCGCTGATGTGCGACACTCGGTGTATGCGAGTGGATGCGAATTTCTATGGCGGAGTCCCGATGCCCGATGCCGGTTACGGCGGGCCCGAGCCGGTGGATCGGCGCTACGACAATCCCGACTTCATCGCCTGCTACGACAACCTCACGGCATGGGCCAAGACCATGGATCGTCTGGGCTACGACACCATGTGGCTCACCGAGCACCACTTTCAATACGAGGGTTATGAGGTCACCCCGAACCTGATCTTGTTTGGCCTGCACCTTGCCAAAGAGACCGAGCGTCTCCGCCTCGGACAAATGTTCAACGTGGTCCCGCAGTGGCATCCGCTCCGCCTCGCCGAGGACGCCGCCATGATGCAGATTCTCACTGGCAACCGCATGCAGTTCGGTGTTGGTCGTGGCACGGTGCCGCGCGAAGCTCAATCGCTCGGTGGTGTGGTGGCCTCTGGCGACAACGAGATGTCCGCCGAACTCGATCGCATCAACCGTGAGATCTTCGAAGAGTCGATGGAGATCATCAAGGCGGCATGGACCAACGAACGGTTCTCGTACACCGGCAAGCACTTCGTGTTGCCGCCCCCGGGCATCCCCGACCGCGGCAGCACGGTGAAGGACCTGACCTTGGTGCCAAAGCCGATTGCACCGATCGACGTGTATCAAGCGGTGACCTCCCCACCCACATTCGACTACGCCGCACGCGCTCGTCACCATGCGGTGCTGCCATCGCGCGGAATTGAGGGCACCAAGGCCGGTTGGGATATGTTCGCCGAGAAGGCTGCGGCCAACGGCTGGGAGCTCGGCCATGGCGAAGGTCGCTGTCTGGCGTTGAACATCCATGTGGGTCGCACCCTCGACGAGGCGATTGCCAGCGGTCGTGGTCCGCACGACGAGTGGATCAAGTTCTTGTCGCCATACGGTCGGTTCCGCACGTACGCGATGCCCGATGGATCCGAGACCCCCTTCGATCACAAGCCGGCCATCGAAGATTCGATCGACCAGGGCATCATGGCCATCGGATCGGTTGAGCAGGTTGCTGATCTCATGGGACGGTTCCGCACCGACGTGGGTGTTGAGCACTTCGTGCTGTTTTTCGACATGCCGGGCCTCACCCGCGAGCAGATGGACGAACAGTTGGAGATAACTGCGACCGAGGTGCTGCCGCGTATCGGTAGCTGATCTGGCTGACGCCGCTCCCTCCGGGGCGGCTACCGTGTCAGGGTCCGAGCCGGCGAACGGGGGGAACCAATGGGGCACGGAACACCGGCGCAGCGACGCGCCCTGATTGATCAACACATCGCACCCGGTGGTGCATGGGAGCTGACCGAGGTTGACATTGGCCGAGGTGCGGTGCGCGCATATGCGGGCGCGCCGCGCTCCATTCGTCAGCTCTACACCGACAACCTGAGCGGCGCGACATTCATCGTTGATGCCACACGGCGGTGGACCTTCGCCGAGGCATGGGCCGATGCGTCGCGTCTCGGGCGCCTACTGGTGGAAGACCTCGGTGTGCAACCCGGTGATCGTGTGGCCATCTCGGGTCGTAATCATCCCGAATGGATGCTGGCGTTCTGCGCGGCGACCTCCGTTGGTGCGATCGCGGTCGCGATGAACTCACTGTGGAACGACGACGAGATGGCCTACGGGCTCGACGACTCAGGGGCGACAGTTCTTTTCGCCGACGCCGAACGCCTGCAATCGGCCGCGGCCTCGGGGTGGACGGGCCACATGGTGGGCTTCGGCCCCGGCGACCTCAGCGGCGCCATCGATGTTGCATCGCTGTTGGGGCCGACAGCTCCTGCGGTCGATATGCCCCAGGTGGACATTGCCCCCGATGACCCGGCACTGATTCTGTACACATCGGGGTCCACCGGCCATCCCAAGGGAGTGCTCACCACACATCGCAATGTGGTGTCGGCTCTCCTCACATGGGAACTCGAATACACCGTTCTCGCTGAACGCGACGGCGTTGTGCTGTCACCGCCTGAGACCGCTGGCTATGGGCCGGCGATCCTTCTGGGCATTCCCTTGTTCCATGTGTTGGGGCTCCATGGTGTGTATCTGGCGTCGCTGCGCTCGCAGCGCAAGGTGGTGACCATGTTGAAGTGGGACCCAGACCTTGCGGTCGAACTCATCGAGCGCGAGCGAATCGTCACGATCACGGCACCCCCGGCAGTCACTGGCGATCTGGCGCGCGCTGCGGCCCGTGGTGGGCGCGACCTGTCGTCGTTGGTGTCCGTCGGCGGTGGTGGCGCTGCTCGCACTCCCGACCAGGTTCGCCAAATCGACGATGCGTTCGACACTGCGGTGCCGAACACCGGTTGGGGGATGACCGAGACCAGCGCTATCGGCACCCTCATCTTCGGCCAGGATTATCTGGCGCACCCACTCAGCTCAGGCCCAGCGCTAGCAGTGGTCGACCTTCGGGTTGTCGACGATGATGGCGCCGAGGTCCCTACGGGCGAACGCGGCGAACTGCAGGTCCGCGGGGTGATGATGTTCCGCGAATATTGGAACAAGCCAACAGCAACTGCCGATGCGTATACCGACGATGGCTGGTTCCGCACGGGTGATGTGGCGCTGATCGATGCCGACGGCCATTTGTACATCGTCGACCGCATCAAAGATCTCATCATCCGTGGTGGAGAGAACATCGGCTGCGGCACGGTGGAAAACGCTGTCGATGGGCATCCCGAGGTGATCGAAGCGGTTGCGTACGCCGTTCCCGATGAACGACTCGGCGAAGAAGTCGGCATCACCGTCTACGGCACCGCGGCACTTGGTGGACGACCTGTTGGAGTTCTGCCGTGGGCGTCTGGCACGTCACGAGGTGCCGCGGTACGTCACTGTGCATGACGGTCCGCTCCCGCGCACCGGCTCGGGCAAGCTGCTGCGTCGCGATCTGCGTGACGCAGCAGTTGCGGCGATGAATCACGGCTGACCCCTAGCAGTTCCCACAGCTGACGACACCGGTGCGTGTCGCGGCTCGATCTCAGTCGACGATGATGCGTCGGCGGTGCCAGCCGGTGGCGCCGTTGGGTGCGGGTGCGGAGACCTCCTCGGTCTGCATCTGACCCATCGCATCCCACGCTCGGACCTGCACCCAATGCAATCCGGGGTCGGCGGCCCATTCCACCATCCATTGCACCCAGGTGTCATCGCCGGCCACGCGACCAAGCGTGGCCGGTTGCCATGCCTCGTCGTCGATGCTGATCTCGACAGCGGAGATGCCCACCGATGGGGCAAGTGCCACACCACCGAGCACCACGCGCCCCGCGTCGACCCGATTGGTTGGAGTGTCGATACGCGACGCGATCTTCACCGGGGCCTCTTTCGACCAGCCGAGCGGAATCCAATAGCCATGCACTCCGTCCCAGGTGGCCAACTCGATACGCGACAGCCATTTCGTGGCCGAGACATACCCATACAGCCCCGACACCACCAGACGTGCAGGGAAACCGTGTAGCGCCGGCAAGAAGTCGCCATTCATCGCGTAGGCGACGATTGCGGTGCGGTCATCATCGAGCGCCGTGAGCGGGAAACCAGCGGTGAAACGATCCACCGAGCGCCCCACCACCTGTTCGGCATCATCGCGCACCCCGGCGCGATCAAGCAGGTCCCGTAGCGGCACGCCCTGCCACACCGCGGTACCGACTAGGTCACCACCTACCTGATTGGATACGCACGCAATCGTGACGGGCACCTCCACGGCATCCATGGACAGCAACTGGGCATAGTCGATGGTGACCGGACGGTCGACGAGACCATCGATGGTTAACGTCCATGTCGATGGATCGACACGTGGCACACGCAGCGCCGTGTCGATGCGGAAGAAATCATCGGTTGGTGTGATGTAGGGGCTGATGCCGTCCGCGTCGATACCGGTAGCGGGCACCTCCACTCGGCGGGCAGCTGTGGGCAGGGCGTAGTTCGCCGTGACCGCGGGCACCGGGTCACCGCCTCTGGCGATCCGCCCGATGATGCCGGCGGCTGCGGCGGCGGCACCGAGACCGGCAGATGTGGTGAGAAATCCCCGTCGTCCCGCCACGGCGATA
>Ga0075461_10000794_pt1 | contig 9340 bp, 7 predicted proteins | sample DEB08_DNA_6_FD_74788 | JGI IMG/M metagenome (GOLD analysis project Ga0075461, IMG submission 74788) | Aqueous microbial communities from the Delaware River and Bay under freshwater to marine salinity gradient to study organic matter... | ecosystem: Environmental > Aquatic > Marine > Coastal ...
GAAGCCTTAATGCCTATGGCCGAAACGGTGGCCGTTCTAGAAGGGGTGTACACACTTGAGGCATCAATTGATGTTGGGCTCAACGGATTTTCAGCTGAATCGGGGGCATCGTTTATCGAAGTTATTAGCGATCAGGCTTCAACACAAGGGCTTAGCATCGAGGTCAAAAACGGCAAAGTGGCTGATCTAATTATTACTCTCGATGCAGCGCTAGATACTGATCAATATGTGTTAAAAATAGGCTCTGAAGGCATACAGCTGACCGCTGGATCGGCTTCTGGAGCCTACTTTGGATGGCAAACCTTGCGTCAGGTACTCCTATTACAAGCTGATCAACCAAATGCTCGCGTACTCAGAGCCGTAGAAATCAACGACAAACCTGCCTACAGTTACCGCTCGGTAATGCTAGACGTGGCTAGGCATTTTTTCGGGCCTGAGGTAGTCAAGCGGCTAATCGATCAGCTCACTCTTTACAAAGTGAATACCTTGCACCTTCACCTTTCCGATGATCAGGGTTGGCGAATTGAAATCAAAAAATGGCCGAACCTAACTACACACGGAGGGCTTACAGAGGTCGGAGGCGGCGATGGTGGATACTACACACAAGCGCAATACGAAGACATCGTGGCCTACGCCCAAAGTAGATTTATAACCGTGGTGCCCGAGATCGATCTTCCCGGACACACCAACGCAGCCCTTTCGAGTTATCCAGAATTGAATTGCGACGGGGAGGCCCCAGAGCTATACACCGGCATTGAGGTAGGGTTTTCAACCCTTTGTGCAGAAAAAGAAATTACCTACACCTTCTTAAGCGATGTATTTGAAGAACTAGCGCGCATGACCCCAGGCCCTTACCTACACATAGGTGGAGACGAATCTCACGTAACCTCTGAAGTAGACTATGTGAAGCTGGTTAATTTTGCGCTAGACAAAGTGAAGTCACTGGATAAGACTCCGGTAGGCTGGGATGAAATTGCGCACGGAGCCATTGACCAACATACCGTATCACAGTACTGGGCCAGTCAAGAAAATACCGAGAAGGCTTATGGAAAAGGAGCGCAGCTCATAATCTCTCCGGCTATTCACGCCTATTTAGACATGAAATACGATTCGTTAACCCCAATTGGGCTTAAATGGGCCGGATACCTCAGCATAGACAAAGCTTACGACTGGTCGCCTAATGCATTGGTAGAGGGGATTTCTGCAGATCGAATCATAGGCACAGAGGCCTTGCTATGGACAGAAACTGTTACAACGGTAGAAGATATTCAGTACCTTATGTTTCCCAGAGTACTCGGAATCGCTGAAATTGCATGGTCTAAAAAAGAACAGCGCAACCTGGCCTCATATAAGGCTAGGCTTGAAAGCCATCTAAAATTGTTAGATCGATTACAGATCGGCTACTACAAAGGTTCTGAGTAAAGAGGGCTATAAACGCTTTTACTCATGCAACACCAAAATGAACACCTAGAAATCCCCGGAAATCCTTCGGTTGACAAATCGAGCAGTTTTCAACTCAATCAACGACCAAACAATGAACCCCTTCGTGCACTCAGCGAAGAACAATGGCGTTTTTGGATAGAAAACGGCTATGTGGTCATCAAAGCGGCTATAACCAGAGAACAGGCCGAAAAAACCGCTGCCTTCTTGTGGGAGTTTGAAGAAAAAGACCCTAAAGACCCTGCCAAATGGTATGCCCCAGTGCGTGCTGAAATGCAGATGAAAGAGCTCGTAGGTACCGGCATGGTAGAGGTTTATAATCACCAGCTACTGTGGGAAAATAGACAACAGACTAAAATTTACAATGCCTTTACTGATATATGGGGCCGTGAAAATTTATGGGTCACCATAGATCGGGCTAATCTTAATTTTCCAAGTCGACCGGGGCACGAGCAAAAGGGGTTCATTCACTGGGACTACGACCCCGAAACAAAGCCTCAAAACGTTCAAGGCGTGCTCGCTCTGGCAGATCAAACCGACCCAGAAATGGGCGGATTTCAATGCGTACCCTGGCTCTACCGCAACTACGATAGTTGGAAGCTCAGCCAGCCTGAAGATCGCGATCGCTTTCAGCCCGACATGAAGGGGCTTGAACATGAACTGGTTAAGGTTCCGCTTGAGGCCGGAGACATGCTCATTTTTAACAGCACTCTCGCCCACGGAATTCGTCCAAACAAATCTAAAGACAAGGTGCGCATAGCTCAATACATCTCCATGATGCCCGCAGACGAATCCAATCAAGCCCTAATCGATTGGCGGGTGCGCTCGTGGCGTGATCGCATAGCCCCTGAAGGCTATGCCTTTCCTGGTGATCCCAGAAAATCGGAACAAACACGCTACGAACAAGCTGAGTTATCGGCACTAGGCAAAAAACTACTCGGACTTGATTCGTGGAACGCCTAACTTAAGCCCTTAAATGCAGCGAAAACAATCGATACTAATCACAGGTTCTACCTCAGGAATTGGTTATGCCACTGCGGCTGTACTGTTACGAAAAGGCCATAAGGTTTACCTCAATGGACGCTCGACAGAAACTGTTGAATCTGCACTTAACTCATTAAAAAAAGCTCAGCCTAATGCAGATGTAGAAGCGATCGTTTGTGACTTTTCAACAGCTGTAGACCTGTCTCAGTTTCCAAAGCATGTTGACGTACTGATCAATAATGTGGGCATCTATACCTCTCAATCGTTTTACGAAACCACAGACCGAGATTGGCTCAAACAATTTGAGGTGAACTGCCTAAGTGGCGTTCGATTGAGCCGGCATTACCTGCCATCTATGCTACAGGCCGATTTCGGGCGTATACTTTTCACCTCAAGCGAATGCGCCTACCTGTCACCCGAAGACCTCATCGCATACAGTGCAACCAAGGCCGCACTTCACGCCTTGTCAAGAGGGCTCTCGCAGCTAACTCGAGGCAGCGGTGTTACAGTCAACACTATTGTTCCGGGATCTACCTTTACAGAAGGTGCCGAATCGTTTATCGCTACCAAGGCTCAAGCCCTAGCCGAACCCACTGAGAAGGTAGCCCGAGATTTTATCAAAACCGAACGTCCGAACTCACTGATTGAACGATTTGCGCGCACCGAAGAAGTCGCCAATCTTATCGCCTTTTATGCTAGCCGAGAGTCAAGTGCGGTGAACGGATCGGTTATTTTTTGTGAGGGCGGAAGCACCGGTGCAACCTTTTAAACTTAACACATGATGCAATTCGAAGTCTGTGCCAATTCATTTAACTCAGCCCAAAATGCCGAGAAAGCCGGAGCCCAAAGAATAGAACTCTGTGCCGAGCTAGGGGTGGGCGGTCTAACCCCATCTTTCGGTCTTATCGAAAAGGTAAGTGATGAGCTCAACGTAAGAATCAATTTACTCGTGCGCCCTAGAAGCGGAAACTTTGTCTATACCGAAGAAGAGTTCGACGTGATGTTGAGAGATGTGAGAAAGGCAGTTAACATGGGAGTCAATGCCATTGTAAGCGGGGTGCTGCATCACGACGACAGTCTTGATGTGAGACGCACCGCCCTATTACGTGAGGCCTGTAGCGGTGTAGAATTTACCTTTCACCGCGCCTTTGACCTGGTAAACGATCCGCATGCCACCCTAGAACAATTGGCTTCTATTGGGGTAACCCGCATCTTAAGTTCTGGCCAAAGACCAACCGCCCTTGAGGGCATTGAGTTGTTAGTTGCATTGAAGGACCAAACAGCGGTACAGATCATGCCCGGATCCGGAATCAACGCCCAGAACATTCAAACCTTTATCGCTAGGGGGTTTAAGGAGGTTCATTTTTCAGGCACCCTAATGGGTCCTTCAAGTGGAGATGCGCCAAAGATTCCCTTTATTACTCCCTCACTGATATCCGAGACAGCTCATGCTACTTCAGACCTCGACAAGCTAAAAAAAATCATAGCAGCCGCTAACAGCAAGGGTTAATTGCGCTTCTTAATACCGTGAACTTCTTCGTAATAAGCAATAATGGGCTGATACGGTCCGAGTTGATGCTGTTCAATAGAGAACTCGTCTGCATACGGGCCATAAGGTGTAGAAACAGGCTTTTTTAAGCGGTCAGGAAAGTCCTTCTCCAGATTAGCTCGAAGCGGACGCTTTTGCTGATTCATGTATCCGGCCACATCATAGGCCTCTTCGTCAGAAAGCACAGGATTTTCGTGAGAAATACCAAATGGCATATTGTACTTAATAAACTGGGCGGCTGTAATTACGCGGTTCATTCCGGCCCCATTATTGTATGATTTGGGTCCCCATAAAGGCGGATAGGTATAGGTTAGACCATCGGCATTAACCAAACCCTGTCCATCAGGCTGATGACAAACAGCACAGTGCGCCGCATAGACCCTGGTACCGTTTTCAAGATTTACTGTCCTATTTGGAAGCGAAATGGGTTTAAGCCCCTTTTTAACCTGGTCGGCCTCGACCTCAAGGTAATCATCAAGCCATTCGATGTATGTCATTAGTGCACGCATTTCAGGCTGATCCACCTCTAGCGCGCGCCCATTCATACTGCGTGTAAAGCATCCATTAATACGATCTGCTAACGTACCCATCTTATCTTCGCGGCCCCTGTACTGTGGAAAGCGCTGGTCTACAGAAACTAAGGAGATGCCGTAATCTTTGGCTCCGTCGTTCAAATGACAGCTCGTGCACTGAAGTGCATTACCCGTGTAACGCATGCTGGCATCGCTCACATTTGGACCTAATAGTTCATCTGTTTGAGTGAGCAATGCATAGCCGTATTTCAGCTGCTGATCGGCCGATCGCTCAATAGCCTCTGCTATGCTTAATTTTTCTGAAACCTCAATCAATCCGTCAGTGCTAGGTGCAGGCAATAACTGCTGCTGAGGAAGGTCCACAACAAAGGTGGCCAAGAAGATGAGCGCGACGAGCAAAACAATCATTAGACTTGCCGTAGCAATGGTCTTAGACAGGCTTCGAATGACTTTCTCAAGATCGTGTTGTGGAGCTTCTGAGGCCATCTCTTAATAGCGTTAGGTCGTTTAAATGTAGCGAAAAGTAATTCTAGATGGTTAAACCTAAAGTAACATCGGTTACAAAAGCCGTAACTTCATAGGGCACAACAGCTCAATCAATTATGGCTTCGAATTATCAGCAGTTCTTGTCGCTGATTGCAGCGCGATACGGGCGCTCATTTGATTCGTATGAGTCGCTTCATCAGTTCAGCATCACTGAGCAAGGCCCATTTTGGCAAGCCGTTTCAGCGTTTTTTGACCTACAATTCTCGGTGGCTGCTGATCAACTTATAGTCGAAGGCGAAAAGCTGTGGCAGACACAGTATTTTGTGGGGGCCAAGTTAAGTTATGCTGCACACCTTATCCGTTACGCCCGATCAGACCGTCCTGCGCTCATATTCAAACACCAACAAAGTCAGGCACAAGAAATTTCGTGGGCAGCGCTGCTTAAGCGAGCCGCTGCCTATCAGCAAAAATTGCGCGAGCTAGGGGTTAAAAAGGGAGACAGAGTGGCCGCCCTATGCACCAACAGCCCTGAAACTGTGGCGGCCTTTTTAGCCACAAATAGTTTGGGAGCCATTTGGTCGTCATGTGCAGTAGAATTCGGATACGAAGCCCTTTTCGATCGATTCTCGAGTATTGAACCCAAGGTGTTATTCGCGCACGACCATTATCATTATGCTTCAAAAAGCTTCGAGCTCAACGCCACACTCAAACAGCTTAACGATAACCTTACCAGTCTTGAAGGCCACATTAGGCTGGAGCCCCTAAGGGATTCAGAGGCCAAGGCCGAAGAACTTAAACGGCTACAATCTTCATTTGCCATGGAGGCGGTTGAATTTGAACACCCCATCTTTATTTTGTTCTCTTCAGGAACCACGGGTAAGCCCAAAGCTATAGTGCACAAGACGGGGGCCATGCTTCTTGAGCACTGTAAGGCCCTGGGCATTCATCAAGGGGTAAGACAAGGCGATCGCTATTTTTGGTACAGCACAACCGGATGGATGATGTGGAACTACAGCCTGAGCAGCCTAGCGCTGGGGGCCACCCTATGCCTCTACGACGGAGCTTCTAATTATCCCGATGACCAGGTACTCTGGGATTATGCCGCAGCAAAAAAAATAAACCATTTCGGCCACGGAGCCGCCTTTTACGGGCATATGGCTGAAACAATGCACAGCTTATCTGGATGCGATCTCAGCACGGTTAAAACGCTCGGATCAACCGGATCGGTGCTGCTTCCTCAGGCCTTTGAATTTATGCGAAGCGAGCTTCCACACGTCGAAATTCATTCGATAAGTGGCGGAACTGACGTCTGCACCGCCTTTGTTGGAGGCCTAACGGGTCGAAGCACCCAGGCAGGAGAAATCGCCTGCAAGATGCTCGGGGCCGCGGTAGACATAGTTGACCCACAGGGATCGAGCATCATGGAAAAAGCCGGAGAGCTCGTGCTCACCAAGCCCTTTATGGCCTTTCCGCTGGGTTTCTGGAATGACCCTTATCACGAACGCTTCGAGCAGAGCTACTTCTCAACCTTCGACAATGTTTGGAAGCACGGCGATTGGGCCAAGCAAACAACTAACCATCGCATAGTCATCTTTGGGCGCTCAGATGCAACATTGAATCGCGGCGGAGTGCGCATTGGCAGCGCTGAGATCTACGCTGCCTTGGCCCAATTGAAGGAAATAGATGATGCCCTAGTGATTCATTTATTCAACACCAAGACAGACAGCCTTCTGCTGTTTGTGGTTAGCCAAACAACCGTTGACGAATCAGCCATCAAGCGACACCTTCAACAGGCCTGTTCACCACGCCACAAGCCCGACCACATCTTTCAAGTAGCCGAAATACCCTACACGTTAAACGCAAAGAAAATTGAAGTTCCTGTAAAACGCATTTTAGAAGGCGAGGCGGCAGAAGAGGTCATTAGCCTTGGATCAGTACGAAACCCTCAAAGTCTCTATGCCTTCGAGACGCTTAGAACTCAACTCAACACCCTTTTAAGTACAAACTCATGAATTCACCTGTTTATATTGTCTCCGCAAAACGTACTCCTTTTGGCAGTTTTGGCCAAAGCATCTCTTCTGTTTCAGCGACTGCCTTAGGCGCCGCTGCCTTGAGCGCGGCGCTCAAGTCAGCGCACCTGCCCCCAGAGGCGATAGAAGAAGTGTTTATGGGCAATGTTTGCAGCGCCAACTTGGGGCAGGCGCCAGCGCGGCAAGCCGCGCTGGGCGCCTCAATCCCATTCAGTGTTCCGGCTACCACCATTAATAAGGTCTGCGCATCGGGCATGAAATCGATTATGCTTGGTGCGCAATCGATTGCCCTTGGACAAGCTGAATTCATCGCGGCTGGAGGAATGGAAAACATGTCGCAAATTCCCTACTATGCCCCTCAGCAGCGCTGGGGATCTAAGTACGGCGATGCCCTACTCATTGACGGCTTAGCCAAAGACGGGCTCAGCGATGCCTTTGAGAGGGTGCCTATGGGGGTGCTTGCCGATCGCGTGGCCGCTGAACAAAAAATAAGTCGTGAGGCTCAAGACGATTATGCATTAGCCTCTTACGCCCGAGCAGAAAAGGCCTGGTCTGAGGGTGTCTTCTCAGAAGAAGTTGCCCCCATTGAGGTGCAAGAGCGCAAGGTGAAGCGCATGATTACTCAGGATGAAGAGTACCCTAAGGTGATCGTTGAAAAGATTAAAGGACTCAAGCCAGCCTTTAGCGCAGACGGAAGTATTACTGCAGCAAACGCCTCTACACTAAACGACGGGGCCTGTGCGCTCATTCTGGCCTCTGAAAAAGGGGTGAAAGACCGTGACTTGAGACCGCTGGCGCGAATTGTAGGCTATGCCGATTCGGCTAGAAATCCGGCCGAATTCACCTTAGCCCCTATTGATGCGACTGAAAAATTGCTGGCTCAGACCAAAAAGACCCTAGACGAGATCGACCTCTTCGAGATCAATGAGGCCTTTGCAATGGTACCCTTGGCCTATGCAGCCCACTTTAAACTGGAGCTCACTAAGATCAACGTGCACGGAGGCGCGGTGGCCCTAGGTCACCCCCTTGGCGCATCTGGTGCGCGCATCGTAACCACTCTATTGTATGCCCTGAAGGCCCGTAACCAGCGATTAGGCATTGCGGCCATTTGCAACGGCGGAGGAGGCGCATCGGCCCTGATGATCGAACTGATTTAAAACACTCCTATCTTTGCGTCAAGCATGGTCATCTCTACAGACATTAACGAAGCAGCCGCCTTGCTTAGGGCAAATGAGGTGGTGGCGATTCCGACCGAAACGGTCTATGGGTTAGCGGCTAACGCTTTTTCTGATGAAGCGGTTTCAGCTGTTTACCGCGTTAAAGAACGCCCGAAGACCAATCCGCTAATTGTGCATTTGGGATCATCCGATCAGCTCCCTGAGGTAGCTTCGTCGGTCAGCCCCAATGCTCAGAAGTTAGCGAAGTATTTTTGGCCCGGACCACTCACCCTGCTACTTCCAAAATCAGCGCGCATTTCAGATCAGGTAACGGCACATAGCCCATTTGTAGCCATTAGAGTTCCTGATCACCCACTCAGCCTGGCCCTTCTACGGCAATTAGAGTTTCCGCTCGTGGCCCCGAGCGCCAATCGCTATACCAGTGTAAGCCCAACAACCGCCGCTCATGTGGCCACCAATTTAGGCGACCGCATACCGCTCATTCTCGACGGAGGGCCGTGTCGAAAGGGTCTAGAATCTACAGTCGTAGGTTTTGACGCAGATGATAAGCCTCAGGTATACCGGCTTGGAGCACTGACGCTTGAAGAGCTGCAGGCCATCATTCCCGAAACGGCTCTTTTTAAACAGACCGACACCGAGGTTTCCCCATCTCCAGGAATGGCCAAAAAACACTACGCTCCTAAAACACCACTTAAGGTGGTTGATCGGTTGGAGCGCTTTTTAGTAGAGAATCCGCCGCTTCAATCAGCCGCTTTTGGTGTGCTTAGCTTCGGACACGAGAAAACCTCACTGAAAAGCCTAACCTTTTATGAGTTGTCAGCCCAAAAAAATCTAGAAGAAGCCTCTAGCCGCCTCTATGATGGACTCTACGAGCTCGATTCGAAAGGGTTGCAATTTATAGTGGTTGAATGGTTCGAGAACCAAAACCTGGGGCGCACGCTTAACGACAAGCTGAAGCGCGCCTCAAGTGAATTCTAAGAAAAGGTCTCTATCAAATACAGATAGAACGGAATTCCGAACATCACATTAAGCGGAAAGGTCACACCAAGTGCCATTGTTTGGTAGAGTCCGGGGTTAGACTTGGGGGCTGCGAGTTTCATGGCCGCCGGAACAGCGATGTACGAGGTGCTTCCGCCAAAA
>Ga0075461_10000796_pt1 | contig 9337 bp, 9 predicted proteins | sample DEB08_DNA_6_FD_74788 | JGI IMG/M metagenome (GOLD analysis project Ga0075461, IMG submission 74788) | Aqueous microbial communities from the Delaware River and Bay under freshwater to marine salinity gradient to study organic matter... | ecosystem: Environmental > Aquatic > Marine > Coastal ...
GATCATGCACTCGCACTGGTTTGAGATCAGCGCCACGCGCATCGTGCCGGCGAAGTGGCTGACCGAACTGGTGGAGCGCGACCTGAAAAAGGGCACGCGGTACTGGGGCGCGGAGGGTAAGCTTTGGAGCGAGGAAAACCCGGACGCTTACGCTGGCGCGCACAACGACGACGGCATGATGGTGGTGTTCGACGAGGCATCGGGCATCCCGGACAGTATCTGGTCTGTGGCTGCGGGGTTTTTCACGGAGAACACGCCGCACAGGTTCTGGTGCGCGTTCAGTAACCCACGGCGAAACTCGGGATATTTTTTCGAGACGTTCCACGCCAAGCGGGATTTCTGGCACACGGAGAGCATCGACGCCCGCACGGTGGAGGACACCGACAAGGGTGTGTACGAGGCGATCATTGCCGAATACGGCGAAGACTCCCGCGAAGCCCGCGTCGAGGTGTACGGGCAGTTTCCGTCTGACGGCGACGATCAGTTCATCACGCCCAAGCTGGTGGATGAGGCGATGGCGCGGGAGAAGTGGAAGGACGCTGACGCGCCGATCGTGCTGGGTGTGGACCCGGCCCGCACTGGGGGCGACTCTACCGTGATCGCGGTGCGGCAGGGCAGGGATTTGCTGGCGCTGCACCGGTATCGGGGCGATGACACGATGACGGTGGTGGGGCACGTGATCGAAGCGATCGAGCGGTACAGGCCGGCGCTGACGTGCATCGACGAGGGTGGCCTCGGATATGGGATACTGGACAGGCTGAACGAGCAGCGGTATAAGGTGCGCGGGGTGAATTTCGGGTGGAAATCCAGCAGGCCGGTGATGTGGGGCAATAAGCGAGCCGAGATGTGGGGCGCGCTGCGCGACTGGCTGCGCACGGCGTCGGTGACTGCGGACAAGGCGCTGAAGGCAGACCTGACGGGTGTGCGGGCGAAGCCGGATTCGACGGGAAAGATTTTCCTGGAGTCGAAGAAGGAAATGAAAGCCCGTGGCCTGGCGAGCCCGGACGCGGCCGACGCGATCGCGGTGACGTTTGCGTTCCCGATCCGATCGGATGCCGATTTCTCCGCCACCCCGAAGTTGTCGGCGTATGCACTGCCGACGGTGAATTACTGGAACGCTGGGCGCGTGGGGGCGTGAGATGGCGACAGGGCTGGAACGAACCGCAGTGAGTCCGCACACGATGCAGGCGGGGCAGGTTGCGCCGCAGCGTCCGTCGCTGGCGCAGACCGCGATGAACCCGCTGGCCCGCGCGTACCAGCTCTATCAGCAGTATGTCGGCGAGCCGTTTCAGCAAGCCGTGCGCGGCGGTGTGCGCGGGTATTTTGGTCTGCCGCTGATGACGGATGCGTCGTCTGTCGGCCGAGAGGCGTACCGGCAGGGCGAAGCCCTCGGGTTCACGCCCGGTGTCGGCATGCCCGCAGGCGCTGTGCGGATGGCCGCTGAAGGCATGCAGGCGCTGCCGTCGATTGCTGGGGATATTAGCCGCGTGATTGGCGGGTTGCCCAGCGCAGCCGCAGCACGGCAGGCCGAGGATTTTGCCGCGTACCAGCGGTCGATTCCGCCGAGTGACGTCAGTCCGCTGACGGCGTTTCACGGCACGCCGCATACGTTTCCTGCTGAGCCAGGGCTGCCGCTGGGGCGGTTTCGGTCGGAAAAGATTGGCACTGGCGAGGGTGCGCAGATGTACGGGCACGGCTTGTATTTTGCGGAAAACCCAAATGTTGCAAAAGATTACAAAATACCAGAACGCCGGTATGCAAGAATTCAAGGGCACATGAGCCCGTTTGAAGAAAGAATAAGTGATTATATTGATGCCGGCAAAACTCCATATGAGATGTTTTCTAATTTGACGGAAATTGGCTATAAAGTACCAAAGGGAGATTATGAGACTCCTTTTGATAACTTTATGGCAACCTATGAAAAACTCAAAGACATGGATTCTGGTTCAAGTGTTTACACCGTAGACATCCCAGACGCGATGGTCGACAAAATGCTGCATTGGGATAAGCCGTGGAATGAACAGCCAGAAAGCGTGCGCAATGCGCTGTCAAAAACAAAAAACAAACAACTGCAAGCAATGATTGAGTATGCAAATACTCCATACACAATTTCTGGTCTTGAAAATGAAATCAAAACGATGGGCGAAGCGTTAAAGGTTCTTAACATGAACACTTCGCCTGCAAATGCGTCTAAGTTGTTGCAAAAAGCGGGCATTCCGGGCGTTCGTTACTTGGACCAAGGCTCCCGCACTGCCGGCGAAGGCACCCGCAACATCGTTGTCTTCCCTGGGGAAGAGCAGAACGTCAAGATCCTTTCTCGGGAGTAACAAGTGGCCCGCATTTCCAATTCACAGCGACTGCGTGACACCCACGCCGAAGCACTGCGGCGGTTTGACGAGATCCAGTCGGCGCTGAGAAACGAGCGTCTGCAGTGTCTGCAGGACCGCAGGTTTTACTCGATTGCTGGAGCGCAGTGGGAGGGTCCGCTGGAACAGCAGTACGAGAACAAGCCGAAATTCGAAGTGAACAAGGTGGGCCTCGCGGTGCAGCGCGTGGTCAACGAATACCGGAACAACCGCATCACTGTGGATTTCGTCAGCCGCGACGGCTCGCCCACGGAGATGGCCGACGTGTGCAATAAGCTGTTCCGCGCGGACGAGCAGGACAGCACTGCGAACGAAGCGTATGACAACGCTTTCGAAGAGGCGGTGGGCGGCGGGTTCGGCGCCTGGCGGCTGAAGGCAGTGTACGAGGACGACGAAGACCCGGACAACGACAAGCAGCGCATTCGGATTGAGCCGATCTACGACGCCGACACCAGCGTGTATTTCGATCTGCAGGCCAAGCGGCAAGACAAGGCCGACGCCACGCATGCGTTCGTGCTGTACAGCGTTACGCGCGATGCGTACATCGAGAAATACGGCGACGATCCGACGACGTGGCCGAAAGAGGTTTACCAGACGTTTTTCGATTGGGATACGCCCGACGTCGTGTATGTCGCGGAGTATTACTGCATCGAAGAGGTCAACGAAAAGCAGTTGATTTATCGGTCGCTGGACGGCACTGAGGAAAAGTATCTCGAAAGCGATTTTGAGAAAGACGAAACCCTTGAGGAAACGCTGGCCGCAATCGGCAGTGAAATGGTCCGCGAGCGCACGATCCGCAGAAAGCGCGTGCGCAAGTATCTGATGTCTGGCGGCAAGATCCTGAAGGACGACGGGTATATTGCCGGCAAGTGCATTCCGATCGTGCCGGTATATGGCAAGCGCTGGTTTGTGGATAACGTCGAGCGGTGCATGGGTATCGTGCGGCTGGCCAAGGATGCGCAGCGGCTGAAGAACATGCAACTGTCGAAGCTGGGTGAAATTTCGGCGCTGTCCAGCATCGAAAAGCCGATCATGACGCCCGAGCAGGTTGCCGGCCACCAGGTGATGTGGGCCAAGGACAACCTGGAGAACTACCCGTATCTGCTGGTGAACCCGATCACGGGGCCTGACGGCTCGATGCAGGTATCGGGCCCGGTGGCGTACACGAAGTCTGCGGCCGTGCCGCCTGCGATGGCTGCGCTGCTGCAGGTGACCGAGCAGGACATCGACGACATCCTGGGCAACCAGCGCGAGGGCGACAAGATTGTCAGCAACATCAGCGGCGATGCCGTCGAGATGGTGCAGCAGCGGCTGGAGATGCAGGCGTTCCTGTACATGTCGAACTACGCCAAGGCCGTGCAGCGCTGCGGCGAGATCTGGCTGTCGATGGCCCGCGACGTGTACGTCGAGCCCAAGCGGAAGATGAAGGGCGTGGACGAGGTGGGCCGCGCGTCGACGATTGAGTTGATGCAGCCCGCGATGGACGAGAACGGGGCGCTGACGCACCGCAACGACGTCACGCAGGCCACGCTGGATGTGGTGACATCGGTGGGTCCGTCGTTTGCGACGCAGAGAGCGGCCACGCGGCGCACGCTGCTGTCGATGATGCAATTCGCGCAGGATCCGCAGATTCAGAAGATGCTGCTGGCCGCGCTGATGCAGAACATCGAAGGCGACGGCGTGAAGGACGTGGCGAAGTTCATGCGCAAGGAAATGGTTGCCGCCGGTGTGATGGAGCCCACGCAGGAAGAAGCGCAGGCGCTGGCCCAGGCCGCGCAGAACCAGCAGCCGGATCCGAACGTGCTGTACATCCAAGCGGTGTCGGAGAAGGAGCGTGCGCAGGCGCAGAAGGCTCAGGCCGACAGTGTGAACGCGCTGGCCGACGCGCAGTTGAAGCGCGCAAAGGTGCAGGAAACGCTGGCGAAGATGAGTCTGGACGATCGCCGGATCGTGCTGGACACCATGATGGCGATGAACGAGATGGGAGCGCAACGTGGCAACGCAGTTCAGTGACATGGCCCTGGGCGGTGAGTCTGGCTTTGCTGCCGGCTACACCCCGATCCGATTCGCCCCGCTGGTTTCGCTGACGGGGCCGATTACCGCGCCTGCCCCGCCCGCAGCGCCCGAGGCGCCGGTTGCGCCGATGATTCGGCCGCCTGTGTATCAGGGCGACGCTGGCGATTACGGCGGCATGCCGGCGACGTATTACGGTGGGCCACCGGTTGGCGAGCGTTCGCGCGGAGCACTCCAGGCGGACCTGGCCAACGCTGCCGGGTTTTTTATGAACCCGCTTGGCATGATGGCAAACTATGTGCTGACAGGGCAGACGCCTGCGATGCAGTTTGGCATCGGGAACCAGAGAGAGGCGCTTGGTTTAGGGCCATCTGACGCGATGCCGCAAGGACTGATGCCGCAGGGCGGTATGTCTGGAATGTTTGGCGGTCTGCGCGATTTTTTCAGCGGTTTGATGGGCCAAGGCGGTCAGCCCGCAGGCGCTCCCGCGCAGCAAGGCTTTTCGTCAGAGATGGGTTTTTCTGTGGCCAATGACGCTTATCAAATGGCGTTGTCAAGCGGCGCAGATGAACAGGCCGCAATGAATGCCGCAAACAGCGCTGCGTCGCTAGTAGCGCAAGGCGTGGATCCGATTACTGCGGCCACCATTTCCGCTCAGTATGCGATGGGTGCGGCAGGTCCGCAAATGCCTGAAATGCCGGCGATTGCCTCTGCTGCGGCAACGCCTGCACAGACTTTTGCAATCGGCGACACCGGCGGCAGTTCGATCGGGGATAGTGGAAACTTTGGCGGCATTTCTGGTGTTACTGAAGGCTTCGGCTCCCCCGGATCTGTGGCTGACGTAAGCGGCGGACAAGCGCCGTACTGAAGGCAACCGGCCAGCCTCCAATGGCCGAGATGGAGCATCAATGAGCACAGCAGAAGCAGTCGAAGACGACATCCAGCAGGCACCCGAGCTGGAAGCCGAGCAACCCGAAACGCCGCCAGAGGCCGAAGCCGCCGCACCGGAGCCGGAAGAGGTCGTCATCACGATCGGTGACGAGCAGCCGGCGCAGGAAGAGGAACAGGCCCCCGAGTGGGTGCGTGATCTGCGGAAGAAAAACCGCGAGGATCAGAAACGCATCCGCGAACTGGAGGCCAAGCTCCAGCAGGTGCAGTCGCCGCAGGCGGCAGTGCCGAAGCTCGGCGCAAAGCCGAAACTGGAGGACTTCGACTACGACTCCAGCAAATACGAGGCGGCGCTGGACAACTGGTTCAGCCAGAAACGGCAGGTCGACGAGTTCCAGTCTCGCGTCAAGCAGGCCGAGCAGCAGCAGATGCGCCAGTGGCAGGAGAAACTGGAAGGCTACGCTGCGGCCAAGCAATCGCTGAAAGTCCGCGACTACGAGGACGCCGAGGCCACGGTGCAGGAGGCGCTGAATACCGTTCAGCAGGGCGTGCTGCTGCAAGGCGCGGACAACCCGGCCATGATCGTGTACGCGCTGGGCAAGAACCCGGCCAAGGCCAAGGAACTCGCGGCCATCTCAGACCCTGTGAAATTTGCATTCGCTGTGGCGAAACTGGAGGCGCAATTGAAAGTCCAACCCCGCAAAACCCCGCCGCCGCCTGAGTCCAGCGTGCGCGGCACTGCGTCGATCAGCGGCGCCGTGGATTCCAATCTGGAGCGCCTGCGAGCGGAGGCCGAACGCACGGGCGATATGACCAAGGTGATTGCGTATCGCCGCCAGCAGCGCGCAAAAGAATCCGCAAGACGCTAGACAAATCCCTGCAATGGTGTATATTCGCGCCATGCGCAGGTCTCGCCAGCCAGAAATCGGCAGTAGCGCGCAACACACGAGCGTCCGCCGGCTCTGACTGGTGAGTATCAGGCGCGGCCCTAGCCGCATCAGTCACTCATTGATCACAGGAGCCAATCATGGCCAGCATCAACAGCTTTTCCAAGGAAGAGCGCGTTGCGTTTGAAGACCTTCTCGAAGGCTTCAACGACGCGCTCGTGCTTTCGCGCAATGTCTCGATGTACCGCACCAGCGGGCAAGAGATGGAGCGCACCAACAACGTCATCTGGCGGCCGATGCCCTACATCGCGCAGTCGTTCGATGGCATGGACCAGTCGCTGAACTTCCAGAGCATGACGCAGTTGGCAGTCCCGGCCACGCTCGGCTTCCAGAAGTCCGTGCCGTGGATCATGGACGCGCTGGAACTGCGCGATGCGTTGCAAGAGGGCCGCCTTGGCGACGCCGCCAAGCAGAAGCTCGCCTCGGACATCAACCTGGCGATCATGGCGGTTGCCGCGAACTTCGGGTCGTTGGTGGTGCCCATCGGCACCGTTGCCGGTACCTATGACGATGTGGCTGCGTGCGACACGATCATGAACGAGCAGGGCGTGCAAGCGTTCGATCGTTACCTGGCGCTGTCCAGCCGCGACTACAACGGCATGGCCGGCAATCTGGCTGTGGCAACCCGTTCGTTCGGCAACAAGATGTCTGACGACGCCTACCGCAAGGGCTTCGTGGGCACGGTGGCGGGGTTCGACACCTACAAGTTCGACTACGCCAACCGCATCCGCCAGGCCACCGGCTCTGACGGCGCGATGGACACTCGGGCTGCGGCGAACAACTACTGGGTTCCGCGCGCAACCGAAGTGGCCACCACGGGCGAAACGTCCAACGTGGACAACCGCTTCCAGACGATCACGACCGCAGCGTTCACGCTGGGTACCGATCTGGTCGCGGGCGACGCCATCGAGATTAGCGGCATCGAAGCGGTGCATCACATCACGAAGCAGTCGACGGGCAACCTCAAGACCTTCCGTGTGGTGCGTGTGCTGAGCAACACCTCGATCGTGATCACCCCGGCTATCATCTCGGCTCAGGGCGGCACGGACGCGGAGAAGCAGTACCAGAACTGCATCGTCACGCCGAGCGCCTCTGCCACGATCAACCGTCTGAACACCGCTGCCGCGCCGATCAACTGCTTCTGGCAGCGGGACGCGCTGGAGATCCTGCCGGGTCGCTACGCTGTGCCGACCGACGCGGGTGCCGCAGTGATGCGCGCCAGCACCGACCAGGGCATCGAACTGGTGATGCAGAAGCAGTACGACGTCAACACGATGAAGACGAAGTACCGCCTTGACACCCTGTTCGGCGTGGTGAACAAGCAACCCGAAATGAGCGGCATCCTGCTGTTCGATCAGTGATAGAGGGGGGCTTCGGCCCCTTTCTCGTCAACCCAATCTGGAGCACATCATGTCGTTTCTTACCATTGCGCCGCAAGGCACCGCAACCGTTACGCTCACGGCTGGCCAGAAGATCCAGGTCCAGACGCAAGACTCGGCCGTCATCTCCCAAGTCGTCGGGTATCCCAACTACCCCAGCACCGAAGACGTTCTCGCGACCGTCACCAACGGCACTTACACCTCGTCGGCGTTTGCCAACGGGGCTGTGCTGATCGTGCAAGCCGGCGGCCTGCCGGTGGTGTACGACATCGGCACCGAGCCGGTGGTCAGCATCGGCGGCAATTTTGGCCGCCAGGGCGCGCCTGCCGTCATCCCCGACGGCGGCTCGATGGTCATCACTGCTGCGGAGCTGATGACCGGCCTGATCACCGCCACGCCATCGGCTGGGCGCAACGTGCAACTGCCGACGGCTGCGGCCATCGAGGCGGCTGCGACGTTCGCGGTGGATGATTCGTTCGATTTCTCGGTGCAGACGCTCGCGGGCTTTGCGCTGACGATCACGACCAACACCGGGCTGACGCTGCAGGCTTCTGGTGTTACTGGTCCCGCCACTGCCGGTCTAGCGGCGCGGTATCGCTTGCGCAAGACCGCTGCCGGCGCTTTCTCTGTCTACCGCATCGCCTGATCGGCGCAACGTAAATCGCGGGCGGTATGGGTTGGGGGCTCCCGGCCGCCGTCCGCGTTTTTACATCTGGAGTCTGAAATGCCTCTCAAAATGGGATACGGCAAGAAGTCCATCAGCGAGAACATCTCCAAGGAGATGAAATCCGGCAAGCCCCAGAAGCAGGCGGTGGCCATCGCCATGAGCACCGCACGTAAGGCCGCCAAGGCCGCTGGAAAGCCCTCCAAGGCCCCGATGAAGCGCGGGTAAGGGGTAGGTAGCGTGAAAGCCTCCAAGCCGGGCCTGTACGCGAATATCGCAGCCAAGCGCGAGCGCATCAAAGCCGGCAGCGGCGAGAAGATGCGCAAGCCTGGTGCCAAGGGTGCGCCCACGGCCAAGGCGTTCCGCGAGTCTGCGAAGACCGCGAAGAAGGGGTGACCTGTGGGATACAGCAAGCGCCAGTACGTCGAGGCCGCGTTTGCCGAAATCGGCATGGCCGGCTACGTCTTCGATCTGCAACCGCAGGATCTGGAGCAGGCCTTGAGACGCTTGGACGCGATGATGGCCGAGTGGAACGCCAAGGGCATCCGCCTGGGCTACCCGCTGCCGTCGAGCCCGCAGTTCAGCGACATCAATGCCGCCTCCGAGGTGCCCGACAGCGCCAACGAGGCGATCATCACGAACCTGGGTATCCGGCTGGCTGCGGGCTACGGCAAGGCGATCATGCCGCAGACGATGATGGTGGCCAAGCAGGCGTACAACACGCTGCTGTCGCGGGCCACTGCACCGATTCCTGCACAACTGCCGACCACAATGCCCGCAGGCGCCGGCAACAAGCCCTGGCGTGTGTACGACAATCCGTTCATTCGGCCGCCAGTGGGTCCTGTGGAAGCAGGCCCGGACGGCCTGATCGAACTCTACTGAGGCTGCACCATGCCGCTGATCTATCAACTCCCGCTTCAAACGCAGGTATCCGGTGGCGACCAGTTTGCCGTTTACTCGCCGAATAATGGCGATGCTCGCCGTCTGCCCGTATCCGCTTTGCTGGCGTACTTTCAGCAGACCTTTGCATCGCCGAGCCTGGCAACCAACGTCTACACGCCGACCACGGGTTTCTCGATC